>Ga0208823_1001289_pt1 | contig 19948 bp, 20 predicted proteins | sample AD_UKC075_MetaG_FD_184440 | JGI IMG/M metagenome (GOLD analysis project Ga0208823, IMG submission 184440) | Active sludge microbial communities of municipal wastewater-treating anaerobic digesters from USA - AD_UKC075_MetaG (SPAdes) (version 2) | ecosystem: Engineered > Bioreactor > Anaerobic >... | reverse complement strand
TCATACCCGCTCCCGGCCGTCAGCTTGTGGATGGTCATGGTCACACCCCTCTAAAGCGGAGTTCTGTCCCCGGCGGGTCAGGGTTGAAGCGTCAACGACCGTGAGTGCAAGAGGTGTGTGGGGCAGTGGGAATCCGAAAAGTGGGGGTCGGGCTGCTCGGAAGGGGCGCTGGGGCATGGGGGAGGGGACGTGCTCGGTCGGGCCTGATGTCGGCGGCGGTCAGAGGGAACTTGGCGCGGTGGTGATCACGGGGGCCGTCGAGGTCGCTTTAGGTGGTGGAACAACGTCGAGTGGAAGGAGTTCCGGGATGCCGAATCAGACGACGAGGCAGCAGGCGCGGCGGGTGGCGCTGGATGCGCAGACGAGGATGCGTCAGGCCAGGGCGGAGAAGGAGCGTCGGCGCAGCGCGTTGGCCGTGAGCGTGGTGACCGCGCTGGCTGAGCGGGATGCGCTGGTGCAAGCGTGTGAGGCTCGCGCCGGGGCGGCGCTGCGGGCGCTGACCGGGGCAGAGGGGTTGACGCTGCGGGAGGCTGTCGAGTGGTGCGGGGGTGAAGAGCAGTTGAGTGTGCGCGAGGCGACGCGGCTGCGGCGGGTCGAGCCCTCGGACCCGACCTCGGGCGATGGCTCGTGGGCGGACACGGAGGAGGCCGGCGAGGGTGTCGAGCCGGCTGCATCGGTCGATGTGAGCGAGTCAGGGGCGAGCGGGGCGCGCGACGGGTCTGGCCGTGGCGCGGCTGGATGAGGTCGGGCTCGCCGCCCTGGCTCAGGCGTGCGCGTCTCCGGAGGTGGTGGCGCGCTGGCACGCCAAGATCGTCCAGGTGGAGGGCTCGGAGTGCGCGTGGTGGACGGGGGCGGTCAGTGGCCGAGGTCATGGGCGCTTTTGGCTGGCCTCGGGCCGCGTGGTGGTCGCCCACCGGTTCGGCTTCGCGTTGGCCTACGGGGTCGAGGAGACGGCGCGTGTGCCGGTGCTCGGGCACCGCTGCGATAACCCGCTGTGCCAACGGGTGGGGGAGGGCCACGTTGTGGCCTCGTCCTACGCCGAGAACCGGCGTGAGTGGGCCATCCGGCGCGAGCACGCGGGGTCCCCGTTGGCCGATCCGCGCGGGGCGCGGCAGCGGGCGCGGGAGCTGCGCGACTTGGCTCGGCGTGATCCGGCGCTGGTAGCCGCCGACCTGGCGCGTCTGCGTCGGCTGTTCGGGCAGCAGCTGACGTTGTGGTGAGCCACAGCGCAACGCCCGGCACGGAGTCGATGTCGCGTGCCGGGCGCTGGGGTCTGTTGGGTGGCGGTCAGGGGTCGGTGACCTCGGGGGGCAGGTAGGCCGTGTGGCCCTCGGCGTAGTCGGCGAACCGCTCGAGGGCGATGGCAAGGTCACGGGCCAGAGCGGGAGACAGGCGGGCTCCCTGCCCGGCCCAAGCCTCCAAGGCGGTGCCGACGTCGATGAAGGTGAAGTCTCGGCCCCGCTCGTCCATGAAGACGATGCCGATTCCGGCGCGGTCATAGACAACGCCCGGGCCCGGCTTCACGACCCCTTCGGCGTCCTTGTCGATGAGCCACAGGTCGAGGTCGTGGGCGGTGGGTTGAGTGCTCATGGGGTGGTGCTCCTTTCGGGATGTGGTCCTGATCAGGCCGGGGCGAGAGCGCTCCACGCAGCTGACTTCACCCGCGCGGGCTCGTCGGTGGTGAGCAGGCGGACCGCGCGGGCGGCGGCGGCGTTGTCCTTGTCGCGCACGGGGGCGTAGTGGTCGACGTACTCCACGACGCTCTGGTAGGCAGCCCACGCGGTGCCCGCGATCCCGGACTGGGTGGCGGCGTCGTGCCACAGGTGCGATAGGGCCGAGGTGCGACGACGGGCCGCGTTGCGGGTGCGCGCAGGTGCGTCCGGGTCCGGGGTGCCGTACAGGGCATCGACGAGGGCGAAGAAGCGCGCATCGGCAACGGTGGTGTTGATCATCCGCTCGGCCTCGGCCTCGAAGGCGTCGACGTAGGCGAACGTCAGGCCGAGGGTGTCCCGCGCCGCCTGTACGGCGGCCTTGGCGTTGCGGGTGTGCCGGATCGACCACGAGGAGACGTGGTCGCGCAGGGCGGCGTGCTGGGTGTTGGCGCAGACCACGCGGACGGGAGTGACGAGCAGGCGGAAGGCACTGTTGCCGTCGTGGCTGTTCAGGGCAGCGATATTCAGGTCGACGCGGTCCGTGCCGCCGACGGTGAGGTGTTGAGGAAGTCGCATCGTGACGAAGACCTGACGGCCGCCACGCAGGCTGCCAGCGGTGTCGAAGATGGCCCCGGATGCGTCGGCCAGGTGGTTCAAGAACTCTGCGTGCTCCTCGTTCTGCAGTGGGTGGTAGCCCGCACCGACGACCGCGAGGGGTTCGGTGGCTCCGGTGAATGGGTTGGTGCGCACGGTCGCGTAGGCGCCCGGAACCTCCATGGTGGTGACGCCGTCCTCGTGGATCTCGGTGGCGCTGACGGGGGCCTTGCGCACGTTCCATCCGCCGAGGTGTCCCAGGGTCATGGCGTCCTCGGCGGTGAACGCCTCTCCGGCGACGGTGGTGCCCAGGCGGTGCCACGGGTCGGTGCGGGCGAAGAGGGCGGCGGCGCGGGTGCCATGGGTCTCGATCTGGTGGGCCATGGTGATCGGTTCCTTCCGTGTGGTGTCTGGCTGTCGAGACAAAACTATTCGATCTATTCGATTGGTGGGAGTTGTCCACAGCGGGGCAACTCCCACCAGTGCGGGTGTGGATCAGTTGTTGTGCGCCGTGGATGAGCAGTTGCTCGACGTCGCTGGCCGGGTAGCCCCATCCGGCGAGGGTGGTCATCACGACCGCGTCCCAGCCGCTGGGGTTGCGCCAGGTGTGGGTTCCGCTGCGCTCCTCCCATGCCGCCAAGACAGCGGCGAGGGTGCGCATCGTGGCGGCCTTGGGCGTGGTCGCCGTCTCGATGATGCGGGCCGTCCGCGTCCGAGCGCTGGTGTAGCCCTCGCTGTCGCCCTCGGCGGCCTTGATCCCGAGCAGGTCCGGCAGGAGCGTGTGGCCGTGCTGCAGCGCGTGGCTGAGGCTGTGCTCACATCCCAGCACCGCGCGTGCGATGAGCGCCTCGGCCCCGCTGGGAACGGTGCGTCGGGCGAGCAGACCGGTGAGCCACTCGCGTCGCACGACCTCGGCTGCCTTCCATGCCTTGTTGTTGGCGATGACACGGCGGCGCTCCGCGCTCTCGGCTGCTCGCCGCGCCTCGGCCTCGGCCTCGGCCTCCTGCTCGGTCGCGTCCCCGGTCGCCGCCGAGTCGCGCCCGGTCGCCCGGTTGCGAGGGTCGTAGGCGTAGTGCAGGCCTGCGGTGTCCGGATCGAGGCACACCCACACCGGCACATAGACCTGTTCGGCGTCGGGCTCGTCCTCTTCGTCCTCGTCCCAGTCTTCCGGCTCGGCCCATTCGATTGTCACCACGACGGCTGCGCCGACGATCTGCGGCCATGTCTCCTCGGGGATGGGCTGGTCGTCGGTGGTGCGGAGGTTGGCGAGGGTGTGTCGGTGCAGGTCGGTGGGGACCTGCTCGGGGTTGAGCACCGGCAGCCCCTCGGACCGCAGGCGCTCGACCTCACCCTGTAGGGCGAGGGCTTCGGCGCGCTCGTTGCGCAGTCGCTGCACGATGTGGGGAAGCTGACGGCGTCGCCACGCGTCATCCCACGCGGCAGTGAGTGTGTCGATCGCGGCGGGGTCGTCCTCGAACTCGGCGAACAGGGCCGCGTCCTCCAAGGTCATCCCGGCGGCGTCCATGCGCTCCTTGGTGGCGCTGTTGCGGGTCACCGCGAGGGCGGTATCGACGGTGGCGCGGGGGAGTGCCACGCGCTTGGCGATCTGCGCGGCTGACACGCCGAGCATGGCCAACTGCTCGACCGCGTCGCGGGTCTCGCGGGTGTGCATGGCCTGACGATGCAGGTTCTCGGTGGCTTGGTCGATGATGCGGTCGACTTCCTCGGGGGCCGCCACGACGCGCACCGGGACGGTGCCCGAGGGGGTGCCGACCTTGGCGGCGACGACGGTGCGACGCTGGCCGCGCAGGACCGTCAGCCCGGCGTCGGGGTCAAGGTAGGCGCTGATGACCTCCAGCACGCCTCGGGACTTGATGGAGGCCGCGAACTCCTTGGCGTCGGGGTGGATGTCGGTGCGGATGTTTGCGCCGATCCTCAGCGCTGCGGGGTCGACCTCGTAGAGGTGGCCGACCTCGTAGGCGGTGGCGGTGTTGCTCATGGCTTCGACTCCTTGTCGAATAGATGGAACGGACACTTGCTATCCTCGTCGGGTGACGAATCCCGCGCTGAGGCCAAGGTGGGACTGTGGACAGTCGTGTCGGTGTGCGACGGCTGTGGATGGACGTGCGCGGATTGCCTTGTCCCAGGCCGGGATTGGCTGCGGGACCCTCCGTCGATGCATCCGGCTGGGTGTTAGGGGAGGGGAAGCGGGTGCCAGCTGAGTCCCGGGAGTCGATCGGGGCCTGGTGGGATCCCGAGGTTTGGCAGCGAGCTCGCGCGGCCTACATGTACGACCTGCGCCATCACCCGGATGCCCCGGCCGGGTTCATCCAGTGGCTGCACTGGGTGATCGAGGCGCACGTCGCCCGGGGCGTCCGAGGCCGCGGCCTGCTCGAGCTGCCGGCGCGGCGAGAACTGTCCGGCAAACCTGATCCCGAGCACCCGGAGAAGGTGGTCGGCCTGACCCGTCACCATCCGTTGCGTGCCGACTTGGTCGAGCAGATGGACCAAGCCATCCGTGCTGACGAGCGAGCCAAGCGTTACCTCACGCGGTCGGCCTGGATCCAGGACGCGGTCCGGGCCGCAGTCGCTGATGCTGACCAGCGCGCGGGACGCCGTCTGCCCAAGCTTCCGGCCGGCACCCGCCTGCCGAACCAGCCACGCAAGACAGGGCAGTGACATGTGCCGCGCGATCTTCGCCCCAGGCTGCTGATGTCCGCCACCACTCGGCAGATCCGCGCGGCTCTGCGGCGGCAGGGCATTGAGCCCCGCGGGCGACTGCGATTCCTCAAGGGCGAGCGGATCGTCACCGACGCCGGGTCGCTCGTGGTCAAGCTGTCCTACGCGCCCCACGCCATTCACGCCTACATCGCCGACCTGCGGACCTACGCCAGTGCGAACGTGCCGGCGGAGCAGCTGCTCGTCGACGAGCCGATCCAGATCGGGGAACAGTGGGCAATGGTCGTCGCGCACGTCCAAGCAGCCGAGCCCACGTGCGCCTTCCACGCTGAGGCGGTAGGCAGGCTCCTGCGGCTCACGCATGACCGGGTGTGGCCCTACGAGAGGTCCCGGCGAGGGGACGAGGCGTATTGCCCCGATGACTGGCGGCCGGAGAACATCATCATCACCGCTGAAGGCCCGGTGATGATCGACCTCGACTTCGCCGGCATCCATCCCCGGTCACGAGCAGTCGAAATGGCGATCGACGACTTCAGCCGGCCCTTCGCCTCGCGCACCGCGATCGCGACCGAGCTCAAGCGCGGTTATGGGCACCATCCAGATCTGACGCCTCCCGACGAGTAGGGGCGTGTTCTAGGTGCGGTGGGTGGACCAGGGGTGGTTGGCCAGGGCTTGGAGGCGGGTGGCGAGGCTGTCGCGCTGGGTGTCGAGGTCAGCCAGGCGTCCGGCTCGGTCGAAGAGGGCCTTGAGGTCGACGGTGTCGGCGCCGGGGATGCTGGTGCCGATCCGGCCGTAGGGGCGGCCGTGGTCGTCGTATCCGAAGGTCGGGGCGACCTTGGCCGGCTGGTCGCCGGCGAGGCCCCCGATGAGCAGCCAGGTCAGCCCGATCATCCGGTAGGAGCCGTCGACGATGGTCTGGGTGGAGTCCACGATGGCGGGGAAGGTGGCCGTGCGGAGCCGGTCACGAGTCTCTTCGGCGGCGGCGAGGTTGGCCTTGCAGTCGTCGAGGAGGTCGTCGTGGTCGGCCAGGCGGGTGTCGAGTTGGTCGACCAGGTCATCACGCTCTCTGGAGACCTTGCTGCCGTCGGTGGCGATCGCGAGGTAGCCGAGGGTGGGCATGACGTAGCCGGCAACTACGGCGATGAAGACCATGAATGCCGTGGTGCCCAGGCTGGCCTCGCCCAGGGTCATCAGGCCGCGCAAGACCATTCCGGCGGTGACAGCGGCGGTGACGGTGATGGCGGCGGCGATGATGAAGGCGTTGCGGCGGCGGTAGGCCTTCTCGCCCTCGTGGCGGTTGTTCTCGGCGAACGCCTCGCGGCCGTGGTTGTGCGCCCGGCCGGCGTGGTGGACGAACCATGTCTGGCCGATGATGATCGAGGCGACCAGCGCCACTGACAGGGTCCACGCGCCGAAGTCGAGCCAGGGCTGCAGGATCGGCACGTTCAGCCACACCGCGCAGAACCAGAGGAAGCCGAGGAACTCGGCCCAGGGCAGCCAGGGGGAGATCTTCTTGAGCCAGTACGGCGCGCGACGGTGGTGTCCCTTGCTGTCGTGCTCGTCGGTCTCGACCTTCTCGTCGAGCTCGTGCACGTGCAGGACCGCGTCGGCGGGGGAGTAGGCCACACCGGACTCGGGGGTCAGCAGCGGGTCAGTGCGGCCCTCCAACTCGTTCAGGGCCGACTTGGTGTCCTCGATGCTGTCCTGGGACAGCTCCAGCTGTGGGTCGACCTCGCTCTCGAGGCGAGCGGTGAGGTCGGCGGCCGCGTCGTCGATGAACGGCTCGGCGATGCCGCGGCCGACCTGCTGCGGTGGGTACCACGCGTGCCGCGCGGTCCCGCCCGTCATGTGGTGTTCGACGGTCATCCGGCGCCAGTTGGCGGCCTGCCGGAACTCGTCCTTGCTGTAGCCGAGCCGGCGGGCTTCGGCCTCGGTCAGGGCCGGGTTGCCCGGGTTCGACCCGGCCGGCTGGTTCTTGCTGGTGGTGATCGTCATTGCGGGTGCCTTCCCTTGGTGCGCCTTCCGGACCCTCCGGAGCTGCACCACCAGTACGCACCCCCAGGCATGCACCCCGATTGCCCCGAACAACCACCCACATTGCATTTGGCTCTGGTGCACGCGCCGATGCCCCCACCTCCACAAGGAAGGTGGGGGCTGCAGACACCGCCGACAGGAACCGATCAGGCGACTGCTCGCCGCGTCCCGTGTGGAACGTCGACAGTGAGGTGCCGTGAGGCGGCGACGTACATCCGCCAGTGGGGTGCTTGTTGGGCGTTGCTGACGATGGTCACCTTGAGACCAGCGGCCCTTGCTCGCAGGACCAGAGCGAGAAAGCCGGCGTCCGCGGAGGCCAGGATCAGCTCGTCGTACGTCTGCAGGGCCGGAAGTGCGGGTTCAGCGTCAAGGATTGCCAGATCCGCTGACTGGGCACCCTCCGGGCCCACCACTCGCCGCCAGCCGTTCGGGAGCGTGAAGGTGTTGGCCAGGTTCTCTGGGGAAACGCCCACGATGACATGGTCGGCATGCCCGATCAGTCCGAGCGAGCGGTAGGAGGAGAGGAAGTCACGACACGTTGCGGGAGTGACACGCCCGCAAACCTGGTTCTCGATGTCGATCAGATGCAGGGCTCGCGGCGAAACGGTCTGTGCCGTCCCTTGGGCCTTCTTCACGTCGCTCCTCCCTGGCCGGGACCGTCCCGGACCGCAGATGGGAAGAGTCCACCGAGTCGTGCTTGCGGTGGACTTGCCGCCCGCCGCTGGTTCGGTTGCAACCTTGCTGCGCCGGAGCCCTCGCCGACCTGGGGGTCGACGAGGGCACCGGGCTTGTCGCGCCCGTGCAGTCAGGGCGTGGGAGTCGTCCCCGGCAGGATGTAGGTGATCCGGACCGTCCGGTTCTTCTCGCTGCGCGGGTCGCTCGGGTAGGGCTGGTCGGTGTTGCCGTGCGAGACCTTCGCGGTGATCGCCTGTTCCTTGACCCCGAACTTGGTCGTGAGCAGGGTGGTGATCGCGTCGACTCGCTGCTGGCTCAGGGTCCTGTTGGAGGGGCTGTCCACGGCCGGCTTGCCGTCCGAGGTGAGGGGGCCTTCGTAGGAGGTCCAGCCGTCGAGGGTGAAGGTCGCTCCTGCGGTGAGGGCCTTGGTGACGCAGTCGTTGAGGTCCTTGACCGTCTGGTCGGGGTTGAGCAGCGTTGGGGTGTTGACGACGAAGTAGGACCCCGGGATCGTGCAAGTGACCGTCTTGGGGTCGTGCGGGGGGGTGACCGGCTTGATAGGCGTGCCCGGCATTCCCAGGGTGGCTACCGGCGCGGCGGCGGGGCCTGCCACCGCGGTGGTCGTGGAGTCCGGGTCGATGAAGCTCACACTCGTCGCGCCCGCTGCCAGCAGCAGGTCTCGCCAGGTGTTGTTGCGGTAGTCCTTCTCAGCTTGGCCGAGCTGGGGCTGGCTGCCCGCGGTGGGGACCGTGACGAACGTGACCGGGCCGTGCAGGGCCGGCTGGATGCCGGCCTTCTTCACTCGGTCCACAATTTCGGCGGCCGGGACCGACCAGGCGAGGCTGCGGAAGTCGACCGGGGCCGCGAGGTCCAGGCCGGTGGAGATGATGATGGTGGGCACGCTGGTGAAGTCGGTCCGGGTCAGCCCGGTGTAGAGCGACTGTGAGCCGTTGGTGGCAGGGGTGTTGAGGCTCGTCTCGATCCCGGCGATCTTGTCGTTGATCTTGGGCAGGGCCCTGGTGTCGACGGTGATCGGGGGGTCCGAGGGGGAGTCGCCGGTGCGGGCGGTCAGGTCGACGATCGTGGTGGATGAGGACCCGTCGCCCTCGATACGGGTGATGGCCACCTTCTCGTGGGCCAGGCCGATCTTCTGGAGGTCGGCCTTCACCGAGCTGGGCAGGGAAAGCCCCGATGCGTTGCCGGTGGGGGCGGTGTAGACGATGTGGCGGACGACGTCGACGACGTCGTTAACGCCCTTGAAGATCCCGGCTGCGTATCCCACGCCGGCCAGAATCGCCAGAACTGCGGCGGTGGCGGCGATCATTGTCGGGGTCGAGAATCGCGAGCCGGTCTGGCCGCGACGAACGGGACGGCCCCCACGAACCCGGCGCGGCTCGGGGCGACGCGACGTGGTCCGCGCGCGGCGCTGCGGGGCTCGGCCCCGGCCGCGGCTCTTGGTGGTGCGAGTGGTCATGGCGTGTGCCTTCCGTGGTGACCTGAGGCTTCTCAGGAGGTCGGCTTCTCCGACGAGTTCGACACTCCCGGAGCGTGCGTGCGTGCGGGTTGCCGATATCCGGAGCTCCCGTTGCAATCGCCTTGCGAGGTGCGGAAGAGGCGGAAGTGAGGCTCAAATGGGTAGAGGGACTTGGCCAGCGGCCAAGCCCCTCTACGGAGTTGCGCGGTCAGGCGACCGTGCTGCGGCGGAACCAGGACGTGTCCATGTGGAAGTCCCACCAGCCGAGGTGACACCAGAACATCTCGTACACCTCCTTTCGCTTCTCTGTTCGGGATGGACGGACCCGGTCGGTCTGTCCATGGGATCAGTTCAGCCCGCCGGGCTTGCGAGGGTGTTGTCGTGGACGATGCGTGAGGTTGCGCCTTCGTTGCGCGCCCACGACGCCTCGGTAAGGTCCGCCCAAAGCCTCGAGTACGGCGCGTTGACTCGTAGGTGTCAGAGACTCGTTGTTCCGCTCGTCGGCGTGAAGTTGTTCCGGCACACCCCGCAGATGATGGGTCCCAAGGCCCACCAGCCGCTGGCCACGCGGATAGCGCGTCGCCGACTCCGGCTGTCCGCGCACGTAGCCGTCACGTACCTCGACATCTCGTCGACGGGTGCCGCAGATGCTGAGTCGGGCCCCGGTGCGGGCGTACGCACTTGAAGAGCCTTCGGTTCCCAAGTCAGGACTGAGGCTTGCTCAAGGTTCCGCAGTTCAGGCACCTACAAGTTGGCGGTCTGGGGCTGAATGCCTGGGGTGATGTGTCCGAAGCGGGGATGGGGGGCGACCAGGGCGCCCAAAGGCCAGTGCGGTCATCCCGAAGCGCTTGTTGTGCCAATGGCCTTGCCGGCTGGTGTCCATAAGTCCGTCGATGTGGCAGCGGGCGTGCGCCAACTCGTGGAGGAGAGTGGTGAGGATCTCCCGGGCCAAAGTCGGGGCATCATGGCCACCTCGACCGTCGGCGCTGATGAAGATCTCGGTCGCGTATGCCGAGCCGTTCCGCCAGATCTCGGCTGCGAACCACCCCTGCGCGCGACGCGCGGGCCGGCCCACGACGAACAGGGCATCGTCCTGAATGAATTCCAGAAGGCCTGGGAAGTCTTTCACGTGCTGTCGTCCGACACGCAAGGCGGCCTCTCCGATCGCCCCCTGAAGCTCCGTGTACGCGTCGTTGGCTCCGGTTGGCAACTCATCCTCGACCAGGAGAACGTCAGTGATGGACATGCCCCGAGTTCAGCGACGTTTGCTTGCCGCGGAAGTGCTAGGCGGTAACGGTGCGGTTGCACCAGCGAGGCGGAGACCGGGGGAAGGCCGCTAGCGTCGACGACACCCAACCTTCGCTAAGGCTTCGCGGTCTCCAGGGCCGAGTTGGTCTGAGTCTCCGGTGGTCGTCGTGGGACCCATGACCTCAGGACTGTCGGGCGCAGAGTGCCCTAGCCCAAGCACATGACCGATCTCGTGGATCAGAACGCGTGCGCCGGTCGGCGTGCGGGGGTCAGTGAGTTGAGTGTCGTCTCGGATGAGGACTGCCCCGGAGCGGATGACCCCGTCATGCGATGACCAGGCCGGTCCTCCGACGCCCAGCTCAGGATCGTTGTCGAGGCGGAGGTCGCCGGCCACCGTCCCAATTGGGCCATAGCGGATGACGATCCTCCCACCGCCGGCGCGCGGCTGGCCGACCCGCAGATCAAGACCGGAGGCGCCCCGAAGTATCCCAGCGACCCGAGCCAGGGCCGTGTCAGTTCCTGCGGGCGTGGAACCTTGTAGAGCGAGATAGATGGGCCCGTCGCAGGACCAGTGAACGGGATGTCCGTCGACCCGAGATAGGAAGCTGTAGTCGCGGCCCTCGAGTGGGGCCGCCCCTGCGACTGGAGCGGTCTGGGAGGTGGCTTGCCTGCCGCCTGCCACGGCGACGCCGTCATACCCGGGCCTGAACACCTCTGCGGCGGCCAGCCACGACAGGATGCACAGCACAACTAGCACCAACTGCGTCGCGAAGAGTCTCGGCACCGATGGCGTCGGCCGGGCGCGGGACGCTCGCCGCCGACGGTTGGCAGGACTCGACCGGCGCACCAGGTGCAACCTTGACCGAGAACGAGGGCGGCGGAGCGCGTGCGAAAGGCTCATCAGGATCAACTCCTCGCTTCCTCGTGGCCTGGGCGAAGCTGCGCTCAGGCCACGAGGGGCGTGTTCTAGGTGCGGTGGGTGGACCAGGGGTGGTTGGCCAGGGCTTGGAGGCGGGTGGCGAGGCTGTCGCGCTGGGTGTCGAGGTCAGCCAGGCGTCCGGCTCGGTCGAAGAGGGCCTTGAGGTCGACGGTGTCGGCGCCGGGGATGCTGGTGCCGATCCGGCCGTAGGGGCGGCCGTGGTCGTCGTATCCGAAGGTCGGGGCGACCTTGGCCGGCTGGTCGCCGGCGAGGCCCCCGATGAGCAGCCAGGTCAGCCCGATCATCCGGTAGGAGCCGTCGACGATGGTCTGGGTGGAGTCCACGATGGCGGGGAAGGTGGCCGTGCGGAGCCGGTCACGAGTCTCTTCGGCGGCGGCGAGGTTGGCCTTGCAGTCGTCGAGGAGGTCGTCGTGGTCGGCCAGGCGGGTGTCGAGTTGGTCGACCAGGTCATCACGCTCTCTGGAGACCTTGCTGCCGTCGGTGGCGATCGCGAGGTAGCCGAGGGTGGGCATGACGTAGCCGGCAACTACGGCGATGAAGACCATGAATGCCGTGGTGCCCAGGCTGGCCTCGCCCAGGGTCATCAGGCCGCGCAAGACCATTCCGGCGGTGACAGCGGCGGTGACGGTGATGGCGGCGGCGATGATGAAGGCGTTGCGGCGGCGGTAGGCCTTCTCGCCCTCGTGGCGGTTGTTCTCGGCGAACGCCTCGCGGCCGTGGTTGTGCGCCCGGCCGGCGTGGTGGACGAACCATGTCTGGCCGATGATGATCGAGGCGACCAGCGCCACTGACAGGGTCCACGCGCCGAAGTCGAGCCAGGGCTGCAGGATCGGCACGTTCAGCCACACCGCGCAGAACCAGAGGAAGCCGAGGAACTCGGCCCAGGGCAGCCAGGGGGAGATCTTCTTGAGCCAGTACGGCGCGCGACGGTGGTGTCCCTTGCTGTCGTGCTCGTCGGTCTCGACCTTCTCGTCGAGCTCGTGCACGTGCAGGACCGCGTCGGCGGGGGAGTAGGCCACACCGGACTCGGGGGTCAGCAGCGGGTCAGTGCGGCCCTCCAACTCGTTCAGGGCCGACTTGGTGTCCTCGATGCTGTCCTGGGACAGCTCCAGCTGTGGGTCGACCTCGCTCTCGAGGCGAGCGGTGAGGTCGGCGGCCGCGTCGTCGATGAACGGCTCGGCGATGCCGCGGCCGACCTGCTGCGGTGGGTACCACGCGTGCCGCGCGGTCCCGCCCGTCATGTGGTGTTCGACGGTCATCCGGCGCCAGTTGGCGGCCTGCCGGAACTCGTCCTTGCTGTAGCCGAGCCGGCGGGCTTCGGCCTCGGTCAGGGCCGGGTTGCCCGGGTTCGACCCGGCCGGCTGGTTCTTGCTGGTGGTGATCGTCATTGCGGGTGCCTTCCCTTGGTGCGCCTTCCGGACCCTCCGGAGCTGCACCACCAGTACGCACCCCCAGGCATGCACCCCGATTGCCCCGAACAACCACCCACATTGCATTTGGCTCTGGTGCACGCGCCGATGCCCCCACCTCCACAAGGAAGGTGGGGGCATCGGCTTGCGCGTTGCTCAGTTCCAGTTGCAGTAGTAGCCCGCGTAGCCCTGCGAAGCCCACGGGACGAGAGAGACCCGGTAAGCCGAGCACATGCCTCGGCTTGCGTACTGGCTGGCGAACCACTTGAGCCCGTACACGCCCCCCCAGTAGGCGACCTTGGCCTGCCAGGGCCACCACCAGGGGACCTGCGGCACGGGCCCCCAAGAACCCAGGGCCTGGGTCTCGCTCTTGCTGAAGTACGCGGTGCACTGCCACCACTCGCACTGGCCGACCGATGCTGGGGCTGCCGCGATGGTGGAGGTAGCCGGGGCGGCGGCGTGTGCTTGCGCGCCCAGGCCGGTGACGAGCGCCAGTGCGACGGTGAGCGCCGTGAGGAGTCGGACTACGTGGTGCCGACTGCTCGTCTTGCTGTGATTGGGGCGGTGGTTGTTGCTGGTGCTGGCTGGATCTACAGCCAGCTCGGTGATGCTGCTGGTCATGGCGGGGTGCCTTTCCTGGCCGAAGCCCCCGGCCTGTTCCGGAAGCTGTGACACCAGTTGACCCGGCCCTGTGTGCGCGACGATTGCGGTATCGAACTACTTCGATTGCAGGTCGCTTGCTCGATGGCTGGCTTCCAGCTAGAGAGAGCTGCTTGCAGGGAGCCGGACGCGGAAGTGAGCTCCCTTGAGTTCCTTACTCAGGCCCGCCAAGGTGACCGACCCGCCGCTGCTCTCTGCTAGGTCACGAGCGATGTGCAGTCCTTGCCCGGTTCCACCGCGGCGGCGGGTGACGTTCTCGTCGAAGAGCGTGTCGACGATCTCGGGGTCTACTCCGGGCCCGCTGTCTTCGATATGCACGTCTATGTGATCGGATCGCCGCATCGCGCTAACTGCGATGGATCCGCCTTGGTCTACCTCTAGCAGGATGAGCACGGCGTTGCCGATGACGTTCTCCAAGATGTGGTTGACCCACCCGCGAACTGCGTAGACGGAGAGGTCCGCAGGAATGTCAAGCGCGAAGTCAATCGTCGGGTGACCGACACGGAGGGCGTTGGTGACGGCGGTGACTACTTCGAGTATGTTCACCGGCTCGACCGGATCCTCGGGGGAACTTACACGCTCCTTCATTTCATTGAGAGACTCGTCGAGGACGGCAAGTCGATCTCCGAGCCTCCGGATGCTGGCCTCTAGCTCCGCTGATGTGCCGTCTGTGATGGCTTTCTTCTCAAGCTCCTTTTGCTCCCCTTGGAGCACATAGATTTGGCCTCCGATGGTGTGTAGCACGGACCGAAAGACTGTTCGCGTGCTCTCCGCCAGGTGTCGTCGACGGGACTCGGCCCTGTTGCGCTCTAGTTCGCGAGCAACCGACAGCAGGGGTCCAGCGAAGGCGGCCAGAGTTTCGAGACGACCATGATCCGTGGAGGTTAATGGCGGCGTGGTTCTCCACGCGACGGCTAGAGCACCGACTGGGGCTTGCCCGCGGATTCCTCGAAGCGGGAGCACCGCGAAAGAACGCACACGGCCTCGTCGGCGGGGGATCCTAACTTGCATCCCCGTGCCAGTTGTCGTCGTCGAATCGTAGAAGATCGTCTCTCCCACCTGTGTCACGTGATTCAGAGCGGCGTCTGTGTCAAATGGCAGGGGCTCGTCCGCGCCGGTCGTGTGCTCTACGGGCGCGTCACCGTCGTGGAGCCATATTTGAGTCTGGCTTACTCCGGATAGCGATCGGGCGGCCGCATCTGAGATCGCCTGCATCACTCCTTCCAGAGTTCCATTCCCGCCCATTTCGCTGACGGCTTGGCCTATCAGGCCAATCGAGCGAGCAAAGTCGATTCCCTGTCGCTTGAGATCCTCCTCGCGAACCATCCGCAACTGGCGGTTTGCCTTGTCGAGTTGTGAAATCTCGATGCCGATCTCGGCAAGTAGCCACTGGCCTGTTTCTGGGTGGCGTATCCGGAAGCAGTGAGTAAGCATGTTGCGGATGGAACCGTCGCTGTGGTGGTCCTCAGCTGCCCAGTCCCACGTGTACGCCTCGCCCGTTTCTGTTAGGTAGGCATGGTCTGTGACGGCCCGTTCGCGCTCGACACTGTCCACGAAGAGGTCAATGTAGTTCTGGCCCAGGGCAGCATCTCGGCTATGACCATAGATGCGTTCGGCGCCCGGTCCCCACAATTTGATGGCGTAGTTCTCTTCGGCCCCGGCTGCCGCCCAAAGGGTCATGTGGGCGCGTGAGGTGACGTCGAGAACCATCCGGACGTCGTCGGGGTGCCACTCGTAGGAGTCGGTTGCCTGCTTGTCCCCCTCGTTAGCAGCGTCACGGGGACCCTGCGAGGAGGAGTCACCCAAGACCGTCGTTCTCCTTCTTCATGATGTAGTCGACCCCGGTGTATCCGCCGTCGACTACTAGGGAGGCGCCCGTGATGAACGAAGCGCTGTCGCTTAGGAGGAACGCGACAGCCTTGGCGATCTCATCCGGCCGCGCGTTTCGACCGAGGGGCGTGAGGTCTGCGGCTTCGCTGGACTCGTCGGTCGACATATCGGTATCGACCCAGCCAGGAAGGACCGCGTTAACCCGCACGTGCCGCTCCCCGAGGACGTTGGCGACGCTGCGAGTCATGGAGACGAGGGCAGCCTTGCTGGCCGAGTAGGCGATGCTGCTGAAGGATCCGATGTTCGCATCGGTGCTGGCGATGTTGACGATGCTGCCCCCCGGGGGCATCCTCAGGCCGAGGGCGTGGCAGAGTGCGAGGGGTGCCGTGACGTTGACGGCCATCGTCCGGTCCCAAGCGTCAAGGGTAAGGTCCTCGAAGGTCTCGAACTCGATGATGCCCGCGTTGTTGACCAGGGCGTCGAACACGTACTCGTCGCTGATCTGGTTCGTGAAGTCAAGCAGCGTGTCACGCCTGGATAGGTCCACTTGGCGAATCTCGACTCCGTGTGTGCGCTTGAGGTGGTTCGCCTCCTCAATGCCGGTGTTGTAGGTCGCGACGACCTTCCACCCCGAGTCCGCCAGGTGCTCCGCGATGGCTCTGCCGATGCCGCGTGATCCGCCTGTGACAAGCGCGGTCTTCGGGTTGCTCATGGTGCTGTCTCCTTGGTCGTTGGGATTTGCATGGTCATGCAGTGGGGTCCACCGCCCCCGTATGCGATGGCGTCTGCTGGTGTGAACGAAATTGTTCTGGTGGGGAAGAGGGAGGTGAGAAGGCTGCCCACCTCGTCGTCATCCTTGACGTCGCCGACCGTTGGGACAAGAACCTGGCCGGTGCACGGGTAGATGTTTATGTAGGAGCTGGGCCTGGCCGGGTCGAGCCGGCTTGCCGGAAGTGGTCTGACGGTGGCGACGGTTAACTGCCGTCCGTCGGCCGTTCTCGCTTGCTCCAGGATGGCTAGGTTGGCGCGTAGACGTGCTGCATCAGGGTGATGTCGCGATGGGGGTGCTTGGGCGAGGACTGTGGTGGGGTCGACGAACACGGCGACGTTGTCCACGTGTCCGTCGGTATCTGTGTCATCGAGCAGGCCGTAGGGCAGCCAGATGACGTGGGTAAGGCCCAGTGTGTCTCGAAGAGCTTCCTCCACCTCGCTTCTTGAGAGGCCTGGGTTGCGGTTGGGATTGACGACGGTTGGTTCGACGATGATGGCCGTGCCCGCGCCGTCGGTGGTGATGCTGCCGCCTTCAAGGACCAGATCGGCGTGTTCATAGTTCATCTCCAGCGCGTGGGTAAGCCTCGCGCCGAGGGCGTTGTCGTTGTCGTATGGCGAGAACTTTCCTCCCCACGCGTTGAACCCGAAATCAACCGCGATCGGTTGAGGATCGAGCACGAACATGGGGGCGATGTCGCGGGCCCAGCAGTCGTCGAGGGGTAGGTGTAAGGGCAGGACTCGTGGATGGCTACGCAGATCCGCTGGGAGGGTGTCGGTGTGCCACGGGTCCACAGCTATTAGGACGTCTTCGGTCCTAGCGATGGAGCGGATCAGGTGAGCGGTCTCGTCTCTTCCCTGGGCAAGGTTTGGACCCCACACGGAGGGGCGTCCGGGCCATGCGACCACGGTGGCGCGATGCTGCTCCCAGTCTCCGGGCAGCCTGCGACTAGGTGTAGAGGTAGCCATCGAGGTCCTCGGGACGGTGTTGCCTGCCCTGCAGGTAGTAGTTCATTGGGACGCTCAAGCGCAGGTCGGCCTCGAGCCGAGTGACGACGTGGGCCGCTTCGCGGGCGTCGAAGAGGAGCAGGGTGCCGGCCTTGGGGCTCACCTGGAGAGTCCAGGTCTCGTCCGGTCGCGTCTGAGGATCGGGACGGAAGATCAGTTGGCCGCCTTCGTCAGGTAGATGGGACGTGGCGAACAGCAGCCCGGTGAGTGGGTTGCTGTCCACATGCCACTCGTATCGGGCGCCGCGCGGAGTGGCGTTGATGTTGGTGGCGGCCCGCAACTCCGTGCAGGGCTCGAACGCCCCCACGCCGAGGGAGTTGGCCATTTCTAGGAAGCGTCCGCGGTAGAGAGCGTCCAACCAGGGGAGCGTATCGGCGATCACGTCGCCGGTCACGACCCCGACCTTGGGGGATGACTCGTCACGGAAGTGTGTCTCGCGGGAGGTGACCGATGCTCCATCCAAGACCTGCCAGCGGCTGTGAGCGCGCGAGCACTCAAGGATCTGGGCTGCCCAATCGTCCGGCATCAAGGTCGTCACGTCAGCCGAGTAGGCGGTGACGTCATCAGTGAGGCGAGTGAGTGGTGGAAGGGACATGACTACTCCTGGCGGTTCGCGGGACTGGGTGCAGCGCATGTGAGTTCTAGGAGGTGGCTTGAGCTTGGCCATCGCGCGGCGATGGCGGCGCCCACCCACCACAGTCGAGGAGCCTCGAGCACTCCTGCGAGACTGTTCATTCCCGTGACTTGGACATCAACCAGACCGACGGCGTGAGCTGCCTCCGAAAGGTGATGTGGACGGAAGCGATGGGCCGGCACACAGGCACGGTGGCTGCGCCACCCTCTGGTCTTGAACGATGTCTCCGCTGGCTGGGCAGCGAAGTCTCGACCGAGCGCGGAGAGGTACGCCCGACCGCCTGGGCGCAGGACCCGCGCGACTTCGGCAAGCAGAGTCGTCACCGATGCGGCGAAGGAGATGCTAGAGAACAGGGCGATGACGGCATCAACGCTCTCATCGGGCACCCACTGCAGGTCGTCCATCGAACCCACTCGGGTGTCGACCCGGTACCGGGCAGTTGTGAGGGCCGTCATCGTGGGTGAGATGTCGACGCCTGTGTAGCCTTCGAGGTCCGTCCAGCGTCGAGCGAGTTCTGCCCCGAGCCCAGTGCCGCACCCAAGGTCGAGGATGCGTGGTGAGCGCCGCCCACGGAGAAAGGCGAGTCGTTCGGCCACCCAGTCGTTCTCGGCCTGGCTCCAGGCGGACTCGTACAGACTGTCGTAGTTGCTCGCAAGCGAGGACCAGTACCGGCGCTGGCTGGCGTCCCAAGATCGTTGTGAGGGTGTCACCGCAAGCTCAACCATTGCTGCCTCGTCGCTCCAGCAGTCCGACCCATTGCTGCTTGAAGGCAGCGATCGCAGCACTGGCGTCTGTCGGTTCCGTGATGCCCTGCAGAGCGGACTTGGCTTCCTCGATGGACCGTTCAGCGTTCTCCATCTCCTCGATAACTGAACTCAGGTCCTCGGCAGACGCCTCGCCTCGCCGCATGTGCTGCCGCACGCTTACTGCTCTTCGCTGGAGTGTCTGCATGACGCTTGAAGAGAGCGTGTCGAGGGTGGCTCGTGCGCGGAGCAGGTTGCTCTCTGCGCTGTCAGACATCATCTTGTCGACAGTGCGTCGAGTCCTGGTGGGGGCGTCGTTGCCGTTCTTGACCAAGATTTCGTACAGCCCGTACTGAGTGGTGACGTAGGACATCCCGTCTGCCATCGGGCTGCTGGTCAGAAGGACACGCGGCACCTCGGGTCGGTGCTCACGAAGTGCGTCCAAGACCTGCAGTCCCTGGCTGTCTAGATGCTTCGTCAGGTGCAGGTCAACAAGGGCTCCCGCCAAGGTGACCGAGGGATCGGTCACGAGGTCCATAGCCTCACCCAGGTTATGAGCTGGTACGCATTGGTATCCGCGTAGGAGCTCAGCCAGCATGTCGGTCAGTGCTGGATCGTCGTCGACGACAAGGAGACGCTTCGCACGGGGGCGTTCCCCAAGCGGCAGGCTCCTGCAGTCATCCTCGAACAGCATCCGGAACGCCTCGAGGTTCGTGAGCTTCCCCAGTTCGGTCCTGCTCCACGTCGAGAGTTGTGCGATGAGTTCAGCCCGCGCTCGAGCCAGAGGATTGAACTCAGAGGGATCTAGGAAGTCAAAGAGAGAAGCTGGGTCTCCCCGCCACAAGCCCAGCAGCTCATCAGCCTCCCCGACGGGGATTGGTGACCCGGCGGCGGCGACTCGATCGATGAAGTCTGATGCGTCGACGTCAGACCGCTGCAGGAGAGTCTTGTAGGTCCTTGTGCCAGGGGTCTGCTTGGAGAGGGGGATCCAAGCACGGACCTTGGAGATGATCGGGGGGAGCGGAGGGTTGTAGTCGTCCCGGCCCCAGAGCATGTTCTGGAGGAACACGTCGGATCGTTCGTTCCCGGGCCTCATCGCCAGCGAAACGAGAGTGCGAAGCTGCTGCCCTGTCGGCGGTGCGAGGCGAGTGCCATCTTCGGCGAACGTCTCTAGCGGGCCTAGCAGGCGTACTCGGTATGACACGTCGATCCCTCTCTCGGAAGTTCCACCGACGTTTCTACCGTGGGCTGGCAGGTCCTGCCTTGCTGTTGGGTTGCATCCGCCTTGTGATCTTGGCGTGCTGGGAGTCGCCGCATGGGCCAGCGATCGAAGTTGAACGTCGCGAAATGGCGCTGGATTGCACTGCGATTGCACGTCGTGGTGTCCGTGCCCCCTACGCGAGCAGGTCTAGAAGCCGCCAAGCGATGAAGGCGGTTGGTCGTTGAGGCGTAACTCGCATAGCTTGAACGCCGATAACTTAGATTATGTCGCCTATCACTCCTCTGAGAGGGCGCAAAGGGCATGATACACTCACCTCATGGCCACCACCAAGTACGGCGCGATCGCCGACGCGCTGCGGGCCCGAATCGCTGACGGCAC
>Ga0208823_1001285_pt1 | contig 20011 bp, 19 predicted proteins | sample AD_UKC075_MetaG_FD_184440 | JGI IMG/M metagenome (GOLD analysis project Ga0208823, IMG submission 184440) | Active sludge microbial communities of municipal wastewater-treating anaerobic digesters from USA - AD_UKC075_MetaG (SPAdes) (version 2) | ecosystem: Engineered > Bioreactor > Anaerobic >... | reverse complement strand
GCCCCGGGCCATGCGGTCGAGCACGTCGGCCATGGCATCGGCAATCTCGCGGTCGGCCACTTCGCTGTCCGCAATCGCGCGGCGCATTGCCTCTGACCACTGGACGGCAGTGTCGCTGTTGATCCTGAAACTCCCGTGGGCGCTCATCATGCACTTGCCGGGATTAGCCTCGAACCAGTCGCGCGGCCCGCCCGCCCAGCCGGCCAGGAACAGCGGCAGCGAGGCGCGCATTTCCGCAAGGTCCGGCGCGTGCATCGCGCGCAGCTCGGCATAGGCCGGGTCCTCGTCCATCAGATCATAGAATCGCTCGCAGATCGCGCGCAGCACCGGATGGCCGCCAATCCGCTCGAACGGCGTGGTTGCGGGGGCTTCGGCAGTTGCAGCTTCGGTCACATGAGGCTCCGGCAGGCAGATCAGTTCAGCCTTGCCCTAGCAGCCCTCGGCGGAGAGGGGATTGACGCAGGTCAATCACCCTCGCCCTTGGTTTCGTCGCTGGTTTCCGGCGCGGACCTGGGCTTGCGCTTGCCGCCCGTGGCCGCCTTCTTCGCCTTGCGGTCGAACTTGGGCGGCGCGGGGGTCAGTTCGAAGCCCAGGGCATCGTCCTTGACGCTGACGTGGACCTCGCCGCCGTGGCGCAGCTTGCCGAACAGCAGTTCCTCGGCCAGCGGCTGCTTGACCTTCTCCTGGATCAGGCGGGCCATCGGCCGCGCGCCATAGAGCTTGTCATAGCCGCGCTTGCCCAGCCAGGCGCGGGCATCGCCATCGAACTGGATGTGGACGTTCTGCTCGGCCAGCTGCAGTTCCAGCTGGAGCACGAACTTGTCGACCACGCGGCTGACCACTTCGGTGCCGAGATAGGCGAAGGGCACGATCGCATCGAGCCGGTTGCGGAATTCCGGGCTGAACATCCGCTTCACCGCCTCGTCGCCCGCATCCGCCTTGGACACGTCGCCAAAGCCGATGCCCTGCTTGGCCATGTCGCTGGCCCCGGCATTGGTGGTCATGATCAGCACGACATTGCGGAAATCGACCGTCTTGCCGTGGTGGTCGGTCAGCCGCCCGTTGTCCATCACCTGGAGGAGGATGTTGAACAGGTCCGGGTGGGCCTTCTCGATCTCGTCGAGCAGCAGGACGCAGTGCGGCTGCTGGTCGATCGCGTCGGTCAGCAGGCCGCCCTGGTCGAACCCCACATAGCCCGGAGGCGCGCCGATCAGGCGGCTGACCGAATGGCGTTCCATGTATTCCGACATGTCGAAGCGCTGGATCGGAATGCCGAGGATCGACGCAAGCTGCTTGGCCACTTCGGTCTTGCCGACGCCGGTCGGGCCGGAGAACAGGAACGAGCCGATCGGCTTGTCCGGATCGCGCAGCCCTGCGCGGCTGAGCTTCATCGCGCTCGACAGCACCTCGATCGCCTTGTCCTGCCCGAACACCACGCGCTTCAGGTCGCGTTCGAGATGTTCGAGCGCCTGGCGGTCGTCGGAACTGACGGATTTGGGCGGGATGCGCGCCATGGTGGCGATCACGGCCTCGATCTCGCGCGCGGTGATGGTCTTCTTGCGCTTGCTCGGCGGCACCAGCATCTGCATCGCGCCGACTTCGTCGATCACATCGATCGCCTTGTCGGGCAGCTTGCGGTCGTTGATGTAGCGCGCCGACAGTTCCACCGCGGTCTTGATCGCGTCGGGCGTGTACTTGACCTTGTGGTGTTCCTCGAAGGCGGTGCGCAGGCCCTTCAAAATCTTGATCGTGTCCTCGACCGTGGGTTCGTTGACATCGATCTTCTGGAACCGGCGCAGCAGGGCGCGGTCCTTTTCGAAGTGGTTGCGGAACTCCTTGTAGGTGGTCGAACCGATGCAGCGGATCGTCCCGCCCGACAGCGCGGGCTTGAGCAGGTTGGAGGCATCCATCGCCCCGCCGCTGGTCGCGCCGGCACCGATCACGGTGTGGATCTCGTCGATGAACAGCACCGCGTGGGGCATCTTCTCAAGTTCCGAGACGACCTGCTTGAGCCGCTCCTCGAAATCGCCGCGATAGCGGGTGCCGGCCAGCAGCGCGCCCATGTCGAGCGAGTAGATCACCGCTTGGGACAGCACCTCGGGCACTTCGCCCTCGACGATCTTGCGGGCCAGGCCCTCGGCGATGGCGGTCTTGCCCACGCCCGGATCGCCCACATAGAGCGGGTTGTTCTTGGAACGGCGGCACAGGATCTGGATCGTGCGGTCCACTTCCGGCCCGCGCCCGATCAGCGGATCGATCTTGCCGGTCAGCGCCTTCTCGTTGAGATTGACGCAGAACTGGTCGAGCGCGGTCTCCTTCTTGCTGTCCTTGGCGGAGCCTTTCTCTTCCTGCTGGGCCGGGGTCTCACCTTCGCTGCCCTTGGGGCTGCGGTCCTCGATCCGGCGGCCGCCCTTGCCGATCCCGTGGCTGATGAAGCTGACCGCGTCGAGCCGGCTCATGTCCTGCTGCTGCAGGAAATAGACGGCATAGCTGTCACGCTCGGAAAACAGCGCAACCAGCACGTTGGCGCCGGTGACGGTATCCTTGCCGGACGACTGGACATGCAGGATTGCGCGCTGGATCACCCGCTGGAAGCCGGCGGTGGGCGAGGGGTCGCCCTTTTCCTCGGTCTTGAGCGACTGGTACTCCTGGTCGAGGTAGGTGCGCACCACGTCGCCCAGCTCGCCCAGTTCCACGCCGCAGGCCTGCATGACCTGCGCGGCGTCCGAATCGTCGATCAGCGCCAGCAGCAGATGCTCCAGCGTGGCATATTCGTGGCTGCGCTCCGACGCGTTGGTCAGCGCGGCGTGCAGCGTCTTTTCAAGGCTCTGGGCGAAACTGGGCATCTAGCGCTCTTTCCCGGGCAGGAATGGCCTTCCCGTTGCGGGAAGGGTTGAACAGGCTTGGTTAACCGGACCTATACGAGGTCCAATATGGGCTTTGGGACCTATCGGTTCCTTGAAACCTATATGGGTATGGGCCGCTACGGCGAAAGGGGCGGCCGCCACGATCATGAGCTTCGCGGCCTGAACAGGGCATCGGCGGCGGCGCGGTGCAGGCTGGCGCGATCCCGGTGGGCGCGAACCCGCGCAATCTCCGCCTCCAGCAGGGCGATTCGCTCCGCCAGTTCGTCCCGCGAATAGGAATCGAGACTTTCCTTCGCCAGCAGGCCGGCGGCGTCGCTTTTGGACCGGGGCAGGTCTTCGTCCATGGGGGCGAGAATCGGACGCGTTGCGCTTGCTGTCAACCGGTTGCGCGGTTAGGAAACCGCCTGCGGCATCGCGGCAACAGGGATTGGCAAATGATTGAAACCGTTCCGGAAACGATGGAAGCGGCGGGATTCGAGGCACCCGGGGGTCCGGAAGTGCTGCGGATCGAGCGGCTGCCGGTGCCGGTTCCGGGGCCGGGCGAGGTGCTGGTCCGCGTCGCTTTTGCCGGGGTGAATCGCCCGGACGTGATCCAGCGCCAGGGCTTTTATCCGCCGCCGCCGGGCGCCTCGCCGATCCCCGGGCTGGAAATTTCCGGTGACGTCGTGGCGCTGGGCGAAGGGGTGGGGCCGGAACTGCTCGGCCAGCCGGTCTGCGCGCTGGTTTCGGGCGGGGGCTATGCCGAATATTGCCTTGCCCAGGCCGAACACTGCCTGCCGGTGCCCGAAGGCCTGCCGCTCGACATGGCGGCGGCGCTGCCGGAGACCCTGTTTACCGTGTGGCACAACGTATTCGAGCGCGGCTGGGCGAAAGAGGGCGAAACCGTGCTGGTCCACGGCGGCACCAGCGGGATCGGCTCGATGGCGATCATGCTGGGCAAGGCCTTCGGGCTGAGCGTGATCGTCACTTGCGGCGGGGCCGACAAGTGCGCCGCCGCGCTTGAAATCGGCGCGGACCACGCGATTGACTACAAGGAACAGGACTTCGTTGCCGAAGTGGCCGCGACCACTGGCGGCAAGGGGGTGGAGCTGGTGCTCGACATGGTCGCGGGCGACTATGTGATGCGCAACCTCAAGTGCCTGGCCGACGATGGCCGCCATGTGACCATCGCGGTGCAGGGCGGGGTGCGCGCCGAAATCAACATGGCCGAGGTGATGCGCCGCCGCCTGACCCTGACCGGATCGACGCTGCGCCCGCGCTCCAACGAGTTCAAGGCGCTGCTCACCCAGGAAATCGTCCGCCACGCCTGGCCGCTGGTCGAGCAGGGCAAGCTGCGCCCGGTGATGGACCGCACCTTCCCGCTGGCCGAAGCGGCGCAGGCCCACGCCCGGATGGAACAGGGCGCGCATATCGGCAAGATCGTGCTGAAGGTTGCGCCGTAGATACTCGGGCAGCGCTGCCCGCGCCTCCCGGCGTCCGTTTGTCTATTGCGAAAACCCCGGCAGATCGAAGGTTTCGGGCCTCGCAACCGCCTGCGGCCTTGCCCTGCGCCGAGAATCCTCCTACATCCGCCACGCTTAGGCCGCTCCGCGAAGGGGCGGCCCTATTATTTTCTGCCGGAGAAATCCCGTGACCCAGCCCACCCCGTTGATGCCGCACGCCACGGCTTCATGGCTTGTCGACAGCACTTCGCTCTCGTTCGAACAGATCGCCGAATTCTGCGGGCTCCACATCCTTGAAGTCCAGGCCATGGCCGACGATCTCGCCTCCAGCAAGTACACCGGCCGCGATCCGGTGCGCGCGGGCGAGCTGACCATGGCGGAGATCGAGAAGGGCCAGGCCGACCCGGCCTATGCGCTCAAGATGCAGAAGGCGCCCGTCACCGTCAGCCGCACCAAGGGTCCGCGCTACACCCCGGTGTCGAAGCGTCAGGACAAGCCGGACGGCATCGCCTGGATCCTGCGCCACCACCCCGAAATCTCGGACGCGCAGATCGGCAAGCTGATCGGCACGACCCGCAACACCATCGCCGCGATCCGCGATCGCAGCCACTGGAACATCGCCAACATCCAGCCCAAGGATCCCGTGACCCTGGGCCTGTGTTCGCAGCGCGAACTGGACGGGATCGTCGCCAAGGCCGCCAAGAAGGCCGGCCTCAACGACGAAGCGGGCGACGATGCACGCCTGGGCGATGACCGCGTGGCCCTGATCGAGGAACTGCGCGCCGAGCGCGAGGCCCAGACCAAGGCCGCCTCCGAAGCCGCGCAAGAGGCAGAGGCCCAGGCCTGGCTCGAAGCCAAGCGCGCCGCCGAAGCGGCTGGCGAAGACTGATTTTCATTGCCGGAGGGGCAGCGCATTCGCTTGCTCCTCCGCCGCCCCTGCGGCTAGACTGACGGGGTGACTGATACGGCCCCCGGCGAGCCCTGGCTCGAGCACTATGTGCATCCCTGCGACTGGCGGATGGACTTTCCGCCGCTGTCGCTGCCCGATTTCTTCGCGGCCAGCGTTTCCGCCCATGGCGATCGCCCGCTGGTCGATTTCATGGGCCGCGAATACTCCTATGCCCAGTTGCACCGCGAGGCGCTGCGCTTCGCGGCCGGGCTCCAGCGGCTCGGCATCGCGCGGGGCGACCGGGTGGGGCTCTACCTGCCCAACGTGCCGCACTATGTCGCCGCCTATTACGGCGCTTCGATCGCCGGGGCGACGCTGGTCAATTTCAGCCCGCTCTACACCGCCGCCGAACTGGCCGATCAGGTTGCGGATTCGGGCACCCGGCTGCTGGTGACGGTCGATTCCGCCGCCCTGCTGCCGACCGCGCTCGAAGTGCTGGAGGGCTCGCAGCTCGAAACGCTGGTGGTCGGCTCGCTCGCCGCGCAGCTCCCCGCGCTCAAGGGACTGGCCCTGCGCCTGCTGGGGCGCAAGTCGCTGACCCGCATCCCCGCCCACCCCGGCGTGCTGCGCTGGGACGATGTCCTGGCCGACGGACCGCCCGCGCCGGTCGCGATCGACCCCATGAGCGACCTCGCCCTGCTGCAATATACCGGCGGCACCACCGGCACGCCCAAGGGGGCGATGCTCACTCACCAGAACCTCACCGCCAATGCCCGCCAGGTCGAGGCGATCGACCCGCGCAAGGGCGAGCGGGACGTGATCATGGGCGTGCTGCCGCTGTTCCACGTCTTCGCCAACGTCTGCGTACTCAACCGCACCGTGGCCAACGGCGGCTGCGTGGCCATGCTGCCGCGCTTCGATGCCGGCCAGACGCTGAAGACGCTGCAGCGGGTGCGGGCAACCGCCATGCCCGGCGTGCCGACCATGTACCAGGCGCTGCTCGATCATCCTGACCTGGGCAAGACCGACTTCTCCTCGCTTCGGGTCTGCATCTCGGGCGGGGCGCCGCTGGCCGGCCCGCTGAAGGAACGGTTCGAGGCCGCGACCGGCGCGCGGCTGGTCGAAGGCTACGGCCTGACCGAAACCTCGGGGGTGGTCTCGACCAATCCTTACGAGGGCGAGGACCGGATCGGCACGATTGGCCAGGTCCTGCCCCGGACCCGGGTGCGCCTGCTCGACAAGGAAGATCCCCTGCGCGATGCTCCCCCGGGCGAACCCGGCGAACTGGCGGTGCAGGGCCCCCAGATCATGCAGGGCTACTGGCGCCGCCCCGAAGCCGACGCGACTGCCTTTGCCCAACGCGCCGATGGCCGCTGGCTGCGCACCGGCGATGTCGCGGTGCTGGATGCCGAGGGCTATCTCTCGATCGTCGACCGCATCAAGGACATGATCGCGGTCGGCGGCTTCAAGGTCTTCCCCAGCCAGGTCGAGGATGCACTACTGGGCCATCCGGCGGTCAAGGAAGTGCTCGTGCTGGGCGTGCCCGATGCCTACCTTGGCGAAGTGCCGCGCGCCTATGTGACCCTGGCGGAAGGCGCCAGCGATAGCGGCGATGCCCTGCGCACCTGGCTCAATGCCCGGCTTGGCAAGCACGAACGGGTCGATGCCGTGGTGGTGCGCGAGAGCCTGCCCAAGACGATGATCGGCAAGCTCGACCGCAAGGCCCTGCGCGCCGAAGTCGAAGCGGCGGGAGCGGAAACGGCCTAGCGGAATCTACTGCCCGCAGCTGCGCCGCCGCGCCTCAGTTGGCCGCGAAGGGAACCACGCTGGTCTCGTCGCCCGCCGCGCGCGGGGCGAAGCGGCCGTCGACCTGGGCGCCCTGTTCGATGGTCAGCGAATCGTAATGGACATCGCCGTGGATCCGGGCACTGCGCAGCACCACCAGTTCGCGCACATTGATCGTGCCGCGCACCATGCCCGACAGGCGCGCGCTTTCGGCTTTCACCGCCCCGGTGATCTCGCTCGATTCGCCCTGGACCAGCGAGGTGCAGGCAACGTCGCCCTCGATCTTGCCGTCGATGTGCAGATCGGCGGAGGCGGTGACATCGCCCTTGATCCGGGTGTCGGGTCCGAAGACCGAGAAGGTCGAGCCGCCCATCGTGCTAGCGCCCGTCTGCCGGGGAGTGGCTTGGTTCTTGGAAAACATGGGCTGCAGCCTCCAGGAAGGGTCGCGGGTTGAGCGGCCGGTCGTTGATCCGCACTTCGAAGTGCAGGTGCGGGCCGGTCGAGCGGCCGGTACTGCCGATCAGGCCGACCACCTGTCCGGCGGCCACCTTCTGGCCAGCGCGCGCGCGGTAACCGGACATGTGGGCATAGCGGGTCATCAGCCCGTTGCCATGGTCGATCTCGATGCAGTTGCCATAGCCCGAGCGGACCCCGGCGAAGCTGACCGTACCGGCCGCCGCGGCATAGATCGGCGCGCCGATCGGACCGCGGAAATCGAGCCCGGCGTGATAGGCCGCATCGCCGGTGAAGGGATCGGAGCGGTAGCCGAAGCCCGAGGAGATATATTCGAGGCTGGCGGGCATGACCTGCGGAATGCCGGCCAGGCCGCGCTCCAGCGCGTCCATCCGCGCCAGGCTGACGCCGAGCCGCTGGAAGCGCTGGTCGAGCGAACCGCGCCCGGTCGACAGGCTGATCAGCGGACCACCCATCGCGCTGCGATCGTCGAGCGAGGCCAGCATCATGCCGGGATTGAGGCCCAGCTTGCGAATCTTCTCCGCCGCCGCCGTGGCGCGCCGGTCGGCGGCGCGGGTCAGCGATTCGGCGAAGGCCAGCTGGCGGGCCTCGATCCGGGCCAGTCCGGCAGCCTCGGGCAGCAGCGCGCTGACCTTGTTCACGGTCTTCGCGGCCTCGCCCGACGAATCGGACACGGTTTCGCCCGCCCTGGCATCGGCCGGCAGGTCGCCAAGATGCGCCTCGGCGACCTTTTCGAGGAAGTCCTGGCGCTTTTCGAGATCGGAGGCGACGCCCTTCAGGTCATCGCGGTATTCGGAAACGCGGCTTTCGGCAGTGGTCACCCTGGCTTCGCGGTCCAGCAGTTCCATCCGGTCGCGACTCGCAAGATACTGGGCCACGGCCATGGTCGTGACCGAGCCGAGCCAGGTCAGCGCGAGAGCCGCGACAGCGCCCGCACCAATCATCTGGACCCGCGATGAAACCTTGATGAAACGAACCTGCCCCTGCGACCGCATGAAAAATTCGCGGTCCGGGAACCAAGTCCGCAGGCGGCTGGTTAGCCCCCCGTCGGATTGCCTGTTCAAGTCGACCCCTAGTGCCTTTGCCTGCTCACGGGGGCGGCCGCTAGCAGCTAAGCCGCGCGTCGGCGAATCCCTTAACCCTCGTTGGCGCCGAGTCGAAGGACTCGCGCGACGAATCGTTTGCATTGGTAACCGATTGCCCGCCAGCCAGGTCGCTGGCGGTGACAATCGCGCTTGCGGATGGTAGGCGCCCGCCATGGCCGACCAGACCCGCGACACCGCAGAAACCCCGACAGACCTCATCGCGCGGATCGCCCGCCAGGGCCGCGCTGCCCAGCGCGTGCTGGCGCGGATGGATGCCCCGGCCAAGGCAGCCGCGCTCCACGCCGCAGCGGCGGCCCTGCGCGCGGAAGCAGGCGCGATCCTTGCCGCCAATGCCGAGGATGTCGCCGCCGCCGAGGCCGCCGGGGTTAGCGGCGCGATGCTCGACCGGCTGCGGCTCGATCCCGCCCGGCTCGAAGCCACTGCCGCCGCGGTCGACAGCGTGGCCGACCTGCCGGACCCGGTGGGCGAGGAAATCAGCCGCGCCGAGCGGCCCAACGGGCTGGTGCTGGCGCGGGTGCGCATCCCCATCGGCCTGATCGGCATCATCTATGAAAGCCGCCCCAACGTGACCGCCGACGCGGCGGCGCTGTGCGTGCGTTCGGGCAATGCCGTGCTGCTGCGCGGCGGCAGCGAGGCGGTGCGTTCCAACCGGGCGATCCACGCGGCGCTGGTGCGGGGCCTGGCCTCTGCCGGGGTGCCCGAAGGCGCGGTCCAGCTGGTCCCGACCCAGGACCGCGCGGCGGTTGGCGCGATGCTGGCGGCGGCGGGCCTGATCGACATGATCGTGCCGCGCGGGGGCAAGAGCCTGGTCGCGCGGGTTCAGGCCGATGCGCGCGTGCCGGTGCTCGCCCACCTCGACGGGATTTGCCACACCTATCTCCACAGCGCCGCCGATCCGGACAAGGCGCTGGCCATCGCGCTCAATGCCAAGCTGCGCCGCACCGGGATCTGCGGGTCGATGGAAACGCTGCTGCTCGATTCGCGCTTTGCCGGCTCGCAGGCGGTGGTCTCCGCGCTGCTCGACCGGGGCTGCGAGCTGCGCGGCGATGCCCGCGCCCGCGCGCTCGACCCGCGCGTGATCGCGGCGAGCGACGAGGACTGGGACACCGAATACCTCGACGCGATCCTGTCGGTCGCGGTGGTCGACGGGCTGGACGCCGCACTCGATCACATCGCGCGCCATTCCTCGCACCACACCGACGCGGTGGTGAGCGAGGATGCGGCGGTGTGCGAACGCTTCCTCGCGGAAGTCGACAGCGCGATCGTCATGGCCAATGCCAGCACCCAGTTTGCCGATGGCGGCGAGTTCGGCCTCGGCGCGGAGATCGGGATCGCCACCGGGCGGCTCCACGCGCGCGGCCCGGTCGCGCTGGAGGGCCTAACCACCTACAAGTGGCAGGTGCGCGGCACCGGCCAGGTCCGGCCCTGAAGGCGCGGCGCTGAAACGCGTCGGCCTGCTGGGCGGGAGCTTCAATCCCGCGCATGGCGGTCACCGCCAGATCAGCCTGGCCGCGCTGCGCGCGCTGGACCTGGACGAGGTGTGGTGGCTGGTCTCGCCCGGCAATCCGCTCAAGCCGCGCGAGGGGATGGCGGCGCTCTCCGCGCGGCTCGGCTCGGCCATGGCCATGGCGCGGCGGGCGCGAATCGTGCCGACCGCGATCGAGCGCGAACTGGGCACCCGCTATACCGTCGATACCCTGCGAAAGCTCCAGCAGCGCTACCCGCGCCACCGCTTCGTCTGGCTGATGGGCAGCGACAATCTGGCGCAATTGCACCGCTGGCGGAACTGGCGCGCCATCGCCCGCGCCATGCCGATTGCGGTTATCGCCCGTCCGGGCTATGATGGCGCCGCAGCCGCGAGCCCCGCGGCAGCCTGGCTAGGCCGTTACCGGCGGTCTGCCGCCAGCTTGAACAACCGGGCAGGATGGAGCGCCCCCGCGCTGATACCCTTGCGTTTCGATCCCGATTCCCGTTCGGCCACGGCCCTGCGCCGCGCCGATCCGGACTGGGCCAGCCGCTTTTCCGGTCGGGCCTTGCGGGATCCTCTCACGCACCATCCCGTCGATCCCGACACAGCATGACAAACCCGTTTTGCCCTGCTCGCCCAGAGGAGCCGTTCGCGCTTACATGACGTCTGCCCAACCCCTGCCGGAAACCTCCGGCTCTCCCGCCCCGCTTCCGCCCGCGAAGCCCGGATCGCTCCACGCGCTGGTCCTCCAGTCGCTCGACGACGACAAGGCCGAGGAGATCGTTTCCATCCCGCTCGACGGCAAGAGCTCGATCGCGGATCACATGGTGATCGCCTCGGGCCGCTCGACGCGCCAGGTCGCCTCGATCGCGCAGAAGCTGGCCGAGCGGATCAAGGCCGCCGGCTTCGGCCACGCGCGGATCGAAGGCCTGCCCGCCGCCGACTGGGTGCTGGTCGATGCCGGTGACGTCGTGGTGCACGTCTTCCGCCCGGAAGTGCGCACCTTCTACAACCTGGAGCGGATGTGGGCCTTCGGAGATTCCGGCAGCGCCTGAGTCCTGACCCATGCTCCTGCATGTTGTTGCCCGGGGCAAGATCGGCCGCTCGCCCGAAGCCGATCTCATCGCCCGCTACGCCAAGCGGATCGCCTGGCCGATCAAGCTGACCGAGCTGCCTGACACGGGCGGCACGGTTCCGGCGCCCCAACCGCAATCGCGCACAGTGCTGCTCGACGAGCGCGGCCGGCAGCTCTCTTCGGAAGAGTTCGCCGCCCTGCTCGGCAAGTGGCGCGATGAAGGCGTGCGCGAAACCCGGTTCATGATCGGCGCCGCCGACGGCCACGGCGATGCCGCGCGCGCGAGCGCCGACCTGTTGCTTGCCTTCGGGGCGATGACCTGGCCGCACCTGATGGCGCGCGCGATGCTGGCCGAGCAATTGTGGCGCGCGACGAGCATTCTTGCTGGCCATCCCTATCACCGTTCGGGATAAGGCAGGCGATGCGCGCCGCCCCGTTTCTTGCTGTGGTCCTTGCTGTCGCTCTTGGTGCCGCGCTGGTCGCGCTTGGTGCCGCAGTCGCGCAAGGGCCGCTGGCGCCCGCAATTCCGCTCGAATCGGTGGAACAGGGCGAGCAGGCCCTGGCCCGCGCCCAGCAGCAGGGCGAACAGGCGCGCCGCCGCGCCGAGGCGCTTGAATCCGAAGCCCTGACCATCCGCGAGGCTGCCGAGCGCACGGCCCAGGAAAGCGCCGCGACCGCCGCCCGCATCCAGCAGTCCGAGGCCGAGATTGCCGCCCAGGAAGCCCGCATCGGCCTGATCGAACGCCAGCAAACCGAGCTGCGCGCGCGTCTCGCAGAGCGGCAGCGCCCGCTGGTCCGGCTGACGGCTGCGCTCCAGCGCCTTTCGCGCCGCCCGCCCGCGCTTGCGCTGCTCCGGCCTGGCTCGCTGCAGGATGCCGTCCGCCTGCGCGCCGTGCTGGAAACCATGCTGCCCGAGGTGGATCGGCGCACCGCCGGCCTGCGCAGCGAACTGAACCGCGCCCGCGCATTGCAGGACCAGGCCCGCCAGGTCGCGGCCGGCCTGCGCGCCAGCCAGGGCCAGCTTGGCGAGCGGCGCAAGCAGCTCGCCGCGCTCGAAACGCGTCAGCGGCTTGAATCCCGCGCTGTCGGCGGGGTTGCCGACCGCGAAGCTGCCCGGGCGCTGGCGCTGAAAGAGCAGGCGCGCGACCTGACCGGACTGGTTGACGAACTCGCCCGCGCCGGAGCGCTACGTGCCGATCTGGCCGCCTTGCCGGGGCCGGTCCTGCGCCCGGATCAGCCGCAGGCCGCGCAGGTCGGTCCCGCCGGGGCAGCGATGATTCCGCCTGCCCAGGCGCCGGCGCGCTATCTCCTTCCGGTCGCGGGCCGGCTGGTTGCGGGCTTTGGTGCGCAGGTTCCGGGCCAGCCCGGATCGCGCGGCATTTCGATCCTCACCCGCGCCGAAGCCCAGGCCGTCGCGCCCGGCGCGGGGCGCGTGGTCTTCGCCGGTCCCTACCAGGGTTACGGCGCAATCGTGATCATTGAGCACGGTGGCGGCTGGACCAGCCTGCTGACCGGGCTTTCCACTGTTGATGCCCGGGTCGGCGACCAACTGGTCGCCGGCGCACCGCTGGGGCGCACCGGCAATGGCCGTCCGGTCCTGACGCTGGAGCTGCGCAAGGATGGAGCGCCGGTGAACCCGCTCGACCTGCTGCGCGGTTAAGGGAGAGGCCCTGCCCTTCGGGGAATCTTCGGCCCTTGCGCCATCTGGCGTTAAGCTGAACTGCGCGATAGAAGGCGCTCGATCGAATGAAAGGCTGCCTGCCATGAAACCCGCCTCCCTGCTGCGCGCCACCCTGCTGGCCGGTGCGGTTGCCCTGCTGCCGGCGACCACGGCGGGCCTCGCTGCGGTTGACGGTCGTTCCGGCCCGCAATTCGGCCGCCTGCTGACCGTCTACCAGCTGGTCAAGGCGCAGTACGTGGAGGACACCGACGACGAGAAGCTGGTCAATGGCGCGATCGACGGGATGCTGGCCGCGCTCGATCCCCACTCGACTTACCTCGAAGGGGCGACCCTCCAGCGCCTGACGACGATGATCGACGGCAATTACTCGGGCCTGGGCCTGTCGGTCGCGATGGACGACGGCGCGGTCAAGGTCATCTCGCCGATGCGCGGCAGCCCGGCGGAAAGCGCGGGCGTCAAGGCGGGGGATTACATCACCCACCTCGACGGCAAGCTGATCTATGGCGGCGAGCTTGATGATGCCGTGGCGCAGATGCGCGGCGAGGCGGGGACCAAGATCCGCCTTACCCTGTTCCGTCCGGGCCGCGACGCGCCGTTCGACGTCACCGTGACGCGCGGCGTGATCAAGCTGGAACCCGTCACCTGGAAGCTCGACGGGTCGATCGGCACGGTCAGCGTCAACGAGTTTTCGCGCAATGTCGGCCAGCAGGTGGCCGATGGCATTGCCGACCTGCGCAAGCAGGCGGGCGGCAAGCTGACCGGCCTGGTGCTCGACCTGCGCTCCAACCCCGGCGGATCGCTGGATGAGGCGGTGGCCCTGTCGGACCTGTTCCTGACCAAGGGCGACATCGTTTCGCAGCGCGGCCGCAACGCCGACGACAACGAGTATTACCGCGCGGAATCGATGTTCCCCGGCGATGCCGCCAAGGGGCTGCCGGTGATCGTGCTGATCGATTCCGGCTCGGCCTCGGCCTCCGAAATCGTCGCCGGCGCCTTGCAGGACCAGCGCCGCGCGGTGGTGATGGGCGAGCGCAGCTTTGGCAAGGGCTCGGTCCAGTCGCTGTTCCAGCTCGACAAGGCGCACGCGGTGAAACTCACCACCGCGCGGTACTTCACCCCGGCCGGACGCTCCGTGCAGGAAGGTGGGATCGAGCCCGACATCAAGGTGCCGCAGCTGTCCGATCCGGACGCGCGCCGGCGCAGCGAGCTTGCCATCCGCGAAAGCGACCTGCGCCGCCACCTCGTCAACGAGGTCGCGATGGACGACAAGAAGCTGGAGGCCGACCGCCAGGATGACCCGCGCTTCAAACTGACCGCCGAGGACTTGAAGGCCAAGGGGATCGACGACTTCCAGCTCTACTACGCGAAGGAAACCCTGCGCCGCACTACCGGCGCTGCCCTGGCGAGCCGCGGCAAGTGATGGCCGGGTGGGGGCAGGACAGCTTGCGGCGCGCCACCTGGCTGGCCTTCGTGGTTCCGGCGGCGCTGCTCGGCGGCGCCTATGTCAGCCAGTACGGCTTTGGCCTCTATCCGTGCGAGATGTGCTGGTGGCAGCGCTGGCCGCATTTCGCGGCCCTGCCCCTGGCCGGGCTGGCGCTGGTGCTGCCCCGCCTGGCCCGTCCGCTTACGCTGCTTGCGGCGCTCGCGATACTCGTGTCGGGGCTGATTGGCGCGTTCCATGCCGGCGTTGAGTACGGCTGGTGGGAAGGCGTGACCACCTGCACTGGCGCGCCTGCCGCCATCGCCGGCGATCCACTGGCCGGCATCCTGGCCGCGCCGCTGGTCCGCTGCGATCAGGTGCAGTGGGAACTGCTGGGCATAAGCCTGGCAGGCTTCAATTTCCTGTTCTCAACCGCCGGGGCGCTGGCGGTGCTGGCGCTGCTGCGCCGAAGCGCGAAGGCTGGAGCATGACGGACAAGACCATCGAGCGGATCCTGCGGGTCGACCAGGCCGGCGAATACGGCGCGATCCGGATCTACGCGGGCCAGCTGGCGGTGATGGGCAATCGCGCCCCCCATGCCGGCGAGGTTCAGCACATGGCCGAACAGGAGGCCGCGCACCTCGCCAGGTTCAACGCCCTGCTGGCTGAGCGGCGCGTCCGCCCGACCGCCCTCCAGCCCTTCTGGCACGTCGCCGGTTTCGCGCTCGGCGCCGCCACCGCACTGATCGGGCCGGAGGCCGCGATGGCCTGCACCGCCGCGGTGGAGGAAGAGATCGACCGCCACTACACCCAGCAACTCGACGAACTGGGCGAGAGCGAGCCGGAACTGGCCGCCACCATCGCCCAGTTCCGCGATGACGAGCGCGCCCACCGCGACACCGCGCTGGCCGCCGGGGCGGAGCGCGCGCCGGCCTATCCCCTGCTTGCCGGGGCGATCCGCCTGGGCTGCCGCGCCGCCATCCGCCTCGCCGAGCGGATCTGATATCGTGAATTCAAGGCTTGCCGCATCCGGCTTCGTCATCCTGAACGTGTTTCAGGATCCATGTCGCATCGCGCACTATGTTCCGAAAGCAAGCCGGTTGGCGCGCCATTGCTTCCAATCCGACGGAATACCTCGGAAACCTGAGTGATTTTGACCCCGGCCAATGTCCTGCCAGACTTCATCTGGCATTCACGGCGCAAGGTTCCTATTATCGCCCCATACGGGAGACAACGCATGACCATTTTCGCCAGATTGCCCGCTGCCCTCGCGCTTGGCGCTGCCCTGCTTGCCGTGCCCGGCGCGGCCCAGGCCCAGCCAGCTGCCGAGCCCAAGGTGAACATGGTCATCGTCTACGGTAACGACAAATGCCCCGAATCCACCGGGGATGAGATCGTCGTCTGCCCGCGCCTGAACGAGAGCGAACGCTTCCGCATCCCGCCGAACCTGCGCAGCTCGGATTCGCCCCAGAACGAGGCCTGGAACAACAAGGTCATGGCCTATGAAACCGTCGGCCGCGGCGGGATCATGAGCTGCTCTCCGGTCGGCCCCGGCGGTTCGACCGGCTGCACCGCGCAGCTGATCAACGCGGCCTATGCGGAAAAGAAGAACAACCCCGACCTGAAGATGAGCCAGCTGATCGCGGCCGAGCGCGCCAAGCGCCTCTCCACCATTGATGAGGACGCGGCCGAGACCCAGGCCCGGGTCGAGCAGGCCGAAAAGGATTACATCGCCCGCGAGCAGGCCGCCCAGCAGGGCCAGCCGATCGCGCAGGAGCCGCCGCTGCCCGCGCCCCAGCGGCCCTGAAACCCCGCTCCCGGCGCACGTTCGGGAGAACCACGTAAACAACGTTGTAACAATCAAGCGCCACAGGGCTTCGGCACTGTGGCGCTTTTGTCACCATGTGCATCAGGGCTTGCCGATATGCGCAAATTCGTTTCGTTGCGGGCGGTTTTCCTCTTTTCAATACGCCCTGAACGTGTATTGAACGGTGGCAATGTGGACTACGAATGACTTATAAACGGGCGCGCATTCGCCACTTCTGAACTCGAAACCACTTTGTTGATGAGGGGTATCTATGACTACCAAGACTAAGCTTTCGCTGCTGGTCAGCGCTTCCTTCGCGCTGGTCGCGACTCCGGCTCTCGCCACTGTTGACCCGGGTACGATCACTCCGGGCGCGCCGGTTGCCGTTCCCAACGGCGGCACGCTGTGCGCCAACGGCGTCGACGATCCGGGCTACGTTCTTGCGGACACCCCTGGTGCTGGCTTTACCACCACCGTGGTTTGCGCCGACCAGAACGTGACGAAGAGCTACAACATCAACGACCCGTTCGACCCTGAGCAGTTCGTCGGTCTCGGCGATGCGGGTGTCGTGAACATTGGTTCGCTTCTCGGCAACACGGGTTCGAGCAGCGAAAGCGGCTCGGCGACCAGCACCTACAACGCGGTGATCGAAACCTCGCAGGTCTATGACACTTCGACCAGCCCGGCCACCCCGGTCGGCGGCCCCACCAACTCGGGCCTGATCCCCACCAGCACCCCCACGGTCACCGCCTACAACTACCAGGCGCAGTTCCAGACCGACAACCAGGTGCTGTACTACAACACCTACGAAGTGAATGACGGCGGCGACGGCGGCACCACCGGCATCGGCAGCAAAACCACTTCGCTGACCACCGCTGGCCAGTCGAGCTATTCGAACTCCACCGGCACCTCGACCTTCGACACCGTGACCGGCGGCATCACCTACACGCCGACCGCTGGCAACTACAACAATCAGACCGTTGGCGGGAACCTCGTCGGCACCTACGACAACACCGCCGGCACCCAGAGCAGCACCAATCAGGGCGCCACTGGCTTCTCCGTGTACGACGGCACCAACACCACCACCCTGAATCAGGGCGGCCTTGGCACCACCGGATCGTCGCTGAACCTGCAGGCCAATGGCCCCAGCTACGTCAACGTCGGCACCAACGATGTCACCATCCACGGCGGCACCACCTCGACCACCGCGGTGTGGAACAACTCGGGCTACACCCAGACCGACACGGTCAACGGCGTGACCTTCACCGTTGACAACAACGGCAATGTCCAGAACCTGGGCAACAACACCGTTGGCGGCAACCTGCAGGTCAATGGCAATGCCAACGTGGCTGGCTTCACCACCACCAACGGCATCGACAACACCGGCAACATCGAAACCGACACCCTGCAGGTCAACACCACCTCGACCTTCAATGGTCTGGCGACCTTCAATGACGGCATCAACGTGACCGGTGGCACCACCACCGACACCCTGCTCGTCACCGGCAACAGCCAGCTGCTGGGCGATCTCGACGTGACCGGCGCGACCACCCTGGGTGGCCTGCTGACCGCGAACGGCGGTGCCGTCATCAACAACGGCCTGACCGTCACCGGCGGACAGAACGTCAGCGGCGGTTCGACCATCAATGGCGGCCAGACCGTCAACGGTGGCCAGACTGTCAACGGCCTGCTGACTGCCAACAACGGCCTGGCCGTGACCGGCAACAGCTCGGTCAGCGGCAACAGCACCGTTGGCGGCACCCTGGCGGTTGCTGGCGCTACCTCCACCAACGGCATCAGCAACACCGGCAACATCGTGAACTCGGGCAATATCGCCACCGGTTCGCTCAACGTGTCGGGTGCCACGGTTACCAATGGCATCACCAACACCGGCAACATCGCCACCACCACCCTGACCACCACTGGCAATGCCTCGGTCGGCGGCAGCCTCGCGGTTGCTGGCAACAGCGCGGTGACTGGCAACAGCACCGTTGGCGGCACCTTGGCGGTGACCGGCGCGACCACCCTGACCGGTCTGCTGACCGCGAATGGCGGCGTGAACACCACCAACGTCAATGCCTCGGGCAACCTGGCGGTTGCTGGCAACAGCGCGGTGACCGGCAACAGCACCGTTGGCGGCACCCTGGCGGTGACCGGCGCGACCACCCTGACCGGTCTGCTGACCGCGAATGGCGGCGTGACCACCACCACCCTCACCACCTCGGGCAATGCCACCATCGGCGGCAATGTTGCGGTGACTGGCAACTACGCCACCACCAACGGCAACATCACCACCACCAACGGCACGATCTCGGGCGCCAGCCTGGTTTCGACCGGCACGACCTCGGTCGGCACCAACCTGACCGTTGGCGGCACCTCGGACTTCCGCGGCGCCATCTTCAACGGCGGTACGGCTAACGGTGGTGCGCTCTACGTCAACGACGCCCTCACCGTCACCGGTGAAGTCGCCGTCGGCACCATCCGCGTGAACCCGACCACCAACAAGATCTCGGGTCTCGCCAACGCCACGCTTTCGGGCACTTCGACCGAAGCCGTGACCGGCCAGCAGCTCTTCGCGACCAACAACGCCCTGGCGGCGCTGGACGCTCGTGAAGCCGCTCACTTCAGCCTGCTGATGAAGCGCGCTGACAAGGCCTACCAGGGCGTCGCGATGGGCTTTGCCTCGAACGCTGCTCCGCTCAACCTCGACAACGGCGAAGGCGGCATCTCGGCCGGCGTCGGCGTGTTCCAGGGCGAATGGGCCGGTGCGATCCGCGCCCAGTACGTCACCGACAGCGGTGTCGGCGTCGGCGTCAACTTCGGCTTCTCGGAAGATGCCGTCGGTGGCGGCGTCGGAGCCAGCGTCAAGTTCTGATCTGGCTTTCCTACGGGAAACAAACAGGACGGGCCGCGCATCGCGCGGCCCGTTTTGTTTTGCCCGGCTGCCTCCACTGAATACGCGCGGTTCGCACCCACGCGCTGGGCATTGATACCGACCCGGCAAGCGCCTGTTCATCCGCCAAGGGCAACATCGTCGTCAGACGCAGCACCGGGGGCCACGTTCGCAACAACGACCCGGCACAAGCCTCAATCGCATGCGCCGAAGCGGGCGTGATCCATTTCGCGCGTCTCGCACCTTTTGCTTCAATCAGACCCGAACACGCTCTAAATGCATCGCAATCGAAAGCCGACCAGCATGGTGACCAAGCACATGAACACAATCCGCGCCGCCCTGCTCGCCAGCCTTGCCATCGCTGCAGCAGCCACCGGCAGCAGCGCGACGGCCGCAGGCTATGTCAACAACCGCGCGGGCTGGTACGCCCTGACCAAGGAAGCCAAGATCGGCTATGCCCAGGGTCTGAATGACAGCCTCAACTACGTCTTCACCGACGACACTCTGGCCGAAGCGCTGATCAAGCGCGGTCGCACGCTTTGCCTGGTCGAGCAGAAGACCACGGCGGCCGGCCTCGCGGACCAGATCACCTCGACCTACAAGGACGATCGCTTCGCCAATGTCGCGCCAACCGCAATCTACATCTTGCGCATGGCCGAAGTGTGCAAGACCAACATCAACTCCGTCCGTCTCGAATACGGGCTCGGCCCGCTCTAACTCCGGAAAGTCCAAGCCATGAAGACGAACACGCTCGCCCTGCTCGCCGCCCTTGCTGCCGCTTACCCCGCAACCGGTGCTGCGGCGCAGAACCGGCCCGCCCAGCAGGCGCAGCCCGCAGCGCAGGCCCCGCAACAGCAGGTCCAGATCAACAGCGTGCCGCTGCTCTGCCGCGTGCGCGAACAGGAACTCGTCGCGCTCAACCGCCTGGTGGTGGAACGCAACCAGGCACTCCAGCGCGAGACTGACGCGACCAAGCGCCAGGCGCTGGCCCAGCAGGTCCAGAACCTGGTGAACAACATGCGCGAAACCGAAGCATCGTGGTCGCGTATGGAATGTGCGAAGATTCTTTACGCCGCGCGGTAAGCACCCGGCGCGTTCCCGCCA
>Ga0208823_1001281_pt1 | contig 20025 bp, 20 predicted proteins | sample AD_UKC075_MetaG_FD_184440 | JGI IMG/M metagenome (GOLD analysis project Ga0208823, IMG submission 184440) | Active sludge microbial communities of municipal wastewater-treating anaerobic digesters from USA - AD_UKC075_MetaG (SPAdes) (version 2) | ecosystem: Engineered > Bioreactor > Anaerobic >... | reverse complement strand
CGGCGGCCCGCACCTACGCCATCGACCGGGATACCGCAGCCGCGTGGAAGATTCGCCGGTACGGATTTCACGGCACCTCACACGCATACGTCAGCGCACGGGCCGCGGAGTTCCTCGGCGTCCCCCTGGAGTCGCTCAACCAGATCGTCCTGCATCTGGGTAACGGCGCCTCGGCCTCGGCGATCGCGGCCGGACGCCCGATCGACACCTCGATGGGGATGACGCCGATGGAGGGGCTGGTGATGGGCACCCGCGCCGGCGACGTGGACCCCGGGATCATCGCCTACCTGTGGCGCACCGCCGGGATGGGGGTGGAGGAGATCGAGGCTCTGCTCAACCGCCGCTCCGGGGTGTTCGGACTCAGCGGCGAGATCGACTTCCGGGTGCTGCACGAGCGGATCGCGGCCGGTGACGAGTCGGCGCAACTGGCCTACGACGTCTACATCCACCGCCTGCGCAAATACGTGGGCGGCTACCTGGCGCTGCTCGGGCATGCCGATGTCATCACCTTCACCGCCGGTGTCGGGGAGAACGACGCGAAAGTCCGCCGAGACGCGCTGGCCGGGTTGAACCGGTTGGGGATCGAACTCGACGAGGACCTCAACGAGGGTCCGGCGCGCGGTCCGCGGCGGATCTCCACGGCGGAGTCCCCGACGACGGTGCTGGTCCTCCCGGCCGACGAGGAACTCGCCATCGCCCGGGACTGCCTGACGGTGATCTGACCGCTGCCGGCCGGCCCGGGATGGCGGCGGGTCAGAAGGTCGTCGTGGGCCGCACCGAATTGGCCATGTCGACGAGGGCGTAGCGGTGGGCTTGACTGGTCGCCACCCGGGCCAGGCTGCGCAGTGAGGCCTCCACACCCAGCCGCAGACCGTGCTCGGTGAACGGGAAACCCAGGATCGGATTCGCGCGGGCCTCGTGGTGGGGGATCCAGTCCATCGCCGTCCCGAGCACCAGCGCCCGGATCTGCAACACCCGCGGCTCACTGTCGGGCAACGACTCCACCCGGCGGGCGGCGTCACGAATCTGCTCCTCGGTGAGTTCGTGCGCCGCGCGCCCGGACAGCAGCGTGACCACGCTGGTCAGCCGCGCGGTGGTGAAATGCCGGGAGCCGACCGGAACCTCGTCGAGGGTGGTCACGGCGCCCTCCCGCTCACCTTCAGCCGATTGGGCACGGGCCAGGCCGAAGCCGGCGGAGATGATGTTGTTGTCGGTGTGCCACACCGCCTCGTAGAACTGCCGCTCGTCGCTGCTCCCGGCCAGCTCGGCGGTGGCGGCCAGCGCCAGCTTCGGCGCCAGTTCGCCGGGGAACGTGTCGAGGACCTCGGTGAAATGCTTCCGGGCCCCCTCGAAGTCGCCGGCCAGAAGCTCGGAGACGGCCTTGAACCACACCAGCCGCCAGCGCCAGCCCACCCGCGCGGCCAGATCCTCGAGCTTGCGGCCCGCCTTCGCCACGTCCCCGAGGTCGAGCAGCGCGCGGACCTCCATCAGGGTCAGCTCCACCGAGTGGGTCAGGTCGACGCCGTCGGTGTCGATGCTGTCGTGCCGCGCGGCGCGCAGCGAGTCCAGGGTCTGCACCGGCTGGGAGAGCACGGTCGCCGAGAGCACGGTGGCCGCGACGTCGCTGGGATCGACCAGGGGTACCGGCAGTGCGGTGACGATCTCCGGCGCGGTGAGTTTCTCCGCGTGGACGAGTCCGTCGAGGTAGACATCGGTGTGGGCGACGAGCAGGTCGACCCCGAACGTCGAGCGGGTCCGGGTGAACACGGTGGACAGACCGGGCCGCGGCACGCCGGTGTCGGCGGCGACCACCTCGCGCAACACCCCGAGCAACTGGGCCGACATCTCCTCGGCGCTGCTGAACCGGCGCCGCGGGTCGGGGTCGATCGCGCGGCGCAGCAGCCGGCCGAATGAGTCGTACCGGGTGAGTACCGGGTCGCCCTCGGGCAGGCCGTCGACGTAGCGGCCCTTGCTGGTGGGCAGGTTCAGGGTGAGGGCGGCCAGGGTGCGGCCCACCGTGTAGATATCGGTGGCTACCGTCGGACCGGTGCGCACGATCTCCGGCGCCTGGTAGCCGGGGGTGCCGTAGAGGTAGCCGAAGGAGTTGATCCGGGAGACCGCGCCGAGGTCGATGAGCTTCAGCTGCTCGCCGGTGACCATGATGTTCTCCGGCTTGAGGTCGTTGTAGCACAGTCCGATCGAATGCAGATAGGCCAGCGCCGGGAGGATCTCGAGCATGTAGGCGATCGCCTCGGCGACCGGAAGTTTCTGCCCCCGTGGCGTTTTGAGCGACTTGCCGCCGACGTACTCCATCACGATGTAGCCGACCGGCTCACCGTGGGAGTCCGGATGCTCGACGAAGTTGAAGATCTTCACGATCGACGGGTGCACGACCTCGGCGAGGAACTGCCGTTCGGTCATCGCGATCGCCTGCGCTTCGGCGTCGCCGGAGTGCACCAGACCCTTGAGGACGACCGGGCGTTCGTTGACGTTGTGATCGACGGCGAGGTAGATCCAGCCCAGTCCGCCGTGCGCGATACAGCCCTTGATCTCGTACTGATCGGCGACCAGGTCGCCGGGGCTCAATTGCGGCAGGAAGGAGTAGGCGGCCCCGCAATTGGGGCAGAGGCCTTCAAAAGAGCCCGCATTCCCGGGTCCCTGGCCGGATCGGCCCACCGCCCGTCCGCAGTTCCAGCAGAACCGTTTCGACTCGGCGACAACGGGATTGACCATCATGGCGGCGAGCGGGTCGATCTCGGGCACCCGGGGGATCTCCACCAGACCGCCGCCCAGCCGACGGGCCGCGGAGGTCGGGGCAAGCGTGACCGCGACCTCCTCGCGTTGGTCCGGTCTGCCGGCGAGGACATCCTCGTCGTCGTCATCGAAGTTGGGCCGGAAGACCGCCTGGGTCGCCATCGGGCGCATGGTCGCGACGGTTCCGGTGCCGGGATCCTCGAGTTCGGTCAGGCTCGCCCGCTGGGTACCGGCCTCATGGTCGTCGAGATCGTTCATCAGTCCGAGTACCTCGGGGCGGGCGGTGCCGGAGCGGGGCCGAGGACCGTCAGCCACTTTCGGTAGAGGGTGTCCCAGGTCCCGTCGGCGCGGATGCGTTCGAGGGTGCCGTTGACGAACCGCACCAGTGGCGCGTTGTTCGGGTTGAGCCCGATGCCGTAGGGCTGCTCGGCCATGTTGGGGCCGACGATGTGCAGGTAAGGATCCTGGGCCACCAGGCCGGCCAGGATGGCGTCATCGGTGCTCACCGCGTCGACCTCGCGCTGCTGCAGGGCGACCAGGCAGTCTGCCCAGGTGACCACCGAGATGATCACGGGCTGGGGTTCGATCTGACGGACGCGGTCGAGCGAGGTCGTCCCGCGCGCGACACACACACGCTTGCCGGACAGGTCCCCGGGCTGGGTGATCGCGGAATCGCGCGGGGCCAGAATCCGCTGGTAGCCGGTGAAGTAGACGGTCGAGAAGCTCACCTGCTGACGCCGCTCGCAGGTGATCGTCATGGTCTTGACGACGATGTCGACGGTGTTGTTCTGCAACGCCGTGATCCGGTCGGCCGAGGACAGGATGCGGTACTCGACGGCGCGGGGGTTGCCGAAGATGTCGCGGGCGACCTCGCCGGCGATGTCCACGTCGAATCCGGCCACCTCGCCGGTGATCGGATCGCGGAACGAGAACAGGTTGCTGCCGATGTCCAGGCCGACCAGCAGGCGGCCCCGCTTGCGGATCGCCGCGACGGCCTCGTCCGCCTGGGCCCGGGTGGGGAAGGGCCGCAGGCTCGCCGTCAGGTCGCAGCCGGTTTCGGCGGGCGGGGCGGGCCGCGCGCGCTGCGGTTCGAGTTCCTCCATCCCGGCCGGGGTGGGCGGAGGAAGCGAGGGAACGGGCGGCGAGGGGGTGTCGATGGCCTCGGTGCAGCCGGCGAGCAGTACGGCGGCCGCGAGTGCGGTGAATCCGCTCCGCAGGAGTCGTCCGTCCATCACCGGTACTCGTTCATCCGTGGAGCCAGACCCAGGGCGACCGCCAGCGCCGCTCCCACCGCCAGCAGTGCGCCGCCCACGGTGGTGCCCGACAGCACCCGCAGCGCCGACAGGATATCGCCGCGCAACTGGCGGCGGCTCTCCTCGATGGCACCCGAGAGCGCGTCGTTGAGCCGGTCGAAGGCCGGGGTCGAGTCGTCCGCCCCGGTGCCCAGCGCGACCTGGGTCGCGGCCCGGTAGTTGCCCACCGTGATGTAGTTGTTGATCCGCTCGTCGGCCTGTCGCCACCGGGCCAGCAGGCCCGCCGCGCCGGTCAATCGGTCACGGGCGATGGCGTCGTCGCTCTCCAGATACTGGGTCAGCGTCGCGTTCATCGAGTCCACCCGCTGGTAGAAGGACTGTTTGCGGACGTCCTCGTCACCGCGCCGGATCAGCGACAGCGTCTCGTCGGCACGCGCCTGCTGGGCGGTGATCGCCAGCCCGGTCACGATCTTCAGCGAGTCGGCGGCGGTGTTCTTGGCGCTGCGGCTGCCCACCGTGGACAGCGTCAGCGCGCTGCCCACCCAGATGATCAGCACCAGGAAGGCGGCGCCGCCGGCGAACAGGCCCAGATTGACCCGCCGCCGGGTGCGTTCGGCGAGCCAGCGGTGCGCGAAAATGCCGAATCCCATCGTGGTGGCGACCACGATGATCACCGGCGCGGGGATCGCTGCGGACGCGGTGGTCTCGGCGTCCAACTGGGCGGATGTCCGCTCGTAGAGCTGTTGGGCGTCGGGCAGGATCTGCTGCTGCATCAGCGCCGAGGCCTCGGACAGGTACGACGACCCGACCGGGTTGCCCATCCGGTTGTTCGTGCGGGCGATCTCGATGAGCCCGGTATAGGCCGCCAGCCGGGCATTGATGCGGCCGAGCAGTTCGACCAGCGGGGGATCGGTCAGTCCGCTGGAGGCCCGGGTGACGGCGACGGCCGCGTCGGTGATGGCCTGTTCGTAGCGCTGCCGCACCGGCCGGGGTTCGGCGCCGGCGATGAAGGCCGTGGCGGCGGCGGCGTCGGCCACCGACAGCGTCGTGTAGAGCTGGCCGGCCGCGAAGGCCAGCGGCTCGGTGTGTTCGAGCACCTCGGTGAGACGCTGCTGACGGTCGGTGACGGTGGTCGAGATCGCGAAGGCCGACAGGATGCCGAGGGCGGCCAGCAGCACCCCGAAGGACAGGATTCGTCCCGGGGTGGTGGTCAGGAACCACCACCGGGGGTGAGCGGGCTCGACCGGCGACCGCTGTGCCTGCGGTTCGGTCGATGGGTGCGCCAGCTCAACGGTCACCTGGTTCCGACCTCGCTCCCCTCGGTATTGCCGGATCACATCTCTGAGCGAAGTCTAAGAGCGCATCGGGTGTGATGCCGCCTTATCGGTGCCGCCGTCACCGGTTCGTCGTGCCTATCCTGAAAAACGTGCGCGGTGACGGGGACGGCTGGGTGGTGTCCGACGAGGGCACCTACCACTGGGGGGTGCACGGCGCCGCCGGCTTGTTGCTGCGGGCGCCCTGGCACGACGGGTCCCCGGCGGTGCTCCTCCAGCACCGGGCCGCGTGGAGCCATCAGGGGGGAACCTGGGCGCTGCCGGGCGGAGCGCTGGACAGTCACGAGGAGCCCAGCCACGCCGCGGTCCGGGAGGCCGGCGAGGAGGCCGGTCTCGCCGCCGAGCAGATCGCGGTGCGGACGACCGTGGTCACCGCCGAGGTGCCCGGTCCCGACGGCCCGGTGTGGACCTACACCACCGTCGTGGCCGACGCTTCGGAGTTGCTGGTGACCGTGCCCAACCGGGAGAGCACCGAACTGCGCTGGGTGCCCGAGGACCGCGTCGGCGACCTGCCGTTGCATCCCGGATTCGAGGCGAGTTGGCATCGGCTGCGGATCACCGCCCCGGCGCCGCCGCATGACTGCGATACCGACCGGCCGCACACCCTGGTTGTCAGCCGCCGGTCGACCCTGCTGTTTCACTGGTGCGCCCGGCCAGGGCCCTCAATTCGCACCTATCTCTGAGTGGGCAGGGACCTCTGAGTGGGCAGGTATGTCGCCCTCGGCAGTTCGATGGCGGCCGGCCCGGGCCTGTGGCCCAGAGCGGCGGGCTCTCCGCTGCTCGCCATGCGCTCGGCCCGCAACTACCCGCACCTGGTGGCCCAGCGGTGCGGGCTGGACCTCGTCGACGTCACGTTCTCCGGCGCCACCACCGCGAACGTCCTGACCCGGTCCCAGTGCGGGGCGCCACCGCAGGTCGACGCCCTGGACGGATCCGAACGGCTGGTGACGGTCACCATCGGCGGTAATGACGCCGGTTACGTACCGCTGCTGTCGGCGGCGACCCTGCCGCCCGCGCTGCGCTCGCTTCCGGTGATCGGGTCCCGGCTCGCCGGCCTGCTCGACCCGGTGGCCCGTGAGCGCGCTCTGGAATCGGTCGGCCCGCTGCTGCGGAAGGTCGGGGAGACGCTGCGCGCCCGTGCCCCGCGCGCGCGGATCCTGTTCGTCGACTACCTCACCCTGCTGCCACCGCCGGGGAGTCCCGCGCCTCCGCTGGAACCGGCCGTCGCCGACCTCGCCCGTCAGCTCGCCACCGGCTTGGCGGCCGCGACCGCCGCGGCCGCATCGGCCACCGGCTGCGAACTGGTGGCCGCCTCGGCGGCCAGCCAGGACCATCACGCCTGGTCGGCCGAGCCGTGGACGACCGGTGCGGGACCGGTCGCGGGGGCCCTGTTGCGGCGGCGGCCGATGCCCTTTCACCCCACTGCCGCGGGGATGTTCGCGGTAGCCGACCTCGTCGCCGGACGGCTCTCGCAGCTACCCTGAGCGCCATGAGACGCGCCTCCGCAACGGTCTGGGCCCCCGTTATGACCTCGGTTCTGCTGCTGTCGGCACTCGGCTGCAGTCGCACCACCGAGCAGGCGACCCCGGTCCTCGGCGACATGCCCGTCGCCAGCCCCGCCTCCCTGGAGTTCGCCGATGACCTTCGGCGGCGCGTCACGGTGGACGCCATGAAAGTGCACCTGACGAAGTTTCAGGAGATCGCCGACGCCCACGGCGGTAACCGCGCTTCGGGCACCCCCGGCTACGACGCGAGCGTCGACTACGTCGTCGGCACCCTCCGGGACGCCGGGTTCGACGTCCAGACGCCGGAGTTCGAGGTGCGCGTCTTCTCCGCCGACAAACCCACCCTCAGCGTCGGGGGCAAGGAGGTCGACGTCGACGCCCTGAAGTACACGCTGGCTACGCCCGCCGAGGGGCTCACCGCGCCACTCGTGGTCGTGCCGCCCGGTGACGCGCCGGGGTGTGTTCCCGCCGGCTATGACGGCGTGGCGGTCAAGGGCGCGGTGGTGCTCCTCGACCGGGGCGGCTGCCCCTTCCACGTCAAGCAGACCGTCGCCGCCTCGCTCGGCGCGGCGGCCCTGGTGGTCGCCGACAACGTCGACGAGGACTTCATGCCGGGAACCCTGGGTGAGGACACCGACGTGAAGATCCCGGTGGTCAGTGTCAGCAAGAGCGACGGTGCCCGACTGCGCGCAGCGCCGGGCAAGGCCACCCTGCATGTCAAGGCCGTCACCCAGAACATCAAGTCCCGCAACGTGATCGCGCAGACCCGGACCGGCTCGACGGCCGACGTGGTGATGGCAGGCGGCCACCTCGACGGCGTGCCGGAGGGGCCCGGTATCAACGACAACGCCTCGGGGGTGTCGGCACTCCTGGAGACCGCCCTCCAACTCGGCAGCAGCCCGCAGGTCCGCAATGCCGTCCGGTTCGCGTTCTGGGGTGCCGAGGAGGTGGGTCTGACCGGGTCGAAGAAGTACGTCCAGTCCCTTGATGTCGAGGCACTCAAGGACATCGCGCTCTACCTGAACTTCGACATGATCGCCTCGTCCAACGCCGGCTACTTCACCTACGACGGAAACCAGTCCACCGCGATCGGCCGCGACCAGGTGGTCCCCAGGGTTCCGGAGGGATCCGCCGGGATCGAGCGGACACTGGCCGCCTACCTCGACTCCCAGGGGAAACCCGCGGAGGACACCTTCTTCGACGGCAGATCCGATTACGACGGGTTCACCACCGCCGGGGTGCCGGCCGGCGGTCTGTTCGCCGGCGGGGAGGAGAAGAAGTCCGCCGAGCAGGCCGAGAAGTGGGGTGGCACCGCGGACGCCCCGTTCGACCCGGACTACCACAAGGACACCGACACCCTGGACCGGTTGAACATCGAGGCACTGCGGATCCACGGCGGCGGAGTCGCCTTCGCGGTGGGCCGGTACGCCCAGGATCTCTCCGGCCGCAACGGGATACCCGTCCGCGAGGATCGCGTCCGGCACCCCCTGCCCGAATACTGACGCCCGAATACTGACGCCCGAATGTTGACACCCGTATGTTGATGAGCTGATGACGTCGACTCCCGGCCTGGCCGCGATAGCCCCCGGCTTCGCCCAGTTCCGCAGCTACGACAGGAAGTTCCTGCGCGGCGATGTCGTCGGCGGACTGACGGTGGCGGCCTACCTGGTGCCCCAGGTGATGGCCTACGCGACCCTGGCCGGCCTGCCCGCGGTGAACGGGCTGTGGTGCGCGCTGGTGCCCCTGGTGGTGTACGCCTTCTTCGGCACCTCCCGGCTGCTGTCGGCCGGGCCGGAGTCCACGACGGCGCTGATGACCGCCACCGCGATCGCGCCACTGGCCGCCGGTGACGCCGCCGCGTACGCGTCGATGGCCGCGGTGCTGGCGATCATGGTCGGGCTGGTGTGCCTGTTCGCCGGGATCATCCGGCTGGGCTTCCTGGCCGACCTGCTGTCCCGGCCGGTGCTGGTCGGTTACATGACCGGGCTGGCGGTGATCATGATCTGCAGTCAGCTGGGAAAGCTGACCGGGGCCCCGGTGGAGGGTGACGGCATCGTCGACCAGATCGCCTCCCTGATCGCGGTCCGGCACCAGTTGCACGTGCCCACACTGCTGTTCTCCCTGGCGGTGCTGGCCACCCTGCTGGCCTTCAACAAGCTGGTCCCGAAGGCACCCGGGCCGCTGATCGCGGTCCTGCTCGCCACCGCCGCGGTCGCCGTCTTCGGGCTGGATCGCTACGGCATCAAGGTGATCGGTGACGTGCCCGCCGGTCTGCCGCAGATCGGCATCTCCCACCTGTCCCTCCCCGCCGACCACATCACCAATCTGATGGCCGTCGCCGTCGGGATCGCCGTCGTCGCCTTCGCCGACACCATCCTCACCGCCCGCACCTTCGCGGCCCGGGACGGCAGCCGGATCGACGCCAACGCCGAACTTCGCGCGATGGGGATCTACAACGTCGGCTCGGCGTTCACCCACGGCTTCCCGGTCAGCTCCAGCGCCAGCCGGACGGCGCTGGGGTATCTGGTCGGCGCTCGGACCCAGATGTACTCCCTGGTCGCGATGGTGGTCGTGGTGGTCATCATGCTGACCGCCCACAGCCTGCTGGCGAACTTCCCGACCGCCGCCCTCGGGGCGCTGGTGGTCTACGCCGGCCTGCGGCTGATCGAGGTATCGGAGTTCGCCCGGCTGGGCCGGTTCCGTGCCAGCGAGTTGATCCTCGCGCTTTCCGCCGTCGCCGGTGTGCTGCTGCTCGGCATTCTGCCCGGGGTGATCGCGGCGGTCGGCATCTCGATCCTCGACCTGCTCCGCCGGGTGGCCCGGCCGCACGACGGGGTGCTGGGGTTCGTTCCCGGGCTGGCCGGTATGCACGACGTCGACGACTACCCGGACGCGCGACTGGAGCCCGGCCTGCTGGTCTACCGGTATGACGCTCCGCTGTTCTTCGCCAATGCGGAGAACTTCGTCCGGCGGGCACTGCGGTCGGTGCGGGACAATCCGGAACCGGTGCAGTGGTTCATCCTCAACGCCGAGGCCAATGTCGAGGTCGACCTCAGCGCCCTCGACGCGGTCCGGCGGCTACGCGAGATCCTGACCGAGCGCGGCATCGTGTTCGGGATGGCGCGGGTGAAGCAGGATCTGCGCGATGCGCTGGAAGCCGCCGGACTGGTCGAGGAGATCGGCGAGGACAACATCTACCCCACCCTGCCGACGGCGGTCGCGGCCTACCGCAACCGGAGCGCGGCGTAACCGGCCGCCCCGGCGGCCAGCACGGCCACACCGGTCAGCACCGAACTCGCCGGGAGGAACACCGCGATCAGCAGACAGCCGGCCAATCCGGTGGCGGGAACCAGTCGGTGGCCCAGCGTCCACGCCGCGGCGTTGGCCACCGCGTAGTAGATGAGCACCGCGAACGACGAGAAGCCGATCGCCGCTCGCAGGTCGGCCAGTCCCGCCAGCACGGCCACCACCGTCCCGACCGCCACCTCGGCGTGATGCGGCACACCGAAGCGCGGGTGCACCGCGGCCAGCGTCGCCGGCAGATACCGGTCGCGGGCCATGGCCAGCACCGTCCTCGACACGCCGAGGATCAGCGCCAGGAGCGACCCCAGCGCGGCGATCGCGGCCCCGATCCGCAGGACCGGCTCGAAACCCGTTGCCCCGCAGGCGCGTATCGCATCGGCGAGTGGCGCCGTCGATGCGGCGAGTTGCCGCGGGCCCAACACGGACAGCACTGCGACGGCCACCGCCGCGTAGACCGCGAGGGTGATGCCCAGCGCGATCAGTACGGCGCGGGGGATGGTGCGGGCGGGGTCGCGGACCTCCTCGGCGAGGGTGGCGATGCGGGCGTAGCCGGCGAACGCGAAGAAGAGCAGGCCGGCCGCCTGGAGCACACCGGCCGGCGTCGCCCCGGTCAGGGCGAGCCCAGCGGACTCGGACCGCCCGGAGGTCGCGACCACGGTCACGGCGGCGGCCAGCACGGCCAGCGTCAGTGACACGATCACCCGGGTCGCCACGGCCGACTTCTGGATCCCGCGGTAGTTCAGGGCCGTCAGTGCCACCACCGCGGCGACCGCCACCGCGTGTGCCGCGGCGGGCCACAGGTACAGGCCCACGGTGAGCGCCATCGCCGCGCAGGAGGCGGTTTTCCCGACGACGAAACTCCAGCCCGCGAGGTAGCCCCAGAACGGCCCGAGTCGTGCGCGGCCGTAGACGTAGGCACCCCCCGACTCCGGGTAGCGCACCGCCAGTCGCGCCGATGACAGGGCGTTACAGCAGGCCACGGCGGCCGCGACGGCCAGTCCGGCCAGCAGACCCGAACCGGCCGCTGCCGCGGCGGGGGCGAAGACCACGAACACCCCGGCGCCGATCATCGACGCCAGCCCCACCAGGACGGCGTCGGCGGTACCCAGCCGCCGGGGAAGCGGGATGCTCAGCGGCGGGCGCGCACCGCGTTGAAGCCCAGCCAGCCCGCGTAGCCGACCAGGCCGGCCACCGCGATCTTGCGGGTCTTGGGGACGGCGAGAGCCACCCCGAGGGCGGTCTCGATACCGCCGTTGACGTAGGTGTACCGCCGGGTGTGGTTGGGGAAGGCCGTCGCGGTGATCGACTCGAACGCCTCCGGCCGGGCGAAGTGGGCCAGGCCGGCGGCGGCGAGCACCGCTCCCAGTCCGGAGATCTGTGCCGACATCGCGGATCCTCTCGTCAGGTGAAGCTTTCGTCAGGTGAAGCTGTAGTCGCTCAGCGGGAAATCTGATGCCTGCCGGATGGCCGCCCTGGCGGTCATCGGCCGCAGCAGGGTCGCCTCGCCGTGCGGATTGAAATAGTAGGACCGCGCGTCCGCGCAGCGGCCCAGCGCGAACACCGTGTCGCCGACCTGGTCGGTCATCTGATCCAGGAAGCGCGCGTTGGCCTCCTCGGTGACCTCGAAGGTGCGTGCCTGACGGCGGCGGGCCTCGCTGAACAGCCGGTCCATGATCCGCATCTGGTACTCCATCGTGTTGAAGAAGTTCAAACCGATGAACGCATACGGGCTGGCCAGGCTGAGGTAGTTCGGGAACTGCGGCACCGAGACGCCCTGGTAGGCCTGGAACCTGTTCTCCCGCCACCACTTTCCGAGGTTCCGGCCGCCGCGGCCGATGATCTCGATGGCCGGGATGTTGGCCTCCCACAGGTCGAACCCGGTGGCCAGCACCAGGGTGTCGATCTCGGTGCGGGTGCCGTCGGCGGCGACGATCGCATGCGGCTCGATGTGGTCGATGCCGCTGGACTGCAGGTGCACGTTCGGCCGGGTGAAGGTGCGGTAGTAGCTGTTGGAGAAGGTCGGCCGCTTGCAGCCGAAGTCGTAGTCGGGGGTGAGTTTCGCCCGCAGTTCAGGATCCCGGACCGACAGATAGCGGTGCAGCTTCGCGACGTCGGAGGCACCGATGTTGAGCCGCCGGAACAACAGTTGGCGGTGGTGCAGGACGACGTAGTTGAAGAACTCGTAGATCGCGTCGGTGACGGCACGCACCGCACGCTGGGTCAGCGGGACGCGGGCGAACAGCCGCCTGGCCCGCTCGCCGAACCGGATGTTGATCTTGGGCACCACCCAGATCGCGGTGCGCTGATAGACGGTCAGGTCGCCGGCCTTCTTGGCCAGTTCCGGGATCAGCTGGACGGCGGTGGCCCCGGTGCCGATCAACCCGATCCGCGTGCCGGTCGGGTCGAAGGAGTCGTCCCACGCGGTGGTGTGGATGACCCTGCCCTCGAAATCGTGGATGCCGGGGATCTCCGGGGTGTGCGGCTGGGACAGGAAGCCGGTCGCGGTGATCAGGTACTGCGCACTGAGGGTGTCGCCGTCGGCCAGCGCCACCCGCCAGCATTGGGCCTCCTCATCCCACCGGGCGCCCTCGACGGTCGTGTTGAACCGGATGTGCCGCCGGACGTCGTACTTGTCGGCGACGTCCTCGGCGTACTGCCTGATCTCCGCCCCGGTGGAGAACAGGGCCGACCAGTGGGGATTCGGTTCGAAGAAGTAGGAGTAGGTGGTGGTCGGCACGTCGCACTGCAGGCCGGGGTAGTGGTTGACGTACCAGGTGCCGCCGAGGTCGTCGAGCCGGTCGAGGATGACGAAGTTCTCGTACCCCAGGCGTTTGAGCTGGATCGCGGCGCCGATTCCCCCGAAGCCGGCGCCGACGATGATCGCGTCGAACTGCTGCTCGGTCATGGTGCGAACCTACCGGAGCTACCCGGCCACCCAGAGTCGCAGCGCGGCGTCGACGGCCCATGTGGGTAGATCGGGGACTTTCGTCCCCTTCTTCGAGTAGCCCAGGTCGTGGCCCACTCCGCTCACCTCGACGATCTCGGTGGGCGCCGGGATCAGCGTCACCGCGGCGCGCAGCTCGGTCAGGCTGCCGAACGGATCGGCGCTGCCGTGGGCGAACACCGTGGGCACCCGGATGTCGCCGAAGTGGTCGGTGCGCAGCCGATCCGGCTTGCCGGGCGCGTGCAACGGGTAGGAGGACAGCGCCAGGGCGTCGATCGGCGCCGCACCGGCGGCGGCCACCATCGAGGTGAGCCGCCCGCCATAGGAATGCCCGCCCGCGATCACCGGCCCGCCGGTGAGCGTGCGTGCCATCGCCACCGCGTCGGCGATACCGGCCTGGTCCGCGGTGGCCGACCCGGATGGCGGACCGGTCGGCCGGCGCCGCCGGAAGGGCAGGTCGTAGCGCACCGCCAGCCAGCCGCGGCGGGCCCACTCGTCGCACAGGGCGATCAGCAGCGGCGACTCGCGGTTGCCACCGGCGCCGTGGGTGAGCAGCACCGCGCCGGCGGGCGTGCCGGCCGGTTCATGCGCGACGCCGGCGATATCGTCCCAGCCGGTCACGAGCCCAGCCGGAACAGCGCCGACGCCGGTCCATGCCCGCCGCCGAGCGGGTAGGCCGCCCGCAGGCACTCGGTCGCCCAGGCTTTGCCGAAGGCCACGGCCTCGGGCATCGGGTATCCGTGCGCCAGCGCCGCGGCGATCGCCGCGCTCAACGTGTCGCCGGCGCCGTGGTCATGCAAGGTGGCGATACGGGGGGCGTCGAACTCGTGGAACTCGGCGCCGTCGTAGAGGACGTCGGGACTGTTCGGCGCCCCTCGCAGGTGTCCGCCCTTGACCAGGGCCCACCGGGGCCCGAGTCGGTGGAGTTCGCGGGCGGCCGCGCGCTGGCTGGCGGCGTCGACCACCTCGATACCGACGAGCAGGCGCACCTCGTCGAGGTTCGGGGTGATCAGATCGGCCAGCGGAAACAATCCGGTGCGCAGGGCGTCCAGGGCGGGCTGGCTCAGCAGCGGTTCGCCGCGCATGGAGGCGCACACCGGGTCGACGACGAGCGGGACGGTGCCGGCCAGGCCGAGGCCCCGCCAGCACCCCGCCACCGCCTCGATGACCGTGGCGGAGGCCAGGAACCCGGTTTTGGCGGCCTGGGTCCCGATATCGGTGACCACCGACTCGATCTGGCCGGCGACGATGTCGGCGGGGATCTCGTGGAAGCCGGTGACGCCCAGCGAGTTCTGTACCGTCACCGCGGTCACCGCGGCGAGCGCGTGCACCCCGAGCAGGGCCAGGGTGCGTGTGTCGGCCTGCAATCCGGCCCCGCCGCCGGAGTCCGACCCCGCGATGGTCAACACCCGCGCAGGGGAGTGGCCGGGCGCGGTCAACGGCAGGAAGTCCATGGCGCGGTCGGCGGTCAGTCGAGGTCGATGAATACCGGCGCGTGGTCGCTGGGCGAGCCGATCCGGTTCTTGCCGGTCTTGCGTTCGTCGCGGGCGATCTCGGCGTGCACGACGCGGGTCGCCAGCGCGGGGGAGGCCAGGATGAAGTCGATCCGCATCCCCTCGCGGCGGGGGAAGCGCAGCTGGGTGTAGTCCCAGTAGGTGTACACGCCCGGCCCCGGTGTGAACGGCCGCACCACGTCCGCGAACGACGTCTCGATGGCCGCAAACGCCGACCGCTCCGGTTCGGTGATGTGCGTGCTGCCGCGAAAGAACTCCACGTCCCAGACGTCCTCGTCGCGCGGAGCGATGTTCCAGTCCCCGGTCAGCGCGATCTGCCCGCCGGGATCGGCCTGCAGCCACGATTCGGCGGTGTCGCGAAGCGCGGCAAGCCATTCCAGCTTGTAGCGGTAATGCGGATCGTCCACGGTGCGGCCGTTGGGAACGTACAGGCTCCACACCCGGACCCCGCCGCAGGTCGCGCCCAGCGCCCGTGCCTCGGCCGTGTCGCCGTCACCCCAGAGCGGCTGGCCGGGGAACCCGGTGTGCACATCCTCAAGACCGACCCGGGAGGCGATCGCCACGCCGTTCCACTGGTTGTGCCCGAAGTGCGCCACCTCGTAGCCGGCCGCCACGAACGCCATCGTGGGGAACTGGGCGTCGGTGCACTTGGTCTCCTGCATGGCCAGCACGTCGACCTCGGCGCGGGACATCCAGTCGATGACCCGTTCGGCCCGCGCGCGGACCGAGTTGACGTTCCAGGTGGCGATGCGCATGGTCCGGCCCCGCTAGTGCCCGAACGGGTCGGGGACGTCGCCGGGCATCCAGGACAGCCCGGGCACGCCCCAACCGTTGGATTTGACCGCGCGCTTGGCAGCCCGGGCGTGCCGTCCGATCAGCGTGTCCACGTACAGGAACCCGTCGAGGTGACCGGTCTCGTGCTGCAGCATCCGGGCGAACAACCCGGTGCCCTCCAGGGTGACCGGGTTGCCGTCCCCGTCCAGGCCGGTGACCTTCGCCCACTTCGCCCGGCCGCAGGGGAACGACTCTCCCGGCACCGACAGGCAGCCCTCGTCGTCGGTGTCGGGATCCGGCATCGTCTCAGGGATCTCGGAGGTCTCCAGCACCGGGTTGATCACGACACCGCGCCGGTGGGCGGCCCTGCCGCGCTCATCGGCGCAGTCGTAGACGAACAGTCGCAGACCCACCCCGATCTGGTTGGCGGCCAAGCCGACCCCGTTCGCGGCGTCCATGGTCTGGAACATGTCCGCGATCAGACCGGGCAGATCGTCCGGCAGTGACCCGTCGGGGCCGACCGGCACCGGGGCCGTCGGAGTGTGCAGGACAGGATCGCCGAGAATCACGATGGGTCGAACCGCCATGAACGCCGAAGTTAGCGTCACCGCGGTCCCGTCCGACGCGCGGGGTCGGCTGCGGTGCGCGGGCGCGGTGTCGTGGTTGAATGGCCCACGAAATACAGGGATGTCATTTGAAGGGGTCAGATGGACGGCGCCATCGCACGGGCTGAGCAGTCGGTCGACAACACCGACCTGCCCGACGGGCTGACCCGCCGCGAGTGCGACATCCTGGCGTTCGAACGTCAGTGGTGGAAGTACGCCGGCGCCAAAGAGGAAGCCATCAAGGAGATTTTCTCCATGTCGGCGACCCGCTACTACCAGGTTCTCAACGCCCTGGTCGACCGTCCCGAGGCGCTGGCCGCCGACCCGATGTTGGTCAAGCGGTTGCGCCGGTTGCGGGCCAGTCGGCAGAAGGCCCGGGCCGCTCGGCGGCTGGGCTTCGAGCTCTCCTGAGCACCGGCACTACAGTTACCCCGATGAACGAGCGCGTTCCCGACTCTTCCGGGCTGCCGTTGCGCGCCATGGTCATGGTGCTGCTGTTCCTGGGCGTGATTTTCCTGCTGGTCGGACTGCAGGCGATGAGCTCGGGCGGCAGCGGCGACGACGATGACGCGCCGGCCGCGCCGATGACCACCACCACGAGCAGTAAGCCGGCGGTGCCCAAGGCCGAGGTGCGGGTGTACACCGCAGGCGGCGAGGAGGCCGCGGCCACCCGGGTGGGGGACCGGTTGCGGGAGGCCGGCTGGAACGTCACCGAGGCCGGCGCGCCGATCGGTGTCGAGGTGCCCGCCACCACCGTCTACTTCGGTTCCGCGGAGGGTGAGCAGGCCGCCGCCGACTCGGTTGGCAGCGTGTTGGAAGCCCCGGTGGCCCCGAGGATTCCGGAAATCGCCGAGCAGCCACCCGGCATCATCGTGTTGGTGAGGGGATAGGCTCGTCCGCATGGTGAAGTCCGTCATCGCGCTCCCACGCGCCGCTGCGTTTTCCGCTCTTACCGTCGTTCCGGTGGTGCTGCTGAGTGCGTGCAGCCCGAACGAGCCGATCGCCACCGAGCCGGGCACCACCCCGCCGGTTTGGACCGGTTCACCGGCGCCGAGCGGAGACCACGGCGAGGGACACGGTGCAGGCCACGGTGCCGCCCCGGCGGGCGCCCCGGCGGCTGCCGGCCCCACCGACACCCTGACCGCGCAGATCAAGGGGCCGGACGGCACCCAGGTGGCCGCGGCGACGATCGAGTTCCAGGGCGGCTTCGCCACCGTCACCGTGCAGACCACCGGACCGGGCGCGCTGTCCCCCGGCGCGCACGGGCTGCACATTCACGCCATCGGTAAGTGCGAGCCCAACTCGGTGGCCCCCGCGGGCGGCGCCCCCGGCGACTTTCTCTCCGCCGGCGGACATTTCGCCAGCCCCGGAGACAACCACCCCAACCATGCCGGTGATCTGAGTTCCCTGCAGGTGCGCGACGACGGCACGGCACTCCTGGTGACCACGACGAGCGCCTTCACCAAGGAGCAACTGCTGGCGGCCCCGGGAACGGCGATCATGATCCACGATGCGCCGGACAACTTCTCCAACATCCCGACTGACCGCTACACACCGGCGCCCGACGCCACCACCCTGGCCACCGGCGACGCCGGCAAGCGGGTCGCCTGCGGTGTCATCAGCGCCGGCTAGACCCCACACCCCGGGCGCGGCGGCGGCCAGGATCGACTTCGCCGGGTCGCCGCGGCCGACGCTGGGCGTCGAGTGGGAGTTCGCCCTCGTCGACGCCGCCAGCGGCGACCTGAGCAACGAGGCGGCGGCGGTGATCGCCGAGATCGGCGAAACCCCGCACGTACACAAGGAATTGCTGCGCAACACCATCGAGATCGTCACCGGTGTCTGCGACTCCGTGCCCGAGGCGGTGGACGATCTGCGCTCCACTCTGGTCTCCACCCGCGAGGTGGTCCGCGACCGTGGGATGGATCTGTTCTGCGCCGGCACCCACCCGTTCGCCGAGTGGTCCGAACAGAAACTGACCGACGCCCCGCGCTATGCCGAACTGATCAAACGCACCCAGTGGTGGGGTCGGCAGATGCTGATCTGGGGGGTGCACGTCCACGTCGGCGTCTCCTCCGCGCACAAGGTGATGCCGATCATCTCCTCGTTGCTCAACCACTACCCGCACCTGCTGGCCCTGTCGGCGTCGTCACCGTACTGGGCCGGCGAGGACACCGGGTACGCCAGCAACCGCGCCATGATGTTCCAGCAGTTGCCGACCGCCGGTCTGCCGTTCCAGTTCGAGACATGGCGCCAGTTTGAGCGTTTCGTCCACGACCAGAAGACCACCGGCATCATCGACCAGATCAACGAAATCCGGTGGGACATCCGGCCGTCGCCCAACCTGGGCACCATCGAGGTCCGAGTGTTCGACGGCGTGTCCAACATTCGTGAGCTGGAGGCGCTGGTGGCGTTGACGCACTGCCTCATCGTCGACCTCGACCGTCGGCTGGACGCCGGTGAACAGCTGCCGGTGATGCCCCCCTGGCATGTGCAGGAGAACAAGTGGCGGGCCGCCCGGTACGGGTTGGACGCCATCATCATCCTCGACGCCGACAGCAACGAGCGGCTGGTGACCGAGGATCTCGACGATCAGTTGAACCGGCTGGAGCCGGTCGCGGCGTCGCTGCACTGTGCCGACGAACTCGCCGCGGTCGCCGACATTCCGCGCCGCGGCGGCTCCTACCAGCGTCAGCGTCGCATCGCCGACGAGCACGGCGGGGATCTGCATGCGGTCGTCGACGCGCTCGTGGCCGAGCTGGAGATCTGATGGCCCGGCTCGGCAGCGCGACGCTGGCCGCGTTGGCGATTGCCGCGGCGGTGGGGACGGGCGGGTGTAGCCGGGCGATCGCCGGCGCGCCGATGGCCGCTCCCGGCGATCTCGGTGTGGCGGCGCTGCTGTCGACCACGTGCCGCGAGTACACCGCGATGAAGCCGGCCTCCCGCCTGGAGGTGATCACCGCGATCGGAGACGACGGCAACGAGATGGTCGCCACCAACCCCAGTCTGTGGGTGGGGGTGGCGACCGCGCTGTGCAGTTTTGTCGCCCCCAGCGCGCCGGTCCGCGACGTCATCACCGGCGGGTTGCGCTGACCCATGATCGTGCCGATGTTCCCGCTGCAGTCGGCACTGCTTCCCGGTGAGACGCTGCCGCTGCGGATCTTCGAGCCCCGGTACACCCGGCTGGTCCAGGACTGCCTGGCCGCCGCCACGCCCGAGTTCGGTGTGGTGCTCATCAGCCGGGGCAGCGAGGTAGGCGGGGATGACGTCCGCCACGACGTCGGTGCGCTGGCCCGGATCACCCACCACGTCGACCTCGGCGGCGGGCAGTACGAACTGCTGGCCCAAGTCGGGGACCGGCTGCGGGTGCGGAGCTGGCTGCCCGACCAGCCCTATCCGCGCGCGATGGTCGAGATGTGGCCTGATGAGCTGGTGCTCGGGCCCGATGAGCCGGGGCTCGGGCCTGATGAGCCGGGGCTCGGGCCTGATGAGCCGGGGCTCGACGACAGGATCGCCGAGGTCGTCGACGCCATCGTCGGGCTCTATCAGCGGATAGCCCGGGCCAGCGGCGCTCAACTGCGTCCGGATGCCCTGGCCGTCGACCCCGCGACCGCCGACGATCCGGTGCGGCATCTCTACGCCCTGGCTGCGCGGGTCCCGATGGGGCAGGCCGATCGGTACGCCGTGCTTACCGCGCCGACACTGACGGCCCGGGTCGACGTGCTGCTCGACGCGATCGCGACGGTGACCGCCATGGTCGACTTCCAACTGTCCGCCGATGACGGACAGTGATGACTGAGAGCCGGATCGGAGGCTCGGATCGCGGACCGGCCCGTCGGCGCGCTACAGTTCGCTCCGTGAAATTGAATCGCATCTTGGCCGCGGTGGTGCTCGCGGTCGCCGGCCTGATGGCCAGTTCGCCGGTGTCGCAGGCGGCGTTGGACAACCAGATGAGTCTGGTTGACGGTGGTGGCCGGACGATGACGATTCAGCAGTGGGACACCATGCTCGACGGGGTGTTTCCGTTGGACCGTAACCGGTT
>Ga0208823_1001260_pt1 | contig 20257 bp, 14 predicted proteins | sample AD_UKC075_MetaG_FD_184440 | JGI IMG/M metagenome (GOLD analysis project Ga0208823, IMG submission 184440) | Active sludge microbial communities of municipal wastewater-treating anaerobic digesters from USA - AD_UKC075_MetaG (SPAdes) (version 2) | ecosystem: Engineered > Bioreactor > Anaerobic >... | reverse complement strand
CAGCAGTGCTTGGGCAACGCGGTCGCAGATGGTTTCCAGCTGCTGCATCGGGCTGGGCTGGTCGGCGAGCCAGTCGACGATCGAGGCGTTGGCGTCGACCAGGTGGTGACCAAGTTCGTGGCCGAGTGTCGAGATGCGCTCAATCTTGTAAGAACGGCCGTTGATTCTAAAAATGACCTGACGTTATGCACTTCGGGCGTGTCTAAGCCTCACCGTTATGGATCTCGGTTGGTGGCCAAGCATCGGTCAGGTGTGGTCACCGCCGCCGCTCAGTGAGGGCAGAATGGCGGAATGAGAGCACTACTCGATCGCCGTCGGGCCCACGAGGAGCCGCGAGCGACAGAGCCCCGGGCCCTGGTGGCTTTGAGGGGGTCCTCGGTGCCCTACGCGGCGCTGGTGATGGCGGCGCGGGCAACCAGTATCCACGGTGGTGTTGAGCAGCGCCATGGACTCTTCTGAGAGGTAGCGTCGGTCGCCGGCGATCCACTCGTCGTGCACGTCGATCAGGACGGCGCCCACGAGGCGGACCTGACCCGTCTCGCCCCCGCCGGCTGGTTGGCCTAACGTTCGGCCATGAACATCTCGCCGAGCCCCGCCGACATGCCACCCCGCCGACAGTCGGACCTAGGACCCGTCACCGAGGGTCACGCCGACCACGTCCGAGGGTTCGCGTTCTTCCCCTACCGCGGTGCTGACGAGATACCTGAGCCGGCGGCTAGGGGCCGAGCCGCGTGGGAGGAGACCCTGACATCCCTGTCACGAATGGCCGAGCCTGAGGACTGGACCGGATCCAACCCCACCGGCCGGCCACTGCCCATTCTTGACAGCTTCGTGCGCTACACGTACCGACGGCTGGTGATGGAAGACAAGATCACCATCACCGACGACGGTGAGCACGCGGCCCTGAACACCGGCCTCCTCACACCGAATGCGGAAGAGGTATTCGGCTTGTTCCACCGGAACCGCCTCGAGGGCCACCAGCGGTGGGTCTTCGCCAGATGGGTCCCCGAGTCCGATCGCGACCTCATGCGACACTTCGACCCCGCCCCTCAGATGGCCGAGTACGTCACCTCGGCCTCTGACCTCGTATACGACTGGCGGCGTGAACTCAAACTGGCCTACGACCACATCCTCGGAGACAATATCGCGCGCTTCCCTACGGATCTGGCGCATCATCTGATGCGCGCCCGGCAGGCATTGGATCACTCCATAGAGTGGACTCTGCGAAGGGCGCGGCGCAACTACAAGGTCATCGTGCCGCAGTGGTACCCGATGCTGGGCGAGGCGGGCTCCCAGTTCCTCATGCCGTTGGATCTCACCGGTGATGGGCGGGCGGACCTCGCACTCGTGGTGTCCGGCATCGGCGACCGCGCCTACCGCGGTCACACGGTCCTAACGCTCGACATGGCGTACACGAACGCCCGGCTGGTCGCAAGGCCGGACAGCGACTGGCTCCTGCCACAGGCAGCTGCCATCCCTGCGGCCGACGAGGCATTCAACTTGGACCCGTGAACTGGGGGCGGCAGAGGCAACAGCACCCCAAGGTTGCAGACCTCGCCAACTCACGCCGACCGGCACAAAGTCGCGTGCTCACCTTTGTGCGTCTTGGCTGCATCTCGACAGCACTCAATCTTGTAAGAACGGCGGTTGATTCTAAGAATTAGCCGACGTTATGCACCTCGGGCGTGTTGGCGCAGATGTGTTATGGATCGGCTGCGTGGGCAAGGCTGCCCTGCCGAGCCGATGGGTAGAGGTGCGTGACTCGGGCAAGACTCTCCCGTGCCTCACGGGTTGTCGGCCCTGGCTATCGTGATCGGGCCGAGACATATTTCTAGCGTTTCCGATGACACCTTGCCGATGCGGGCGGACGAACGGAATCGTCTCCCCGCAGTGAAAGCAGGCGCCAGGTGCCCGTCTCCAGTTGGGGCTTACGAATGTGTAAGTGACGCCAGTGGCCGACCCCAGTCCTCGCGAAGGGTCGAAGCGCTGGGTGAGCCCCACGACGTTGAGCCGCTTCCGATGGCTGCGTGATCGTCGTCGTGCGGAGCCTTGACATTCTTCCTGCCCGCGACGGTGAGTTTGGGATAGGGATGCTCCAGCGCCTGCAGGATGCCGACGACCTCGGCGTCCGTCAGGTCGCTGAGGGTGGCCGCAACGGGCGGGCTGACGGGGCTGGTTCTGCGGGTTATGAAACTGGCAGCCCTAGACTGGCGGGGAATGGCGTTGGATGGAGGTGGACCGTGGCTGGCTCGGGTGAGCACATCAAGGCGTTGGTTCGCAGCCACGCCGGCGGCGATGACGATGCGTTCTATGCCGTCGCACTGCAGGTCGCCGCCCAAGCGGCGCGGCAGGGTCACCATCGGCTGGCTTCGGAGCTGAAAGGCGCGGTCGACGACTCCCGCCGGGTGAGATCGACGCGTGTTACCTCGATCGCGCAGCCACGTGGCGATCTGGCCGATCTTGTGATCGCGAGTCACCCAACGGTGGGGCTCAAGGACCTCGTACTTCCCGCCCAGCTTGAGGCCCACGTGACACGGGTGCTGGCCGAGCAGCGGCAACGCAAGCATCTACTGGATCACGGCTTCGAGCCGGTACACCGTCTCCTGTTCGAGGGGCCGCCCGGAACTGGCAAGACGATGACGGCCGCGGTCCTGGCTCATGAGCTGGCCCTGCCGCTGCTGACGGTGCGGCTCGACAGCTTGCTGAGCAAGTTCATGGGCGAGTCTGCCGCCAAACTGCGGGTGATTTTTGAGGGCGTCGAGGAGCAGCGCGCGGTATACCTTTTCGACGAGTTCGACGCCCTGGGTGGGGACCGCGCCGGGAATGACGTCGGTGAGGCACGCAGGATCCTGAACTCGTTCCTGATGCTGATAGAGACGAGTGGCAGCGAGAGCCTGCTCATCGCAGCAACCAACCACCGCTCGATCCTGGACCGCGCCCTTTTCCGGCGCTTCGACATGGTGCTGGATTACGCGCTGCCCGACCCCAAGCAAGGCGCAGCGGTGATCCGAGGTCGACTCGGGTCGGTCGCACGCGGGGTCCGATGGCAGTCACTCGCCCCAACCATGCAGGGCCTTTCCCACGCCGACCTCGTGCGCGCAGCAGAAGCTGCCGCCAAGGGCGTGATCCTCAGCGGCGGTACCACCGTGACCACCGATGACCTGCGTGTCGCCCTGGAGTCGCGACAGGCTGGCACTCTTGGCTGAACCACGCCAGCACCTGAGCCACCTACTCGTCCAAGACCGCTCCGTTGATGAACAGTTCCGCCGGCCGGGTGGGGGAAACCCCAAGATCCGACCCGTCGAGGACCGCGCCGCGCACGGCGCGCGGCGCATCGAGGAGCTGCGGACCGCATTCGAGGTCGCCGAGACCTCGCGAGAGGAGCAGCCGACCGAGAACGAGTTGCGGGCGCTCGGCACTATCGTCACCCTCGAAGGCGAGGGCGCTACCTACCCGCTGAAGGTGGACTCGCTTCAACAGCTCACCGCACACCGCACATCGCCGAAGAAGCCGAAGTGGCTGCTGTTGTCGGTGCTGCCGGCCGATCCAGCCGCTGAACTGCCTGAGCGGGCAACAGTCTGGGTGTCGGACCAGTACCGCGAGAAGTTCCTGAAGCTATTCCAGGATTACCTCACCGAGAACGGGCCGGCAGGCAACCCGAAGAACAACGAGCTCGTCGCAAACATCGCACGGATTCGAGCGACCATCCTGAGCGACCTGTGGCAATCCGAAGGCCCGCCTCCGACGTGGGGAAGCTCTTGGTGGGAGATCTGGCTGCGTCCCACTGGGGACGGGGCTGAGCTGCTGCGGCGCTTCGCCGAGGCACAGAATCTGCAAGTCTCGCCGCGCCTCGTCCGGCTCTTTGATCGCACGATCATGTGGGTCAAGGGTTCGTGGGCTCAACTCGAGGCGCTGCCCTTCACCGCGGTGCCGATCGCCGAGATTCGCGAACCGGAGTTTGTCGACACCATCGAGGATCTCGACCGCCACGAACAAGGCGAGTACGTCCTCGACCTCGCCGATCGACTCGACGCCGCTGCAGACGACGCGCCGGCCGTCTGCCACCTCGACACCGGGGTTGCGCGCACGCACCTGCTGATCGAAGGGTCACTGTCCTCCGCCGACCTGCACACGGTGGTCGGAACCAGCGGGTTCGACCGCGTCGGACACGGCACCAAGATGGCCGGCATCGCTCTGCTGGGCGACCTCGACGCACACCTGACCGGAAGCCAGCCAGTCCAACTGAGGCACCGGCTCGAATCAGTCCGGATCTTCCCCACCGCGGCCGAGCCCTCCCATGACCCGATCACCTACGGCGATGTAACAGCGCAGGCCGTCTCGTTGTCGGAGATCGCCAGTCAGCGGCGCCGCGCGTACTGCATGCCGGTGTCCACGAACAGCGACACCCCCGGCAACCCGGGCCAGCCCACCCTATGGTCGGCGACGGTAGACGCTCTCGGCGTCGGCGCGAGCATCGTGCGCAACGGCGACGAACTGCAACTGCTTGACGCCCCGGACCCTGAGGCGGCCCGGCTGATCCTGGTGTCTGCCGGCAACGTCGACACGTTCGCTGCCGCCCACCTCGACACGTCAGACCTTTCTCCGGTGCGGGACCCCGGCCAAGCGTGGAACGCCCTGACGGTAGGCGCGCACACCGAGTTGACGACCCTGCCGACCGACCCCGCCTACACCGGCTGGACCGCCCTGGCAGCACCCGGCGAACTATCCCCCCATAGCCGAACATCGCTGCTCTTCGGCACTCGACCATGGCCGATCAAGCCCGACATCGTTATGGAGGGAGGCAACGTCCTGTACGACGGTGCCTCCCAGTTCGAGCCGAGCCACGCCGTCGTCTCACTGCGGACCACCGGACACACCAACAACCAGGCGCTTACGTCCGCCAACGCGACCAGCGCTGCGACGGCGCAAGCAGCACGGCTCGCTGCCCTCGCCATGGCGACCTACCCACGCTATTGGCCCGAGACCATCCGGGCGCTGCTCGTCCACGGCGCCAGATGGACGCCCACAATGCACGCCGCGATCAAGCACGCAGGCCAGAGCGGTCTCGCCTCGCAGCAGACCATGCTTCGCCGGTACGGGTGGGGTCAGCCGTCCGAGGAACGGGTCCTGTACTCACGCGATCAGGCTGTCACTCTGGTGGTGCAGGACGAGTTCGTACCGTTCGCCGGCCGCGACTTCAAGGTCCCCACGTTCCGCCTTCACGACCTGCCCTGGCCAGCCGAGGCCCTGCAAGACGTCGGCCCCGCAGAGGTCACTCTGCGTGTGACGCTTTCGTACTTCATCGAACCCACAGCCTCCCGGCGAGGCTGGCGACAGCGCTACAGCTACGCCTCTCACGGACTGCGGTTCGAACTGCAGGACCCACTCGAAACCGAAGCCGACTTCGTGCAAAGGATCAATCGCGACGCACGGACCGAAGAGTCCGGCGGTAGGCCGGCCGCCGGGCAGGTCAAGTGGCTCGTCGGCCCCTACCAGCGCAACCTCGGCTCCCTACACCAGGACGAGTGGGCCACCGAGGGGATCACACTGTCCCAGTCGGGGCGGCTCGGGGTCTACCCGGTGGGCGGATGGTGGAAGAACAACAAGACGCAGGCACGCGTCGACCAAACCGTTCGCTACGCGCTCGTCGTCTCCCTTACTACCGAGCAGCAAGACGTCGACCTTTACACCCCGGTCGCGAACCTCCTCAGGATTCCAACAACCATCACGACCGCGTGAGACCATCGCTCCCCAGCCGAGACGAAGGTCGACCGCGTTCACCCGCGCCAAGCGCGGCGCTTCGGCGGGCAGCGTCGAAGGTCTGTCGTCGAACGCTCGCAGCGCCCGTCCGCAATGCCCTCTACGTGCTTTCGGTGCCCAGCTTGGGGTACCGGTCCAGAGCCCACTGGCGACGACTGATCTCCCGGTTGAGGGTGATCTTCTGTCGAGTTGTTAGAGGCTGGTCCTCCAGCCCCCTGAGGCGGTCGACCTCCCAAACCAGACGCGCGCGGGCGCGCTCGAACTTGAGCCGGCACTCTCGTGAGCAGAAGCGCTTCGGGCGGTGGCCCGCCCCACCCCGCTCTGGGTATGCGCAGTCCTTACGACACATCGGGTTCAAGCAGGGGTAAGTGTCCTTCGGTAGGTCGGAGAGCCCCTCGGCGATCTGAATGATTCGCTCGAAGGTCGTGTCCGGCTCCTTCGCGAGGGCCGACTGAAGGGTCGTTGGCACGGAAACAGCCCACTTCGTGTGGCGATGGTCAGTCGCACTTGGTTTTGGTGTGCCCAACCCTAGCCTCCTCTGTGTCGTATCTATGCGACCCTACCGGCCGGGGGTTGCATAGATAAGGTCACACGCTGCGACCTGCATTAATGGCCTCCACGGATGCCCGAGACGAAGCACAGCAAGTCAGAGTGGACGATCCCCAGCAAGCGAGATTCTGCGGCACATGGTGCTCTGAAGACTTAGGGTCTGTCGAAACTATGCGGGAGTGCTTGTCTCAATACGGTGTGGCGAGTAGGTTGGGCGAGGAGCTGTTGACGAGAGCTGCGCCGCAACGCAAGTGAGGGCGCACCAGTTCGTACCTGGCACGCCCTCGGCGACGGTCCCGATGAATCTTGGACAGAAACGAAGGTGCCGTCGCGTGGACGAGTCTATTTCGCCTGCCCGGAAGCGGCCAGCCCCTGTGGTGCTGGCCCCCGATCTGGGGTTCGAGTGGCTCTTCGAGGTGGGCGCGGACCTCGCGGTGTGGCCCTGGGTGGAGCGCCCCGATGTCACCCAGCTCCGCAGGACCAGAACCCCGAAGGTCAAGGCGAGATCCGGGCACATCCCGGTCTACGCCTACTCCGTGACCACGGCGAGCCATCTGCGTCTCGAGTCCGGGCTGGAGCACGACCTGGTCAGGGAGCTCGATCGCCGTCCCGATGTGAACTGGCTGGTCGCTCAGCCCTGCCTGCTTCGACTGCCCGCCAAGCGGCGCGGACGCCGGCTCGAGCACACGCCCGACCTCCTGGTCCGTCACGACGACGGGACGATTCGACTGTGGGACGCCCGACCCGCCGGGCGACAGGACGAGGACTTCACGATCAAGGTCCAGCTCACGAAGGAAGCGTGCACCGAGGTCGGCTGGACACACGAGGTCTTCCCCGGCTGGTCCCGAGTCCGGCGCGTCAACCTGATGTGGATCCACGCCTACCGACGACCGATGCCTTGGTATGCCGGGTCGCTACGGCTGATCCGCGAGTACCTCGAAGGCGACGGGACAATCGGCGACGTCCTGGGGCTGGACGCCGGCGGCGGACATGTGATCTCGGCTATGTGGCACGGCATCTGGAGCGGACAGATCGAATGCGATCTCGACCGTCCCCTGAAGCGCAAGACCCGAATTGTCATCCACGACGTGGCGGCGGTGTCGTTGTGAGTAAGGCCGTTGAGCTGTTCGAGGGCGCGCGGGTGCTGATGTCGTTCGGACCCGCCGTCGTCGTCGAGATCGGCCGGCATGGCGTGACCGTCAAGGACGCATTGGGCGAGAACCACTTCGTCCGCGCCGACAAACTAGCTGTGACCGGAATCGGCGAGGACGGCCTCGACGCTATCCACCTCTCGATCCAGCCGTGGTGGAACAGCCTCTCGCCCGAGATCAAGGCGGAGGTGCGACTCAAGCTCGAGGTCGTGTGCGAGGTCGTCACGGGATACCGCGACGGTCACCCGCTCATGGCCCGCGAGGGCGAGCCGTTCTATCCATTCGGTGAGGGCTTCGACGCGAGCCTGACCCAACGCATCGAGGCGATGGCCCGACAGTTGACGTTCGAGTACGGCGTCGACCGCACGAGAGTCCGTCGGGTCCTCGCCGGCGAGATCATCAAGAACGGCGTGTCACCGAACACGATCCGCGGCTGGATCAAGGCGTGGCAGCGCGACGGCCTCCGTGGGCTGGTCGACGGGCGCAAGACCAAGGGACGGCAAGGCTTCGAGGTCATCGACCCGCGATTCGTGCGGATGGTCGACGAGGAGCTCGAGGCCTTCGACGGCACCAAGAGCAGGGTGAGCCTGGTCGAGATCGAGCGACGTATCCTGGTCCGGCTCAAGCAAGAGGGGATCGACGACATCGATCTCCCGCAGCGGATCACCCAGCAGTACCTGTCCACGCGCTTCGCTGCGCTCGGTCGGACGACCAAGCAGCACAAGACGGCCTCGATCCGCAAGAACGCCGCCCGCTCCAACTACCCCGCGACGCACCCTGGGCACTTCGCCGTCGACGTCACGCGCTGCGACAACCTTGTCTGGGACGATGTGTACGAGCGCGTGTACTCCGTCGAGATCATTACGATCATCTCGATCCCCACCCGGGTCGTCGTCGCATGCCGAGTGGTGCCTCAGTCCGCGAACTCCCTCGAGGTCGCCCTCGCCTTGTATGACGCGATCCGGCCCTTTTCCATGGTCGTCGAGGGCACGACGATCGACGACTTCCGGTGGTGCGGCATCCCGGCCAGCCTTGACTTCGGCGACAACCCCATCACCGCGCACTCCAGCCGCGTCCGCACCAGCCGCGAAGTGCAGGGTCGCCACGTCAAGCCCGGCATCGCGTTCGTCTCGTTGCGTGCCGACAACGGCAAGATCTTCCTCAGCGAACCTGTCCTGGCCTTGCTCCGCGACTGGGGGGTCGACTTCATGCCGAGCCGACCCGGGCGCCCCTTGGACAACAACATTGTGGAGCGGTGGCACGACCGTCTCCAGGCGGCATACCAGTCCTTCCGCAACGGCGCCGGCTTCAAAGGCCGCGCCGTTTATGAACGGGGACGGTACGTGGGTTGGGTGGGATTCGAGCCGCTCGGCTCGTGGCGTGAGTTGCAACAGCACTTGCACCGCTTTGTCGGCGTGTCATATCACCGCGATCGACATGAAGGCGTGAAGATTCCCGGAGTCGAGGACGGCAACTTCACCCCGATCGAGCGTCACGACATGCTCATGAACATCACCGGCCGGTTGCTCGTCCCCCAGCACCCTGACCTCATCTTCAGCCTCCTGCCCGAGAAGTGGCTGACGCCCGGCAACGGGGGCGTCGAGTTCCGCGGCCTGACCTACGACGGCGATATCCTCGATGAGATCCGCGGCGTCCGACCCGGCACCTACCGCGCCAAGGACGCCAGAGTCCCATTCCTCTACGACCCGCGAGATCGCACCCGGATCTGGCACCGTAGCCGGCTGGACGATCGCATCTACGAGCTCGAGTGGCGCGACGCCCACCTCATTGATGCCCCACTGACCGACGTCGTCGTCGAAGCCGCCCGCAAGCTCATCAAGGACCGTGGCGGCAACGGCGTCGTATCCCGCCGCAACGTCGCCCGCGAGATCATCACCGCGATCACCGAACTCACCACCGCTCCCACTGACGAGGAATGGCGAGCCAAGCTGATCCGTGCCGCCGTCCGTCACGACCAGGCCCAGATCGACTACGCCGAGGCCGAAGCCGCCCGGAACCTCGTCGACGAACAGGCGAACGTGGTCCGACCCCTTCGCACGGGGACCGACACCACCGGAAGCGACCCGCAACCGTCCGGCGACACCGAGCCGTTCGTCTTCGACTACGACGCACCCTTCCCCGACTACGACGCGGAGGCACAGTGATGGACGCTCGCCTGTGGCATCAGCAAGCCACAACCCCACTCAAGTCGCTGCCCACCCCCATCCCGGTCGACACGTTCGACACCATGTCCGAGGCAGCCCAGGACGCCTACTGGGACGAACTGACCAGCGGGCTCACCGGTCTGGTGCTCCCCTCCGTTCTCGCCCAGCGCGCGGAGCACCAACTGACCCGTCTGGTCGACCGCAACCGTCTCCGCCCACCGGGCGCCAAGGCCATCGGTTCGGTCAGCGCCTCCTTCGCGGTCGGCAAGTCCACGTTCGTCAAGGACTGGGCCCAAGCGGCATACCGAGATCTCCTGGGCCCGGCCTGCGCGGATCCGCGCCCGACGTGGAACCCCGAACCCGGCGTCACCGCCGACTGGATCCCGCAGGTCTACATCACCCTGCGCGCCGCCTCAAAGATCCGCGACGTGCTGGCCACCTTGCTGCTCACCATGGGTTACCCCAGTGAAGGCCTCGTCCGGGTCACCACCACCCGCGTCATCCACGCATTCCGGCAACACGGCGTCCGGCTGCTCATCATCGACGACAGCCACTTCCTCGACGTGTCCAACAAGGACAGCCGGGACATGCTCGACTTTCTCAAGTACCTCAACACCGAGCTCGGCGAGCTCGGCGGCACGATGATCCTCGTCGGCGCCGACCTGCACGAGTCACCCCTCTACCTCGACCCCCAGATCAACTCCCGGCTCGAACGTCTCACCCTCGGCGCCTACCCTCTGGCTACCGAAGATGACCGCCGCACCTGGCAACGCTTCCTGAAAGACGCCGAAGCCGTCCTGCTGCCCTACTTCGACTGCGCCCCCACCGGCGTCTTCAGCGTGCAACATGCGGGCCACATCTGGCGACGAACCCAGGGCTACGTAGGCGACACCGCGCTGCTCCTCACAGAAGCCCTTCTCGCCGCCTTCGACGATGGATCCGACACGATAGCCGCCGCGCACCTCGACAGCATCCCGCTGTCGGCTCGAGCCATGGCCGGCGAGGCCGAGCTTCGTCAACCACCCACACCGCCCTCTCGGCGGCGGCGTGTCAAAGCGACCGTGTCATGACCCTCGCGTGGCCCGTCCGACCTGAACCGCTCCCGGGCGAGCCACTGACGTCGTATGCCGTCCGGCTGGCCGACGCGAACGGACTCCCTCGGGGCATGGTCATCGACCGTCATCGCCGCGACATCGACGTCCCAACTGACGAACTGCACACCGTCGCGGCCCTCGCCGGTCTCGACGCCGGAGCCGCGGCGCGTCTGACGATGGATCGCTACCCGCCGACCGTTCGCGGGCGCGGCAAGACGCATCGCGGCGGTTGGCGGCTGCATTTCAGCGTGGAGTGGGTGTGCCCGGGCTGCACCGCCCTGACGGGACACCGCGAGCTGCTCTGGCAGACCGCTCTGTCTCCGGTATGCCGCGAATGCCGTGTCCTCCTCGTTCCGGCGGACCGTCGCGGCGTGTCTGCGCAGGAGGCGTCTGATCGACTGCTGGACCTGGTCAACGAACTCACCTCGCTGGCCGAGACTTCGATCGCGCACCAGTCCGCGCGGATGCGCCTGGGAGCCTTCCGGCGGCTATGCGCCGTCGTGGCTCAGACCATCGACAACCAGTGGCCCGACCGGCCCAGCGGTCTGCCGGCCCTCGACGTGCCGGCGGCTCGCCGTTGGGGCGTGTTCCCCAGCTCAGATCCAGGAACAGTGGCTGTCATCCTGTCGGCGGCCGCGCCCGCCCTGCACTCGGGGTACCACCGGGACCGCCTGCTGCGCGAAGGTGCAGAACGGCGCCGCCGCGGGTACACCCTGACGGTCCCGCCGCAGTATGTCCCCAACGCTGGCCGCTACCTACCCAAACGGCCACCATCCCCGCCGAAGAGCGCACCGATCCTGGCCGGCTTCAACCGCGAAGATGCGCGCCGTCTGGGTTGGCTCATCACCCAGCTGACGCACCAAGTGAGGCGGCACGGCATACATCCCGATCATGTCCCCGCCCTGCTGCCCGCGCCCGGCGATGACGGCTTGCCCGACCCGGCGGTATGGCGGACCCGCTGGCACTTCGCGATCGCCCTGCACATGCTGCTCACCCACGTCAACGACGGCGCGACCTCCTCAGCCCACGCCTGCCACGCCTTCGGCACCACCGACACCGACACCAGCCTGCTGCTGGACGGCATACGCCTCGGCCGCGGCATCCACGACCTCGATGCCGCCCGCCTCACCGACGCCGTCGACGCTCTCGTCGACGGCGGGCTGGTCGACTACCAGCGTCGCCGCGACACCCTGCGACCCATCACCCGCCTCCCGCGGCTGCCCCTTGCCGCCGACCGCCTCCCCGACACCGACGATCACCCCGGGCGCGAACTGGCGCTGGCGTGGATCTGGACGCGGCTCACGCACGGGCCAGCGTTCACCAGCCCACGCCCGTACATCGCCGACCGGCACGTGCGGGCCTTCGACGCCGCCATCGACCCCGAAACCCGCCTCGTCCTCGCCGAGACCGGGCAGCAGCTGCTCGCCGACGCCGACGTCATCACCATCCCCACCACCCACGCCACCTGGGCCGCCGTCGCAAGGAGATACGGATGACACCGCTCGACCATCCCGCCCTGGAGGACCTGCACCAGCGCACCACGGCGCTGTTCACCGCGATCGACGACACCCCACTCGAGCGCATCGACCACGGCCACTACCAGCACTACTACGAAGAGCTCCGGCTCATGGTCGAGGAATGGCTCACCGCCACCAGCGCCGCACCCGTGGGCCTGCCGGACCAGAGCTGGGTCATCACCGGCCACGGGGTCGTGCTGGGCGTGTGCACAACCGACACCGCCGCTGCCCTGACCGCCGGGATCCCTGATCTCACCGTCACACGGATCACCCTCTGCCCGTCGGCGATCGAGGACCTGCGCGCCCGCTGGTCCAACGACCCGCCGCCAGCGCGCAAGTCACGGGAGCGGTGATGCGCGGGATCAGCCGCGAAGTCCTCGCCCGCGACGCTGCCTGGTCCCTGGCCGACGGCGCCTGCAAAGACCTCACTACCGAATGGGGCCAGTGGGAGAACATGTATGCCGCCGCCCTCACCCAGGCGGCTCGTCTCGCGACCCTGACCGAGCCGGCCGCTGTCTGCGCGGGGTGCCTCATCACCGCGGAGTGCGCCGACCTCGCCGAACTGTCCGGCTACACCGGCATCGCCGCCGGCGAGGGCTACCGCAACGGCCGACCCGACCACGCGCGTGCCCGGGCGCCGCGAGGACGCAGGACGGCATGAGTGCCTGGCAGCTGTACCCCAATCACGTCTGGCTCGCCGACGCCCGCCACGCCCTCGTCCTGCTGGTGATGGGGCTACCTGAACGTCGGGTCCTCGGCGGCGCTGTCGTCCAGGACCCGGCAGACGCGGCCGCGTTGCTATCCCGCCTGGTGGACGCTCACGGCTGCCCGGCGATGCTGCGCTCGATCTGGGACCCGCTGTTCGAGGACCTCAACACCGCAGCACGCGAGGCCGTCCACCTGGCCGGTTGCCCCAAGCCTGTCGGCCAGCTCGATCCTGACGACTTCATCTGGGCGCTCGACACCGGGAACGCCGCGACCCAAGCGATCCGGGCCAGCAACCCCGCCACCATCAACGACACTGCCACCGCGCTCGAGGCGTGGCTCCACGCCCTGGCCCGCACGTCACCAGCCAGAGACGCCCATCGGCGACCGGGTAGCCTTACCAGTGACGCCCACCCTTGCGAGGGGCCGGGAAGTGACCCCCAGGATCTCCTGCCGGACGACAGGGCCTGGGGGTCGCGCACACCACCCCCAGACAAGCCATGACCGCGGCCCTCCCGGTGTCCGTGACACCCCGCCCCGGTGAGTCGATCGAGTCCTGGCTCGAGCACCTCGCCGACGCCAACGGCCTGACCACCGCGCAACTACTCGCCGCCACCGGTCGTGGACGAGCCGGTGCCCGCTATCTCACCCTCGCGCCGTCACCAGAGACGATCACCCGACTCGCGTCTCTCGCCCGCGTCGACGAACAGGATGTGCATGCCGCCACCCTCGCCTCGTTCGACGGCACCGCCCTCGACCTCACCGGCCTCGACCCGGACGACCGGCACTCCTACCGCCAGGTCGCGGCCCGCGGCTGGGCACCCGCCCACGGCACCCAGATCTGCCCGGCATGCCTCGCCGACACCGGCACCTGGCAGACCGCGTGGCGGCTCCCCATCGTCACCGCCTGCACCCGCCACGCGAACCCCCTCGTGGCGGAGTGCCCGGACTGCCAGCGGCCGTTCCGGGACCAACGCCACTCCCACCTGCGCCGCGTCGGAGCCAGCACGGTCTGCGGGAACCCGCTCGGTGCCGGCCCCACGCGCCAGTGCGAACACGACCTCACGACCATCCCCACCACCCGGGCCAGCGATGACGTCCTCGCCCTGCAGACCCGCGTCGACACCGCCCTCACCGGCGAGCTCGTCGAGGTCCTCGGACAGCCGTCGCCGGCCGAGGCATACCTGACCGACCTGCGCCACCTGACCACGCTCCTGCTCCACCTCGCCGGACAACCCGGCGCCGAGCAGCTCGCGCCCTGGACAACAGACCTCGTGTCGGAGGCTTCCGTGCGGACCGGAGACCGCGGGCCACGCTGGGGCATGCGGCCGCCGACCAGCCCCGGCCTGCGGGGCGCAGCGATGGCGACCGCCGACGGCATCCTCACCGCGCCCGACCTCGACGAGGCGTCGGCCGCGTTGACGCCGTGGACCGAGCTCACCCCCACCACCAACGACGGCCCGCTCGGCTGGCTCGCCGACCGCACCGTCATGACCCCCACCCTGACCCGGCTCGTTACGGCCGCCCGCGCCCCGCACCGGCGCCTGTCCCACCACCTCGACATCCACAAGAGAGGCCGTATGCCGATCAACCTGCTCGTCATCCCCCAAGTCATCCCGCACGCCCAATACCTCGAGCACCTGCAAGGCGCGTTCGACTCCAGCGAAGACACCGTCAGGGCATTCGCGTCCCTATCCCTGGCGCGACTACACCCCGACGTCAAGTCGTGGAAGGCCGCCGCCGAAGCCCTCAACATGCCCGGCCCGATGGGCGTGCGCTGCGCCCGCGCCCGCTCCGCCACCATGCTCGTCTCCGCGGATGAATGGCGGGCGAGGATCGCCCGGGCCGTCGAGGACACGAGACGGCGCGACTACCGGGCCACTGAAGCCAAGATCCAGCACCGGGTCCTGATGACGCGCTGGTTCGAAGAGTGGGCTCGCCAGTTCCGCCCCGGCACCCACTACACCAGCGTCGGCTACGGCCTGACCTGGCAATGGGTCAATGTCGCCCATGCCCACCTCGACCTCTCACCCGCCTGGCGCGGCAACAAGCCCACTGGCAAGGACCGCCACCAGTACCGCCAGTTCGCTGACTCCCTCGACGAGCACCAGCAGTTCGAACTCGCCTACGCCCTTCACAAGCGGGCGTAGGTCGCGTTGTCGGCGCAGTCAGATACGTTCGCAGCATACGAAAGGATCGAGGAGTCCCGTCCCGGTTCATCACCAAGTACGGAACGGGGCCTGATAACTGACTCGCGCCGGAGGCCTGTGCTTCGATAGGTCCCAGTTCAGCCGACCTCGACCTGAAGGGGGACCCGGGCATGCCCGACGTCATTGGCGATCACTACGTGCTGCTGAAAGTCGAGCGACGAGGCGGGACGTTCTCGGTCGTTCGCAAGGCCATCGACGACCGGGACGAGTCCTTTGTTGCAGTGAAGCTGCTCACGGGCAAGTCAGATGACTTGACCCGCAAAGTCTTCAACAACGAGGCCAAGACGCTCCAGAGCCTGACCCACCCCAACATTGTCCGCTGCCGGGCCGCTGGGATGGATGACACGGACACCTACTACCTGGTGCTGGACTGGCTTGAGCGCAACCTTGATGACGTCCTGAAGACGTCCGGCCCGTGGGAGTCTTGGGATCGGCTGGCGACGGATATTGCGCTACCGCTGGTGGATGCCCTGGCCTATACGCACCTGAAGCAGATCGAACACCGAGACATCAAGCCAGCCAACGTCCTGATCTCAGAGAGGGGTGCGCCCCTCTTGGCCGACTTTGGCATCGCCAAGATTCGCGGAGAGGAGCAGACGACCAGTCAGACCGTCGCGGCCTGGCACTCCAAGCCGTATGCGCCGCCCGAGCTAAACGCTGACATCCGCTACGTCCGGGACGTCTATTCAGTGGGCGTCCTGCTCATCCAGTGCATGACGAAAGAAGTGCTCAAGGACCTTGGCGGGGTTGTGCGCGCGCTTGAGTCGATCCCGGTGCCACCGGATGTGCGAAAACTGCTTGCCTCGTGCATCGCCACGCAACCCGACGAACGGCCCAAGAACGCCAGCGATCTGCTGGGTGCCCTCAAGGCCATCCAACAACGGCGGCAGGCCCAGCAGCAGGTCGCCCGCAACCCCGTCTGGCTACGACTGACCAAGACTGCGATCAGATCGCTTGGCGGCAGCGAAGACGCGCGCGGCGCAGCCATCAGCAAGGCTCAGGCCGACCTCTCGGGGGACGTCTACGCATCCTTCTTCAATGACCAGGAGTCTGGAGAGCGTCAGCGCGACAGCATCCGCCTCGATGGAGAGTCGTGGAGTTTCACCCTCAAGTCGGACCAAGACGGCGCCGCCATAATCAAGGCAACCGAGCTCGACTTTGAACGGCTGGAGGGCCATCGTCGTCGTGCCTTGCCGCTCCCCAAAGTGTACGAATGGACGTTCAACCAGCCGCCGAACCCCGCGCTTGCACGGAGCGGCATAGCGACCCTCGTCGATGCCATTGATGCCTTCTATGAGAGCCAAGCTGAAGTTGGCGAAGCGCAGCCGCAGGCGCGGGACGGCGACGAGCTGTTCGACACCTGGCGTCGGGTTCTCAACGCGCGTGAGGAACTTGCCAGAGGCGAGAAGGAGCCCCTGCCCTACAAGAAATGGCAGGCACGGGGGCGCGAAGCTACATTCACCCTCGAGGAGCCGGTGGATCATGACCTTGTCGGCACCGAATGGCGCGTCCGCGACAACGTCTCAGACCGGCGCTTCGGGTGGGGCGAGGTCATCGACCATGAAGTCGACCGGGTAGTCATCCTGAGCGCACGCCGATGGGAAGGACTGCCAGATCGCGCCGTGCTGGTTCCGCACCTCGGCCCCGACGAGGCTGCCCTGAACCGACAGCGGCAAGCCGTCGACGATGTTCAGCGGGACAAGTCAGCCCGCCCCGACCTGCGGGCCTTCCTGCTCGATCCAGGGACGAACACTGCCCCTACGCCCGTGGCGGTGTCGTCATGGAAGCGCCAGATGGATGACGGCAAGCGCAAAGCAATCGAGACGGCACTCGGCGCACCCGACTTCTTCGTGGTCCAAGGACCGCCCGGAACGGGCAAGACCCGATTCATTGCTGAGCTGGTCGACAAGACGCTTGACGCCAACCCAGAAGCTCGGGTTCTCATCGCCTCTCAGACCAACGTCGCCGTAGACAACGCTCTCGAACGCTTGGCTGACGGCGGCCAGGCGAGCATGGTGCGGCTGGCGAGCGCCGACCCTAAGCGCGTTGACGAGGCCGTGCGGCACCTCCTGCTTGACGCACAGATGAAACGCTGGGCGCGCGCCGTCCGCAAGCACGCCGAGACGCACCTCGGTGCGCGGGCGAGTGAGGCGGGCCTCAAGCCGCCGCACCTTCGCGCTGCGCTGGCCTTGCAGCAACTGGCGTCGACACTGGCCCAACTCGACCACCTCCAGAACGCCAAACCCGAGGAGGAACCCGACGCCAAGCAGTCTGAGCTAGCAACATCATTGGGCGAACTCACCTCCTCAACGTCGGTCCAGGAGAGGGTCGACGCCTTGTCGGACCTGCGCGACGAACTTCTCGGCGAGGCGCAGACGGAACTGGCAGGCGATCTCACGCTATCCGCAGAACTGAGCGCCAAGGATGCGCTGAACGCGGTCGATGCCCTCATCGGCGGGAGCCCTGACGCTCAGGGGCTGGTGAAGCGCCTAGAGCTCCAGGGCGAATGGCTGCAACGGATCGCGTCGGATTCGGGCTTGGCAACTGCCTTTCTCGACCAGACGAGCGTCATCGCTGGGACGTGCATCGGCTTCCTTCGCCACCCGGCAGTGCGTCACCTCGACATCGACCTATGCATCGTGGACGAGGCATCGCGGGCGACGCTGACCGAGGCACTCGTGCCCGTGTCGCGCGCCAAGCGCTGGGTGGTCGTGGGCGACACGAATCAGCTGCCGCCGATCGACGAAGACCTCCTCCGCAACACGGAGGTTATGAACGACAACCAGCTCCTGCCTGAGGATGTAAAACAGACCCTCTTCCAACGGCTGACCGATCGGCTGCCCCAGCACTCCCGGGTCATGCTAGATCAGCAGTACCGCATGATCCGACCGATCGGCGACATGATCTCCACCTGCTTTTACGGTGAGAACTTGCGATCGCCGAACGAGAACGGACTCGAGGGCTACACCCTGAGCTACGGCAAGCCCGTTCTCTGGCTCGACACCGCCGCACATGGCGACGCTCGTCGCGAGGCGGCACCCCGCGGCAAGGGCAAGAGTTACGCGAACCGGGCCGAGGCGAGGATCATTGCGGAACGGCTGAGGGTCCTGAACGGCGCCATCGAAAAGAAGGTCGTGCGGCTGCCTGAGGACTCCACGCAGCTCGATGTGCTCGTGATCGCTCCGTACGTTGCTCAGGTCGCCGACCTCAAACAACAACTGGCGCCACTCCGTGATCGGTTACGCCACGTGGCGATCACTGTCATGAGTGTTGACGCCATCCAAGGCCGTGAGTCGGACGTTGCGTTCTTCTCCGTCACTCGCAGCAACAACGCCAGCCAGCTCGGCTTCATCGGCCCTGACTACTGGCGTCGGATCAACGTGGCGCTCTCCCGGGCCAGGTTTGGCCTCACCATTGTCGGTGATGCCAGCTTCATACGAGGGACCAACGGGGCCCTCAAGAATGTGCTGGGCTACATCGAGTCCCATCCCGCTGATTGCGAGTTGAGGACGGCGGACCGATGACTCTCACATCTGGCGACATTATCCGCCGGCGCTTCGGCGACCACCGCCCTGGGCTGCAACTGATCAGTGTCGTGGATGCCGCGGTGCCGGTCACGATTCTGCGTGTCGACGTGCTTGCGCAAGAGCGAAAGCCACTCCCGCTGCTGGACGAGTTCATCCTGCGATTCGTCCACGCTGAGGTGCGAGATGTCGACGAGATCGCCGCGCTGCTTGGTCTACAACGCGAACAGGTTGTGAGCACGGTTGCCGATCAGATCAGCTCAAACAACCTGACCCGTTCATGGGACGGTCACCTCCACCTCACTGCAGTCGGGCTGGAGGCGGCACGCAACCTTGCCGCCGTGCAGCCAGTCTTGACGCAACTCAACGTGCCATTCGATCGCCTGGTTTGGGACGCCCAGGACTACGCGCGATCAAGCCTGATCAAGAAACGAGATGCACAAGAGGCTGGGCTTGATCTACTCCCCGCCAAGAAGAACGCCCGAGTCGATCTCAACGACCTCACGGTCGAGCGGTTCAATGAACTTGTCGAGTCTCGTGGGGACCGAATGCGCCAAGCCGAAGTGCTGCGCATTCGGAAGATCGCTTCACAGAACATCCACCTCTACATGCCCGCGCAACTGCTGGTGTATGGCGACGTCGACTCTGGCGAGGTCGAACTTGGTTTGTGCATCGAAGGGGACCTTCGGCCGGCCCACGGCCTCGAACTCGCTGCTGCTGATGCCGTGCTGAAGCTCGGCATCTCAGTCGCTCCAGCTGACCCACGCCCAACCCTCGCGCCGGAGCTTGAAGAACAACGGGTTTCGAGCGAGCAAGTCGATGTCATCCGCGCGGCGGGTGAGCAGCCTCCTGCGAGCGAAGGCCCGGCGCCCGATTCCTCACCCAAGCGCGTGGATGACATCGCCGTCCGGAGTGTTGGCGTTCATGAGCATCCGCAATTGCTCTCTCAAGCGCTCAACGGCGCAAAGAAGCGCCTCCTGATCATTGCGCCGTGGGTGAAGGGTGCAGTCGTCAACACCGACTTCATTGCTGCCGTAGAGCGCCGCCTCCGCGCCGGGGTCGAAGTGCACATCGGTCACGGATATGGGCCGGACGACAGCGGATCGGACGATTTTGCGCTGCGGAAGCTCACCAACCTTGCTGCCCGCTACGACAAGCTCCGCGTAGTTCGCCTCCAGAACACCCACGCCAAGATCCTCATCTTTGACGACCAGTGGATCACGACGAGTTTCAACTGGCTGTCCTTCAAAGGTGATCCGAACCGGACCTACCGCATGGAGGAAGGCACGCTTGTCCAGATCCCGAGCGAGGTTGACAAGGCGTTCCAGCGCTACGTCGGAGTGCTGGAGGCCGACGGCGCAGATCCGCGCGACATTCTCTGACGTCACCACCCGATGCGCCGCTAAACCCGATAGCGCCTGTGGGTGCGATCCCACTGGCACTGCCGGGTTGGTGACCCAGACGATGAACCGCTGCTGATCATGCACACCCTCGACCGTGGAGCCGAGATTCGCAAAGTACCCTGCGCGCGATCGTGCAGTCTTCGCTGCATCTCGACACTTGTTGTCGAGATGTCAGGCAA
>Ga0208823_1001255_pt1 | contig 20298 bp, 15 predicted proteins | sample AD_UKC075_MetaG_FD_184440 | JGI IMG/M metagenome (GOLD analysis project Ga0208823, IMG submission 184440) | Active sludge microbial communities of municipal wastewater-treating anaerobic digesters from USA - AD_UKC075_MetaG (SPAdes) (version 2) | ecosystem: Engineered > Bioreactor > Anaerobic >... | reverse complement strand
GTTCGACGCCTCCTACGCCGGCAACCCGCTGGTCAATGCTCTCTGCGTCGGGGTGCTCCGCAAGGAGGACCTGCACCTGGCGTTCGCCTCCGGAACGGGCAACAAGATCATCCTGTTCGGGGCGCGCACCGGCCTGGACGGTATCGGCGGGGTGTCGGTGCTGGCCAGCGACACCTTCTCCGGTGATGAATCTGGCACCGGCAGAAAGAAACTGCCCAGCGTCCAGGTCGGTGATCCGTTCACCGAGAAGGTGCTCATCGAGTGCTGCCTGGAGTTGTACGCCGCTGGGCTGGTCGTCGGCATCCAGGACCTCGGCGGGGCCGGATTGTCCTGCGCCACATCCGAACTCGCCTCCGCTGGCGACGGTGGGATGACGATCGAACTCGACCGGGTACCGCTGCGCGCGGCCAACATGACCCCGGCGGAGATTCTCTCCAGCGAATCCCAGGAGCGGATGTGCGCGGTGGTCACCCCGGAGAACGTCGAGGCGTTTATGGCGGTGTGCCGCAAATGGGACGTGCTGGCCACGGTGATCGGCGAAGTGGCCGAGGGTGACCGGCTGAAGATCACCTGGCACGGCGAGACCGTCGTCGATGTCCCGCCGCGCACCGTCGCCCACGAGGGTCCGGTCTACCACCGGCCGCTCGCCCGGCCGGACACCCAGGACGCCCTCAACGCCGACACCTCCGCGGGTCTGCCGCGGCCGACGACCGCGGCCGAACTGCGCGCGACTCTGCTTGCGCTGCTGGGCAGTCCGGCGTTGTGCAGTCGGGCGTTCATTACCGAGCAGTACGACCGTTACGTACGCGGGAACACCGTGCTGGCCGAGCACGCCGACGGCGGGGTGCTGCGCATCGACGAGGAGACACAGCGCGGCATCGCGGTGTCCACCGACGCCTCGGGCCGCTACACCCAACTCGATCCCTACGCCGGCGCCCAGTTGGCACTGGCAGAGGCCTACCGCAATGTCGCGGTCACCGGTGCGACCCCGATCGCTGTGACGAACTGCCTGAACTTCGGCTCCCCGGAGGATCCCGGGGTGATGTGGCAGTTCGCCCAGGCCGTCCGCGGGCTCGCCGACGGGTGTGCGGCGCTGGGCATTCCGGTCACCGGGGGCAATGTCAGCTTCTACAACCAGACCGGCGCGACACCGATCCTGCCCACCCCGGTGGTCGGTGTCCTGGGCGTTCTCGACGATGTCCGGCGCCGCCTGCCGACCGGGCTCGGTGCGGAGCCCGGCGAGACGCTCTACCTGCTCGGCGACACCCGCGATGAGTTCGACGGATCCATCTGGGCGCAGGTCACCGCCGACCATCTGGGCGGGTTACCGCCGGCGGTGGACCTGGCCCGGGAGAAGCTGCTCGCCGAGGTCCTGGTGTCGGCCTCCCGCGACGGGCTGGTCTCGGCCGCCCACGACCTCAGCGAGGGCGGCCTGATTCAGGCTGTCGTCGAAGCCGCGCTGGCGGGCGAGACCGGCTGCCGGTTGGTGCTCCCCGAGGGGTGTGACACCGTTGCCGACGCGTTCGTCCTGCTGTTCTCGGAGTCGGCGGGGCGCGCCCTGGTGGCGGTCCCGCGCACCGAGGAAAGCCGATTCCGGGCGATGTGCGCGGCGCGCGGTCTGCCCGCCACCCGGATCGGGGTGTCGGACAGCGGCTCGGATTCCGTTGAGGTGCAGGGATTCTTCACCGTGACGTTGGAGGAACTGCGCAGCACCTCGGAAGGGGTGCTGCCCAGGCTGTTCGGATGACCCGGGGGGCGGCACGGGCACGGGTGCCGGAACGGCTGACGGCGTGGGTCCGGTTGGACGTCACCGGTATCGCCGTCGCGGCACTGTTCTTCTGCCTGTCGCTGACCCCGTCACTGCTGCCGCGGGACTGGCTGAACGCGGGCTTCATCGGCGGTATCAATGCGGCCATCGGCTACGGCATCGGGGTGCCGGTCGGTGCGGTGACCCGCCGACTGGTGCTGCAGGGCCGACCGTGGTGGCCGCTGTCGCCCCGGAACCGGTACCTGCTCGTGGGCGTCGTCGTCGGGGTGTCGATCGGTGCGAGCGTGCTCATGATCGTGCCCGCGGCGGCCTGGCAACGCGAGGTGGCCGATCTGATGGGGATCGAGGGACCGGCCACCGTCGGCTACCTGCGCACCCTGCTGGTGGCGCTGCTGACCGGCGGGGCGATCGTCGCCACCGTCCGACTGCTCATCGGCACGGTCCGGACCCTGGCGCGGCTGATGATCCGGCGCTGGCAGGTCGACGACGAGGTCGCGATGTTCATCGGCACCGCGATCGTCGTCGTCGTGGTCGTCACCCTGGTGAACGGGGTGCTGCTGCGGGGGTTCCTGGCCGGGGCCAGCGCGGTGTTCCAACCGCAGAACAGCAGCACCCGGGCGGGTGTCGAGCAGCCGCTGAACCCCGAAAGGTCCGGCAGCCCGGACTCCTTCGCCGCGTGGGACACCCTCGGTTTCCAGGGTCGGAACTTCGTCGGCACCGGACCGACCGCCGCCGATCTCGCCGAACTCAGCGGTAGGCCGGCCAAGGAACCCATCCGCATCTATGCCGGGCTGCAGTCCGCGGCGACCGTCGGGGAACGGGTGGCGGTGCTGCTGTCGGAACTGCAGCGCACCCGTGCGTTCGACCGCAGGCTGCTGGTGATCCTCCCGACCACCGGGACCGGCTGGGTCGATCCGGTGGCGGCCCGCGCGATCGAGGCGATGTACGACGGCGACACGGCTCTGGTGGCAATGCAGTACTCCTATCTGCCCAGTTGGATCTCGTTTCTGGCCGACCGGCAGAAGTCGGTCCAGGCCGGCCGGGCGATGGTCGAGGCGGTCCACCAGCGCTGGCTGCAGTGGCCGGTGGAGCGGCGGCCGAAGTTGGCCCTCTACGGCGAGAGCCTCGGCTCGATGGCCGGGCAGGGCGCGTTCGGCTACCTCCACGACATCATCGGGATGGACTTCTCGTCCGTGCTCTGGGTCGGTCCGCCCAACGAGAGCACGCTGTGGCGGGCGCTGACCGAGCGCCGTGACCCGGGAACACCCGAGGTGCAACCGCGCTATGACAACGGGCGCACGGTCCGCTTCACCCAGTCCTCCAGCACCGCCGAGATCGCGGCGGTGGCCGCCCCGCCGTGGCAGGAGCCCCGGGTGTTGTTCATGCAACACGCCTCCGACCCGGTGGTGTGGTGGTCACCGGATCTGCTGTTCCGGCGACCGGACTGGCTCTCCGAGCCGCCCGGCCTGGACCGCAGCCCGTCGATGCGGTGGTACCCGATCGTCACGTTCTGGCAGGTCAGCGCCGATATGGCGGGCAACGTCACCAGTTCCGCGCGGGTTCCGGCCGGTCACGGCCACAAGTACGGCGACCGCCAACTCGACGGCTGGGTGGCGGTGGCCGCGCCGGAGGGTTGGACTCCGTTCGACACCGACCGGGTCCGGAGGTGGCTGGAGAAGACGATGTCCGCCGGCGGTCCGGAGTTCGGATGAGGGGCTTCGGATGAGAGGGCACGAACGGCTGCGCGCGCTGACGCTGGCGGCCGCCCTGATCGGGTGGAGTTTCACCGCGGGGATCGACCGGCCCTGGCGGCGCCACCCCGTGCTGCAGGCCGCGCTGGGCACCGGACTCGCCGCGCTGGCGCGGGCCGGGTTCGGGCTGCGGCCCCCGCCGGCGACGGCGGGGCTTCGCCTGGGCGCCGCGGTCGCGGGATCCGTCGCGGTCGGGGTGGCGTCCGCCACCGTGGTGCCGCGGGTGCGAACCGCGATGCTGGAGCGGGACCTGCCCGCCCGGCCGGGGCGCTGGCTGGGCGTCGAGATTCCGCTCGGCACGGTGTGGTCGGAGGAGACCGCCTTCCGCGGGGCGTTGGCGGCGGTAGCCGCCCGCGCGTTCGGCCCCACCGGCGGACGCGCCCTTCAGTCGCTCACCTTCGGGCTCACCCACATTCCCGACGCCCGTGCCACCGGCGAGCCCATTCTGGGCACCGTCGCGGCCACCGGGTTGGCGGGCTGGGGGTTCGCGCTGCTGGCCGAGCGATCCGGCAGCCTGCTGGCCCCGATGCTGGCGCACCTGGCGATCAACGAAGCCGGCGCGGTGACCGCGATCGCGGTCCAGCGACTTTCCGGGCGGCCGTCGTGAGTCGCCGAATCAATCCGGGTGCCGTCCGGGAGGCGGTCGCCGCCGTCGGGCCCTGGCTGCGCGACCCGGGACTGCCGCCGCCGCAACGACCCGTGCTCGCCGCCGCGGTCCGGTTGACCGCACGAATGCTGGCCGAACTGGCCCCCGGGGCCAGCGTCGAGGTCCGGATACCGCCGTTCGTCGCGGTGCAGTGCGTGGCGGGACCCCGGCACACCCGTGGCACGCCACCCAATGTGGTGGAGACCGATCCACGGACCTGGCTGCTGGTGGCCACCGGGTTGCGGCCGTTCGACCAGGAGGCGGACGCCGGCCGGATGACCCTCTCCGGTCTCCGGGCCGCGGAGATCTCCCGGTGGTTTCCGCTGGTCACGGTCGATGACCCGGAAACCGGCTGACGACTTGTACGATAACCCAGTCATCGGAATCCGCCACGGGAACCGTTGGCTCTTGCGGATTACTGCGGGTGGGCGTTGTCGTCTGGAGACTTCGCCTTCTGGTGCAGCAGAGGAAGACGGTGACAGATTCAGTGGGTGCGGGGGTTCGTAAACGAGTCGCGCGTCATGCAAGTACGAGTAATTCACAGGCACATGGCGTGAATTCGAATCGCAATGGTAGGCGTGTTGACCTCCAGGGGATGCGTGCCATAGCCGTCCTCACTGTATTCTCCAATCATCTCTTTGAATGGCCGTCCGGTGGATTTGTCGGCGTAGATGTCTTTTTCGTTCTGAGTGGATTTTTCATCACTGGCCTACTGATTCGCGAAGCGACTTCAAAGGGAAAGATATCCTTCCGGGATTTCTACATTCGGCGGGTGAAGCGGATCCTCCCGTCTGCGTTACTGGTTCTCCTCGTAACCGTAAGCCTTTCATATATTCTTTTTCCGGCCGTTCGGGCAAAAGAAACACTTCTGGATGCACTCTATGCTGCTTTGTTCGCATCCAATTTCCGCTTCGAAGCGGTTGGGGCTGACTATTTTCAACAAGGTCAGCCACCCTCTCCGCTGCAGCATTACTGGTCTTTGTCGATAGAGGAGCAGTTCTATTTCGTCTGGCCGGCGTTGTTGGCCGCGATCTTTGCAGTTACTCAAGGGCGTCGCCGCAGTGGATCCGGTCGGGCTGGACATTGGGTGATGCTTGCCGCAATGGGTGTAGTTGTTTCCGCATCATTCGTCTGGGCGCTTCTTCTTACGGCGTCTGATCCGAATGCGGCGTACTTCTCGTCGATGTCCCGGGTCTGGGAACTTGGGGTTGGTGCCTTGATTGCGATTAGTGGTCCCTGGCTCACTCGCATTCCCGACAGAGTGCGTCCAGCACTTTCCTACGCTGGACTCGCGGGCTTGGGTGCGTCCTTGTTTCTGATCGACTCGACAGTTCGGTTTCCAGCACCGTGGGCTGCGCTACCGGTTCTTTCGACCGCGCTGATCGTGGCCTCCTTCCACGGGTCGGATGTCCGGTCGGTCTGGATACTCACCAACCCTGTCGCCCGATGGTTTGGGGATACCAGTTATACCCTTTACCTGTGGCACTGGCCGGTGATTGTTCTACTTGCCACGGTGCTAGAACAGGGAGTGGTTTCATATCTGCTCGCGGTCATATTGTCCCTCGGGTTGACGACGGTCACTTACCGCTTCTACGAAAATCCAATTCGCAAGTCGAACTGGCTGCTCGATGTTGACGAGGTGCCGCGTGGCAGATCCAAAGCGTGGTTGCCCAGGCTGATCCTCAACTCCCGGGCTTGGGGGGTGATCGGCGGTGTATCCGCAGCGGTCATATTTATGGCAATTGCGACCATTACTTATGAGTCGAGATTAGCTAGGGTTGCACAGGAGTCCGCTGCTGTTGATGGGCAAGAGGGACCGAAAGTCGCGTTCGGCAATCCTCCTCCGGAAGTCGAGCCGTGCTACGGCGCACCTGCAATGGTGACGGAAGGCTGCATACTGAGAAATCCTGAAGTGCCTCTGCAGCCCCCCATCGACTACTTCGCTGTGGACAGCCCGCAGCCGTACTTGGGTGCGTGCTACGTCACGGTTGAGAAGAGTGAGAACCTGAACCCGTGTGATTACGGTTACGAGGGTCCCGATGCTGTGCGAATCGCACTGATCGGTGATTCTCACGCGGCGGCACTCACACCTGCGCTGTGGCCGATCCTCGAATCGAACAAGTGGCATCTGACCACTTATCTGGGAACGGCCTGCCATCTGGCCGACCCTGCCCCTCCGGGGTGCGAACGGGCGATGTCGGCTGTCAGGGAGGAGTTATCCAGGAAAAGATACGACATCATCTTCGTCACTAACTTCAACCAAGGGTGGCTAGCAGAGAATTTCCAGAGTGCATGGATTCCGCTCGTTGCAGGAGGCGCAAAGATAGTTGTGGTACCGGATAATCCGCGAACCAGCGAGGAGGCACTCGCATGTCTGACTCGGGTGAGTATTGGGGAAGACACGACTGGGCAATGCGGCACCGCGAGATCGGATGCCATACCAAAGTCCGATACGCTTGTAGCGGCGGCAGAGGGATTCGCTGGCTCGTCTGTGATTGATCTAACTAAGTACTATTGTACAGCAGACTGGTGCCCATCTGTGATTGGCAACGTGATCGTGTATCGCGATTACATCAAAGGAAACTCCCACGTCACAAAGACATTCGCGGAGACTCTGGCGCCGGTAGTCGCCGACCAGACGCGAAAGCTGATCGCTGGCGGCTAGGACCGCTTGCGCGGGCTTTGTGCATAAGTTCTCACTTTCCCATTGGTCCCCTAGACTCGGCATTGCCACCGACCCGCAGGGGAGTGTTGTGACCGACCAGATCGAGAACCCACCCCGTGAAGAATGCGGCGTATTCGGCGTCTGGGCCCCGGGCGAGGATGTCGCCAAGCTCACCTACTACGGCCTCTACGCCCTCCAGCATCGCGGTCAGGAGGCGGCCGGAATCGCCGTGGCCGACGGGTCGCAGGTGCTGGTGTTCAAAGATCTGGGTCTGGTCTCCCAGGTGTTCGACGAGCAGACACTGGCCGCCATGCCGGGCCACGTCGCCATCGGGCATTGCCGGTACTCCACCACCGGATCGACGACCTGGGAGAACGCTCAACCGGTCTTCCGCAACACCGCGGCCGGCACCGGAGTCGCCTTGGGCCACAACGGGAATCTGGTCAACACCGCCGAACTGGCCAACCGGGCCCGCGACGACGGTCTGATCAACCACAACGCGCCCGGCGCGGCGACCACCGACTCCGACATCCTGGGCGCGTTGCTCGCCGGCGGTGCGGCCGACTCCAGCGTGGAACAGGCGGCCCTGGAACTGCTGCCCACCGTGCACGGCGCGTTCTGCCTGGTCTTCATGGACGAGACGACGCTGTACGCCGCCCGCGACCCGTTCGGGGTGCGGCCGTTGTCGCTGGGCCGGTTGGATCGCGGTTGGGTGGTGGCCTCGGAGACCGCCGCACTGGACATCGTCGGGGCGTCCTTCGTCCGGGATATCGAGCCGGGGGAGTTGCTGGCCATCGACTCCGACGGTGTCCGCTCGAGCCGATTCGCCCCGCCCACGCCGAAGGGTTGTGTTTTCGAGTACGTGTACCTGGCCCGTCCGGACAGTGTCATCGGCGGACGGTCCGTGCACGCCGCGCGGGTGGACATCGGCCGGCGGCTGGCCCGGGAGATGCCGGTGCAGGCGGATCTGGTGATCGGCGTGCCGGAATCGGGAACCCCGGCGGCGGTGGGTTACGCCCAGGAATCCGGCATCCCGTTCGGCCAGGGACTGATGAAGAACGCCTACGTCGGACGCACCTTCATCCAGCCGTCACAGACGATCCGCCAACTCGGTATCCGGCTGAAGCTGAACCCGCTCAGAGAGGTGATCCGCGGTAAGCGCCTCATCGTCGTCGACGACTCCATCGTCCGCGGCAACACCCAGCGTGCCCTGATCCGCATGCTGCGCGAGGCCGGTGCGGTCGAGGTGCATGTGCGGATCGCCTCCCCACCGGTGAAGTGGCCGTGCTTCTACGGAATCGACTTCGCCACCCCGGCCGAACTGATCGCCAACGCGCCGGGCACCCAGACCGAGGACGGCGAGATGCTGGAATCGGTGCGCCAGGCCATCGGGGCGGACACCCTCGGCTACATCTCCCAGCAGGGCATGGTCGCGGCCACCGAACAGCCCGCCAGCAGGCTGTGCTGCGCCTGCTTCGACGGCGACTACCCGATCGCGCTGCCCAACGCGACGGCGCTGGGCAAGAACGTCGTGGAGAACATGCTCGCCGCGGTGCAGGCCGGCAACGACAACGTGTCGGCCCTGAGTCGTCCCTAACGGACCGCGTCGGCCCTAACCTAACTGACCGCGGAGGTCACCTTCTTCACCCGCCGGTCCAGGGTGACCGCCTGCCACGGTCGTCCGGCGTACCAGTACAACCGGCCCATCAGGCCGCGCGGATAGAAGATCGCGCGCTGCTCGTAGCGGCTGCCGCCGCCCTCCGGGGTGATCCGCATCTCCAACCAGCGATCCCCGGGCCCGCGCCGTTCGGCGCGGAGTTTCAGCGTCCGGCCCGGATCGCGCTCCTCGACCCGCCAGTGCTGCGGGACACTGCTCTCGACCGCCTTCCACAGTTGCTCGGGGCTGGCCGAGGTATGCCGCGACCGGGTGTCGGTGTAGACCACCTCGCCGGCCCACTCCGGGTCGCTGGGCAGATGTGCCGCGGTCCCGGTGTTCCAGGTGGTCTCCACCTCGCCGCGCGAGATCCGCGCCAGCGCCAGCGACACCGCGCGCCGGTACGGAGTCAGCCCGCCCTCGGGCGGGGCGATGATGGAGTCGATGTCGTGGTTGTTCATCACCGCGTCGCAGTGCAGCGATTCGACCAGTGGCCGCGCCAGACCGGACGGAATGGGGGTGACCAGTCCCACCCACAGGGCGGCGATCCGCGGTGTCAGAACCGGCAGTACCAGGATCCGGCGCGGGCGGAGGCCCGCCACCTCGGCATAGATCTGCATCATGTCGCCGTACTCGAGGACGTCGGGTCCGCCGATGTCCCAGGTGCGGGATTCGGGAACCGGGCAGGTCGCCGCCGCCACCAGGTAGTGCAGAACATCGCGGATGGCGATCGGCTGGATCTTGTTGTGCACCCACTTCGGGGTGGTCATCACCGGGAGCCGGTCGGTCAGATGCCGGATCATCTCGAACGACGCCGATCCGGACCCGACCACCACCCCGGCCTGCAACACGATCGTCTCGATACCCGAGGCGATCAGGATCTCGCCGACCGTGGTCCGCGAACCCAGGTGGGTGGACAGTTCGGTGCCTTCCGGGTGCAGGCCGCTGAGGTAGACGATGCGGCGCACCCCGGCGCGACGGGCCGCGACCACGACGTTCTGCGCGGCGCGGCGTTCCTCGGCGGCGAAGTCCTTCTCAAACCCCATCGAATGCACCAGGTAGTAGATGACGTCGACGTTCTCGAACGCGGACTGCAGCGAGGCGGGGTCGCCCAGGTCGCCCTTGGCCACCTCGATGCGCTCCCGCCAGGGCACGGTCGCCAGTTTGTCCGGATTGCGGGCCAGGGCGCGGACCGCGAAACCGCTCTCCAGCAGGCGCGGGACCAGTCGGCCGCCGATGTATCCGGTGGCGCCGGTTACCAGACAGCGAAGCTGTTCAGCAGCCACGAGATCCTCCGTTCATCGCCTGTATTGAACCCTCAACGGGGTGAACGTCGCAGCCCGACCGGCGGGAAGTCACCGGTACGTCAGGAAACCGCGCATCCGGCCGGTGCGGGCACCTCCACCGACAGCGGCGAGCCCACCGGGTTGATGTAGACGACCTCCATCACCAACGGGGTGGCCCCCTCGTTGCGGCCGTTGTGGACGAACCCGGGCCCGATGCCCTCCTTGACGGGGGTGCCGGTGGCGTAGACCGCGTCCACCGCGCAGCCGACGTTCCCGCCGCCCGCGTTGTAGTGGGTCATCGCGCCATCGCTGATGTAGCCGAACACGTCGCCGGGGTGGTAGTGCCAGCCGGTTCCTGCGCCGGGCGCGACGGTGATCCGCGTGACGATGTACTGCATCCCGTCAACGGTGTTCGAGGAAAGGGTCTCGACGTCGACACCGGGGGGAGCCGCCGCGGCGGGTGCCGCGAGCATCACAGCGGCAAGGGCAGAACCCGCCAGCGCGCACAGTCTTGTCATGACGCTCAGGGTGTCACAGGTGGTGGGCTAGCGTGATCCGCCATGGCTGACTCCTCCCTGCCGAGCTCCTACCTGCTGACGGGCGGCCCGATCTGGACCGGGGAAGCGGCCGCTCCGTGGGCGCAGGCCGTCGTCGTCCGCGGTCGCGAGATCGCCTACGTCGGTACCCGGGACGGTGCGGCGCAGTTCACGGACGCCGGAACCGAGGTGATCGACCTGCGCGGCGGCATGTGCCTGCCGGGATTCGTCGATGCGCACAACCACCTCGCGTCGATGGCGCTGACCAAACTCGGCGTCAACCTCTCCGGTGTGGTGGGCCGGGACGCGGTACTGGCAGCGGTGCGCGACTGGGTGGCGACGCAACCCGCCGATGCACCGTTGCGGGGCCACGGCTGGATGCCCGACTCCTTCGAGGAGCGCTCGCCGCGTCGGGAATGGCTCGACGAGATCACCGGGCCGCGACCGATGTACCTGCTGTCCGCCGACGCCCACGACTCCTGGTTCAACACTGCGGCGATGCAGGCCGCCGGAATCGGGCCGGACGTCCCGGACCCCGATCCGGGTGCCCAGTACTGGGTCCGCGACCCCGACGGCACCCCGACCGGCCATGCGGTCGAGGCGGCCGCCACCATCCCGATCATCATCGCGCAGGGGATGTTCTCGACGGCGAATATCCGCGCGGCGCAACAACTCACGCTCGCGCCGGCGCCGTCATGGGGGCTGACCGCATACTTCGAAGCCGGCATCGTGGTCGGCCCCACCAGTGATGACGCGCGCTGGGTGTACAGGACTCCGGACATGGTGCAGGGATGGCTGGTCGGCGTGGGTGCTGTGAGCTGCTGATTTGAGGTGTGTTGGGGTCGTTTTCCCGCGTGTTTAGCGATATAATTCTTGAAGGGTTTCCGGAGGGATGGTGGGGTGCAACGATGGCGGTGATGACCACCCAGCAGCCCTTGCCGCTGATCCCGGCCGAGGCCACCGAGATCAGCGCCGCGGCGGCGATGATCGAGGACGCCGAGGGGGGCCGGGTCTATGTGCATGGCAACCTGTGTTTCGCCTGGGACGCCGGTGACACCGCGGGGCGCCGGTTCGCGGCGGTGTCGTTGATGCGGACCAGGGCGGCCACCCAGACCCAGGTCGCGGCGGCTTTCGGCACCTCGGCGCTGACGGTGTGGCGCTGGGATCAGGCCTTGTCGGCGGACGGGGTCGCAGCGTTGGTTCCCCGGCGCACGGGGCCGCGGCGGGCCTCCAAGCTGACCTCCGAGGTGACCGCCACGATCGCGGCGCTACGTGAGCAGGGCCTGTCGCTGCGGGCGATCGGAGAGCGGGTCGCGGTCTCGGAGGCCAGCGTCCGCCGGGCACTGTCGGAGAACTCCCCGGCCGGAACCGAGACCGAGACCGATTGTCCGGCAACGGTTTCCGATAGGGGCCCCGATCTCTGCGGGCAGATGCCCTCGACACCGGCGACACCGGTGATGGCCTGCGGGGATGCGGTGGCGGTGTTGGCCGATCCGCTCGACCGTTCCGGTGAGCGGGTGTTGGCGGCGTTCGGGTTGATCCCGTACGCGGCGCCGGTGTTCACCGGGTGTGGCCGGGCCCCGTTGGCGGGGCTGTTGTTGGCGCTGCCGGCACTGGTCGCGACCGGGCTGATCGAGTGCGCGCACCAGGCCTACCCGGACTTCCCGAACGGCTTCTACTCGCTGGACACCATGTTGTGCGAGGGGGTGTTCCGCGCTCTGCTGGGCCAGGCCCGCGCCGAAGGCTCCACCCGGATCGACCCGGTCGCGTTGGGTCGGGTGTTGGGTGTGGACCGGGCCCCGGAGGTCAAGACGATCCGCCGCAAAATCAAGGCTCTGGCCGAGGCGGGTAAGGCCGGCCAGTGGATCACCGCGATGGCCGCCGGCCACCTCGCCGCCCGCCCCGAGCAGGCGGCGGTGTTCTACGTCGATGGGCATGTGCGGGCCTATCAGGGCACCCGGCGTATCGCTAAAACCCATGTGCCGCGGTTGAAGTTCCCCGCCCCGGCCACGGTGGAAACCTGGGTCACCGACGCCGCCGGGGACCCGCTGCTGGTCGTGATGGCCGAACCGGCCGCTTCGCTGGCCTCCGAACTACGGCGGCTGATCCCGCAGCTGCGGGCCATGGTCGGCGACGATCGCCGGGTGCTGGTCGGGTTCGACCGCGGCGGCTGGTCACCCACCCTGTTCGCCGACCTGCACGCCGCCGGGTTCGACACCCTGACCTGGCGCAAAGGCCCCACACCCGACATCGCCGAGAATCTGTTCGCCGAGTGCTCCCACACCGATGAGTACGGCCGCACCCACACCTGGGAACTGGCCGACACCGACGTCGAACTGGCGATCACCGACGGTTCGCGCGCCGGTGAGGTGTTCACCATGCGCCAGATCAGCCTGCACGACCGGCCACGGGCCCGCCAGATGCACATCCTGACCACCCGCCGCGACCTGAGCCCCGGCGAGGTCCGCTACCGGATGGGCTCACGCTGGCGTCAGGAGAACCACTACCGCTACGCCCGGATGCATTTCGATCTGGACTCCCACGACACCTACCAGGCCGGTGACGACGACGCCGACCGGATGGTGCCCAACCCCGCCAAGAAAACCGCCCACGCCCAGGTCGACAAAGCCCGCCGGACACTGCATTCAGCCCAACACACCGCCAAGGCCGAACTGCTGGCCGCGCACTCACCCAAACCCGGCACCACCGTCGTACTGACCAACACGATGATCAACACCATCAACACCGACGTCCACACCGCCGAGAAAACCCTCGACGCCGCCCTGGCCGCCCACGCAGCGATACCGGCCCGGCTACCCCTGTCTCAGGTCAACCCCGGCCAACAAGTGCTGGACACCGAAACCAAACTCATCCACCACGCCATCCGCATCGCCGCCTACAACACCGCCCAAACCCTCGCACGCGCCATCGCCACCGACACCGGTTACCGCCGTGCCGCCGATGAAGCCCACACCCTGATCCGCACCGCCCTGGCCGGCTCCGGCGACATCATCCCCGACCCGACCGGCAACACCCTGCACATCCGACTCGACCCGCTAGCCGCACCCCGACACACCGCCGCCATCGCCGAACTCTGCCAAGCCCTCAACGACACCAACACCATCTACCCCGGCACCAACCTGACCCTGCGCTACAGCGTCAAATCCCACCAGTGACCCTGCATCAATTCCTGCGCCATGTCCGGAGTCCTGGTGTACGAGGATCTGATCGCCCAGGATGAGGCGGGCACCCTTCCGGTCCGGGTCGCCGGGTCGTACTGGACACGGACGCCGAGCGATGACCCCCGGGCGATCGCCGACGGACTGGCCCGCTGGAACCGTGAGCTGCGATCCGCGCACGTGTCGATCAGCACCTGCAAAATGTGGGCCGACGGCACCCTCATGAGCGGCGGGGCGTTGCTGCTGTCCCCGTGCTGCGGGCACGCCCCGGATGACCTCGGCACCATGACCTTCCCGCCGGAGAAGATCGAAGCCCAGATCCGGGCGGTGCAGGCGGCCGGATTCGATATGCACATCCACGTCGACGCCGACGGATCGGCCCGGGTGGTGCTGGACGCCTACCAGAAAGCCCGCGAGACGTTGCTGAGCAGTGGCGGCCCGTCCGGCCCGGGGTGGTCGCCGCGCCACGTCCTGGCGCACAACTCGATGGTCGACCCGGCCGACATCAACCGCTACGCCCACCTCGGCGTGATCGCCAACTGCACGCCGCTGTGGGGTACCGACTACAACGGCCAGTACCGCGACATCTACACCACGATGCTGGGCGCGGAACGGGTCGAGGAGCGGTTGTTCCCCTACGGGGATCTGGTCCGTTCCGGGGCGACGGTCACCTACGGCAGCGACATCCCCGGAGTGGACATTCCGGAGATCCCGCCGCTGATCCAGATCGAGGCGCTGGTGACCCGGCAGCGGCCCGGATACCCCGAGGACGAGCCGTTGGTGGCACGCCAGCGCATCGGCCTGCATGACGCGCTGCGCGGCTACACCGCCAACGGTGCCTACCAGTTGCGGCTGGACCACCGCATCGGAACGCTGACCGCCGGGAAGGCCGCCGATCTGACGGTGCTGGAGGCGGATCTCTTCCGGGTGGATCCGCGGCAGATCCACGCCGTGCCGGTGGTGCTGACGATGATGGACGGCCGGATCACCCACGACGCGCGCTGACGGGCGACGGCTCGGATACCAGAATGGTGGATATGGCGTTCAGCGGATGGCCGGTCGAAGCGGTCGAGTTCTACGAGGGACTGCAGGCCGACAACTCCAAGACCTACTGGCAGGACCACCGAGCCGTCTACGAGCAGTGCGTCCGCACCCCGATGGAACAGTTGCTCGACGAACTCGCCGACGAATTCGGAACCGGCAAGCTCTTCCGGCCCTACCGCGACGTCCGGTTCAGCGCGAACAAGGAGCCGTACAAGACGAACTGCGCGGCCACCCTCGGTCAGGGTGTCGGCCAGGCCTACCTGTCCTTCTCGGCCGATGAGTTGTCCGTGGGCGGTGGGCTCTACATGCCGGATCCCGCGACCCTGCAGCGCTATCGGACCGCCGTCGACCGGGAGAAGTCCGGAACCGAACTCTCCGCAATCGTCGACGATCTGCATCGGGCCGGCTACCGGACCATGGCCCATGAGGTCCTGAAGACCGCCCCGAAAGGATTTCCCAAGGACCATCCCCGCATCGAACTGCTCAGGAACAAGGGCATCGCGATGATGATGGAGTGGCCGCCGGCCGCCTGGCTGGGCACCGCCGCGGCCAAGGAACGGATTGTCACGGCTCTGCGCGCCGGGCGCCCGCTGAACGGCTGGTTGGACCGGTACGTCAGCTGACATGGTCGGACCTAAGGATTTGGTGGTCGTCGGCGCCGGCATCGTCGGACTGGCCGTCGCCCGGGAATGGACCGCGCGCCGTCCGCATGATTCGGTCGTCGTCGTCGAGCAGGAATCCGGGCCGGCACGGCACCAGACTGGCCACAACTCCGGGGTGATCCACGGCGGCATCTACTACCAGCCCGGCTCGCTGAAGGCCCGGCTGTGCGTCGACGGCGCCCGGATGATGTACGAGTACTGCGAGGAGCACGGCATCCCGCACGAGCGCTGCGGGAAGCTCATCGTGGCGGTGGAGCCCGATGAACTGCCCCGGCTCAACGAGTTGGAGATCCGCGGTGCCGCCAATGCGGTGCCCGGATTGCGGCGGGTCGCCGCCGCGGAGATCGCCGAGATCGAACCGAACGCTGTCGGCCTGGCGGCCCTGCACGCCCCCAACACCGGAATCGTCGACTACGGCGCGGTCGCGCGTCGACTGGTTGAGGAACTTTCCGCGGCCGGGGTGGACGTCCGATTCAACCTGACGGTCACCGCTGTCGAGGGCGTGGACCCCGCCGTGGTGCACACCGCCGCCGGGCCGATCCGGGCCCGCACCGTCATCGCCTGCGCGGGGCTGTGGGCCGATCGGCTGGCCCGGCGCTCCGGTGCGCCGCGCGACCCGCAGATCGTTCCGTTTCGGGGGGCCTACCTGGGGTTGCGCCACACTCCGCAGCCTCGGTTACGCGGGATGATCTACCCGGTGCCCAACCCAGACTTGCCGTTTCTGGGCGTGCATATCACCCGTCACATCGGCGGCGAGGTGACTTTGGGGCCGACGGCGATGATGGTGGCCGCGCGTGACGCGTATTCGCTGCGGCGGTTCAGTGCCCGGGACACGTGGGAGTCGTTGACCTGGCCGGGCACCTGGCGGGTGATGCGCCGCTATTGGATGGTCGGGGCCGATGAGCTGCGGATGGCCGCGAGCCGGCGGGCCTTCGTCGCGGCGGCCGCCCGTTACATGCCTGGCCTGACGGTCGAAGATCTCGACGGCAGCTCGCACGCGGGGGTGCGCGCGCAGGCCGTCGGCCGAGACGGATCGCTGGTGGACGATTTCGTCATATCGGGCTCGGAGCGGGTGTGCTACGTGCGCAACGCGCCCTCGCCCGCAGCCACGTCGTCGTTTGCCCTGGCCCGGGAATTGGTCGACCGGGTGATCGGGTCAACGACCGCGGGGTAGCCTTGACGCCGATGTCCGGCAAGTCCCTCCCCCCGAAAAACGCCCCGAGTTCCACGCCCACCAGCGGCATCTCCTATGCGGCCGCCGGTGTCGACATCGAGGCCGGTGACCGGGCGGTGGAACTCTTCAAGCCCCTGGCCAGGAAGGCGAGCCGTCCCGAGGTCCGTGGCGGGCTCGGCGGCTTCGCCGGTCTGTTCGCCTTGCGCGGCGGTTATCGCGAACCCATCCTGGCCTCCTCCACCGACGGAGTGGGCACCAAACTCGCGGTCGCGCAGGCCATGGACAAGCACGACACGGTGGGACTCGACCTGGTTGCCATGGTGGTCGACGACCTCGTGGTGTGCGGGGCCGAACCGTTGTTCCTGCAGGACTACATCGCGGTGGGCCGGACGGTTCCGGAGCGGGTCAGCGCCATCGTGGGCGGTATCGCCGAAGGCTGTGTGATCGCCGGGTGTGCACTCCTCGGCGGGGAGACGGCTGAGCATCCGGGCCTGATGGAACCCGACCACTACGACGTCTCGGCTACCGGTGTGGGCGTGGTGGAAGCCGATGACCTCCTCGGCCCGGAGCGGGTCCGCCCCGGTGATGTCGTCATCGCGATGGGGTCGTCCGGATTGCACTCCAACGGCTACTCGTTGGCGCGCAAGGTGCTCCTGGAGATCGACCGGATGAACCTTGCCGGCCATGTGGAGGAATTCGGCCGCACGCTGGGTGAGGAGTTGCTCGAGCCCACCCGGATCTACGCGAAGGACTGCCTGGCGCTCGCCGCGGAAACGCAGGTCCGCACCTTCTGCCACGTCACCGGCGGCGGGCTGGCGGGAAACCTCGAGCGCGTCATCCCCAACGGTCTGGTCGCCGAGGTCGATCGGGGCAGTTGGACGCCCGCGCCGGTCTTCGCGATGATCGCCCAGCGTGGTCGGATCGACCGTGCCGAGATGGAGAAGACGTTCAACATGGGGGTCGGGATGATCGCCATCGTCGCGCCGGAGGACACCGACCGCGCCTTGGCGATCCTGACCGCCCGCCATCTGAACTGCTGGACACTGGGCACCGTCACAAAAGGTAAGGATGGACCCCGAGCCAAGATGGTGGGCCAGCACCCACGGTTCTAACCGTGGGGACCGCTCAGGAAAGACTCAGCGACGCCAGTCGTCGTCGTCTTCCCACGACTCGTTCTGATCGGGATCGCTGGTGCTGGACCCGGCCAGCTCCTGTTGAAGCCGACTGAAGTCAGTTTGCGGAGAGCTGTATTTCAGCTCTCGGGCAACCTTGGTCTGCTTTGCCTTAGCCCGGCCGCGGCCCATGGGGGATCCCCCTCGCGCAATAACGGAGCGGTCCAAGGACGGACGGCTCCGGATCAATGTGGTGTTTGTCCTGACGACTACTTTACCGTGCCGGGTCCCGATCCGTGCCGAGGCCCGTTCGCCCGGTGGTGAACGTCAACGGCCGTGGCGTAAGCGGTCCACGGCCACCCGGCCCGCACCGGCGACGTCCGCAGGCGGCAGCGACTCCTCGTCGATCTCCGCGGCGACCTGATGCTCACCTCCGGTACGTAACGGTGTTCCCGCTGGAATACCCCTCTTGAGCAGGGCTAACGCGATCGGGCCCAGGTCGGCGTGATCGACCACGGTCCCGAGTCGGCCAACCTGCCGGCCGTCGACGAGTAACGGGTCACCGGTCGCGGGGCGCTCGCCAGACCCGTCGAGATGGAGCAGCACCAGCATTCGCGGTGGCCGGCCCAGGTTGTGCACCCGCGCGACGGTCTCCTGGCCCCGGTAGCAGCCCTTGTCCAGGTGTACGGCGGGGCCGATCCATCCCACCTCGTGCGGAATGGTCCGCTCGTCGGTGTCCACCCCGAGTCGCGGGCGGCGAGTCGCGACCCGGTGCGCCTCGTACGCCCAGACACCGGCCGGCCGCACCCCCGCCTCGGCAAGCCGGTCCAGCCAGCGGTCCTTCTGGGCCGTCGGCACCAGCAGGTCGAGTTCGATTCGGTCGTCGGTGGCGGGCATCCGGCGGATGAAGCCGACCGTGGAACCAGCGTCAGAGCCGCCATCGGTGCCGCTGCCGGTCCCGCTGTCAGGCAGGGCCACCGCCGTTGCCTCGGCGGGCAGGGCCTCCAGGCCCAGCGCGTTCAGGACGGCTGCCGAACCCAGGTCCGGGCCCAGCAGTGAGAGCACGGCCAGATCGGCGAGCGCAGGCCGCACGTCCGACCAGAACACCATTTTCTCCAGGTAGGAGAGCAGTGGCGTACCGCGCCACGGTTCGGTGTCGAGGTAGGTGGTGTCGCCGCATTCCGTCTGCCGCCAGTGATCCTCGACCCGGCCCTGCCCGTCGAGGCTGAGATTTTCCGTGCACGCGCCGTCGCTCAGGTCGGCCACATGCTGGGTGGAGATCGAATGCAGCCACCTGCGGCGATCGGCGCCGGTCAGCGCGATCACGACGCGGTGCGACCGATCCACCACGACCGCGGCACGTTCGGCGGCGTGCTGTTCCCCGAACGGATCGCCGTAGTGCCAGATCGCGCCGGCGTCCGGCGAGCCATCGGGGCACCGCACTGCAGTCACACCTCAACTGTACGAGGCCCGCCAGTACGCTCTGAGCTCATGGCCGAGTCGCAGCAGGTCGTCGTCAGCCTCGACGGTGACGTGCGCGACCCCACCCTGCCGCTGTTGTTCGCCGATGATCTGGCGGCGGTGCGCGGCGACGGCGCCTTCGAGACCCTGCTGGTTCGAGACGGCCGCGCCTGCCTTCTCGACGCGCACCTGCGGCGGCTGACCCACTCGGCGGCGATGCTCGAACTGCCGCCGCCGGATCCCGACGCATGGCGGCGAGCGGTGGACATCGCGGTGCGGGAGTGGTCGGAGCGAACCGCCGCGGAGGGGGCTCTGCGGCTGGTGTACAGCCGGGGCCGCGAGACAGGCTCCGGGCCGACGGGATACCTCACCATCACGGCGTTGGCCGACCGTGTCGCGGAGGCGCGCCGCGACGGAGTGTCGGCAGTCCTGCTCGACCGCGGATTGGCGGCCGCCGGGACCGACGCGCTGCCCTGGCTGCTCGCCGGCGCCAAGACGTTGTCCTACGCGGTCAACATGGCGGCACTGCGTCACGCCGCTGACCGGGGCGCCGACGACGTCATCTTCGTCAGCGCCGACGGACTGATTCTGGAGGGTCCTCGGTCGACGGTGGTGATCGCCGCGGACGCTCCCGGTGGCCGGCCATGCCTGCTCACCCCACCGCCGTGGTATCCGATCCTGCGGGGGACCACCCAACAGGCCCTGTTCGAAACCGCCCGCGCACGCGGCATCGACTGCGACTACCAAGCGTTACGGCCCGCGGACCTGTTTGCGGCACAGGGGGTGTGGTTGGTGTCCAGTGTCACCCTGGCTGCCCGCGTACACACCCTCGATGGCCGTCCCCTGCCTGCCGGACCCGTCGCGACCGATATGCCCGGACTGGTCGAGGCTGCCGTGGTCGGTGATCGCTGACGGCGAAAAACCGTTGGCGCACTCCGGGTTCGGCGAGTAATTTCGGTCGTACACAGGGAAGGAGGTGGTCCGGAACTTTGAGCAGTAGTGTTTGGACATGTGAGGTGGCTGCCCGCTAGCAGCACCAGGTGCAGGGAATCACCCGCGTACTAGGCGCGCTGGCGAATCCCAGGCAGCTACCCGGCCCCCGAGCCCCCAGTCAGTCCAACTGTGGATTTACGGCTCGGGGGCCGCTTCTTTCTGTCACCTGATTGTTGTGGCACCCGATTTCACTCTCCGCGGCACGGTCGCCCGCGATGCATTCCGCCCCTATCCGGGTGGGTCGTCGTCGGGTTGCTTTGCTTCGGGTGGTTCGTTGTCGGGGTGGAGTAGTCGTTCGGGGTGGTGGTGGTCGTTGGTTCGGGTTTGGCCTCGGTCGAGGTGGGGTGGGGGGATCCATTCGGTTCGG
>Ga0208823_1001254_pt1 | contig 20311 bp, 17 predicted proteins | sample AD_UKC075_MetaG_FD_184440 | JGI IMG/M metagenome (GOLD analysis project Ga0208823, IMG submission 184440) | Active sludge microbial communities of municipal wastewater-treating anaerobic digesters from USA - AD_UKC075_MetaG (SPAdes) (version 2) | ecosystem: Engineered > Bioreactor > Anaerobic >... | reverse complement strand
CGTCTACTACCGGCGCACCCTGGGCCTGGTCGCCGCGTTCGGCCGTCGCTCCGAATTCCCGCAGCAAGTGCTCGATACCGCCACCAGCACCGGAATGCGTGCCCTCGATATCGACCTCGACCCCGACACCGAGAAGCTTCGGGCTGAGATCCGCGCGGAAGTCGCGGCGCTGAAGGCGATCCCACGCCCCGAACGGGCGGCCGCCATCGCCGAGGGCGGCTGGGTGCAGCCGCACCTGCCCGCGCCCTGGGGACGCGACGCGAGCCCCGTCGAGCAGATCATCATCAGCCAGGAGTTCACCGCCGGGCGGGTGAAGCGGCCGAACATGGGCATCGCCGCCTGGCTGATCCCGTCCATCGTCGCCTACGGCACCGACGAGCAGAAGCAGCGCTTCCTGCCGCCGACCTTCCGCGGCGAATTGATCTGGTGCCAGCTGTTCTCCGAGCCCGGCGCGGGCTCGGACCTGGCCAGCCTGACCACCAAGGCCACCAAGGTCGACGGCGGCTGGCGGATCACCGGACAGAAGATCTGGACCACCGCGGCCCAGTTCTCCCGCTGGGGAGCTCTGCTGGCGCGGACCGACCCGAGCGCGCCCAAGCACAACGGCATCACCTACTTCCTGCTCGACATGCAGAGCGAGGGTGTGGAGGTCAAGCCGCTGCGCGAGCTCACCGGCAACGCGCTGTTCAACACGGTGTTCATCGACAACGTGTTCGTTCCCGACGAGTTGGTCCTCGGTGAGGTGAACCGGGGCTGGGAGGTCAGCCGAAACACCCTCACCGCCGAGCGGGTCTCGATCGGCAGCGACGAACCGGGCTTCCTGCCCAACCTCGGCCGCTTCGTGGAGTTCGTCGGCGGCGGCGGCTTCGACCAGGCCGGCAACCTGCGGGCCGGCGAACTCATCGCCGAGGGCCACGCGGCCAAGCTGATGAACCTGCGTTCGACACTGCTGACCCTCGCCGGCGGGGATGCCATGCCCTCGGCGGCGATCTCCAAGCTGCTCTCGATGCGCACCGGACAGGGCTACGCCGAGTTCGTGGTCTCCTCGTTCGGGGTCGACGGCGCGATCGGTGACGGCGACACCGTGCAGGGCACGTGGGCGGACTATCTGCTGGCCAGCCGTGCGACGACCATCTACGGCGGTACCTCCGAGGTGCAGCTGAACATCATCGCCGAGCGGCTGCTGGGCCTGCCCCGCGACCCGTAACCACCGCTACTTCACTTCGATCTGGCGCAGTTCCCGCTTGAGGATCTTGCCGGTGGGGTTGCGCGGCAGTTCGGTCAGGAAGATCACCTCGCGCGGGACCTTGTACCGAGCCAGGTGATCGCGGACGTACTCCTTGATGGCCTCCTCGGTGAGCTCCGCACCCTCCTTGGGCACCACGAACGCCCGGAGTCGGGCACCGAAATCCTTGTCCTCGACCCCGACCGCGGTGGCCTCGACGACGTGGGGGTGCCCGCTGATGAGGTCCTCCACCTCGGCGGGGAACACGTTCTCCCCACCGGAGACGATCATCTCGTCATCGCGGCCGCTGACGTAGAGCAGTCCGTCGGCGTCGAAGTAGCCCACGTCACCGGAGGACATCAGGCCGTCGATGACCTCCTTGCCACCGCCGCCGGTGTAGCCCTCGAACGGGAAGAAGTTGCCGACGAAGATCCGGCCGACCTGACCCTGGGGAACTTCCTTGCCGTGGTCGTCGAGGATCTTGACCTTGACACCCTTGATGATCGGCCCGACGGTGGCCGGGTTCTTCTTCAGGTCCTGGGGCCGGGCGATGGAGACGAACGCGATCTCGGTGGATCCGTAGAGGTTGTAGATCACCGGCCCGATGTCCTTCATCGCGCGGGTGGCCAGTTCGGCCCCCAACTGCGACCCGGAGACGAAGATGATCCGCAGCGAGGACAGGTCCGGGCGCTTGTCCATCTTCTCGAGCGCGTCGAGCATCCGGGACAGCATCACCGGCACGACGACGATGGCAGTCACCTTGTGCTTCGGAACGTCCTCCAGCACGGTCTGCGGCCGGAAACGGCGGTGCAGTACCAGCGTCGAACCCAGTGTCATCGCGATGGTGGCGTGCAGATAGCCGAGCGCGTGGAACATCGGCGACGGCAACGAGGTCACCTCGCCGGCCTTGAACGGGACATGGGAGAGCACCCCGCCGATCGGGGCGAGGGTGGGCGGGGCGTGCCGGTTGGCACCCTTGGGCGTTCCGGTGGTTCCGCTGGTCAGGATGATGATCGACGAGCGCTTGGTGGCTTTGGGCGCCGGGGCCTTGCTGCTGCGGGCGATCAGCTCGGCCAGGGTTTCGTCGCTGCTGCCCGAGGGCTCCTCGCCCGAGGCGGAGGCCGAGGAATCGGCAGCGTCGGGGTTGTTGCCCAGCGCGCGCAGCTTGCCCAGCGGGGCCTCGGCGAGCTTGACCGCCTCGGTGTACTCGTCGTCGTAGATGATGACCTTGGCGCCCTCGCGCGCGGCGACGTCACGGATCTGCGGCCCGGAGAACTCCGTGTTGAGCAGGATCGTGCGGGCACCCACCCGGGCGGCGGCGTAGTTGGCGATGAGGAACCAGCGGTGGTTGCGGGCCAGGATCGCCACCCCGTCGCCACCCTTGACGCCCATCCCGAGCAACCCGTTGGCGACCGCGTGACTGGCCTGATCCAGCTCGCGGAACGTCATGGAGCCCTCATCGTCGATCAGCGCGGTGCGATGCGGGGTCCGCCGGGCGTTGAGCGCGGGGATCATCCCGACCTCGCCCCAACGGCGGATGTCGGAGAGCAGTGCGGCGTAATTCTGCGGCGGCTCGATACCGAACGCGCCGGAGGAGATCATCTTCTGCAGGTAGTGCAGTTCGGCCGAACCGCGCTCGGCGATCTGGGAGACGACTGCCAGCGCCTGCGCACGTAGATCCGAGAGATTAGGCATCCCTCAACCCTATGTGACGTGTCTGACCGCCGCGGTCATACCAGCAACCGATGCGCTAAGCCGCCATTCGCGCCGCCACGGCGATGGCGGACCCTATCCTGGGACGGTGGCCTCGATCACCCGGACCAGAACTCTCCCGGCCCCGGCCACAGCGGTGTGGGAGGTGCTCGGCGACTTCGGTGCCATCAGTTCCTGGGCCCCCAACGTCGACCACTCCTGCCTGCTCGAGCACACCGACGACGTGACCGCGGTCGGAACCACCCGGCGGGTTCAGGTCCGCCGCAACACCCTGGTCGAGCGGATCACCGAGAGTTCGCCGCCCAACGTCCTGAGCTACGACATCGAGGGCCTGCCCCGCCGGCTGGGCCGGGTGTCCAACCGGTGGGTGGTCGCCGCCGTCGGCCAGGCGACCCTGGTGACGCTCACCAGCACGGTGCGGATCGCCGACAACCCGGTCGCCTGGGCGGCCGAGCGCGCGGTGTGCCGGGCGATGGCCAAACACTCCGACGCCATGCTCGACGGCCTGGCCCAACGAATGGGGACCGCATATGACTGACCGCCCGGACGTCATCGTCATCATGACCGACGAGGAACGCGCGATCCCTCCGTACGAGGACGACGCGGTGCTGGCCTGGCGGCACCGCACGCTGGCCGGTCGCCGCTGGTTCGACGAGCACGGCGTGAACTTCACCCGGCACTACACCGGTTCGCTGGCCTGCGTTCCCAGCCGGCCGACCATCTTCACCGGCCAGTTCCCCGACCTGCACGGGGTCACCCAGACCGACGGAATCGGCAAGTCCTACAACGACTCCCGGATGCGCTGGCTACGGCCCGGCGAGGTGCCCACCCTGGGCAACTGGTTCCGGGCCGCCGGCTACGACACCCACTACGACGGCAAGTGGCACATCTCCCACGCCGACCTCGAGAATCCCGACACCGGCGAGATCCTGGCCACCAATGACGACGACGGTGTCGTCGACCCCGCCGCGGCGCGGCGCTACCTCGACGCCGATCCACTGGCGCCGTACGGCTTCTCTGGGTGGGTCGGTCCCGAACCCCACGGCGCCGGGCTGGCGAACTGCGGGCTGCGGCGCGACCCGCTCATCGCCGACCGGGTGGTGGCCTGGCTGGACGACCGCTACGCCCGCCGGCGGGCCGGCGACCCCGCAGCCCAGCGGCCCTTCCTGCTGGTCGCCAGCTTCGTCAACCCGCACGACATCGTGCTGTTCCCGGCCTGGGCGATGCGCAGCCCCCTCAAGCCGTCACCGCTGGACCCCCCGCATGTTCCGCCCGCGCCGACCGCCGAGGAGGATCTGCGCGACAAGCCCGCCGCACAGATCGCCTTCCGGGAGACCTACTACTCCGGCTACGGCCCGGGGGCGGCGATCGAACAGGTCTACCGGCGCAACAGCCAGCGCTACCGCGACCTGTACTACCGGTTGCACGCCGAGGTCGACGGCCCGCTGGACCGGGTGCGCCGCGCCGTCACCGGGGGCGGCTCAGGCGGGACAGGTCCCTACAACGCCGTACTGGTCCGCACCGCCGACCACGGCGACCTGCTGGGTGCGCACGGCGGCCTGCACCAGAAGTGGTTCAACCTCTACGACGAGGCCACCCGGGTGCCGTTCGTCATCGCCCGCATCGGTGCCGCGGCAACCGAGCCACGCACCGTTGACGCGCCCACCTCGCACGTCGACCTGGTGCCGACACTGCTCAGCGCGGCCGGGGTCGACGTCGACGCGGTCGCGGCCACACTGCGCGAGACGTTCTCCGAGGTGCATCCGCTGCCGGGCCGCGACCTGATGCCGGTCGTCGACGGCGCGTCCGCCGACGACGGCCGGGTCGTCTACCTGATGACCCGCGACAACGTGCTCGAAGGCGACGCGGGCGTCTCCGGGCTCGGCCGGATGCTGAAGCGGACCGAGAATCCCCCGGCCGGTCTGCGCATCCGCCTTCCCGCGCACACCGCCGCCAACTTCGAGGGCATGGTGCTGCGGGTCGCCGACACCGAGGCACGCGGCGGTGCGGGGCACCTGTGGAAACTGGTGCGCAGCTTCGACGACCCCTCGACCTGGACCGAACCGGGCGTCCGGCACCTGGCGGCGAACGGTCCGGGCGGGGAGGTGTTCCGGAGCAGCCCGCTGGACGACCAGTGGGAGCTGTACGACCTGAGCACCGATCCGGCCGAGTCCCGGAATCGGTGGCGAGATCCGGACCTTCACGACCTGCGCGCACACCTGCGCATGCGGCTCAAGGAGATTCGCGCCGCCTCGATCCCGGAGCGCAACGAGCCGTGGCCCTATGTCGCGCGCCGGTCGAACGGTGACTAACAACACCGGCGGTTAGTGCACGCCGTCCATCAGGGTGGTGATCCGCGGCGCGATCAGCCACACCACCACGCCGACCGCCACCGCGGCGACGCCGATGATGCCGAAGTACGCAACCTCGTTCTCGGCGGAGTAGTAGCCCGCCAGCACACCCGACAGAGCTGTGCCCAGGCCCACCGAGAAGAAGTAGAGCGCCATCATCTGGGCACGGAAGTCGTTGGGCGCCAACTGCGTTGTCACCGACAGGCCGATCGGTGACAGCAACAGCTCCGACACCGCGAAGGCCGCCAGGATCGCCGCCACGGCCAGCACCGGAACCGTCCGACCCTCACCGCCGGCCAGCGGCAGGAACAGCAGGAAGGCCAACCCCATGCCGATCACCCCGTAGGCGAACTTGCGCGGCGTGGTGGGCGCGCGGCGGCCCAGCTTGGTCCACAGCACAGCGAACACCGGGGAGAGCAGGATGATCCACACCGGCTCCATCGACCCGATCCAACTCGACGGCGCGGTCCAGCCGAACACCGTCCAGTTGATCCGCTCATCGGAGTACACCGCGAGCACGGTGAAGATCTGCTGGAACAGCGACCAGAACACGGCATTGGCGATGAACAGCGGGATGAACGCCCGCACCCGGGTGCGTTCGACCTTCGCGACCCGGGGGCTGCTGAGCATCACGGCGAAGTAGCCGACCGAGGCGAGCACGATGATGCCGGTGGTCACCTGGGAGAGGTTGGCCAGCGTGACCAGCCCGGTGGCGAAGCCGACGGCGATGACGACGACCACGGCGGCCGCCACGGCGGCGGAGCGCCACAGCGCGTTGCCCGACAGCGGGTGCGGGACGACGCGGCCGTGCTCGCCGAGGTTGCGGCGGAACACCACGTACTGGGTCAGCCCGAGCGCCATGCCGATCGCGGCAGCGCCGAAGCCGTAGTGGAAGCCGAGGTTGGTCTGGAGCAGACCGGTGATCAGCGGGCCGGCGAAGGCACCCAGGTTGATACCGAGGTAGAACAGGGTGAATCCGCCGTCCCGGCGCGGGTCGCCCTGCTCGTAGAGCGTTCCCAGCAGCGATGAGGCGTTGGCCTTCAGCGCGCCGGCGCCGAGGGCGATCAGCACCAGGCCGATCGCGACCCCGGTCAGGCCGGGCAGGATGGCCAGCGCGATGTGACCGCACATCACCACCACGCCGCCATAGAAGACGGTGCGCTCCATACCGAGCACCCGGTCGGCCATCCAGCCGCCGAGCACGGTCGACAGGTAGACCAACCCGCCGTAGGCGCCGACGATGCCGGTCGCCGTCGCCTTGGGCAGGCCCAGACCGCCGTCCTCCAGCGAGTAGTAGAGGTAGTACCCGAGGATGGTGAGCATCCCGTAGAAAGAGAACCGCTCCCACAGTTCGACTCCGAAGAGGTTCACCAGACCGATCGGATGTCCGAACCGGGTGGGATGGGTCGGGTGCGGTGCGGGAGGCGCGAGATCTGTCACGCGCCCACCATGCCACGCGGACACCGACCTCGGGGATGATCCGGGTCGGCGGGGAGGTTGCGTGGGCGGACCGACGTGCTTGGATTGCACACGTGACGACCGCGATCGCAGCACAGGACGCGCCCACCCCCGGTTTCGCCCGGGTCGGGAGCGCCTATTACCCGGTCCTGGTCGCCGTGTTCACCTCTCTGGTGATCATCTCCAATATCGCCGCCACCAAGGGGGTGGCGTTCGGGCCGATCATCACCGACGGCGGGTTCATCGTCTTCCCACTCACCTACGTCATCGGCGACGTCCTGGCCGAGGTGTACGGGTTCCGGGCGGCCCGGCGCGCGATCCTGACCGGCTTCGTGATGAACGGTGTTGCCGCACTTGCCCTGTGGGCGACGGTGTACCTCCCGGCAGCGGATTTCTATCCGAACCAGGAGCACCTGGCCAATGTGGTGGGTGCCTACACCCAACTCATCGTCGCCGGGATGGCCGGCTTCATCGTCGGCCAGACCATCAACGCCTGGGCGGTGGTGAAGATCAAGGCCCGCACCCGGGAGCGGCATCTGTGGGCCCGCCTGGTCGGTTCCACCTTCGCCGGCCAGTTGGGCGACACCCTGGTGTTCTGTGCCATCGCCGCCCCGGCCATCGGGATCAGCAGTGCGCGGGACTTCGTCGTCTACACCGCGCTGGGCTGGATCTACAAGACCGCCGTCGAGGTCGTCATGCTGCCGGTGACCTATCGGGTGATCGGTTTCGTCAAACGCCGCGAGCCCAGCTACACCGCCCTGGCATGATGCCCGGTCCCGCCGGTGGCGCGGCTGTCCGCGAGTACGGTGACCGGGCGTTGCTCATCGAGTGCGCCGATGCCGCGGAGGTGGTCGCCGTCGATCAAGCCCTGCGGGAGGCGGATCTGCCGGAGGTGTCCGACATCGTTCCCGGAGCACGCACCGTCCTGGTCCGACTGCTTTCCACCGGTCTGCAGACGCCGGTGCGGAACCGACTGGCGGGAATGGGCCCGTCCGCGGGATGGACGGTGCCCGGCGATACCGGCCTCGAGGTGGTGATCGACGTCATCTACGACGGCGCCGATCTCGACGAGGTCGCGGCGATGATCGGCATGACCCCCGATGAGGTCGTCGAGGCCCACACCGGGACGCCCTGGCGTGCCGGATTCGTCGGCTTCGCACCGGGTTTCGCCTACCTCGTCGACGGCGACCCACGATTGCGGGTGCCCCGCCGGGAGACCCCACGGACCCGGGTGCCGCCCGGTTCGGTCGCCCTGGCCGGCGAGTTCAGCGGCGTGTACCCGCGGGAATCGCCCGGCGGCTGGCAGTTGATCGGCCGGACCGACACGGTGCTGTGGGACATCGGCAGGGACGTCCCGGCCCTGCTGCGTCCGGGCATGACGGTGCGTTTCCGGTCCGCCGGCCGATCATGACCGCCCTGGAGGTGCTCTCCCCCGGTCCGCTGGCCACCCTCCAGGACCTGGGTCGGCCCGGTCTGGCCCACCTCGGCGTCACCGAGTCCGGGGCCGCCGACCGGCGATCACACCGCTTGGCCAACCGGCTCGTCGCCAACCCCGACGCGGCGGCCACGATCGAGGTGACCCTGGGCGGTTTCACCGCGCGGGTTCGCGGCGGTGACATCGTCATCGCGGTCACCGGGGCGCCCGCCACACCCACCGCGGACGGGATCGCCCTGGGCCACAACGGCGTCGCACGGGTGCGCGACGGCCAGGTGCTCACGCTGCACACCCCGCACACCGGACTGCGCAGCTACCTGGCGGTCCGCGGCGGGGTCATCGTGCCGACCGTGCTCGGTTCGCGCAGCTACGACACCCTCGCCCGGTTGGGCCCGGCTCCGCTGGCAGCCGGCGACCTGATTCCGGTGGGCCGGCCGCCCGCCACGGTTCCGCACGTCGACGTCGCGCCCGTGGCCCCCGTGCGGGACGGACCGGTGCGGCTTCGCGTCGTTCCCGGACCCCGCGAGGACTGGTTCGCCGACCCCGACGCCCTGGTCCGCACCGAGTGGGTGGCCTCCGACCGCAGTGACCGGGTGGGGGTGCGCCTGATCGGTGAACCGCTGACCCCGCGCCGGCCGGAACGGCAACTGCCCAGCGAGGGCACCGTGCGCGGGGCCATCCAGGTTCCGCCGTCGGGGCTGCCGGTGATTCTCGGCCCGGACCATCCCGTCACCGGCGGCTACCCGGTGATCGGGGTGGTCGTAGACGCCGATACCGACGCACTGGCCCAAATCCGTCCGGGGCAGCCGGTACTGCTGAGCTGGGCCGGTTCGGGTATCGCCGCGCCGGAGCGGGCGGCCTGGTAGGTCTGAGGGAGTGAACACCCACGTGCACACCGCCCGGCTGATCCACACCAGCGACCTGGACGCCGAATCGGTGCACAGCGCCCGTCAGCTGCTGACCCGGGCGTTCAGCGAGAACGAACTTCCGGACGCCGAATCCGGCTTCACCGATGCCGACTGGGACCACACCCTGGGCGGGATGCACGCCCTGATCATGCACCGCGGGACACTGATCGCCCACGGCGCCGTGGTGCAGCGCCGGCTGCTCTACGGCGGTGCGGCGCTGCGCTGTGGGTACATCGAAGGTGTTGCGGTGCATGAGGATTGGCGCGGCCAGGGGCTGGGACATGCGGTGATGGACGCCTTGGAACAGGTAATCCGCGGCGCCTATCAGATCGGCGCCCTGAGCGCCTCGGGCCCGGTTGGTGGCACCGACGGAGCCGGTGAGAAGTTGTACCGCCCGCGGGGTTGGCTGCACTGGCGCGGTCCGACCTCGGTGCTGTCGCCGACCGGTCCGGTGCGCACCCCCGGCGACGACGGGACGGTCTTCGTGCTGCCGGTCGCACTCGAACTCGACCCCGGGGCCGATCTCGCCTGCGACTGGCGCGACGGCGACGTCTGGTAATCCCCACGCACGGGGTGGACCGGCCGACTTGACACCCTCCCCGCCGTTCTGGAACGGTCAGCCTAACCTCAGTTAGGACTACCTAAGGAGCTGCCATGCGGTCGCGTCGGCCCGCATCAACCCGATTTCGCGCCTCGACCGCGGCCATCCTCGCCGTTCTGCTCGCCCTTCCCCTGATCGCCGCCTGCAATCGGGGCGAGGAATCCGAACGGGCTCTGACGATCTACTCCGGGCGGTCCGAGGAACTGGTGGGCCCACTGTTCCGGCAGTTCACCGAGCAGACCGGCATCAAGGTCGAGGCCCGATACGGGGACAGCGCCGAGTTGGCCGCTCAGATCCTCGAGGAGGGGGCCGGCAGCCCCGCCCAGGTGTTCTTCGCCCAGGACGCCGGCGCCCTCGGCGCGGTCGAGGCGGCCGGACTGTTCGCGACGCTTCCCGAGGGGGCGGCCGCCGCGGTGCCCGCCGACTACCGGGCTCCGGACGGCACCTGGACCGGGGTCACGGGCCGCGCCCGGGTGATCGCCTACGACCCCCAGCAGGTCCCGGCTGCCGAGGTGCCGAAGTCCGTCGCCGATCTGACCGACCCGACGTGGCGCGGACAGGTGGCGATCGCCCCGACGAACGCATCCTTCCAGGCCTTCGTCACCGCCATGCGGGTCGCCGACGGCGACGAGGTGACCCGCCGGTGGCTCGAGGGGATGGTGCGCAATGAGGCCCAGCGGTTCGAGAAGAACGGCCTGATCCTCGACGCGGTCGATACCGGCCAGGTGAAGCTCGGCCTGATCAACCACTACTACTGGTACGAGAAGGCCGCCGAGGTCGGCGCCGCGGGGATGCGCGCCAAGATCGCCTTCACCGCACCGGGCGACCCGGGCAGCCTGGTCAACGTCGCCGGTGTCGGTGTCCTCAAGTCCGCCGGCGAGAGCGCGGAGTCCGCGACCTTCGTCGAGTGGCTGCTGTCCCCGGAGACCCAGCGCTGGTTCGTCACCAACACCTACGAGTACCCGCTGGTTCCGAATGTCCCCGTCGCCGACGGCCTGCCACCCCTGAACTCGCTGCGCGGCCCGGACGTCGCACTGGCCGATCTGGACAGCCTGCCGGCGACCCTGGCGATGCTGGAGGACGTCGGCCTGCTGTGAGGACGCTGATCGCACCCGCGTCCGGCCGACGCGCCGCCGGCGGACCACCCCGGGCGTTGTTCGCCGCTGCCGCGGTCAGCGCCGCGGCGGCGCTCGTCCCGCTGCTGTACCTGGTGGTCCGGGCCGGTGACGCCGGCTGGCGGCGAGCGGCGGACATGCTGCTGCGGCCACGCACCCTGGAGACCGTCGGCACATCGGTCGCGCTGGTGGCGGTGGTGGCGACGGCCTGCCTGCTGATCGGGGTCCCCACCGCGTGGCTCGTCACCCGGACCGACCTGCCCGGCCGGTCGGCCTGGCTGGCGCTGTTGGCCCTGCCTCTGGCGGTGCCCTCCTACGTCGCCGCCTACACGTGGATCGCGCAGTTCCCCGCGATGAGCGGGTTCTGGGCGGCGGCCATGCTGCTCACCCTGGTGTCGTTTCCCTATGTCGCGCTGCCGGTGGCCGCGGCGCTGCGGGCCGCCGACCCGGCCTACGAGGAGGTTGCCCGAGCACTCGGCCGGGGGCCGGTGCGCGCCTTCACCACCGCCACTCTCCCCCAGATCTGGCCCGCCGCGGCCGGCGGTGCCCTGCTGGTGGCGCTGTATGTGCTGTCGGATTTCGGCGCCGTCGCGCTGATGCGGGTCGACGCCTTCACCCGCGTCATCTATGCGTCCTACCGGGCCAGTTTCGACCGGGTCGGGGCCACCGTCCTGGCCCTGGTGCTGGTCGCGCTCGCCGTTGCGCTGCTGGCCGCCGAGCACCGGGTGCGAGGCCAGGCCCGGCGCTGGCGGGCCGGGTCCGGAAGTCCCCGGGCGAATGTCGCGGTGCCGATCGGCGGCGCCGCCCGGACCCTGGCGGTGGGCTGGCTGGGTGTCCTGATCGCGACCGCGGTGGGGGTGCCGCTGGTATCGCTGACCCTGCGGATGGCTGAGGGCACCCGCACCCCGCTGGACATCACGGAACTGGCGTCGGCCGCACTGACCTCGCTCGGTGTCGCCGCGGCCGGCGCCGCCCTGGCCGTGCTGCTGGCCCTGCCGGTCGGGATCCTCGCCGGCCGCTACCGCGGCCCGGCGGTGCGCACGGTGGAGACGCTGGCGTTCACCGGGCACGCACTGCCCGGCGTCGTGGTGGGGCTTTCCCTGGTGTTCCTCACCCTGGCCGTGCTGCCGGCGGCGTACCAGACCATCGCGGTGCTGGCCTTCGCCTACGCGGTGCTCTTCGGGCCCAAGGCCATCGGCGCCATCCGTAGCGCCACCGCCGCCGTCCCGCCGGTGCTTGAGCAGACGGCCCGGACGCTGGGCCGCGGACCGCTGCGCGCCTGGGCCCAGACCACCCTGCCGCTCACCCTGCCCGGGATCGCCGCGGGCGGACTGATCGTCCTGCTGACCGCCATGAAGGAGCTGCCCGCCACCCTCATGCTGCGGCCGACCGGACTGGACACGCTGGCCACCGAACTGTGGAGCCGAACCGAGGTGGCGGCCTACGGTTCCGCGGCCCCGTATGCGATGGCGCTGATGGCGCTCGCTGCCGTACCCGCGTGGTTGCTCAGCCGGTCGGTGACGATCGGGCCCGACCCGGGTACGTCGCCATGACAGCGGTGACCGCGCGCGGGGTGACTGTCGGCTATGGCGCGACGGCGGTGCTCGATCACCTCGACCTCGACGTTCCCTCCGGGGCCATCGCCGCGGTCCTGGGCTCCAGCGGCTCGGGCAAGACGACCCTGCTTCGGGTACTCGCCGGTTTCCTCACCCCGGCCGCCGGGTCGGTGCGCTTCGGCGACCGGGTCGTCGCGTCGGCCGGCCCCGGCCGGCCGCCGGTCTTCGTGCCGCCGGAGCGGCGGCGGGTCGGGATCGTGCCACAGGAGGGTGCGCTGTTTCCGCACCTGGACGTGCGGGCCAACGTCGGTTTCGGCCTTCCCCGCGGGTCGGGCGCCCGGATCGAGGAGATGCTCGACCTGGTCGGCCTGCGCGACTTCGGCCGGGCCCGGCCGCAGGCTCTCTCCGGCGGCCAGCAGCAGCGGGTGGCCCTGGCCCGGGCGCTCGCACCCGCCCCCGACGTGGTCCTCCTCGACGAGCCGTTCAGCTCACTCGACGCCGCACTGCGCGGCCGGCTGCGCGCGGAGGTCCGCGACCTGGTGAAAACGGTGGGCGCGACCGCCATCCTCGTCACCCACGATCAGGACGAGGCGCTGTCGACGGCCGACCTCCTGGCCGTGATGCGGTCCGGACGCATCGTGCAGGCCGGCACCCCGATCGAGGTGTACGAGTCGCCCGCCGACCTGGAGGTCGCGCGGTTCGTCGGCGAGGCGGTGGAACTCCCCGCCGTTCCCGGGCGGGGAGCCGCGCGCTGTGCGCTCGGGGAGGTGCCGGTGCATCCGGGGCACGACCTCGGACCCGAGACACCCGCGGTGCTGGTGCTGAGGCCTGAGCAGCTGGTGCTGGGACCTGAGCAGCCGGCGCTGGAATCGCGCATCGGGGCCGGCCCGGGAACCGGGGTGGTCCGCGAGGTCGCGTACCACGGCCACGACTCGCTCGTGCGGGTGGAACTGCCCGACGGCAGCCGGGTCGCCGCCCGAGTGGCGGGCGGCGCCGAACCGCCGGCACCCGGCCGGACCGTGACGATCACCGTCACCGGCCGGGGACGGATCTTCCCGGCCGTCGCCGCGCCGCGGCGCGAGACCGTCGCGCCGCCGCCGCGCTCTGGCCTACCATCGGGGGCGACGGGTGTGTGATCTTCCACACGCCGACTCCCAGGAGGTCCGATGTCCAGAGCCGCCGAACTCGCCGAACTGCACCATCTCGCGGGCAGCCTGCGCCGGTGCGTGACGTCCCTGCAGCACCGTTACGGCGATGCGCCCGCCATGCGCCGGGTGCTGCTGGATACCGAGCGAATCCTCGGCGACCTGGAACTTCTCGATGCCGACGCCGCCGAACTGGAGCAGATCTCCCACCAGGCCCCGGCCCCCGCGGAGAAGATCCAGGTGCCGGACACCCCCTACGACCGCGAGTTCTGGCGCGACGTCGACGACGAGGGTGTGGGCGGTCGCGGGCGAGACTGACCCGTTTTCAGATTGGGGCGCTGATCTGAGTAATCTGCGAGGCAGTTGAATCGAAGGGGATCACTGCAGATGAGCGCACCCACAGCCGATAGGCGGTCCACCGGCGTTTTCTCGCCCGGACGAGCCAAGATTTCGCAGAAGACCCTGCGGACCGACAACTGGCTCAAGTCGCCGATCCTCACCGACCTCGGGTTCGCGGCGTTCATCATCTATGCGACCGTGCGGGCGTTCCAGCGGGACCACTTCTTCGTGGAGAAGTACCACTACCTGACCCCGTTCTACTCTCCCTGCCTGAGCAAGTCCTGCGGGGAGGCCAGCGATTTCTGGCCGCAGATCCTGCCCAGTTCCGGGCTGCTGTCCTACCTCCCGTACGCGCTGCTGTCGCTGCCGTTCCTGCTGCTCTTCCGGCTGACCTGCTACTACTACCGCGGCGCCTACTACCGCTCGGTGTGGCAGTCCCCGACCGCCTGCGCGGTGGCCGAACCGCACGCGACCTACACCGGCGAGACCCGCTTCCCGCTGATCCTGCAGAACCTGCACCGGTACTTCTTCTACATCGCCGCCATCATCTCGGTGATCAACACCATCGACGCCGTCAAGGCCATGCACTCCCCCTCCGGTTTCGGATTCGGTCTGGGCAACGTCATCCTGTGGACCAACGTCGTCCTGCTGTGGCTCTACACGGTCTCCTGCCACTCCTGCCGGCACGTGATGGGCGGCCGTCTCAAGCACTTCTCCAAGCACCCGGTGCGCTATCGCCTCTGGACGGAGATCAGCAAGCTCAACGTCCACCACAAGAAGTTCGCCTGGATCACCCTGGGCTCGCTGATGCTCACCGACTTCTACATCATGCTGGTGGCCAGTGGCGCCATCTCCGACCTGAGATTTATCGGCTGACCAGCCGTTTCGCCGAAATTTGAAGAGGAAACATGGTTGAAGTAGAGCGGCATTCCTACGACGTCGTCGTGATCGGTGCCGGCGGCTCGGGTCTGCGTGCGGTCATCGAGGCCCGCCAGCGCGGGCTGAAGGTCGCGGTGGTGTGCAAGTCGCTGTTCGGCAAGGCGCACACCGTGATGGCCGAGGGCGGCTGCGCGGCGGCGATGGGCAACGCGAACCCCAAGGACAACTGGAAGGTGCACTTCGCCGACACCATGCGCGGCGGGAAGTTCCTGAACAACTGGCGGATGGCCGAACTGCACGCGCAGGAGGCTCCCGACCGGGTGTGGGAGTTGGAGACCTACGGCGCGCTGTTCGACCGGACCAAGGACGGCCGGATCAGTCAGCGCAACTTCGGTGGCCACACCTACCCGCGCCTGGCGCACGTCGGTGACCGCACCGGCCTGGAGATCATCCGCACCCTGCAGCAGAAGATCGTCTCCCTGCAGCAGGAGGACAAGGCCGAACTGGGCGACTACGAGGCCCGGATCAAGATCTTCCACGAGTGCGCGATCACCGAGCTCATCAAGGATGGTGACCGGATCGCGGGTGCCTTCGGTTACTGGCGCGAGACCGGCAAGTTCATCCTGTTCGAGGCGCCGGCCGTGGTGCTGGCCACCGGCGGTATCGGCAAGTCGTTCAAGGTGTCCTCCAACTCGTGGGAGTACACCGGTGACGGCCACGCCCTGGCGATGCGCGCCGGTGCGGGCCTGATCAACATGGAGTTCATCCAGTTCCACCCGACCGGGATGGTCTGGCCGCTGTCGGTGAAGGGCATCCTGGTCACCGAGGGCGTCCGGGGCGACGGCGGCGTGCTGAAGAACTCCGAGGGCAAGCGCTTCATGTTCGACTACATCCCCTCGGTCTTCAAGGGGCAGTACGCCGAAACCGAAGAAGAAGCCGACCAGTGGCTCAAGGACAACGACTCCGCCCGCCGCACCCCTGATCTGCTGCCCCGCGACGAGGTGGCCCGCGCCATCAACTCCGAGGTCAAGGCCGGCCGCGGCACCCCGCACGGTGGGGTCTACCTCGACATCGCCTCCCGGATGACCCCCGAGGAGATCAAGCGCCGGCTGCCGTCGATGTACCACCAGTTCATGGAGCTGGCAGAGGTCGACATCACCAAGGACGAGATGGAGGTCGGACCGACCTGCCACTACGTCATGGGCGGTATCGAGGTCGACCCGGACACCGGTGCGGCTGCCACCCCCGGACTGTTCGCGGCCGGTGAGTGCTCCGGCGGTATGCACGGCTCCAACCGTCTCGGCGGCAACTCGCTGTCGGACCTGCTGGTGTTCGGCCGGCGCGCCGGTCTGGGCGCCGCGGACTACGTCCGGGCGCTGTCCCACCGGCCGACGGTGTCGGAGTCCGCGGTCGAGGAGGCCGCGACGATCGCGCTGACACCGTTCAACGGGCCGCAGGGTCACGCCAAGCCGGAGAACCCCTACACCCTGCACGCCGAACTGCAGCAGACGATGAACGACCTGGTCGGCATCATCCGCACCGGCGAGGAGATGCAGCAGGCCCTGGACCGCATCGAGGAGTTCAAGGTCCGGTTCCGCAACATCGAGTCGGACGGCCGCCGGGAGTTCAACCCGGGCTGGCACCTCGCCATGGACATGCGCAACATGCTGCTGGTCAGCGAGTGCGTGGCACGCTCCGCCCTGGCACGCACCGAGAGCCGCGGCGGTCACACCCGTGACGACTTCCCGCAGATGGACAACCAGTGGCGTCGCTCGCTGGTGGTGTGCCGTTCGGCGGGCAATGACCCGGTGATGCCCGAGGTCACCGTCACCCGCGAGGAGCAGCCGCCGATGCGGGAGGATCTGCTCGAACTGTTCGAGATCGAGGAACTCGGCAAGTACTTCACCGACGAGGAATTGGCGCAGCACCCGGGACGGAGAGGCTAATGAGCTACCAGGCGAACCTACGGGTCTGGCGCGGCGACGACGAGACCGGCGACCTGCACGACTACACCGTCGAGGTCAACGAAGGCGAGGTCGTCCTCGACATCATCCATCGGCTGCAGGCCGAGCAGGCCCCCGACCTCGCGGTGCGGTGGAACTGTAAGGCCGGTAAGTGCGGATCGTGTTCGGCGGAGATCAACGGCCGCCCGCGGCTGATGTGCATGACCCGGATGTCGGTCTTCGACCCTGCCGAAACCGTCACCATCACCCCGCTGCGCACCTTCCCGGTGATCCGGGACCTGGTGACCGACGTGTCGTTCAACTACGAGAAGGCCCGTCAGATCCCGTCCTTCGCCCCGCCGAAGGAACTCCAGCCCGGCGAATACCGGATGGCCCAGGAGGACGTCGAGCGCTCGCAGGAGTTCCGCAAGTGCATCGAGTGCTTCCTCTGCCAGAACGTCTGCCACGTGGTGCGCGACCACGAGGAGAACAAGAAGGCGTTCGCCGGCCCGCGCTTCCTGATGCGCACCGCCGAACTCGACATGCACCCACTGGACACCCTCGACCGCAAGGACATGGCCCAGGAGGAGTTCGGCCTGGGCTACTGCAACATCACCAAGTGCTGCACCGAGGTGTGCCCCGAGCACATCAAGATCACCGACAACGCGCTGATCCCGATGAAGGAGCGCGTCGCGGGCCGTAAATACGACCCGGTGGTCTGGCTGGGCAACAAGCTGTTCCGGCGGAAGTAGAAACAACCGGCGTCGGCCGATACCGAATACCGACTGAGGAGCCACGCAGACGTTTCGCGAGAGACGGTCTGCGTGGCTCCTCTGTCGTTGTGGACGGTAGCCGGGACGTCAGGTCAGGCGGCGGAATCTGCTGCGGTGGAACACCACCGGCGCCACGTCGGGATGCACGGTGAGATCCAGCACCCGCAGGATGACGATGGTGTGGTCGCCGGCCGGCACCAGGTTCTCGACGGCGCTCTCCAGCCAGAGGCAGGTTCCCGTGACGAACAGCGCCCCGGCCGGCGATGTCACCGTGTCCAGTCCGGCGAACCGGTCGCCGTTCTTGGCGGCCAGGGTGCGCACGGCCTCGTGATGGGACTCCCCCAGCACGCTGATCCCCAGCGCGGGAAGCCGGGCCAGCTTCGGCCAGGTCTCCGAACTGTTCTGCACACAGAACGAGATCAGCGGCGGGTCCAGCGAGACCGGCACGAAGGTGCTGACGGCCATCCCCAACCGGGTGCCGTCCACCTCGGCGGCGATCGCGACGACCCCGGAGGGAACGTGGCCGAACGCCTCCCGCAACGCGGCCGGGCTCAGGTCGGGACCAGTCATGGCACCCCTATCTTCACACCCCTCCCGATGCCGCACACCACAGCGTCCGGCCCACCCCGGGTTGAGTAGCCTGACGCCATGCCGAACGTCTCGATTCTGTCCGTGCTGCGCGAACGCGCTGGTCTGACTCCGGATGACCTCGCCTTCACGTTCACCGACTACGACCGGGACTGGGACGGCATCACCGAAAGCCTGACCTGGTCACAGCTGTATCGGCGCACACTGAACATGGCCCGCGAGGTCGGCCAGCACGGTTCACCGGGCGACCGGGCGCTGATCGTCGCACCGCAGGGGCTGGCCTTCATCGTGGCGTTCCTGGGGGCCATGCAGGCCGGGTTCATCGCCGTCCCGTTGGCCGTTCCCGTCCCGGGCTCCCACGACGAGCGACTCAGAGCCGTGGTGACCGACACCTCGCCCGCCGTGGTGCTGACCACCAGTGGGGTGTTCGACATCGCCGCTCAGCATGTCGACGACGGCGCCGCGGTGGTCGCCGTGATCGCAGTGGACAACCTCGACCTCGACACCAGTCCCACGATCAGTCCCGAAGTACCCGACGGACCGGACATCGCCTACCTGCAGTACACCTCGGGGTCGACGCGACTTCCGGCCGGGGTGATGATCTCGCACCGCAACCTCGTGGCGAATTTCGAGCAACTGATGCCGGACTACCTCGTCAACCACGGCGGAACGCTGCCACCTGGGGGCAAGCTGGTCTCGTGGCTGCCGTTCTACCACGATATGGGCCTGATGCTCGGAATCGCGGCGCCCATCCTCGACGGGTGCGGCGCGGACCTGCTGAGCCCGCTGGCCTTCCTCGGGCGTCCGGCGCGGTGGGTGCAGGCGTTGGCTCGTCATCCGAAGTCCTTCTCCGCGGCCCCGAACTTCGCCTTCGATCTAACCGCTCGGCGCACCACCGACGACGAGCTGGCGGGCCTGGATCTCAGCGGCGTGATCGGCATCATCAACGGGGCCGAGCGCGTCCACCCGTCGACGCTGGTCCGATTCAACGAGCGCTTCGCCCCCGTGGGGTTCCGGCCGGAGATGGTGTTGCCGTCCTACGGTCTGGCCGAAGCGACCGTCTTCGTGGCCAGCGGCAGTAACGGCCGTGCGCCGCAGGTCGTCGAGTTCGACCCTGACCAGCTTTCTCAGGGCAGAGCCGTGCCCAAGCCCGGTGGCAGCCCGCTGCTGCGGTACGGTCTGCCGGTCTCACCGCTGGTGCGGATCGTCGATGCCGACACCTGCCGGCCCTGCCCGGACGGGACCGTCGGCGAGATCTGGACCCACGGCGAGAACGTCTCCGCCGGGTACTGGCGCAAGCCCGAGCAGACCGGTTCGGCCTTCGGCGCGACGCTGGTCGGCGGGTATCCCGAGAGCGGCTGGTTACGGACCGGGGACCGCGGGTTCATCGTCGAGGGTGAGCTGTTCATCGTGGGCCGTATCAAGGACATGCTGATCGTCCGGGGCCGCAACCACTACTCGGAGGACATCGAGGCGACGGTGCAGCAGATCACCCGCGGCCGGGTCGCGGCGATCGCCGTGTCCGGGGACCAGACCGAGGACCTGGTCACCATCGTCGAGTTCCGCCGGCCGGAGCGGGTCGGCGAACTGGGCAGCGTGAAAGAGGAGGTGATCGCGGCGATCTCGCGGACGCATGGCCTGCAGGTCGCCGACATCGTGCTGGTGGAGCACGGGGCGATCCCGACGACCACCAGCGGCAAGGTGCGGCGCGCGGCATGCGTGGAACAGTTCCGCCGGGGCCAGTTCGTCCGCTTGGACGCCTGACACGACACCCATGTGGGTCACTCTCCTCGTGATGGCCGTGGCCGTCAGTCTGGAGCCGTTCCGGATCGGGATGACCGTGCTGATGCTGAATCGGCCCCGGCCGGTGCTGCAACTGACCGCATTCCTGTCCGGCGGCTTCCTGATGGGCCTGGCGGTGGGATCGGCGGTGCTGTTCGTCGTCGATGCGCACCTGCCGATGTCCGCCCACGTGTCCCTGCCCCGGGTCCAGATCACGCTGGGGGTGCTCGCCCTCCTGGCCGCGGCCACCCTGGCGCTGACGACCGGACGGGCCCGCACCCCACCGCCCTGGCTGACCCGGCTTCTGGAAGGTCAGTCGCTGTGGGTCGCCGGCATCGCCGGCCTGGGTATCGCGCTGCCGTCGGTGGACTATCTGGCCGCGCTGGCGATCATCGCCGCCGCCGGGGCAACCCCGGCCACCCAGTTCGCGGCGCTGCTGATCTTCAACGCCGTGGCGTTCGCGCTGATCGAGATTCCGCTGCTGGCCTATCTGGTCGCCC
>Ga0208823_1001252_pt1 | contig 20352 bp, 36 predicted proteins | sample AD_UKC075_MetaG_FD_184440 | JGI IMG/M metagenome (GOLD analysis project Ga0208823, IMG submission 184440) | Active sludge microbial communities of municipal wastewater-treating anaerobic digesters from USA - AD_UKC075_MetaG (SPAdes) (version 2) | ecosystem: Engineered > Bioreactor > Anaerobic >... | reverse complement strand
TGGAAATGTGTATGCCTGGGGATAACGTCAAGATGACGATTGAACTAATCACCCCGATTGCCATTGAAGAAGGCTTGCGGTTCGCGATTCGTGAAGGCGGACGGACTGTAGGAGCCGGTGTGGTATCATCGGTTATCGAATAGGCGAATCTCTGTGCAGCTCAAAGAAGCACCAGGAGAGAGGTTCGAAGTTTGGTCATCAAATTTCGAACCTCTCCGTTAGTTATAAATAATACTTGTATTTAAAAAGGAAATTTAATATAATGTTAAAGTATGGGTCGACATGCGATGAGGTGGAAGGTTGCTAATGCAGAAAAGATACGCCCGAGGGCGTTGTCCAGCTAAAACCGGCTGTTTCTGCACTTAGGGAATTTTCACTGAGAATGTCCGAGAAATAATAAGTCGGGCGAAAGGGAGGGAATAACCAAATGGCCAAACAACAAAAAATCAGAATCAGACTGAAAGCGTTTGATCATAAAATTCTGGATCAATCCGCCGAGAAGATTGTTGACACTGCCAAGCGCACGGGGGCTTCGGTGGCCGGCCCCATTCCATTGCCAACGGAGCGCAATTTGTACACGATCTTAAGATCTCCTCATGTCAACAAGGATTCTCGTGAACAGTTTGAGATGAGAACCCATAAAAGGCTCATTGATATCCTTGATCCGAATCCCAAAACGGTTGATGCGTTGATGGGGTTGGATTTGCCGGCCGGTGTAGACATTGAGATTAAACTGTAAAAAGAGTATCCCAGTTAATTATGATTAGGCTTTACTTAGGAGGTGGCAATAGTGCATAAAGCCATATTAGGAACCAAAATAGGCATGACCCAGATTTTCGACGAAGCAGGCCGGGCCATTCCGGTTACTGTTATAGAAGCGGGTCCCTGCACGGTAGTGCAAAAGAAAACCGAAGAAAACGATGGCTATAACGCGATCCAATTGGGTTTTGGCGTGGCGAAGGAAAAAGACCTGAACAAACCCCAAAAGGGCCATTTTGAAAAAGCCCAGCTGTCGCTTTTGCGTCATCTCAAGGAGTTCCGGGTGGATGACGTGAGCGCTTATGAGCCGGGGCAGGAAATTAAAGTGGATGTTTTTGCGGCGGGCGACTATGTGGATGTGGTCGGAATTTCCAAAGGGAAAGGCTTTGCCGGAGGAATCAAACGACATGGCATGCATCGTGGCCCCATGAAGCACGGGTCCAAGTATCATCGTCGTCCGGGCTCCTTGGGGGCGAAAGGTCCGGCGCGGGTTTTCCTGGGCCGCAAAATGCCTGGTCGTGCCGGCGGACAGCGGGTTACCGTGCAAAAACTGCAAGTGGTAAAGGTGGATCCGGAGCGCAACTTGTTGTTAGTGAAAGGTGCTGTTCCCGGACCGAAGAAAAGCCTGGTCACCATCAAGAGTTCGGTGAAGGCTTAAATGGGACTTGATGGGAAAGGAGGAACTAATAATGCCAAAAGTTGCATTGTATAATACAAAAGGCGAAGAGATTGGCGAAATTAAACTGAATGACGAAATCTTTGGCATTGAACCCAACGAAGCAGTGGTTCATGAAGCGTTAGTCATGCAACTGGCCAGTCTGCGCCGCGGCACCCATTCCGTAAAATCGAGAAGCGAAGTACGGGGTGGAGGCAGAAAGCCTTGGAGACAAAAGGGAACAGGCCGCGCCCGTGCCGGTACATCCAGATCGCCCTTGTGGCGGAAAGGTGGAATTATTTTTGGGCCAAAGCCGCGGGATTATTCCTATCATTTTCCCCGGAAAAAGGCGCGGCTCGCTTTAAGGTCGGTTTTGTCGGCGAAGGTGCGCGACGGGGAAATCATTGTTTTGGACCAGTTAACCTTTGGAGAACCCAAGACGGGGCAAATGGTTGAGGTGCTCGGAAATCTGAAGGTGGAGCCCAAGGCCCTGGTCGTTACCCTTAATAATGATGCCAATGTGGCCAAATCGGCAAGAAATATCCCTGGTGTCAAGCCTTTAGGCGCTGATGGAATCAATGTTTACGATCTGGTGAATCATGACAAGCTGCTGATCACCAAAGATGCCGTGGCCCGGATCGAGGAGGTGTTTGCAGGATGCGCAACCCCCACGAAGTCTTAATTAAGCCTGTCGTTTCGGAAAAATCCACCGATTTAATGGCGCAGAATAAATATACCTTCCAGGTTGACCCTCAGGCCAATAAGATTGAAATCAAGCACGCGGTGGAAACGATTTTTAAAGTCGATGTTACCGAAGTCAGGACGATGAACGTGAACGGCAAACTAAAAAGGCAAGGTCGTTTTACCGGCTATACGCCCAATTGGAAAAAAGCCGTCGTTACCATTAAAGAAGGGCAAAGAATACCCATTTTTGAAGAGTAGAGTGAAGAAAGAACGCAAGGGAGGGAAAAAGGATGCCAGTTAAAGGCTTCAAAGCGATTACACCAGGGAGAAGGCAAATGACCGTTTCCACATTTGAGGAAATCACCAGAACCGAGCCGGAAAAAACCCTGGTGGAGCCTCTGAAGAAACACGCCGGCCGTAACAACGAAGGACATTTAACGGTGCGGCACAGAGGCGGAGGGCACAAACGTCTTTATCGAAAAATTGATTTTAAACGCAATAAGGATGGGATTCCAGCGAAGGTAGCCTCCATTGAATATGATCCGAACCGTTCGGCGCATATTGCCTTGCTGCATTATGCCGACGGGGAAAAGAGATATATTCTGGCACCCTATCAATTAAAAGTTGGGGATACGGTGGTCTCCGGTCCCGATGCCGACATTAAGATCGGCAACGCTTTACCGCTGGAGAATATCCCGGTGGGTACCGTCATTCATAATATCGAGCTGAAACCCTTAAAGGGCGGGCAGTTGGTCCGTTCCGCCGGTGGTGCGGCTCAGTTAATGGCGAAGGAAGGAGATTATGCGACGATTCGTATTCCTTCCGGGGAAGTGCGGAAAGTCCATATCAAGTGTAAAGCGACGATTGGGCAAGTAAGCAATCTGGACCACGAAAACATTTCGCTGGGCAAGGCGGGACGCAGCCGGTGGTTGGGTATTCGGCCGTCTAACCGCGGTGTGGCGATGAACCCTGTTGATCACCCCCATGGTGGTGGGGAAGGGCGTTCGCCCATCGGCCGCAAGACACCGGTTACGCCTTGGGGTAAACCGGCTATCGGCGGAAAAACCAGAAAGAAAAAGAATCTTTCCGATAAGTTCATTGTGAAGCCTCGTAAGAAATAAACGGGATAATCTGTAGAGAAAGGAGGCAAATGAATGGGCAGGTCATTAAAAAAAGGACCCTTTATTGATGATTATCTGTTAAAGAGAATTGAAGAAATGAATAAAACCAATGAGAAACGCGTTATCAAAACCTGGTCTCGGCGTTCCACCATTTTTCCACAAATGGTCGGGCATACTATTGCGGTTTATGACGGGAGAAAACACGTCCCCGTTTATATTACGGAAGATATGGTCGGACACAAATTGGGTGAATTTGCGCCTACGAGAATGTTTAAAGGGCATGGCGCCCATACCGAAAGATCTACCGCTTTGAAATAATTTCCGGGAAGAAAGAAGGAGGTATTATTGGAAATGGAAGCAAGAGCAATTGCTAAACATATACGCATTTCTCCCCGGAAAGCACGGCAAGTGGTAGATTTGATCCGGGGAAAAAATGTGGGGGAAGCCTTTGCCATTCTCAAATTTACGCCCCATAAGGCGGCAACGCCTGTTTACAAGGTGTTAAAATCTGCGGTGGCCAATGCGGAACACAACTATGAAATGAATGCTGACGAACTGTACGTTAAGGAAGCGTTTGTGGACGAAGGTCCGAACATGAAAAGAATAATGCCTAGGGCACAAGGGAGAGCGGATATCATATACAAACGCAGCAGCCATATCACCGTCGTCGTTGGTCAAAAGGAGGAGGAATAATAGTGGGTCAGAAGGTACATCCAAAGGGTCTGAGAGTAGGCATTATTCGTGACTGGGAGAGCAACTGGTACGCTGACAAAAACTATGAAGAACTCCTTCACGAAGACATTAAGATCCGTAAATTTATTAAAGATAAACTGTATACTTCGGGGATTTCCGCCATTGAAATCGAACGTGCCGCCAACCGCGTGAAAGTGTCGATTCACACGGCTAAACCCGGTATTGTCATCGGACGGGGCGGAGCGGAAGTGGAAATGCTCAGGAAAACCCTTGAACAGATTACAGGCAAAAAGATCAATGTCAATATTGTTGAGATTAAAAGACCGGAATTAAACGCCCAGTTGGTAGCCGAAGGGATTGCGACCCAGTTGGAAAAGCGCATCAGCTTCCGGCGGGCGATGAAGCAAGCCGTTACGCGCACCATGCGGGCAGGAGCGGAAGGTGTAAAAATCTCCTGTTCCGGGCGTTTAGGTGGAGCGGAAATTGCGCGCACCGAATGGTACAGTGAAGGAAAAGTGCCTTTGCATACTTTACGGGCCGATATCGAATACGGTTTTGCCGAAGCCAATACCACCTACGGTAAAATCGGGGTTAAAGTATGGATCTATAAAGGTGAAGTACTTCCTGAAGCTAAAGACAGGAAGGAGGTAAACGCCAATGCTGATTCCTAAAAGGGTAAAATGGCGCAAACCGCATCGCGGAGTGATGAAAGGAAAGGCCCGCCGTGGAAATAAAGTGTTTTATGGTGAATATGGACTGCAGGCACAAGAATTGGCGTGGATCACCAACCGCCAGATTGAAGCGGCCCGTGTTGCCATGACCAGGTACATTAAGCGTGGTGGGCAAGTATGGATTAAGATATTCCCGGATAAGCCGATTACGGCCAAACCTGCGGAAACACGCATGGGGAGCGGGAAAGGGACACCGGAGTATTGGGTTGCCGTGGTCAAACCCGGGCGGGTCATGTTTGAAATTGCCGGGGTTGACGAAGCAACAGCCAGAGAGGCGTTGCGTTTAGCTTCTCATAAACTGCCCATCAAAACCAAATTTGTAAAACGAGAAGAAATGGGTGGTGAAGCAAGTGAAAGCTAAAAATCTGCGAGACCTGACACAGGACGAATTAAAAAATAAAATCAGCGAGTTGAAAGAGGAATTATTTAATTTGCGCTTCCAGCTTGCAACCGGTCAATTGGAAAACCCGATGCGTTTACGCGAAGTACGCAAAACGATTGCCCGCACCCATACGGTATTACGGGAGCGGGAACTGGAAAAGAAGAGTTGATGAGCTACTGCCTGAAAAAAGGAGGTATTGAATTTGGAGAGAGGAACGCGCAAGACCCGGATCGGAATCGTGGTAAGCGACAAGATGGATAAAACGGTTGTTGTCGCGGTAGAGAATTTCACGAGACATTCTCTTTACCACAAGGTTATCCGGTATACGAAGAAATATAAAGCGCATGACGAGAAAAACGAATGTAAAGTCGGGGATAAAGTCAAGATTATGGAAACCCGTCCCTTAAGCAAAGGGAAATGCTGGCGGGTTGTTCAGATTATCGAAAAAGCCCCTCTTGTATAAACAGGAGTGTTCCTGAAAGGAGGTTAATGGCACAATGATTCAACAGGAAAGCATATTGAAGGTAGCGGATAACAGTGGGGCAAAGCGGTTGTTGTGTATCCGTCCGCTGGGTGGTTCCTTCCGCCGTTACGCTTCGGTAGGTGATATTATCATCGCAACTGTTAAAGAAGCAACACCAGGAGGCGTTGTTAAAAAAGGCGAAGTGGTAAAAGCGGTGGTTGTCCGCACCAAGGACGCGATCAGAAGAGTTGATGGGTCGTATATCCGGTTTGACGAAAACGCAGCCGTGATTATTAAAGATGATAAAAGCCCAAGAGGCACCCGGATTTTTGGGCCGGTAGCGCGTGAATTAAGAGAAAGGGACTTTGTAAAGATTCTCTCTCTGGCGCCGGAGGTGCTCTAAAAGCGCGGCGTGAAAAGAAAGGGCTGGAGGTGAATGGTGCATGGCAAAGCAGAAGATACATGTCAAGAAAAACGATCTTGTTCAGGTAATTACGGGAAAAGACGCCGGTAAAAAAGGAAAGGTTTTGAAGGTCGATCCCGTCAATGGCCGGGTGATTGTAGAAGGGGTTAATATTGTCAAACGTCACATGAGACCGACCAGAGTCAAGCCCCAGGGCGGTATTACGGAAATTGAGGCTCCACTGGCCAGTTCCAATGTGATGATTTATTGCGAAAGATGTAAAGAACCGGTTCGGATTAATAAACTTATTTTAGCGGATGGCAAAAAAGTTCGCGTATGTAACCAATGCGGCGAGCATTTTGACAAGTAAACTCGGCCGGAAGGGAGGTAGAAGGTGTGGTACGCTTAAAGGAGAAATATCTAAAAGAAGTTGTTCCTGCCATGATGCAGAAGTTCAACTATAAAAATGTCAATGAGATTCCCAAGCTGGAAAAGGTCGTGATTAACATTGGGGTCGGGGAAGCGACGCAAAATCCGAAGGCGCTGGACGGAGCCGTAGAAGATCTTAAAGTAATCACCGGCCAAAAGCCCGTGATTACCCGGGCTAAAAAATCAATCGCTGCTTTTAAGCTGCGTGAAGGGATGGCTATTGGCACTAAGGTTACTTTAAGGAGCACCCGGATGTATGAGTTTGTGGATAAGCTTTTTAATGTGGTCTTACCCAGAGTCCGGGATTTTAGAGGCGTGTCCCCGAAAGCCTTTGACGGCAGGGGAAATTATACTTTAGGTTTAAAAGAACAATTGGTATTTCCGGAAATCGACTATGATAAAATCGACAAAGTTCGTGGCATGGATATCATCTTTGTGACTACCGCCAAAACTGATGAGGAATCAAGGGAATTGCTCCGTTATTTGGGAATGCCGTTTGCCGAAAGATAAAGGAAATCAACTACCAAAGGAGGGAATTATGTGGCCAAAAAAGCGCTTGTCCTGAAGCAGCAGAGAGCACCTAAATTTAAGGTGAGATCTTATAACAGATGTAAAATATGTGGTCGTCCCCATGCTTATATGCGGAAGTTCGGCATGTGCCGGATTTGCTTCCGTGAGCTGGCTTATGAAGGACGGATTCCCGGTATTACGAAGGCCAGTTGGTAAGTATTGAAAAAGGAAGGGGGTCGTTTTAAGGATGGTCATGACAGATCCGATTGCTGATTTTTTAACGAGAATTAGAAACGCTAATTCTGTTTACCATGAAAAAGTAGAAATCCCGGCTTCAAATGTGAAAAAAACCCTTGCCGACATCCTGAAAAAAGAAGGTCTCATCAAAGACTTTGACTATATTGAGGATGGAAAGCAGGGCGTGCTCCGCTTGTATTTGAAGTACGGTCCGAATAAGGAAAAAGTCATTACGGGAATTAGACGAATCAGTAAACCGGGACTTCGTGTTTATGTGAAAAAAGATCAGGTTCCTCGTGTCTTGGGTGGTTTGGGCATTGCGGTTATTTCCACCTCTCAGGGGATCATGACAGATAAAGAAGCCAGAAAACGCGGTCTTGGTGGGGAAGTAATTTGTTATGTGTGGTAAAAGTTTTGCTCGGGAGGTGTAAAGATGTCGAGAATTGGTAAGCAGCCCATCGCGGTACCCCAGGGAGTAGAAGTGAAAATGGAGGGTTCGGTTATTTCCGTAAAAGGGCCCAAGGGTCAGTTGCAAAGAACATTGAACCCCGAGATGAAGGTGACCGTAGAGAATGGGCAAATCCTGGTTGCCCGTCCCAGTGATGAGAAAAACCATCGCGCCCTGCATGGTCTCACCAGAACCTTGATTGCCAACATGGTGCAGGGGGTTACCAACGGTTTTGAAAAATCCCTGGATATCGTTGGGGTGGGTTATCGTGCGGCGAAACAAGGCAAGAAGCTTGTCTTAACCATAGGATACTCTCATCCTATCGAAATCGAACCGGAAGCGGGCTTGGAAATCGAAGTGCCGAACCCGAATAAAATCGTGGTCAAAGGCGCCGATAAGGAAAAAGTCGGGCAACTGGCGGCGAATATCCGTTTTGTCCGTCCTCCGGAACCATATAAAGGCAAAGGGATCAAGTATACTGATGAAAGAATCCGCATGAAAGTCGGTAAAGCCGGCACTAAGAAGAAATAAGAACAGCAAAGCTTAACCCGTGTGAGAAGGGAGTGAAGCATGTGATAATCAAACCGGATCGGAAAAAGATTCGTCAAAAAAAGCATCTCAGAATTCGTAAGCAAATTAAAGGGACGGCTGAACGGCCGAGATTGGCTGTATATAGAAGTTTAAAGCATGTCTATGCGCAATTGATTGATGATGAGAAAGGGGTCACCCTGGTGGCGGTCTCTACCCTGGAAGCGCCGATCAAAGGAGAGGTAGAATCTACCGGCAATACGGAGGCGGCCCATAAAGTAGGGCAGGTTTTGGCACAGAAGGCTTTGAAAAAGGGCATCAAAGAGGTAGTGTTTGACCGCGGCGGGATGATTTATCATGGTCGGGTCAAAGCAGTAGCGGAAGGAGCCCGTGAAGCAGGGTTAGTTCTATAATCTACCGGCAAAGGAGGGAAAAAGATGGCCAAAATTGAGGAGAATAATCAAGCTCAAGAATTCACCGAAAAAGTAGTGTTTATCAATCGTGTCGCGAAGGTTGTAAAAGGTGGACGCCGGTTTAGTTTCAGCGCCTTAGTTGTGGTGGGCAATCAAAACGGACTGGTCGGAGCAGGACTGGGTAAGGCTACCGAGGTTCCTGAAGCGATACGGAAAGGAATCGAAGACGCGAAGAAAAATCTCATTTCCGTACCAATAACGGGTACAACGATTCCCCACGAAATCCAGGGGAAATTCGGTGCAGGGAAAGTGCTGTTGAAGCCTGCGGCCAAAGGTACAGGCGTTATTGCCGGCGGCCCTGTGCGTGCGGTCCTGGAGTTGGCGGGGATTAGAGATATTTTGACGAAATCCTTAGGATCAAACAATGCTAACAATATGGTTAGAGCCACTTTGAACGGACTGGAGAGTCTGAAACGGGCTGATGAGGTCGCCAAATTGCGTGGCAAGTCCGTGGAAGAGCTCTTGGGTTAGGAGGTCAACAATGGCTAAGGTAAAAAAGATCAAGATTACTCTTAAAAAAAGCGTGATTGGTTCAAGCGAGACCATCAAAGAAAATGTGCGGGCTTTAGGGCTGCACAAGTTAAACCAGAGTGTAGTTCACGAAAACACTCCTGATATTTGCGGCAAGATCAACAAAGTAAAGCATTTGGTGTCAATAGAAGAATTGTCTTAATGAAAAAAGGAGGTGCAGCGCATGAAACTCCACAGTCTAAAACCGGCCGAAGGCTCCAGGGTCAAAGAGACACGGAAGGGCCGGGGCATCGGTTCGGGACTAGGGAAGACTGCCGGTCGCGGACACAAAGGGCAAGGCGCCAGATCAGGCGGTGGCAAGGGGCCATACTTTGAAGGCGGTCAAACCCCATTGCAAAGAAGAATGCCCAAACGCGGCTTTACAAATATTTTCAAACCGGAGTATGTGGTGATCAATGTCAAGCAGTTGAATGATCGTTTTGAAAAGGGCACGGTCGTTACGCCCGAATTATTGGTAGAATCCGGTTTAGTAAAAAATGTGCGGGATGGAGTAAGAATCCTGGGCAACGGAGAAATTACCAAAGCGTTAACCGTCAAAGCGCATGGCTTTTCTAAGTCGGCAGCAGAAAAAATCGCCGCTGCTGGCGGCCAAGTAGAGGTGATTTAACGGTGTTAGAGGTTTTAAGAAGCGCATGGAAACTTGCCGATTTACGCAAGAAAATCCTGTTTACTCTGGCCATGTTGGTCGTGTTCAGGATTGGGGTGCATATTCCGGTTCCCGGCATCAATCTTGATGTGATTGCCGAATTGATTTCCCAGGGACAGCTCTTAGGGTTTTTTGACGTAATCTCCGGAGGTGCTTTCAAAAACTTTTCGATCTTTGCGATGAGTATTACTCCTTATATTAACGCCTCTATTATCATGCAGCTCTTGACGGTTGTCATTCCGGCCCTGGAAAGGTTGTCGAAGGAACCGGACGGGCGGAGGAAAATGACCCAGTACATCAGGTACGGAACAGTTATTTTAGGTTTTGTGCAGGCGGTTGGGATTTCCTTTGGTTTACGGCGGGCGGTTATTGAGCCCGGTGTAGGCACCACCTTACTGATTGCGATAACTCTTACCGCCGGGACAGCCTTCTTAATGTGGCTGGGGGAATTAATTACCGATAAAGGGATTGGAAACGGTATTTCCTTAATCATTTTTGCCGGTATTGTCTCCAGGGTTCCGGCAGGAGCGGTGGCGATTTATGAATATCTGAAAGCCGGTACCGCCAGTGTCTTTATCGTCTTACTCTTCCTTGTGCTTGCGGTGGCAGCAATCGCCGGGATTGTGGCGATCCAGGAAGGACAGCGGCGGATTCCGGTGCAGTACGCCAAACGGGTCGTGGGTAGAAAGATCTATGGCGGTCAAAGCACCCATATTCCGTTAAAAGTGAATCAGGCCGGGGTAATTCCGATTATCTTCGCCCTTTCCATGATCATGTTCCCTCCGACCATTGCCGCCTGGTTCCCGGAAAATGCCATTGCCGGTACGATCGCGAGAGTATGGACGCCTGAAAACATTTGGTACCAAGTTGTCTATGCCCTCCTGATTATGTTCTTTACCTATTTCTATACGGCGATTACCTTCAATCCCAGCGATATCGCCGATAATTTGAAGAAGTACGGCGGATTTATTCCCGGGTTAAGGCCGGGACGTCCAACGGCGGAATACATCGAAAAAGTGTCCAGCCGGATCACGCTGGCGGGCGCGATCTTTTTAGCAGGGATTGCTGTAGTGCTTCCTTCCATCGTATCCTTGACCAGATTACCGGTTTATTATGGGAGCACCGGCTTGCTGATTGTGGTTGGTGTGGCGCTTGATACGATGAAACAAATGGAATCCAATTTGTTAATGAGACATTACCAGGGATTCCTGAAATAACGGGAGGTATGAACATGAAAATTATTTTAATGGGACCACCCGGAGCAGGAAAAGGGACACAGGCCGAAGTTTTGACGAAAGAATTAAACATACCGCATATCTCTACGGGTGATATGTTTCGCAAAGCCATTAAGGAAGGCACTCCGCTTGGGGTGGAGGCCAAACGCTACATTGATTCCGGGAAACTTGTTCCGGATGAAGTAACGGTAGGGATTGTCAAGGAAAGGCTAGCCGAACCGGATTGCCAGGCCGGATTTTTGCTGGATGGTTTCCCCAGGACGGTCCCGCAGGCGGATGCTTTGGAGAACACCTTGAACGAGCTCAGGATGAAGCTGGATAAAGTCATCAATATTGTGGTGAAGCGGGAGGCTCTCTTAAAGCGTTTAACCGGACGCAGGGTATGTAAAGGATGCGGCGCTACGTATCATGTTGTTTTCAAGCCTTCCCAAAAGGGCGACCAATGTGAACAATGTGGCGGCGAGCTCTACCAGCGCAGCGATGATTCCGAAGCCGTCGTGGCCAATCGTCTAAATGTCTATGAACAGCAGACCGCTCCGCTGATTGAGTATTACCAGGCCAAAGGCTTGTTGCTGAATATTGAGGGAAGCGATTCGGTCGAAGAAGTAACCCGCAAAATCCTCCAAGCCCTGGGAAGAGAATAAGCATGATTATTCTAAAGTCGGAACGCGAACTACAATATATGTATGACGCCGGACAGATTGTGGCCCAAACTCATCGCGAGTTGGCGAAGGCTGTCCGGCCGGGAATCACAACGCTGGAACTGGATCGAATCGCCGAAGAGTTTATTCTCAGGAAACAGGCCGTTCCCACTTTTAAAGGCTATAACGGATTTCCCAACAGTATCTGTGCTTCAATCAACGAGGAGGTTGTTCACGGGATCCCGAGTTTAAGGCAGTTGAAAACTGGCGATATTATTAGTATTGATATCGGAGCAACGCTGAATGGTTATGTGGGCGACGCGGCGGTCACTTTGCCGGTCGGCGAGGTTGACGAGGAAACCCAAAAACTGCTTGAAGTAACAGAACAATCCTTGTACGAAGGAATCAAAAAGGCCATGGTGAATAACCGGCTTTCGGATATTTCCCATGCCGTACAGACTTATGCGGAAAGTCATGGTTTTTCAGTAGTCCAGGATTTTGTCGGCCATGGGATTGGCCGGAGCATGCATGAAGACCCCCAGGTACCGAACTTTGGTCCACCCGGGCGCGGGCCTCGCCTGAAAGCGGGCATGGTCTTAGCCATTGAACCAATGGTCAATGTGGGTGGTTATGAAGTGGATACACTGGAAAACAACTGGACCGTCGTGACCATAGACGGGAAAAGATCAGCTCATTTCGAGCATACCGTTGCGATTACGGAACGCGGTCCTTGGATTTTGACAAAATAAAGGTACAATATTAATTAATGACCAAAGGGTTAGGGAAGCAGGAAGAAGGTTTTCGTTTGTATAGTAAAATGAGTGCTAGGGATAAGGAGGTTGGTTAATAATGTCCAAACAGGATGTCATAGAAGTTGAAGGGACTGTTCTGGAACCCCTCCCTAATGCGATGTTCCGTGTTGAATTAGCAAATGGGCACCAAATCTTGGCACATGTTTCAGGGAAAATAAGGATGCACTTTATTCGTATTTTGCCAGGGGATCGAGTTACTGTGGAACTTTCACCATATGATTTAACCAGGGGAAGAATCACCTATCGCTTTAAGTAGCCTTTCCGGCAAAGGAGGTATGAATTGTGAAAGTAAGGCCATCGGTTAAGCCGATCTGTGAAAAATGTAAAGTGATCAGACGCAAGGGCAAGGTTATGGTTATTTGCGAGAATACCAAGCATAAACAAAAGCAGGGTTAGGATGAGGAGGTGTACAAAAATTGGCCAGAATAGCAGGGGTTGATTTGCCTCGGGAAAAGCGGGTGGAAATCGCTTTAACCTATATCTATGGGATTGGCTTGACCACCGCGCAGAAGATCTTGGCGAAAACAGGCGTAAATCCTGATACGCGGGTTAAAGATCTGACCGAAGACGAGGTCAACAAGCTTCGGGAAGTAATTGATAAAGAATACAAGGTCGAAGGGGATCTTCGACGGGAAGTCTCGCTCAATATTAAGAGATTGATGGAAATCGCATGTTACAGAGGGCTCCGTCATCGTCGGGGTATGCCGGTGCGTGGGCAAAGGACAAAGACCAATGCACGCACGCGGAAAGGGCCCAGGCATACTGTTGGGGCGAAGCGTAAATAGGAAGGAGGAAAGCGCTAGATGGCAAAAATGACAACGACGACAAGGGTGAAGCGGCGTGAGCGGAAAAATGTAGAGCAGGGCGCCGCGCATATTCAATCGACTTTTAATAACACCATTGTGACGATTACCGATAAAGCCGGAAACACCATTGCCTGGGCTACGTCCGGACAGTTGGGCTTTAAAGGATCAAGAAAAAGCACTCCTTATGCTGCCCAAATGGCGGCTGAACAAGCAGCCAGAGCAGCGATGGAGCATGGTATGCGGGAAGTTGAAGTTTATGTAAAAGGACCTGGGGCAGGTCGTGAAGCGGCGATTCGTTCTTTACAGGCGACCGGTTTAGAGGTAAGCGTCATTAAAGATGTTACTCCTATACCGCATAACGGATGCCGTCCGCCAAAACGCAGGAGAGTTTAAGGAGGTGTAAATCAGTTTATGGCTAGATATACAGGACCGGTTTGTAGACTGTGCCGTCGCGAGGGCATCAAATTATATCTAAAAGGAGACCGTTGTTATACGGAAAAATGCGCGATAGATCGGAGGGCTTACGCTCCTGGACAACATGGTTTGGGAAACCGCAAAAAACAGTCCGAATATGGTCTGCAGTTGAGAGAAAAACAGAGAGCACGCCGTATTTATGGCATTTTGGAAAGACAGTTCGGCAATTACTTTGACAAAGCGGAACGTCAACCAGGAGTTACCGGTGAAAACTTGTTAAGGCTGTTGGAAAGACGTTTAGACAATGTGGTTTATCGTCTTGGTTTTGCTTCTTCAAGAACCGAGGCTCGGCAGTTGGTTCGGCATAATCATTTCACGATTAATGGGCGCAAAGTAAACATCCCTTCGGTACTGGTCAAGGTAGGAGACGTTGTTCAAGTAAAGGAAAAGAGCTTGTCATCGGTTAAATTCCAGGAATTAAAGGAGAACCTGAAGCATAAAACTCCGCCTGCCTGGCTGGAGTTGGATAAGGAGCAGATGTCAGGCAAGGTCTTAGCTCTGCCCAGTAGGGATCAAATTGATGTTCCCATTGAGGATCATTTGATCGTTGAATTGTACTCCAGATAATTCCAGATAATACGGAGAGTTTTGGATATTTGGGGGAAAGTTTCGTGCGAGTAGGAGGGTAGCCTGTGATTGAAATAGAAAAGCCCAAGATCGAGTGTGTAGAAATCAACGAAAAGAAAGATTATGCTAAATTTGTGGTCGAACCATTGGAAAAAGGTTTGGGGATTACCTTGGGGAATTCCCTGCGCCGGGTTTTGTTATCTTCCCTTCCGGGAGCTGCGGTGACCTCGGTAAAGATTGACGGGGTGCTGCACGAGTTTTCCACGATTCCCGGTGTGGTGGAAGACGTAACCGACATCATTCTTAATCTCAAAATGCTGGCGTTAAAGTTGCATTCCGATGAGCCGCAGGTCATCTATTTAGAGGCTTCCGGCGAAGGGGAAGTAACCGCCGGCGATATTCAGTTGAATAGTGACGTGGAAATTCTGAATCCTGAACTGCATATTGCTACTTTGGATACCGGCGCCAAACTGTCCATGGAAATAGCGGTGGAAAAAGGTCGCGGGTATCGTCCTTCCGAAAAGAACCGGAAGGAAGAGCATGTGATCGGTGTAATTCCGGTTGATTCGATTTTTTCACCAATCCAAAAAGTAAATTATACCGTATCTGATACCCGGGTCGGGCAAATTACAGATTACGATAGACTTGTTTTGGAATTATGGACCGATGGTACAATCCATCCTGATGAGGCCGTAAGCCTTTCGGCCAAAATCTTAAGCGATCATTTTAAACTGTTCATCGGGCTTACGGAGAAAATCGGCGATGTTGAAATAATGGTGGAAAAAGAAGAGGAAGAACGGGATAAAATCCTTGATATGAGCATTGAGGAACTGGACTTCTCGGTCCGCTCCTATAACTGCTTGAAGAGGGCGGGAATCAACACGGTAGGAGAACTGATTCAGAAGACCGAAGAAGAAATGATGAAAGTACGGAATTTAGGTAAAAAATCTTTAGAAGAAGTTGACGATAAGTTGAAGTCATTAGGATTAAGCCTCAGAAAAGCTGATGAGTAGGCAATAGCAAAGGGGGTAGGAATGGATTATGGCCTATCGGAAATTAGGACGTAATACGGGGCAGCGGAGAGCGATGTTAAGGAGCATGGCGACCGCTTTGCTCGAAAACGGTCGTATTGAAACCACGGAACCCAAAGCGAAGGAGTTAAGAGGGATTGTCGAAAAGATGATCACTTTAGGCAAACAAGGGGATTTAGCAGCCAGACGTCAAGCCTTGGCTTATCTTCTCGATGAAGATGTGGTGAAAGACCTTTTCGATAATATTGGGAAAAAATATGCGGAACGGCAAGGCGGTTATACCCGGATTATCAAAGCCGGGGTACGTCGTGGCGACGCTGCGCCGATGGTGATTGTAGAATTAGTGTAGGATGGACGGAAACGAGTTATTCTTCATTTCGGCCAGAGGAAAAGTCAGGAAAACCATATCCTTAAACCGTATTACGGTTGAGTCTTGGCTTTCCTGCTTTTTGTTTTCCAGGGCGACGCTAAGAGAGCGGTAAGCATGCCCAGGCATTAGGGGGATAATTTAGGGCTTTGGTTCAGGAAAGAGTTGGGATTGATGATGGACAGGACTAATGAAATCGTTAATGTAAACAAGGTAGAGCATTGGTATATGAATGTTCAGGGCGATAACAAGCAGGCCTTAAAGACGGTTGACCTGAAGATTAGGCCGGGCGAATTCGTGGCGGTGATCGGACATAACGGGTCCGGCAAATCAACGTTGGCGAAGCATTTAAACGCCATTCTCTTGCCGGATGATGGTGCTGTGAGGATTAACGGCATGGATACCCGCAAGCCCGAACACTTGTGGGAGATTCGCAGGCAAGTAGGGATGGTCTTCCAGAATCCGGACAACCAGTTGATTGCCACCCTGGTGGAGGACGATGTGGCTTTTGGCCCGGAAAATCTCGGGATCGAGCCGGTGCAAATCTGCCATCTGGTGAATGAAGCCTTGGCAAGCGTGGGGATGAACGACTTTCGGAAAAAAGCCCCGCATCTTTTATCCGGCGGGCAGAAGCAGCGGGTGGCCATCGCCGGGATTATCGCGATGAAACCCAATGTGCTGGTTCTGGACGAACCCACCGCGATGCTGGACCCGGCCGGGCGGAAGGAAGTGTTGCGGACCGTCCTCAAGCTGAACCGGGAGGATCAACTAACGGTCGTCCTGATTACGCATTTTATGGAAGAAGCCATCCTGGCCGACCGGGTCGTGGTGATGGAGGAGGGCCGGATTGTGATGGAAGGCACTCCCCGGCAGATTTTTGCGCAGGTGGAGAAAATCAAGAGCTTAGGGCTGGATGTCCCACCGATGATGGAGCTTCGTCACCGGTTGGCGCTAGAAGGAGTGGACCTGCCGGAAGATATCCTTACCGTGGAAGAAATGGTGGTGGCGTTATGCCCATCAGATTAGAAAAGGTTAACTACACCTATCAACCCAATTCGCCTTTTCAGTCGGAAGCGCTGCATGACATTGATCTGGTGATCAGGGAAGGCGATTTTGTGGGCTTAATCGGACATACCGGCTCGGGCAAGTCCACCCTGGCGCAACATTTTAATGGCTTGTTGAAACCCACCGGCGGCCGGGTTTTTGTGGACGATTGGGAAATCACGGCGAAAAACGCGCCCCTCAAGAAAATCAGGGAAAAGGTGGGTCTGGTTTTCCAGTATCCGGAGCACCAGCTTTTTGAGGATACGGTCTATCAGGAAATCGCCTTTGGGGTAAAAAACCTTGGTTTGGCTAAGGAATTAATCGAAAAACGCGTCAGAAAAGCTTTAGAAATGGTCCATTTACCCTATGAGGATTACTGTAACGCTTCGCCTTTTGCTTTAAGCGGTGGGGAAAAGCGGCGGGTTGCCATCGCCAGCGTCCTGGCCATGGAACCGACTTACCTCATTTTGGATGAGCCGATGGCCGGCCTGGATCCCCGGGGACGGCGGGAAATCATGGAGCAGATTAAGGAATTGCACGAAGCAGGGCTGACGGTGATCCTGATTTCCCACAGCATGGATGATGTGGCGCAGTTGACGAAGCGCCTTATTGTGATGCACCAGGGCCGCATCGTTTTTGACGATGACACCAGGCACGTCTTTACCCATTATGCCAGGTTACAGGAGTTGGGTCTCGACATTCCTACCGTCACCAAGCTGGTCCTGGCCCTAAGGAGCAAAGGGTGGAAGCTGCGGGAGGATATTTTCACGGTCGAAGAAGCCAAGGAAGAAATCTTAAAAGCGCTAAGAGAGGAATCAAAGCAGTGTTAAGAGATATTACGATTGGGCAATATATACCGGGTGAATCAGCCCTTCATAAACTGGATCCCCGCACCAAGCTGATTGCCGTTGTTTTATACATGGTTGGGCTTTTTATGGCGAACAACTGGCAGGGGTATCTGTTTGTGACTTTGGTCACCTTAGGGATCCTTTTTCTGTCGCAGATCCCTTTGCTGATAATCCTGAGGGGAATTAAACCCTTAATGATTATTATCACGCTAACCGTAGGGCTGCATATTTTCCTCACGAAGGGCGGCGTTTTGCTTTGGGAGTGGGGGATTTTCCATATCTATGAGAATGGACTGCGGCAAGGGATTTTTATGGCCCTGCGCCTAGTTTATCTGGTGGTGATCACCTCCCTCCTGACTTTAACGACGACGCCGATCGTTCTCACCGACGGGCTGGAAAGAATCTTAAGGGCCCTTTTTGTGCCCATTGCCCATGAACTGGCGATGATTATGACGATTGCCATCCGCTTTATTCCCACGTTGATTGAGGAGACGGACAAAATCATGAAGGCCCAGATGGCCCGGGGGGCTGATTTTGACACCGGCGGGCTGCTGCAGCGGGCCAAAAGCCTCATCCCCCTGCTGGTCCCTCTGTTTTTGAACTCCTTCCGGCGAGCGGACGATTTGGCTCTGGCCATGGAGGCCCGCTGTTACCGGGGCGGGGAAAAGAGGACCCGCATGCGGCAACTGGCGATGGGGGGCCGCGATATCCTGGCTTTTGTCACGATTGGGCTGTTTATGCTGATTTCTATCCTGATGCGTTCTTAAGAGGTTAAGAGGGGATTGAACATGCGGAATATTAAGTTGACCATCGCATATGACGGTACCGGTTATCATGGCTTTCAAGCGCAGAAAGGGACGGGGCTTCTCACCATTCAGGAGGCCCTGGAAAGGGTTTTAGGCATCCTGACCAAAGAACAGGTTACGGTAATCGGTTCCGGCAGGACGGATGCCGGGGTCCATGCCTGGGGACAGGTGGTGAATTTCCATAGCAAGACCCGCATCCCGGCGGAACGTTTGCCCCTGGCGGCCAATTCCTTGCTGCCGCCCAGCATTGTGGTAAGAAAGGCCGAGGATGTTCCCCCGGATTTTCACGCCCGTTTTGATGCGGTCAGCAAAACCTATTGCTATACCATCTATAACGACCGGATCATGTTGCCCTTTTGGCGGAATTACGCCTATCATGTGCCGGTGGCCCTGGATACGGTGCAGATGAAAAAAGCCTGCGCCTATTTGGAAGGCCGGCATGATTTCAGCGCCTTTTGCGCCAGCGGCACGGCGGTAAAAAACTACGTGCGGACCATTGAATCCTTCCGGATCACCCAGGAGGGTTGCCTGCTGAAGTTTGCGGTGACGGGCGATGGCTTTTTATATAATATGGTTAGAATTATGGTGGGGACGGTTTTAGACGTGGGGAAAAACAAACTGCGCCCCGAGGATATCCCGGAAATCCTTAAGGCACAAAACCGGGTGGCGGCCGGGACGACCCTGCCTCCCCAGGGGCTGTGCCTGATGAACGTGGAGTACCCGCCCCACTTTGGCAAATCACACCTTGACAGGGGCAGAGAGGTGTAATAGAATATTATTGTTCTACGTGATTCTACATATTTGATTCCACGAGCCCCGGAATCAAGTATTGTGATAAATCAAAAGAAAACAGATTGGAATATAGGAGGGAATAGATTTGCGTACCTTCATGGCTAAGGCTCAGGACATTCCACGCAAATGGTACGTGATTGATGCTACCAATAAAACCTTGGGTCGTTTAGCATCGGAAGCGGCAGCCATTTTACGTGGCAAACATAAACCGATTTTCACTCCCCATGTGGACACCGGGGACTTTGTAATCATTATTAATGCCGAGAAAATCGCGGTGACCGGCAACAAGCTTCAGGATAAGATTTATTACCGGCATTCCCGTTATCCCGGTGGTTTGAAGAAAACTAATCTGGCCGGCTTGTTGCAGAAGAAACCGGAAAAGGTTCTGGAGCTGGCGATTAAGGGGATGCTTCCCCAAAACAAACTCGGTGATAAAATGTATAAAAAGCTGAAAGTCTATAGTGGACCACAACACCCCCATCAGGCTCAAAAGCCTGAGGTATGGGAATTACGGGGTTAGGAAGGAGGAGTAGAGAATGGCACAGGTACAATACTATGGCACAGGTCGTCGTAAAACTTCTATTGCTCGTGTACGTCTCGTACCGGGGAAAGGTAAAGTTGTGGTTAATGACAGGCCGTTAGACGAGTTTTTTGGCAAAAAGACTCTGGAAATGATTGCTCGGCAGCCCCTGGCGCTTACGAAAAGCGAGGGCAGATTTGATGTTATCGCCAAGGTGCATGGCGGAGGAATTACCGGTCAGGCCGGAGCAATTCGCTTAGGGATTGCTCGCGCTTTACTGAAAGCCGATCCGGAAATAAAACCAACCTTGAAACGCGCCGGGTTCCTGACACGCGACCCCAGAATGAAGGAAAGAAAGAAGTATGGTTTGAAAGGTGCACGCCGGGCACCCCAGTTCTCCAAGAGATAATAATGTGTTTATTTACACACGAGTTTGTTTACAATTACAAAGTTTGCTTATCGCAATCGCCAACCGTCAGGGGGGAGAATTCCCTTTGGCGGTTTTTTGTTGTGTAAAAAAGCATATAAGAATGTATAAATTATTAAATCCGGACGCAGTTTTAATCCCTCGTAAGCCTGTATAATTCGTATGTGTAGGTGGTTTCGATATTTCCTCCCGTAGGTTATACCCTGCGTATGAATACTCATTTTATTAGTAAACCTTCCACGAGCAAACTTTGTCATTCTTCACTGCTCACGAGCAAACTCGCTTGTCA
>Ga0208823_1001249_pt1 | contig 20359 bp, 10 predicted proteins | sample AD_UKC075_MetaG_FD_184440 | JGI IMG/M metagenome (GOLD analysis project Ga0208823, IMG submission 184440) | Active sludge microbial communities of municipal wastewater-treating anaerobic digesters from USA - AD_UKC075_MetaG (SPAdes) (version 2) | ecosystem: Engineered > Bioreactor > Anaerobic >... | reverse complement strand
GAACTCCTGACTGCCTCCGTATGGAACATCCACATCGCCCGACGGGCTGATGCTTCCGTTTGCCCCGGCGGTCGCAGTTATCGTAAATATTGTGTCCTGCAGTTCAAGTGCCTGTATTGCAGCGGCCGAAAACTCGTCCATTGTCGTAAAGATGAATTTGTTCGGATAGTGTGTGTTGAGGTAATCCATGACCTGCTGTAGCATTGTGGGGGACACCGCCATTACGTCACCTACTCCGGGTTCGCTCCCATACTGGTTCTTTGAGAAATCGCCGGTGAAGATATAGCCGTAATACGCGACCGTGAAGCGGTTGCTGATTGATGTTCCCTGAGCATTGTTCGTATTATCAAGAATATAATCAACAATTTCCTCCCACATCTGCTTTGTCGCGCTTGTTCTTTTAGGATACATATAAGGACGGCTTACAGACAGAAAATCATTTGAATTATATGTCCATTTATTTACAGTCATTTTCTTGCCGCTTGGGATAGGCTTAGCGCCTTCCGGAAGACCAGACGTTTTCGCAGTAAATCCTCCGAAAAGCCCCAGCAGTCCAGAGCCGTCCAGATATTGCATATACTTGTTGTAATTAGCCTGTGAGCCGAGAAGCTTGCCCCACTCACCGGACCAGTCATTATAATAGTCCACAAACTTCTGGTCGGTTTTGGCTGCCAATACGGCTGATTTTTGGATATACTCCTGCAAGCTGTCGCTCGGTAGTTTCAATGGGTCCACAAAGCCATTTAACAAGCCGCCGCCGGAATAGAAATAGTCTTTGTTGGTCGCAGTTTCCTTATAGTAATCAAAGAAGAACGGGAAGTAATTGACCAAATCTGCGCTCATGCCCCAGTTAATGGGGACCTGTCCGCGAGCGGCGTCCATCCAGGCGCCGTGCTGGAATGTTGCAGGGGCTTTCACCGTATCGGATTCCGACGCCATGAATGTAACATAATACTTGTCATTCTGATATGTTACATTGTCAATATCGATACCCGTCGGCTGGGTCCATGACGTGTTCTCTGTCGGAATCGAGGCAAAGAACGACAGGTTTGAGCTTCCAACGCATTTGAGATTACCGCCTTTGCTTGATATCGCAGCCACACGTTTGTCTTCAACGTCGACCCAGCCCCAGTAATTAAAGGTTACGTTGTTGCTGTCCAGGAAATCCATGACCGCATTGAACAATGTACCGTCTGCCGAAGATTTGGAAGGCTGCAGGTCAAAATACATCATGTTCTGCCTTACAGCATAATCAAGCCCTTCGGATGTCAGACCCATAATCTCAGCAGAGTTTGCGTAGTCCTGCAATATGTCGAACTCCCACTGATAAATGGCATTGGCATTTGCAAAGCTCAGTGTCTCAAGCTGAGAAGTAATGTATTTCCTGGAACCGCCCTGATTATCGAGGGTTACAGTGCTTTTCTGATAGAGGTCAGTTTCAATCCTTGCTATACCTACTTCGTTTACCGGAACCGGCACATAATCCGTTAAGCCTCCGATTACACCCGCGACCTCAGGCAACGGAGCGGTCCAGCCGTTATGGCTTTTAATCGAGTCGTTCATTGTGATAATGCCTTCAAAGCTGTACCTGAATTTATTAAGCAGCTCGCTGTAACTGTTAATCGGGACGAATTCGTAACCTTTGGACTCAAAATAGTCTATCCAGTCTGAGTCAGCATCCTTGTAATAAGGATTGCTGGTGGTTATGAACAATACGGGGTCGTATCTGTTGACAATACCCTGGATAGTCCTGACAGACGCATGGTAAGCGTAAACAGCTGGCGTTGCGCTGCTAAGATTTAATACATATTTCTTTTTAACCGGTCTTCTTATAGTCGTTTTGCAGTTCTTTGTATTAAACGTAATTACTCCGGGCGGTTTATCGTTGTTCTCTCTGAGCGAGTTTATCTTTTCTTCGCCGTCGGCTATCAGCCTAAACCTTGTATTTCCACCGGCACTTGTTATGCTGATTGTGATATCCTTAGCCTCTGTGGATCCGTCTACAACTTCGAACAAGTAATCATAGAACCCGAAGCCGCCGTCATCTGAGCCGCCGTTGTTGGTCTTAAAGAAAGCCTTAACATATTGTTTGCCGTCTTTTTCGTGTGTTGCCAACTTTAATGAATATGAAGATGGCTTACTCCACAAGTATGCAGAAGGATCCTGATTCCTAAACGCGATCTCTAATAAATCGACAGATCCCGAATTCACTTGGTCAAACTTAAGATTAAAACTGATATTAACATCTTTTGAATATGAATTCTTCAATTCATACACGCTATAATACCCAGGCTTGTTGATTACAAGAGCACCGTCTTGTTCAACAATTTTGTCCGCTTCTGTATGCCTTATGTAACTTGAAGCATTTGTACTCAAATCCGTATCGAATTCAGGTGGTGCAGGGTTGATTATTGTCCTGCATTTTCTTGTATTGAAAGTAATAACACCTGCCGGTTTGACTCCGTCTTTAACACTCTTAATTACTTCTGCTCCGTCAGCTATAAGCCTGAATGTGGTCTTTCCGTTATCGCTTACAACACTTATGCGGATATTCTTCTCAACTGTTTCTCCGTCAACAACCTCGAACAGGTAGTCATAGAACCCGAAACCGCCGCAATCCGAGCCGCCATTGTTGGTCTTGAAGAAAGCTTTAATGTATGTTTTGCCGCCAGATTCATGCGTTACCATCTGCAGTGAATATGAATGCGGCTTATCATACAAGTATGCTGAAGGTACCTGATTTCTTACCGCGATTTCAAATACAGGGATATTCGGTCCTGATTCTACTCCGTCAAATTTGATATTAAAGCTAATATCAACATCTCTGCTGTATGAATTCCTCAATTCATAAACGGAATAGAAGCTTCCATTGTTGATGACAAGAGAATCGCCCTGTTCAACCATTGCATTCGGCTCTTTGTGCTTTATGTAATCCGAAGCCTTTGTGCTTAAGTCCATCTTCTTAATACCATCAGCCGGATAAAGCTTGGTAGTGCAGTTTTTGGTATTGATGGTAATGGCGCCAATCGGCTTGTCGTTGCCTTCTTTTGTTGAAGAAATCTTTTGTTCGCCGTCCACAAACAGCTTGAAAGTAGTGTTTCCATCTACAGTTGTAATGCTGATAGTGATATATTTCTCATCAGTTTCTCCGTCTATAACCTCGAACAAATAGTCATAGAACCCAAAACCGCCGTCATCCGTGCCTCCGTTGTTGGTCTTAAAGAAGGACTTGACATACTTTTTGCCATCTTTTTCGTGGGTTGCCATCTGCAGTGAATATGAATGCGGCTTATCATATAAGTATTTTGTAACATCCTGGTTTCTTACTGAGATTTCAAACAGGAAACCATTGTGTCCAGCGGGTATATCTTCAAATTTCAATCTGAAGTTTACTTCAACATCTTTAGCGTATACATCTTTAAGCTGATAATTGGAAAAGAAGGCGGGTGTGTTGATGACAAGCGCATCGCCTTGCTCAACTATCTTGTCGGCCTCTGTTATTAGAACCCAGTCATTTTTCGCTGTGCTGAGATTAACTTTTTCTAATTCTGGTGGCGTTGGCTCCATAATCCATGTTTTGCAGTTGTCAGTATTTATGGTAACGGCGCCTGCAGGTAAATCATACCCGTTCTTTACAACATCAAGTCTTTGTTCGCCGTCGGCGTAAAGCCTGAATCTGGTGTTTCCGTTTTCTGTTGTTACAACCATTCTTATATCAGTTTCTGCAACATCACCATCAATGATTTCAATTAGAGTATCACAGTGACCCCATCCGCCGTCATCTGAACCATTTTTATCCGGATCTGAATCTGCAGGGCTCGTATTTTTCTTAAATGCTGATTTAACATACTTCTTATCTCCGACTTGGTTTACAATAAACTGTAAAGAGAATGAATCCCATTTTTGCCATAAATACTTTTCAGGCATTTGGTTTCTTACAGACACTTCAAAAAACCAATTTGCGTGGTTAGCCGTAATGTCTTCAAACTTCACTTTAAATCTTAAATCGATATCCTTTACACTGACATCCTTTAGCTGGTAGTTCGCTATGTATCCGGGCTCGCTGATATAAAGCGCGCCGTCCTGCTCGGATGCTGAATCACCGTCAGCATGCAGAATATAATCACTTATTTTTGTGCCTAGCTGAACAAAATTTATTTGACTTACAGCCATCGCCGAAAGAAAAGATATGTTTGCAAAAACCGAAAAAACCAATATAGCCGATATCAGTATACTGGCAGCTTTTTTCAAAGCTTTTCCCTCCCCATATTTTTTGTTATTGGTTGCTTTATTTTAATAAACAAGTTTTGAAATACAGGGAAAACCACTGGTTAAATCGATACTTTTTTCTTATTTCGATTTATTAATACTAAATGCTCGCTTTTGGAAAGGGGATCTGGATTTAACCAGTGGTTTATCCCCTAACAGGCGGTTTATATCTATTCAGAAAGTTTTACTCTGGTGCGGGTGAAAATGAGTGAAATTAACGATGCGGCAAATAATGCTAAGCAAGCTGCCGGAAGGGTGTTGGATTCCGATGTTTTCGGAGAGTCAGCCGGGTTTTCAGTATCTTCAGGCTCTTCGGGCTCCTCCGGTTCTTCCGGCTCTTCGGGCTCCTCCGGTTCTCCCGGCTCTTCGGGCTCCTCCGGTTCTTCCGGCTCTTCGGGGGCTTCTATCTCTTCAAAAGCCGATATGATTGCTTTGCATTTTTCCACATCAAGGGCCACTGCTCCGGCGGGCAAGTCAACCCCTTCCCCTACCGACTCCGAGACAGTTCTGCCGTTCACTACCAGCTTGAAGGTGGTGTTGCCGTTCTCTGTGATGGTGCTAAATGCAATATTCATTTCCGGTGTTTCCCCGTTAACAATTTCAACAAAGTCATCACAGTGTCCAAAATCTCTGTCGGTCCCGCCTTCAGCGGTTTTAAAGAAAGATTTGATATACTTCTTTGTCCCTATCTGATTAACAGTAAACGCTAAACTAAAATAGCCTTTCTTCTGCCAAAGCTCTTTCAGCGGGTCTTGATTTCTCACCGCTATCTCAAAAACAAATGTACCGGGAGACCCACTGATTTCCTCCAGCTTTAATTTAAATCTGAGCTCGATATTCCTCGCTCTGAAGTTATTAAGCTGGCTATGCATCAAGCTTTCCGAGTGGTTTATTATCAGGGAGTCTTCACCCTGCTCTGCAAGATTTCCTTCTTTAATAAAATCCCAGTCGGAAATATCAGTGCTGAGCTCGACTATGCCGGACGTTTCCTCCAAAGGAGCGGCTTCTTTTATAATCGCTTTGCAGGAGGACGCTACGTCAAAGCAGACTTTCCCGGCAGGAAAATCATAACCTATCTTTGTGCTTCTGATTTTTTCTGTGCCGTTTACAATCAGCTTAAAGGTTGTGTTTCCTCCTTCAGATGTAAAGCCGATAATGAAATCGGTTTCCTCAGTGCTGCCGTCTGTAATCTCCATCAGGTAATCGCAGAAAGCAAAGCCCTGGTCATCGCTACCGCCTTCATTCTTTTTGAAAAATGTTTTGACGTATTTTTTCCCGTCTCTCTCCTGAACTGCAAACTGAATTGAGAAAGAGTTTTGCTTCCGCCATAATTCCTGTTCAGGTGCCTGATTCCGCACTGACAATTCAAATAACCATTCATTGTGATTGGCGGTTACTTCTTCAAATTTCAGCCTGAAACTGACCTCGATATCCTTTTTGTTTACGTCTTTCAACTCAAGATGCGATAGATAATCTCCACCTTTTTCTACAATAAGTGCGTCGTCCGAGCTCGATACTCTATCGACACTGGTATGGATTATGTAGTCATCTTTGTCTGTGCTCAGTTGGACCAAGATGTCCTCATCCGCACAAACGTTTAGCCCGACACTGCCTGCGATTAAGAAAGCGACCAACACAAATGACATCAGCTTTTTCATTGTATTTTCCTCCCTTAATCATTATTTTTATATTTTTTATGTTCAATTATTGGGCGCCTTTGTAAATGTCGTCCAGTATAGCCTGAACCTGACCCTCGATTTCAGTTATGCCTTGCGCAGGGGTCTTTTTGTTGGTTACAATCGCATGCAAGGCATTAATAATAATTTTTCTGACATCTTCATAGATATACATCTTGCTGAATATTGAATTGTCTGAGCCGAGCTTAATGCTTTCGTAGCACTCGTTATCTCTGGCAAGACGCAGTTGAAATCTTGTTTTCCATGAATCAAGTCCTCCGAGCTCCTCGTACGGTTGCGTCCAGAGGTCAAATATGAACCCGGCTTCCTGTGCTTTTGGATTGTTTGCAAGCATTACAGCGACACCAAACATTCCGCCATATGAGCAATAGTCGTCTCCTTTTGGCCCTTTTGGAAACAGGACTATTCCATATTCATCTTTCATGTCCTTGTTGCGCTCCATGAGGTAGATTTCGGTAACCACCATTGCGGATTTGTTTTTGCCGAAGCTATAAGGATAGTAATCCCATGTGGACGCCTCAGGCTCATCAACACAGTTGTATTTGAACTGAAGGTCTACAAGCCATTGCAGGGCTTCTATCGCGTTTGGACTGTTCAGCAGGAAGGAAGGCTTACCGGTTTCCTGGTCCACCTCAAGAATGTTCCCACCGTTTGAGAAAATGGCCTGCTCGCGCATAAACTGCATGCCGGTTATGCCGTATACGTCTGGGATATTATCACCGTTGGTGTCTTCAGTGAGTCTAATTGCAAATTCCTGAAGTTTATCAAACGTCCATTCGCCCTTTCTCTGCAACTCGTATAAGTCGGGCAGTCCTTTTTCCCTGAACATCCGCTTGTTCCAGAACAGCATTACCCTTGGCCCTCTGACAATGTCAGGGTCCATCATATAGTGCTTGCCCTTGTAATAGCCGATATTGTATACGAAATCTACCCACTTCTCTTCTTCAAAGTCAAAAGCCTTAATATCGTCCAAGGGCTGCAGCATTTTCTGGTCCGCCAATGCATAAACCCAAGAACTCTGAATATAACCAATATCAAATACCGGATTTCCGGCGGCAACGCTTGCTGTTATCTGGGAAATCATCTCGGACTCAATCAGGGCTTTGAATTCAAGCTTGCAGTTATATACTTCTTCAATGTATTTTATTCTCTCCCACTGAAGGTCCGCCATCTGACTAGACCCCTTCTTCTGCGGTTTTGGGTCCCACCACGCAGATATGGTTATGGTCTGTCCTTTGAGGTCAGTAAAAGGTACTTGTCCTCCGTTTTTAAGATATCTAGCTTCCAGTTTGCCCTCTATCTGTCTTTTCTCTCCACCTCCTCCCTCGCTATTTGTGCAGGCTGCCATGGTCAGCATCATCATAGCAGCAAGTATCAACGCAAAAATCCGCGCAAATGATTTGTACATTTCAACCATCTCCCATAAAAATTTTTATCCAACGATGCCTGAACGCTCAATACCTTGAACAAAGTATTTGTTGCATATCAGGTAAATCAGGATTAACGGCACAATAAACAGCACACTGCCCGCATTGTTCATTTGCGATATCAGCATGGGGTGAGTCGGCAGTTTAGAAGTGTACATATATTGTTGATATGTAGAACCTACAACACCAAGGTTAAGCGACAGCAGCTCATAGTTTTTAAAAAACATCGAAGTATAGAAAATATCTGTCCACTGCCACACGAAAGAGAAAAGGAATACGGTTATCATCATTAATCTTGCATTCGGGAGCATTACAAAAAACATTGTTTTCGTTTCTCCTGCACCGTCAACCAGCGCCGCCTCTTCCAGCTCTTTTGGCAGGCTTCTGAAAAACTGTGTAAGCAGGTAAATATACAAGCCGCTTTTTAGCGAATTCCCGGTCAGGTATAGCAAAAGCAGGGAAACAGGATTGTCAATCAAACTGACCCCGAACACGTTGCCAAAGGAAAGGTACATGGGTATTGAGATAACCTGGGGCGGAACAATCATCGTCATAATCACAAAACCAAATACAATGGCCTTAAACTTGTATTTGTATCTTCCCAAACTGTAGCCGACCAGCGTGCAAGATATGACATGGAACAACCCTGACAGGGCGCACAGCAGAGTAGTATTCAAAAATGATTCAGTATAATTCATCATCTGGTATGCAGTTTTAAACGTATCAAAGCTGGGATTTCTGGACAAAAACGCCATTGAGCTGTCAAGCAAATCCTCAGGGGACTTAAAACAAATCGCAAACTTGAGCAATAATGGATATAGAATTGTAAAACAAATGCCAGCGACAAGGATGGCTCTTATAACTGAAACCGTCAGTTTCCGGGCTTCATTACGTAGGACCAGCGTATTCATAATGTCCCCCTTACATATCGTAATAGAATATTACCCTGCTTCTTGCGAACAAGCCGCCAATAATAGACAGGAATATTGCTATCACAATAAAGTAAATCCATGTCATCGCGGATGCATAACCATAACTGAGCGTCGGGCCATAAGCAGTGGTCATGATGTATTCAATAACCTTGTTGGACGGGTTTGTAAAAGAATCGATGATTGCATAGATTGCACACATGAAAACGTACGGGCTTACAAGAGGCAGCGTTATTTTCCAGAAAGCCTCCCACGCAGTTGCCCCCTCAATAGCAGCGGACTCATACACACTGGGAGATATCGACTGCAATGCCGCAAGCAGCAACGTGATTGGCACTCCCGATGAAATCACTATGTCGTAAAACCTTTGGATTATTGCCATCAGATACTTGAGGATTTCTTCACTGATTTGCATGCGCAGGAAAACAGTTTTGATGTCGAAGAACGCTGCATTATAGGTTTCAAGCAGCTCGTTGCCCTCGCTGATTGTTTTCTGTACTGATTGTAAAAGATAGTCGCTGGATTCCATCGACAGCATTACACCTGAGGTTATAATGACTGGCAAGAAGAATATTACCTTTGCAAAGTTTCTGCCTCTGAACCTTTTGTTCAGCACCACAGCAATAAATAGGCTGTAGATTACAATCATGGGTACATTCACATACAAATCAACAACATTGGAAACAAGCCTTTCTCTGAACGCCACTTCAGTCGTAAACAGCCTAATATAATGGTTTAGTCCGACCGGTCTGTATATTACCCCCCTTCCCACCTCAGACGTTATGTTGTTAAAGCTGAAAACCAGCGATTTGATTACAGGCAGGACGAAAAACAGAACAAAACCGATTAGATAGGGAGTCAACAGCAAAAATCCAAAAACAGCTTTTTTTCTTTTCAGGCTCATATTATCAATTAATCTCACAGGTCATCGCCCCCTACCAGCTTATAGCCCCTGGCACTCACGCGGATATTGCCATTGGTGTATTCCCTGTCGCTGTAGTTAACCACCATTGCGTTTCCATTGGAGTATTCAGTTACATACACATCATCTGCGAGCCTGTAATGTTTAACCATTTCGTTTCCATAAACTGGCCGGAGGGCATCACTGATTTTTTGGTATAACTCCAGTACCCTTTTTTTCTGACTTTCAAATCCTGAGGAATAATATTGGCTGTAGGCGCTTTCTTTCAGCATAAAGGTTTCATCGTATAACAAAGCTGAATAAACGCCGGCGCCCGTCTCGATTATCCTTAACACATCATTCTCAATGTCGTAAGAGAGATTAACAGGGGTATATACATAATCCACATACCCGTGGACTACCATCTGATAAAACGGAACACTCTCATCTGCAATATCGAATATATTGCTGCGCGATGGCATTCCGCATATAAACTGCGTATACGGCAATACATACATATTTGCGCCGTTTACCAGTATCTTCTGCCCGTTTTTATTAGCCTTGTCCAATGCCTCCGAATAATACTGCTGTGTCATATCCCTGAAAACCGGGTCTTTCACATTGAAATCGGTTATCAGGCTGTTGCCGATATCCCTTACGGAAAGACCAGCATTGTATTTTTTTAAGCTGTCTGAGAACTCGCTCATATACTCCGGAACCAAGGACGGCTTTATAATATGCCTTGTATTCAACGAATAATAAAACGTTGGCATATCGGAATCGAATACTTTTCCGCGTTTATTGTTTAAAAAGCGTGTCGTATCTCTTGACAGAATGAAATCATCGATAATTTTATTTTTTGCAATATAACAAAAACTCGCGTCAATAAATAAATCCGCGCCGTTTTGGTTTAAGAAATCCGATAATTCTGACAGCTCTTTGGCTGAACCAAGTCTGGGTTCGTGTTTTACATTATAGATAGAGTCGTGTCTTATTCCTCCTTTTATGGCACCCAGGTACTTGACTCCCAGTCTGTCCGCCTGATTATCCAAATAGTACTTAGCAATCTCCTTCGCTTCCTTGTAGGATGTGAGCCGTACGATTTTTTCCTGAGGGATACCTAAAACAGGCTCTACCACATCCACTGCGCCAACAATTTCTAAAAGCAGAGGAACTTTATTGCCGTTATTGGGCTTCAATACTCCTTTTTCGATTAACCTGTTTCTGAACAGAGCCGCCATTTCAGAATAGCCTTTATCTGAACCGTTCAGGACAGAATATCGAACCGTAATCTTCCCGCTCAGCTCGCCGGGTTGAACGCGGTTCGCATAAACAGTGCCTCCGCCCGCCGATGTATAATCTAAAAACACCAGCTCGCTTTTCTGCTCCCTGAGCTTAAATGCCGCATAGACTTTGTTTCTATGGTCATTTCTGCCGCTTACATCGGCACATACTGTGGCAATAGCCTCTCCGCTTTCTATTTGGGCAAAAATCGCGCTCTGGGACTTCTTAATCCCATATACCGGAAGCACGGAAGGAATAACATTTTCGGTGTTCATTACGGGCTGAGTCGATAAATCATCTCCGTAAATCTGGCTTTTGAACGGAGGCTGACTCTTTTTACCATTGTTGAGATATATTAATGAGCCGCAACCGTCCGGCACCAACATATAACCCTCTTCATCCGTACCCGCTGACATAAAATACTCCATTAACGTCAGCTCTAACGGTATTTGCTCCGGATGGTATTTAATTTTGCCTTTGTCTATGCTAACGACAAGGTCGCCGCCATCAATCACATAATTGATTACCACCTTAATTACCTTGGGAACCTCTTTTGCCAATAAGTCCGCGAAAAATTCTTCGTCCTTAACCTTGTCTTCAAATGTATAGCCGGCTTCTTTAAGTATTCTTTCGTTCTCGTCCAGAATATAATCAGCTATGCCGCTTCTTAATACATATATGACCCCGTGCTTTGCCTGTGGATATTCTTCGAGAAGCCTTTGCCTTTCCTCCCCTTCTTCTGATTCTATATCCACCTTCATGTACCATTTATATATCTCGGTCCTGTCGGCGGGCGACAGTTTTGAAGTTATTTCATTGTAGCGTTGTTCGGTCAGCGCTCCGGGCAACAGGCGCTCTTTTTTCACTTCGCCGATTAAATACGATATCTCCACTCCGTTATTTATGTTTTTTATGCCGAAACTCTTATTGGCCACACACATATCGTAACTGTTTATCTCTTCAATGTTGTTTTTACTGTCGCAGTATTTGATGTTGATTTGAGACATCATGCGGCTCTTTACTGAATCTGAAAAAGGCTTTGACTCACCAGCCAGCTCAGGTGTCAATGCGGTAAAATAAAACTGGCGGCTTTCTTTATCAAATAACGCAACATTGGCGGTTTCTTCGGACACCAGCAAAGCGCTTTTTGAATCCTGTGCGGCAATCGAAAAACCTTCTAAAATTTTCTCATCCGATACTGGCCTGTATGTATTCTCAACGTTTTGGATATCAACCTGGCTTATCTGGTTGTATATCCTCTGCCTTTGAGAGCCGATAATGGGAATTATGGATATAATCACAGCCGCAATAATTGACACTGTAATTGCTGCTACAATGATTTTCCTTTTTGTTTTTTTCTTTAACGCCATTTCCGCCCCTCGCATCCCATACAAACAAGATAAAATTCAGTTATAACAAGGTAAGCTCATATAGCAGCACATTAACGAACTGAGCCATTTTCTCCACAATCGATACAAAAAACAGGCACAGGAAAGAGATAACAAGAATACCCATGGTGTTTAACGCCAGTGTAATTCCGGTTTTCTTAACGGTGTAATCATGAGTTTGCATAGTGCCCGCTGCCAGCAAGGCCAATGACCATATCCCCGAAATAGTGAACATCGTATGGTACAGCGTGCCTTCCTCGGACACCAGCAAATGCGAGATGAAAATCATCGGCAGATTTATCATGATTATTGGCATCTGGGCGTAGCAGGTAAAAATGAATATATCTTTAAACCTTCCCTTGCCGTCCATCAGGGTTGTCAAACACCAGTTTGCTATCACAAACATAATCAACGGCAGCAATTTCGTCAGGGTAATAAAAAGGATGTTTACGTATTTCGGATTATTGTAGTTGAAAATATACGATGTGGATGTATTCTCCAAAATCGTTGTTATTACTGACAAAATCAGAATTGATACCGCTGTTGTAAGGTTGCCTTTTTTCTCATATTTCAAATCGTAAAAACCATCAAACGGATGAAAACATACATAGAAGGCGAATTTTATCCGCCTGAATACCCTGCCGCACAGGTTTGAAAGGGTTGCCAAATAGTCCACAAGCTTTTTAATTGCCCAGATTAAAAAGATACAGATAATAATAATGAAAATAATCAGAATAAAATTATCCTCAATTATTTGGGTGCGATACAGCCTGAATGCCTTGGAATAATTGCTCTTGTCATTGCCGTTTTTAAAAAACTGCATTGCTTGCCTGTAATTGTTCTCGCGAAGCCGGACCCTGCCCAGCATTATGTATGCCTGTTCGAAATTTGAGTTCATGTTTAAAACCTTGTGCCACAGTTCCTCCGACTCTCCGTACTTTCCCGACTTATACAGCCTTGTCGCTTCAAGCAATGTACTTCCGTAATCCGAAGGCCTGAAAACGTCTATTGTCGCATCCTGCGAATTAAGCACATATACTTCATCCCGATACACCTCGATGGCCGCAGGGTCAGAAAACGACTCGCTTCTTGAACCAAAACTGCCGAATATAAACAGCAGATTACCTTCATGGTCATAGGCGAATACCCTGCTTCTCTTTCTGTCAAGCACGTAGAAAATCCCGTTGTCAATTACTTTTACATCCACCAAAGAGGAAAAACCGATTATTGCCTCCTTGTTTCTGTCAAGCAGGGTGGCGAGTATCGGAGAACCGGGCAGCGGCGAGTTTGGAACTCTTATGTCGCCTACCGGAGGAAATATGCCCGTCCTGAGCATCACATCAGTGCCGGCCGGGTTTAGCCTTTTAACCGGCGCAAACTGGTCGTCAGTTCTTCTGCTGAAGGTATAGTTGTAAAGGTCGCTTTGGCCTATGGTATTCGTGGTGCAGTATATAAAATCCTGGTCGTCGATATCTATGCTGTTGTATTCGGTCGGCACAAACTTACCGTATTTTTGAATCATCTCTTTGGTAGAGAAAATACGCCATATCAGTTGTATCATATCGGGCTTAACCCTTGGCGCCCCGTAAAAGCCTTTGAATGTCCCATCCTTATCCAAAACAATAAGTCCCTGGTTAATATTCTTTGCAACGACATATATCCTTTCCGCCCGGTCAACAGCAATACGTTCGGGCAGATAATCATAGTCGCTGCCGTTCATTGTTTCTATATAAGGCTTGTTATAAACCTTTACCAGCTTTCTCTCGGAGTCAAACTTCAGTATTCTGAAATTCAGGGTATCCGGCACATACAGATTGCCGTCTTTATAGAAAACACTGCCCGGTTGCTTGAAGCCCTCGGTTTTCCCGTTAATCTCGAATTCTTTTAACTCCCATATAAGCTCCAGCTTGTTATTAATTGCGATTATTTTATTTGCATGGGAATCCGATAAGATTATTTGACCCTCTGGAGTAATTAGGAAATCGGACGGATACTGTATTTTCGGGTCAATCCTGTTAAGCCTGATAGTGGTTTTATAAATATACGCTGCGGGCGCTTCTGCGACTTCACCCCAATATGTGTAATTGTAATTATTGTACGGCAGTTCGTTAAAGGTCCCTGCATTGCAGCTAATTGCGAGTAGCACCAGTAACGGAATGGATATTACGAACGTCTTTTTTATTCGACCCACAAACTGCTTCATCAGCAAACAGCCTCCAAAATCAATATGGCGCGTCAACTCTAGCACTTGTATCTATTCTTTCAGGCCGGAAGCAGACATCGTTTCAACAACATTGCTCTGCGATAAAATGAAAACTGAAACCGGAACAATCATCATAACAACAGCTACCGCGGAACCCACTCCCGCTCTTACAATGCCTCCGGCAAGTATTTGCTGCAGTGCATATTGGAGAGGCTTATACTGTTCACTGAAGATAAAATTGCCCCCTGTGCTGTTCCACAAATTCTGAACAGAGAAAATAATCGCTGTTAGCCATGCAGGTTTTACCATTGGCATTGCTATCTTAAAAAAAGAATTCAATACTCCCGCCCCGTCAATGCTCGCGGATTCAATTATGGTGTCGGGTATCATTGATTCCATAAACTGTTTCATCAGAAAAAGGTTCAACGGCATCGCAAACGCAGGGACAATAATCGCAAGATAGCTGTCAATCCACCCTAAATCCCTCATTGTCAGGTAGTTTGGGAGGGCTGTAACCTGACCCGAAAACATCAGGGACAACACAACTATATTAAATAATACCTTTCTCAGGCCAAGGCGATATTTTGCCAGAGCAAATGCGGCAAGTGAAGAAATAAGCACCATCCCCGCCGTTCCGACCGCTGTAACGAACAATGAATTAAAGACATACCTTGAAAAGGTAATAACAGATTCGCTCATCACCGTGAACATGTCAGAAAAGTTGTCAAGGGTCGGATTTTGCACAAACAGTCTGGGCGGATAAATGAACAGCTCATCCAACGGCTTGAACGCGTTGTTCAAAACATAGACAAAGGGCAACGCCATAAAAGCCCCTAACAGCATCAAAAGCAAGAAGTTGAGTGCATTAACCGCAGCAGACCTGTTAAGCCTTCTTCCTCTAAACATATTCACGGTCAAACCTTTCTGATTAACTTCTGCACCCACTTGTTTACAAATACCATCATCAGGAACAGGATTGTCGCAATAGCGCACGCATAACCCATATCGTAACGTATAAAACCATAATCCTGCAGATGAGTTACTATGGTGTGCGCCGCATAATCTGTGCTTGGGAACCCCGCCAGATTTATCATAATGTCAGCAGCCGCAAAAGATGAGGTAACGCTCATAACCGCGCCAAACATCAATTGGGGCTTTATTGCGGGCAGGGTGATAAACCAGAATTCCTGATACCTGTTCCTAATCCCGTCAATAGCGCCGGCTTCGTAAAGACCCTTGTCTATCCCCTGAAAGCCTGCAATAAACGACAGAAAACCTGCACCAAGGGACATCCATAAAGCAACAAGTATAATGACGCTCATCATGTATGTAGGGTCTGTAAGCCACTGAACAGGCTCGTTAATTATCCCGTATTTGATTAAAAACCCGTTGACGAAACCGGCACTGTCGCCACTAAACATCAGTGTCCAGATGAGATAGAGCTGGCCGGAAATAGAGGGCGCATAAAAAACCACTGTCAGAATAGACCTGATTGCCGGGCTGAAATCGTTTATTACCCACGCCAACATCAATGAGATTAAATATCCTAAAGGGCCGGTAATAATCGCGAAATAGAAAGTGTTCGCCAACGCTTTGATGAACACATCATCATGGAGAAAAAGGTTTTTATAATTATCAAGCCCTATCCACTGCGGCTCCTGAAAAATATTGAAATAGGTAAAACTGTAACGCACAGCTTTAAGAACAGGAAGAACGGTAAAAACAAAAAATATCGAGAAGAACGGCAGCAAACAAAGGTATATCTGCCAGCTTTTAATTTCTGTCTTTAATACATGCCTTATACTGGTTTTTTTTATTACTGCACCGGAACCGGATACCCTGGTATTCATCAAAGCCACTCCCTCTTGCTCAAGCCACCCTGTTGTTCACGTCAAGTTTAAATTCTTTGCACTTTATCTTTATTTCCTCATCAATAATTCTCGCATAGTCGAGTAGGGTCTCGCGAGGGTTGGTCTTGCTGTAAACAGCTTTTCTGAAAGCGTTTTCAAGATGCCTGTGTATAAAATATCCTCCGGGAATGGACGGCATGCCTTTTGCGTAGCTGCGCTGTGATGTAATCTTGTTATAGTCATTCAGGCTCCACGGCAGGTTTTTAAACGCATTTAAATTGGCTGTCGGGTATCTTGCAGATGTTCCAAGTATTGCCTCAAGCTCCCTGCCGTATCTTAGCTGTGTTTCATCGGATGTCCACCATTTCATAAACTCCCATGACTTTCCGGGATTCTCTGTGCTGGCCATCATCATAATCGCCGTTCCTGAACTCATGACGCTTCTGTCTATGGTGCCATCCTCCCGCACTGTACCGGGAACGGGCGCGAAATCCCAATCCCCTCTGATTTCCGGTGCTGTTACCTGCAAATTATTAAACATGCCAAAATCAACAATAGCCAGCGGCATTTCTCCTACCCGAAAACGGGTTACGAAATCAAATTGCAAAGGTATTTTGTAATTGACATACAAACCCGTCCACTCTTCAAAGGCTTTAATCGCCTCTTCAGTCGTAAGATTATTTAAATATGACCTTTCTTTATAGAATGAACCATTGTTCTGATATAGTATAATCCCGTATGCCCCGGCGCCTTGCTGGAGGCCAAAATACATATTGCTTTTTTCAAGCTCGGATATTATTATGATAAGGTCTTCCCACGTCTGTGGCACTTCAAGACCCAAATCACTCATAATATCCGTGCGGTAAAACATCATCGGAAAGTTTTCGGTTTCGGGCAATCCATATACCCCGCCGTTATAACGCAACGGGGTGATAGCTGATTCCGAAAAACGTTTCAGAATCTCATCACAGTCAGGGAAAGTGGATATGTCGTATACTGCTCCTCTCATTCCGAAGTTTACCGGCTCGGTATTCGCCATCTGCAATATAACGTCTGATTCTATGCCTCCGGCAACAGCAGGCAATATCATCCCGCTCTGAACAAGCTGCAGGTTAACTCCGGTTTTATTGTCCCTGCTAAACGAGTCATCTATAAGGCGTTTAATTATATTTGCCTGGTCCCGGCCGGTTGTTACCCAGACTTTCAGGGTTTCCTGCTCTTCATATATATTGCCTATCATGCTATAATCCACGATGAAAGTGGCAAAGAAGTTTTTTGCCTCATGCCAGATATTCTGAAAAAAGCCCGCTTCTGCTTTTTTCAATCCTGTTTTGGGCGAATACACGGTAATGTAGTCTAACAATAACGGCTGGTTCCTTAAATCAACAATCAGTGCGCTTAACGCGCCTATATTCGATTTCAGATTGTCCATCCTGCGCGGCAGAGTTTCAGGTTTTTTTACAAGGCTGTTTAATTGATACCTCAACCTGCTGATTATTGCCGACTTATCGCCCCTGCTGCCGGTCAGCTTAACCATGTCTTCTAATAATGTTTCAAGTTTCTCTGCCTGCTCTTTGAATGTTGAGACAACATCCTTCAGGTTTTTCTCAATCATATAATCGCGATAAATGTCAGGGGTAGCGCCCATATACATTACCGCTTTCTGATAGGCCTTATTAAGCTCTCTCACCGTTTCTTCCGCTTGTTTAATTAACGGAGCATATTCTCCCAGCACATTTTCAATTCTTATGGTATGCTCCCCTTTGTCCAGATAGATGTTATAAGGGGTTTCGCCACCAAGCACATATTGCTTCCACTTGGTTGAAAACCCGAATCCAACACTGTCCAGCTCTTTAAACGGGAGCTGATTGTCAATAAGTATTCTCCGGTAGCATTTCATCCCTCTTGCCATATTCTGCTTAACTTTAATAGCTATGTTGTAAAAACCCGGCTCATCAACCTTAAACCTGTATTCCACCCACTGTCCAAGCTGATTCCATGTCGCGCCGCCTAAAGCATTCAGTTTTATCTGCACATTTGAGCAGGGCTGCATCAGCGGCGACGTTTTATCGTTAACCGCAAAAATCATCGGAGATGATTTTTGCGACGGGGTTTCAGCTTCAATTTCCTTATAGTAACCGACAGAGTTGTCCTTCCCCCGGTTTTTCATAAGATATGATTTGTAGTCCGGCGCTTCCTCGAATTGTAAAAGCTCTATCTTATCTATCCTCAACGAATCCTTGCCAGCGGTCAACCTGATTGTGTTTTTGCCCGCCTTAAATTCGAACAGCAGGGGTTGGCTGACATAACCCTTTGGGTCAGTTATAAAGCTCTGCTGCCATCTCGGAACATGGTACGAGTTCGGACGGATGTCATTACCCCGGTTGTCGTGTTTTATGGGCAGTTCGTCCCGATACGTTTTTGTAAGCTCTATTTTTTTGCAATCCTCAAAAGGCAGCTTGTCGTTTATCTCCAAAGCGGTTTCAATAATATCCCCTCTACCCTCTTCAGTGAAATAATTAATCCTTATGCTGTAATACCCCGGTTCCTCAACTTCAAGCTCCCAAACAGCACTGCTGTTTTCAGCGATATTAACCACTGTTTTCCCTTCAAGGGTTTCCAATACGGCATCTGATTTTTGTGAAGAAAAACTTTCAGCTCCAACATCAATGGCTTTCTTCGGACGAGCCAAGCCCTCCCTGAGCGTGTCCTCATAGCGCAGTTCGGTTTTCGCCTCGGCATTATCGCCTATATCCGCAATTACGGAAAAACCAATTGCGGGCAGCGTATTCAATAGAAGCCAGACAACCGATATCAGAGCTATGTACCGTTTCATAGAAACCTCCATAAGGTTCACGTAATCACACGGTTTTTATTAGATAAGACCAGTCTTTGTAATATGTCTTTGATTAGCAGAAAAACTAAAATCACTTCTTACTCACAGGTTTTTGCTTTGTTATTTATCAAAAATTATAGTAACGTTAATCATTTTTTGAGATACATTTTTTATAATATATTAACGCCAATAGCCCGATATGTCAATACATATTAACAAAAATTTTTTGTTTACATCGACAATTGTATGTTGGTTATATAAACCCTCGAATTATATGTTATTTTTGACGATTTATCTCCCGCATTTTTGTTACTATTGTTTCTGCAGTTTTTGTTGACTGTTAACGTAACGACATGTATAATTATGTATAATGTGGTATAGTCGTGTTCAGGAGGTAGTAAAGGATGAAAGATACGGATAAGAAAATCTCGATGCAGACAATTGCAGACAAACTCGGCGTAACCAAGGTTACCGTGTATAGGGCACTGAACAACATACCCGGTGTAAGCGACCGGGTTAAAAGCGATATTATTAAGTGCGCCGACGAGTTGGGTTATCAGTATTCAAAAAGAACTGTAAACAAATACACCGGTATCTCTGATTTTGCTTGTATCGTCCCCCAGCATTTTCTGGCTGAACACGACAGGTTTTACTCAAAAATCTATGAGCACATTCAAATGTTGTGTAACCAGCATAATATAAGACTAACCCTTCATGTTATGACTAATAAAGATGAGGAGGAAGCAAATATTCCTCCGGAGATTTTCTTAAACACCTGTTCAGGCGTTTTCTTTGCGGGCTTTATATCCAGCAAGGTTATAATGAAAGTAAAAGAGAAAGGAAAGCCGATAGTTTTAATCGACCATTTCCATCACGAGTTCGAGCTGGATTCCATTCTGTCCGACAACTACTATATGGGTTATGTTGTAGCTTGCTATCTAATCGAAAAGGGACATGAAAATATCGGTTTTGTCGGCGACTATAACAACATTCCAAATATTGCGGACAGATTTCTCGGATTGCAGAAGGCTTTAATCGAAAACAAGCTGCCCATACGCCGTGAAAACTATATAATAAACGATGATTGGAAAACCGGGCTTTACACTCTGAACTTTAGATTGCCCGACCCGCTGCCCACCGCCTTTGTATGCCACTGCGACATGGCAGCCTATTATCTTTATGAAAAACTTAAGCTGTCCGGTTATTCAATCCCCGATGATGTTTCTGTCATCAGTTTTGACAATACCGATATCGCAGAAACAATAACCCCAAAGCTGACATCAATCTACTCTTCAAGAAAAGACTTTGCCGAGCTGGCATTCAGGCAAATGGTGCATCGCATTAATTATCCGGATTCAATGCCCGAAAAGAACTTTATACCCTTTTCTCTGGCAGAAAGAGATTCTGTAAAGGACATTAGATTTTTACTGATCTGCCCCCCAAAAAACCTCGGTGTAAAATTAATGTAGGGGTTTTTAAAGAAAAAGATACAAGAGATTGCCAAAAAGTGATTAAATAGAGTTAGGGACTCAAAATCACTTAGAAGGAGGCAACCTCTTGTGAAAACCATTGTAA
>Ga0208823_1001246_pt1 | contig 20379 bp, 18 predicted proteins | sample AD_UKC075_MetaG_FD_184440 | JGI IMG/M metagenome (GOLD analysis project Ga0208823, IMG submission 184440) | Active sludge microbial communities of municipal wastewater-treating anaerobic digesters from USA - AD_UKC075_MetaG (SPAdes) (version 2) | ecosystem: Engineered > Bioreactor > Anaerobic >... | reverse complement strand
TCATCGAGCGTCTGGAGCACCACCATGAACAGCTCCCGAGCAAAGGCCAAACACGCCTCTTCAAGAGTATTGATATCTACTGTATCTTCAAGTAAACTAAGGATGAGAGCGGTGTTGCTAACATCGCTTCTCATGAGACCTCGCCTCCTAACTGCTACTGATTTGTGTGCGAGGTCTCTTTTTTTATGTCTACACCAGGAACTCCTTCCAAACACCTACTAAAACCTTACACTAACATTGCAGGGAAATTCTAGACACTGGCAGCGCTGCCACTTCAGCTGATCTTCTTCAGCGTGATGCGGATCTTCGTCCCCTTGCCCACCCGGCTCTCGATGGCGATGGTGCCCTTGTGCCGGTCAATGATATGCTTGACGATGGCCAGGCCCAAACCGGTGCCCCCGGTCTGCCGGGAACGGCCCTTATCCACACGGTAAAAACGCTCAAAGATGCGATCCAGATGCTCCGAGGGGATACCAACGCCGTTGTCGCCCACAATGAACTCCACGTGGTCCAAGCCTTCCTCTGCTTCGATCCACACCCGGCCGCCCTCCTGCGTGTATTTTACCCCGTTATCCACCAAATTCAACGCCACCTGGCGCAAAAGCTTCTCGTCGCCTTCCACGATGATGGGGTTGTAGATGTTGTTCTCCAGGGTGATCTGCTTCTCTTCTGCTCTACTCTGGAGGAGCAGCACCGTATCGTCGAAGATCTTCTTCATGTCCACCGCTGCCTTGTTCACTTTGAGCTTGCCGCTTTCGATACGGGAAAGGTCCAGCAGGTCGTTGATCAAAGCGATCATCCGGTCCGTTTCGGCGGCGATGATGCGCAGGAAGCGCTCCAAGAGCTGCTGGTCATCGAGATGGCCGTTGAGCAGCGTCTCCACGAAACCCTTGATGGAAGTGAGGGGGGTGCGCAGTTCGTGGGAAACGTTGGACACAAACTCCTGGCGCATCTGTTCCAGATGCCTGAGGGAGGTCACATCCCGCATCACCGCCACTGCCCCTTGGATCTTCCCCTTTTCATCCTGCAGCGGACTGCTGGTGATGGCCACGGTGCGTTCGCTGCCGGGGCGCACCCGCACTTCACTGGTGAAGGTCTCCCTGGCGTCCATGGTCTTTTCCAGGATGCGCATCAGCTCCTCGTGCCTGGTGGCATCGAAGAGATTCTGGCCGATGACATCCTCCGGCAGATCCCAAAGGTCTGCAGCCGCCCGGTTGGCCAGGATGATTTCCCGCCGCATGTTCACCGCGATCACGCCATCGTCCATACTGGACAAGATGGTATCCAGCTGCCCTTCCCTGCTGCTGATGGTTTCGAACAGATCGTCTAAGATCTCGGAAAGCTCGTTGAAGGCCCTTCCCAGCTGGCCGATTTCATCGGTGCTGCGCACCAAGACCATGCGCCCGAACTGCCGCTCCTGGAGGCTGCGGACCATGGCCAGAAGATCCTGGATGGGGTTGGTGATGGACCTGTTGACCAGATAGGCCACGGCCACGGCGCTGGCGGCCACTACAATGGCAATGAGAATGGAACCCCTGGCGATTCTCCGGGACATGTTGGAGATCTCGCCCTTGGCCATGAACACCTGCAGCACGGAACCGTCTTCCAGGTTGACGTAGGCGGCGAAGTAGTCCTTCAGGTCAAAACCGGAGGGAGTGGAACCGGCCACCAGCTGGCCCGAAGCGTCCAGGATCCTGATGGTGCGCTTGGTCAATCTCTCCAGGAACTCAACCTGTTCCTGCAGGGCCCCGGGATCGCTGAGCTGGGCGGCCAGGGCCTCACTGAGACTCAAGCTGATCATCTGGGCATCGGCGCTCAGGTCTTCCCTGGCCCTGGTCTCCAACGAGCGCTGCGCCAGGCGCGCCACAAAAAACGTGGTAACCCCAACTGAAAGCAAGGTTACCACCAAAACTAAGCTTGTTAACTTGAAAAGTAATGGGCCGTTGAAACGCCACTTCTTCAAGCTAGTTCCCCCTCAGTTTGTACCCTACCCCATGAATAGTTTCGATGCGGCTTTCGCCTTCAGGACCCAGTTTGCGGCGGAGGTGCCGGATGTGTACGTCCACAGTGCGGGTCTCGCCTTCGTACTCGTAACCCCAGACCTTCTGGAGGAGCACTTCCCTGGTCATCACTTTGCCCACGTTCTGCATGAAGATGTGGAGCAGGTCAAACTCTTTGCGGGTTAATTCCACTAGCTGATCATTGACCCTTACTTCCCTGGTGTCAACCTGCAGGTGGATGTTGCCCACCTTGTATTCATTTTCATCCTGGGATTCTTGGCCGCTGGCCCGGCGCAGAACCGCCTTGATCCTAGCCACCAGCTCCAGGGGGCTGAAGGGCTTGGTCATGTAATCGTCTGCTCCCAGCTCCAGGCCGAGAACCCGCTCCAGCTCAGTTTCCTTAGCTGTGAGCATGATAATGGGCACATTGCTGTTGCGCCTGATCTCCTTGCACACATCGTAGCCGTCTTTACCCGGCAGCATGAGATCCAGCACGATCAGATCTGGCTTGTAGGATTCATACATCTCCAGCGCAGCAAACCCGTCGGCGGCGATGGCTGTTTCAAAGCCCGCCTGCTCCAAGTTAAAGCGAATCAGTTCCTGGATGGAAGGTTCGTCATCGACGATAAGTATTTTTTGCTTGATCATCTCAACTATCACCCCATTTTTGATTAATAGGTAAAGCCGTCCAGCTCATCCAAAGTGCCTTCGTCTCCCGTGATGCGCACCACGAAGTAGTGGGGCATACAGACGATAACCTGTCCAACATGGCGCCGCCAGCCCGTGTGCACACAAATGAGATCTGGGCAGTCGGCTTCCAGCACACGCACCTGGCCATCGCGAATTTCCACCACATTATAGCCATGCTCCGTCTCAAAACGGATGGGAGCGGTATCGCGGGCCAGATCCAGCTCGCGAACGACTTTTCCTTCAATTTCTATCTGAACCTTAGTTCCGGGAGCCCGCTTCGGCAGAACCACCTGGTTATGCACAAAAGCAGCCGCCCCGATAAGGAGTAATACGACAACGAGAATAAGATCTCCTTTAACCTTTCCTTCCGATTTCATTAACAACAGCTCCAAAAAATGGCGGAAGGGGTGGGATTCGAACCCACGGAGGGCGCAAACCCTCGACGGTTTTCAAGACCGCTCCATTCGTCCGCTCTGGCACCCTTCCCCTCCCTAACTTGATACATTATAACCCAAGTTTGCATACTTAACAAGTAGCTATTTTTCGGAAGAAAAGCTTTCAGAGCTTCTTTGCCGGAGCGATTCTGTCCAAACCGCCCATGTACGGACGCAGCACCTCGGGAATGACCACAGAACCGTCCTCCTGCTGGTAGTTCTCGATCAGGGCGGCTAGGCAGCGGCCCACGGCGATGCCGGACCCGTTGAGCGTATGCACAAACTCGGGCCGGGCTCCCTTCTCCCGCCTGAAGCGGATATTGGCCCGGCGGGCCTGGAAATCTTCGAAGTTGCTGCAGGAAGAAATCTCCACGTAGCGCGCGTAGCTCGGCATCCAAACTTCCAGATCGTACTTCTTGCTCTGGCTGAAGCCCAGATCAGCTGTGGACATGAGCACCACCCGATAGGGCAGCCCCAGCCGTTTCAGCACTTCTTCGGCGTTGCCCGTCAGCTTCTCCAGCTCATCGTAGGAAGTTTCAGGCGCCACAAACTTCACCAGCTCCACCTTGTTGAACTGGTGCACCCGCACCAGCCCCCTGGTATCCCGGCCGTGGGAACCGGCTTCCGAGCGGAAGCAGGCGGAATAGGCCGCATGGTAGATGGGCAGGTCTTCCATGTTCAAAATCTCGTCCTGGTAGAGGTTGGTCACCGGCACCTCCGCGGTGGGCACCAGGTAATAGTCCATTCCTTCCAGCTTGAACATATCCTCCGCGAATTTGGGCAGCTGCCCAGTTCCCGTGGCGCTGGCGGCATTGACTATGAAGGGCGGGAAAACTTCGGTGTAACCGTGCTCGGTGATGTGCAGATCCAGCATGAAGTTGATGAGCGCGCGCTCCAGGCGGGCACCGAGGCCTTTCAGGAAGTAGAAGCGTGCCCCCGTCACCTTGGCCGCCCTCTCGAAATCGATGATGTCCAGGTCTACGCCTAGATCCCAGTGGGGCTTGGGTTCAAAAGCGAACTGGCGGGGCTCCTCCCAGCGCCTGATCTCCAGGTTGTCATCCTCGCTGGTTCCCACGTGCACCGACTCGTGGGGAAGGTTGGGAATGCGCAAAAGCAGATCCTGCAGCTTGGTCTCTACCTCCCGGACCCTGTCATCCAGCTCCTTGATCCGCTGGGAGACCACCCGCATTTCCTCAATCAGATGCTGGGCATCCTGCTTTTCCCGCTTGAGCCGGGCAACTTCCTCGGACACCTCGTTGCGCTTGGCCTTGAGCTGCTCCACCTCCGTGAGCAGGCTGCGCCTCTGCTCATCCAGGGCCAGCACCTCATCGATGGGGGCAGCTTCGCCCTTCTTGGCCAGTCCCTCCCGGACCTTATCTGGGTTTTGGCGAATCATTCGTAGGTCTAGCATGGCACCTTCCCCTTTGCACTTAATGAAAAACTCGTCTCTGAACTCGAAAGCCCAGGGACGAGTCTGAAACCCGCGTTGCCACCCTGATTAACTGCGGACCAGCCGCAGTTCACCTCATTTACCTATGCAGTTGTGCAGTTCAGGAGTTGGAACCTAAGGTTTCCGGCTGGTTCACACCGCCCACCAGCTCTCTGGATCTGGAAGGGCCTTAGTAGGTCTCCCTCATCACTGTTTGAAACTATATCTGATTATACCCAAAGCCAGTTTTAAAATCAACTCTTTCTAAACACCCGGCAAACGCCGCTGCTTCTGCCTCCCCCGGGGAAGCAGATCCTTCAGCCCCATAGGCCGCTGGGCGGCATCCTCCACCGAGCGGTAGAAAACGTACAGGCCCAGCGCCCGGAACAGGCTGGAAGCGAGGAAAACCGGGCGCAGCCCGAAGCTTTCCGCCGCGAACCCGCCCACTAAGGGTCCGGCGGCCATGGCCAGGCCCATCAAGGTATTGTAGGCCCCCACATAGACGGTGCGGTTGTCGTCGGGGGTGATTTCCAAAAGCAGGTTGAACGCCCCTAAGTTATAGCCTCCCCAAGCCACCCCGTTGATTATGTAGATGATCAGGGGAAACCAGGTGCTGCGGGTTCCCCACCACAAAAGGGGCAGGAAAACCGCGCCGATGCCCGAGGCCAGCATCACGTTCTTCTGGCCGAAAACATCAGCAAGGCGCCCCCAGTAGCGCTGAACCAGCACCTGTGTGGCCAGGTTCACACCGGAAAAGACCGCCCAAAAGCCTGCAGCGCCCCCTAAATCTTCCACAAAATACACCACGAAAAGGGAGCTGGCCAGGTTCACCCCGAAGTTCCAGATCAGAGAGCTGCGCACATAGCTTCTGAAATCTTTCTGGGTGCGCACTTCCCCCCAAAACGCCTGCACCTTGGCCCGAAAGGAAATACCCTGCCTAGGCTTGGGCGGACTTTGGGCAAATTCGATGGTGGAAAAGATGTAGGTCGCGGTGAGCCCCAGGGCCGCTGCCCCGCCGAAGATCAGCTGGAAGTTGAGGGGAAAGCGCAGGGTCAAAAGGACAGTGGCCAGCACCGTGGCCGCCACCGCGCTGATATTGCACACAATGTTGCGGTTGGCGTAGTAGCGGCCCCTGATGGCCCTGGGAATCAGCTCCGCCTGCAGCGCGGTCCAGGCCGGCACCCCGATATTGGCCGCCAGAATGCGGAAGGTGGCAAGTAAGATAACCACACCCACCCTGTACTGCGGCGGCACCAAGAAGGGCACGATGGCCAAAAGGGCCCAGGTGGAACGGGCCAAGTAGCCTCCCACAATGGGCAGGATCCGCTTGTCCTTCATCCGCTCGGACCAAAGGCCCGCGGGGATCTGCAGGAGGTTGCCGATGAGGTTGGGAAAGGCGGTGAGCATGCCGATCTGGGAAGGCGTCGCGCCCAGCCCCAAGGCAAAAAGGCCTAGATACGGGGCTGCCAGGTTCTCGGCAGCCACCGCAAAGGCCCCTTCCACCGTATTTAACTTCATAGCTTTCCGTACCCGTTTGGTGACTGGGAAGACCAACGCCAGCCCTCCTAAGAGGTTAGTTCAACTCGGGATACAGGGGAAATGCTTCCGTGAGCCGGTCAATGGCCTCCCGGATTTCGCTGAAATCTGTGCGTCCCTCTTCCAGCGTCTGGGCAATGAGGCTGCCAATCAGGCGCATCTCTTCGGTTCCCATCCCCCTGGTGGTGAGGGCGGCTGTGCCCATGCGGATCCCGCTGGTGATAAAGGGGCTTTCCGTCTCGAAGGGGATGGTGTTCTTGTTCACGGTGATGCCCACGCTGTCCAAAAGCTCTTCCGCTTGCTTACCGGTGAAGCCCTTGGCCTTAACCTTGACCAGCAAGAGGTGATTGTCGGTGCCACCTGAGACCAAGGGGAAGCCGTGGTCTTTGAGGGTCTCGCCCAAGGTTTGGGCGTTGGCCACAACCTGCCTTTGGTAGTCCTTGAACTCAGGCTGCAGGGCTTCCTTGAAGGACACCGCCTTGGCGGCGATCACATGCATGAGCGGGCCCCCCTGCATACCTGGGAAGACGGCTTTGTCAATGGCCTTGGCGTGCTCTTTGGTGGTGAGGATCATGCCTCCCCTTGGTCCCCGCAGGGTCTTGTGGGTTGTGGTGGTAACGAAATCCGCATAGGGAACCGGGCTGGGATGCACCCCCGCGGCCACGAGACCCGCAATGTGGGCCATGTCCACCATGAGCAGGGCGCCGGCCTCATCGGCGATTTCCCGGAAAATCTTGAAGTCGATGATGCGGGGGTAGGCGGAAGCACCGGCGATGATCATTTTGGGCCTGTGCTTGAGGGCCAGATCCCGCACCTGGTCGTAGTCGATCCGCTCATCTTCTTTCCGCACACCGTAGTGGATCACCTTAAACCAGGCCCCCGACTGGTTCACGGGGCTGCCGTGGGTGAGGTGTCCACCGTGGCTTAGGTCCATGCCCAAAATGGTATCCCCCGGCTGGAGTGCGGCGAAGAACACCGCCTGGTTGGCCTGGGAACCGGAATGGGGCTGGACGTTGACATGCTCCGCGCCGAAGAGCTGTTTGGCCCGCTCAATGGCTAAATTCTCCGCAACGTCCACAAACTCGCAGCCGCCGTAATAGCGTCTACCTGGGTACCCCTCAGCATATTTATTGGTTAGCTGACTCCCCAAGGCTTCCAGGACGGCGCAGCTGACAAAGTTTTCCGATGCAATCAGCTCAAGCTTCTTGTTCTGCCGGCGGGTCTCATCCTTGATCACCTGCAGAATTTCCGGGTCAGTTTCTCGGAGGAACTTAAGCAAACCCAATCACCTCTCTTGTGGGATCTCCCTTCGAAGGAGTGGTCTTATGGTCACCGAACTGCGTGCCGTGCTCACCATGGCCCTACTCCGTCTGCTCGCGGGAACGCTGGAGATTTCAGCGGGGCTCCTCATGGTCAAGCTGGGCAGGGTGGAATCTGCGCTGAAGATCAACGCGGTGCTGGGGCTGATCGGCCCGGTGATCCTCACTTTAGTGAGCGGCGTGGGACTTCTGCGCCTGAGCACCCAGCTCCCCTGGCCCCGGCTGACCTTGGTGGCCCTGGGCGTTTTGCTCATCTTTTGGGGCACTAACTAGAGCTACGGGTAGATGCGGTTCAACATGCGCGGGAAGGGGATCGCTTCCCTCAGGTGGGCCAGGCCGCAGATCCAAGCCACGGTGCGCTCCAGCCCCAACCCAAAGCCGGAATGGGGCACACTCCCGTATTTCCTCAGATCAATGTACCACTGGTAGTGCTCTTCAGGCAGGTTGTGCTCCCTGATCCGCTGCACAATGAGATCCAGATCGGCTATGCGCTCGCCGCCGCCGATGATCTCGCCGTAGCCCTCGGGAGCCAGAAGGTCGCTGCCTAAGACGATTTCCGGCCGCTGGGGATCGGGCTTGAAGTAAAAGGCCTTGATCTCCGTGGGAAAGCCGTAGATGAACACAGGCTTGTCGAAGTGGTTGGCGATGATGGTTTCATCGGGCGCCCCCAGATCTTCGCCCCACTGGATATCGGAGCCGTTTTTCTGCAGCATTTCCACCGCCTGATCATACGAGAGGCGGGGGAAGGGGGGAACCACCTTTTCCAGCTTAGTGATATCCCGCTCCAGCACTGCCAGCTCCTTTTGGCAGTGCTCTAAAACGTGCTGCACCAGGTAGCTCACGTATTCTTCCTGCAGCTTCATGTTGTCTTCCTGGTCGTAGAAGGCCATTTCCGGCTCGATCATCCAGAACTCCATCAGGTGGCGGCGTGTTTTCGATTTTTCCGCCCGGAAGGTGGGCCCGAAGCAGTACACCTTGCCGAAGGCCATGGCCGCGGCTTCCATGTACAGCTGCCCGCTTTGGGAGAGATAGGCCTTGTCGTCGAAATAGTCGGTTTCAAACAGGGTAGTTGTGCCCTCCACCGAGGCCGGGGTCAAAATCGGCGCGTCGATGAGCACAAAATCCCGCTCGTCGAAGAACTTGCGGGTGGCTTTGATCAGCTCGTTCCTCACCAGCATGATGGCGTGCTGCTTGCGGGATCTGAGCCAGAGGTGCCTGCGGTCCAGGAGGTACTCCACCCCATGCTCCTTGGGGGTGATGGGGTATTCCTCCGCCAGCTGCACGATTTCCAAATCGGTCACCGCGAGCTCATAGCCGCTCACGGCGCGGGGCTCTTCCCGGACAACCCCCCGCACGATCAGGGAGGATTCCTGGGTGAGGCGTTTGGCCCCTTCGAAAACCTCCTGGGGAACCTCGCTTTTCACCACCACGCCCTGGATCAGATCGGTGCCGTCCCTGATGATCAAAAAGAGGATCTTCCCGCTGGAACGTTTATTGTACAACCAGCCCCTGATCTCCACTTCGCTGCCCACATGTTGGCCGATGTGCTTGAGATAGACCTGTTCCACCACTTCTCCTCTCCTTCTACCTTTGGTGTAATTCTTCGTAGAGGCCCTTGAGGATCAGGGCATCTTCTTCCAGAATGGGGCTCTCGCAGGTGAGCCAGCCCGCAACGTCAAAGTCCACTAGGGCTTGGAGCACAGCCCGGTAATCCAGTTCCGTCTCCTCCAGGGGCACATGGCGCTTTTCACCCCTTGGCCCGTACTCGATCCCCGAGAGGTGAATGTGCATGGCCTTGAGGGCCTCTTCGCCCAGACCATCGCGGATCGATTGCAAAACGCCCGCGAAGTGCTGGTAGGAGTTGTACTCTCCGAGACTGCGGGCATACAAGTGGGCGAAGTCCACGCAGGGGTAAACGCCGGGCAGCTCCTGCCCCAGGCGGATCAGCTCCTCCAGAGTGCCAAACTGGGTGGGCCCGCCGGTGGTTTCCGGGCTCAGGCGGATGTTCACGCCGCTTCTGGCCAGCTCCTCCAGCATGTCTTCCATATGCCCCTTCACCAGCTGGTACACCTGCTGGGGATCGTCGTCGTGGTAAAAGGCGGCATGGAAGGTGACGCTCACCGCCCCCGCCGCGGCCCCCACCTTCGCCGCCTGCACGATCCGCTTTTTGCTGGCTTCGATTTTTTCCGGGTCCGCTGAATTGAGGTTTATGTAATAGGGGGCGTGGACAGTGAGGGAGATGCTCAGCTCCTCAGCCAGCTCCCCCACGGTGCGGGCGGTCTTTTCACCCATGCGCACCCCCCGCACAAATTCGATCTCCATATGGTCCAGGCCCAGCTCGGCCAGGCGCCGGATGCCGTCGGGAGTAGTCTGCGGCTTGGCGGATGCAGGAATTCCAGCCGTTCCGATTCTCAGTCCAGCCACGACTCAGATGTCCTGCCCCGGAATGAGGATTTTCTTTTTGGGGATTTCCAGCTTGGGCTCCTCCCCACCTTCTTCCTCATCCTGGAAATCCAACACTCTAGCCAAGGCATCGTTTACCTGCATCATCAGGCCGCTGAAGGCGAACTCCGCTTCAAAGAGCTCCCGAATGTAGGGGTTTATGGAAATCACGCCGAAGAGATTCTGCAGCTGCTCCTCCTCTTCAGGCGTTAACTCCTGCCCTTCCATCTGTTTTCTGTGCAGCTCCAGCTGTTTCTGCTGGAAATCCCGGAGCATGAGCCTGGCCGCCTGGTGGCTGTTCACCCTGGTCCTGGCCTCCAGCAAGCGCTTGTACTCGGGGCTGTCGATAATGGCCTGGGCCAGTTCTTCAGCTTTCTTCTGCACTTCCACGCATCCCGCCTCCTTTACTACACGTTAAACCTAAAGGTGATCACATCGCCATCCTGCACAATATATTCCTTCCCTTCCAACCGGAAGAGGCCCTGTTCTTTGGCCTTCTGCATGCTGCCGCACCTCAGGAGATCCTCGTAGGCCACGACCTCCGCCCGGATAAAACCCCTTTCCAGATCGGAATGGATCTTGCCCGCCGCGCGGCAGGCGGTATCACCCCGCCGGATGGTCCAGCTGTGCACTTCCTTTTCTCCAGCGGTAAAGAAGGAGATCAGCCCCAGATGGGCATAGACGGTGCGGGCGATGCGGGCAATACCCGATTCGGCAAGGCCCAGCTCCGCCAGGAACAGCCGGGCATCTTCCGCCTCCAGCTCGCTGATCTCCGCCTCGATCTGGGCGCTCACCTTGATCAGGGGCACATCCATGCGGGCCAGTTCTGCCTCCAGCTCTTCCTCTTGGGGATAGCTTCCTGCAGCCATCTGCCCTTCGTCCAGGTTAACCGCGGCGATCAGAGGTTTTTTGGTGAAGAAATCGTAACTCCGCACAAGCTTCTCCTCTTCTGCATTCAGCTTTAGGCTGCGCAGGGGCAGATCCTGCTCCAGGGTTTCCCGGCACTTCTCCAGCACGGCCAGCTCTTCCCCGGCCTTGGGGTTTTTGCCCCGCTGCTTCGCCAGGCGCTCCAGCCGGGTTTCCAGGAGGGTCCAGTCGGCGATGAGCAGCTCCTGCTGGAGATCTTTGAAATCGGTGTAGGGCTGGATCCCAGTTATGCTCGGAACCAGGTCCGACTCAAAGGCCCTGAGCACCGCCACCAGGGCATCCACATCCCGCACGGACTGCAGAAAGTCCAGCGAGCTGCGGCCCGGCTGAAAGCCCGGCACATCCCAAAAATCGATGGTGGCGTAGGTCACCTTACGGGGTTTATAAAGCTCGGCTAAGGCATCGACCCTGGGGTCAGGGATTCTGCCCACTGCCAGCTGGGCTTTCCCGCTGGCAGCTGCGCCGTGCTTGGTGAGCAGGCGGAACAAGACGCTTTTGCCTGCTTGAGGTTTGCCGATGATACCGATCTTCAACTTCAGATTTCCTCCAACGTCTGCAGCTAGATTGCTTCCAATGCTAGTGCCTTAATGTACTGTTTAATTGTAACATAGATGCCCCAAAAAAACACTCGCAACATGCAGAAACCGGCTCGGCGAAACCGAACCGGCGAGAACACAGCTCCCTATTTCCAAATCACGGTGGTGCAGGGCGCAAGCACCAATGAACAGCCCGGGCCATCAAGCTCAAAACTGTAAGGTCCCGAGGCAAAGAGGATCTCCCCTGGCAGGGACACCCCTGTCAAGAGCACTTCCTGCTCCTGGCGGGAGATGTTGTGGACCACCAGGGCCAGCTCATCCTGCCACCTCCGCCCATAGGCGATGATCCGGGGATTGTCTCCGCAGTCCACCTCCGAAAGGCTTCCCAGCTGCAGGGCGGGCTCCCTGAGGCGCAGGTGGATCAAGCGGCGGTAGTGGTTGAGAAGCGATCCCGGGTCGCCGTCCTGGCTTTCCACCGAAGGCTGCCAGCGGCCCGTGTTGAACAGGCTGGAGCGCCAGGCGGTCTGTCCGGGACCATCTAATTCGTACCATTTGAAGGGTTCCCTGATGTTTTCATGCTCGCCCCGGCCCTGCATGCCGATCTCTTCCCCGGCGTAGATAAAGGGATTGCCCGGCAGGGTCAAATAGATGGCCGCGGCCATTTTGGCCTGGTTCCAATCGCCAAACAGCTGCGACATAACCCGATCCTGATCGTGGTTGCTCAAAAAGGGTGCATCTATGGCCCAGCCCTGGGCGTATGCGTTGTACTGGGCGTGCTGCTGCAGCAGGGCCGCGACCAACCCTGTATCCAGGCCAAAGCGCACGATGGGGATGATCCGGTCCGCCAGGTCAAAGTTGAAGGCTGAATCGAAGGCTCCGTAGTAGGGGGCCACCACATGGGGGCTGTCCCACACTTCGCCCACCAGGTAGACATCTGGCTTGAGGGAGCGCACGAAGTCGCTGAACTCCAGCCACCAGTCCACCGCTTTCCGGCTGGGGTCGTGCTCAAAGAGGTGCTTGGCGGCATCCAGGCGGAAGCCGTCCACCCCCTGCTCCAGCCAGAAGGCGGCCACCGCTTTGAACTCCTCCCGCACCTTTGGGTTGGCCCAGTTCAGATCGGGCATTTCGCTCCAGAAGAGGCCGTAATAGTGGCCCGTTGCCGCGGGGTGCCAGACGATCTGGTTCCAGGGGCCCCGCCTTGTGAGGGGCGTTTCCGGATCAGCCCAGATATAGTAGTCCCGGTAGGGGCTTTCCGGATCTGAGCTGGCCGCCAGGAACCAGGGGTGCTGGCTGCTGGTATGGTTGCACACCAGATCCAGGATAACCTTCATGCCCCGGGCGTGGGCCTGGTCAATCAGCTCCTGGAAATCAGCCAGGGTACCGATTTCCGGGTCGATAGCGTAGTAATCCACCACATCGTATTTGTGATACGTAGGGGAAGGGTGGATTGGAGTCAGCCAAATTCCCGTAACGCCCAAATCGCTTGTGGTTTGCGGATCCCCGTCGTTGAGGTAATCCAAACGCTCGATGATCCCCCGCAGATCGCCCAGGCCATCGCCATCCCCATCGGCAAAGCTGCGCACGAAGATCTGGTAAAACACCCCATGCTTGCTGGCATAGAGCTCCTGCTCGGCGGGGGAAGCTGCCGCCAGGGGCAGCACCACAGCCGCGACCAAAAGCCAGGCCAGGAGCATGGTCCTCAGTTTGCGCATAACCTACTCCTTTCTCCCGCGGCCTTCGTCCTAGGCCGAACGACCCACCTGCTGTTTGAGGAGATCGCGGATCTCGGTCAGCAGCTTTTCTTCGGTGCTGGGCTCAGGCGGCGCCTCTGGCGCGGGCGGAGCTTCCTCTTCCTTCCTGCGCACCTTGTTGATCATGCGAATAGCCATGAAGATGCTGAAGGAGATGATCAGGAAATCCAGCACATTCTGGAGAAAGACACCGTAGGTCAGGGCCAGCTCGGCGGTGGTGTCGTTGGCCTGGCGCAGCACAAGTTTGAGGGAAGTGAGATCGACGCGTCCTACCAGCAGGCCCAAAATCGGCATGACCACATCATTTACCAGGGATGTGACGATTTTCCCGAAAGCGCCTCCCACAATAACACCAACGGCCATGTCCACGACGTTGCCCCGCAGGGCGAACTTCTTAAATTCCTGCCACATACCATCACCCCTCAATTCATTCAGACACTTGGTCTATTCTGTTCCGCCGGGCCGATCCCTGCTGCTCTTGAGAGGATCTAAAGGTTCCCAGCCCGGTGTGGTGCACCGGGCTGGCTTCCTGGGGTTAGCGGCCAGTGGCGAAGCTAGCCCCATCCACCAGGACCAGGCTGGTGCGGGCCGGTATGCTAACTTCGCTGCCGGGCACCTCCCACAGGGCCTCCTGGCCCGCCCGTTCGCCGTCCACCACCACGACCCAGCCTGCCCCCGGCAAGCTCACACTCTGGGGAGCGGTGCCCCCGTTGAACAGGACCACGATCTGCCCCCAGCTGTCGCCGTTGGCATGATCCTTGAGCACGTAGCCCACCATCTGGGGGGCGGGCATCTCCAGGAATTCAAGGTGCCTTTGGATCTCCTCTGTGGTGCGCATGCGGAAGGCCGGGTGGGCTTTGCGCAGCTCGATCAGGCCTTTGTTGTACTGGAACACATCCAGATACTGCAGTTTGCGCTCCCAATCCAGCTGGTTCACCCAATCGGGGGACTGATAGCTGTTGCCATCACCGTACTTGGTGCGCAGAAAATCCTGCCCTGCATGGAGGAAGGGAATGCCCTGGGAAGTGAGGACAATGGCGCTGGCCATCTTGTGCATCTTGATCAGCTCTTCCTCTGGTTCATCTGGATTGGTGACCAGAAGCTTATCCCACAAAGTGAGGTTGTCGTGGCACTCCGCATAGGTGATGGTCTGCCCGGGGTCGGCGGCATAGGGAGCGGAGGAGTAGTTCACCAAGGCGTAGTTCACCTGCGGATGGAAGGTGGCTGCGGCAATGCCGAACTTCACCGACTCTTCCATCCCGGGCTGGCCGTTGATAAAGCCGGGCTCCAAGTCGTTAAACACATGTCCTTTGATGCCGTCCCGCACATCATCGCTGAACACCGCCACACCCGGCACCTGGCTCACATGGGCCTTGAGGGTGCGCTGCTCCAAGGGGAGGGTGCTTTCCGCTGCGGTCCAGCCTTCTCCGTAGATGATGATGGAGGGATCCACCTCATCCAGGGCCGCCCGCACCGCGTTCATGGTATCCAGGTGGTGCAGGCCCATCAGGTCAAAGCGGAAGCCGTCCACCTTGTACTCGGTGGCCCAGTACACCACCGAATCGACGATCATCTTGCGCACCATGGACCGCTCATCGGCCAGTTCGTTGCCGCAGCCTGACCCGTTGGAGAAGCTGCCATCTGGGTTGAGCCTGTAATAGTAGCCGGGAACGATCAGATTCAGGTGGCTGTCCCCGCTCTTGCTGGTGTGGTTGTAAACCACGTCCATAACTACCCGCAGGCCGCTCTCGTTGAGGGCTTTGACCATCTCCTTGAACTCCCGCACCCGCACCTCGCCGTTAAAGGGGTTGGTGGAATAGGAGCCTTCGGGTACGTTGTAGTTCTGGGGATCGTAACCCCAGTTGAACTGAGGCTCAAAGAGGCGGGTTTCATCCACCGTGGCGTAATCGAAGGAGGGCAAAAGGTGGATATGGGTTACGCCCAGCTCCAGCAGGTGGTCCAGGCCTGTGGTCACCCCGCCAGGTCCCCGGGTGCCCCGCTCCGTGAGCCCGAGGAACTTGCCTTTATGGGTGATGCCCGATGCAGGGTGCATGGACAGATCCCGCACATGGAGCTCGTAGATCACCGCATCCACCGGGTGCTGGAAGGGGGGCTTTACCAGCTCCTCCCAGCCCTCAGGGTTGGTGCGGCTGAGATCAATCACCATGCCCCGCTCCCCGTTCACACCCACGGCCTTGGCGTAGGGGTCAACCGCTTCGTTAGTCCTGCCCCCCACGGTAACCCGATAGGTGTAGTAGGTGCCGTGGAGATCCCCTTCCAGCTCGGCAACCCAGGTGCCCTTGACATCCCGCTCCATGGGGTATTCCCTGCCCAGCCCCGCCACACTGTGGGGATAGGTGACCAGGGTTACCTGGGAAGCGGTGGGCGCCCACAGGCGGAACCTGGTCCGCTCCGGGGTGTACACTGCGCCCAGATCGTCCCCGTCGTAATGGAACGCTTCCTCAAAGGCTTTGCTGGAAAAGATCTGGCCAAAGCCAACCAAGATCTCGCCATAGGGCTCTTTAGACAAAACGTAGTCTGCCTGCAGATCCAGTTCTTCCTCGGTGAAGATCTGCACTTCCGAGGCGCTGCCCTGGACCAGCCGGGTGGGAACCACCTGGGCGATGGCCACCTCCTCCCCATGGGCGGTGAGGGTAAACCCGGCCAGCTCTTCGTCGCTGGCGGTAAAGGGCAGGTTGACCCGGGCGGTGATCAGGCGGGTGTCGTCGATCACCGCGGAGATGAACCGGGGATCAAGATCTATATCTTCCAAGCGGTAGTACAATCTAGCATCCTTTTCCATGAGCCAAACCTCAATCTGCCCCTCTTCATCCGCCCTGAACAGGGGAATAAAGCGGTCATGTTCCACATCCTTCTGGGCCCAGGCGTTGCTGGGCGTACTCCGGCGCACGATAATGCCCAAACTGGAGACATCATGTAGGCCCGTAAAGGGCACCACGGCCACCTTACCGAAATCGTCCTCGTGGGTGAACTCGATGCCGAAGCCTTCCTGGCCCTCCACCCACATCCAGAGGTTCCAGCCGGTGTAATCCTGGTCGTGGCGGCGGTAGTGGACGGTCACGGTCACCTCTTCCGGCAGGGTCTGTTCCAGGCCCATGTGCTCCGGAGGAGAGGTGTAGATCACAGGGTCCCTGGAGATGAGCCAGATCTCCGCGCTGCCGTAGTGGAACTCTTCGATGAAGCGGTCCGCGGACACGTCTTTCTCCCAGTCATCGGTGCGCACGATAAAGCCCACCCGCTCGTGGAGGCCCGGCAGCTCAATGGTGGCCACCTTGCCGAAATCGTCCTCGCCGTCGAATTCGTAGCGCTGGCCTTCCCGTCCCGGTGTCCAGATCCAGAGGTTCCACGGTTCGTATTCCCCATCGGGCCGGTGGTAGTGGATGCGGATGGTCGTGATCCCTTCCTCCGCTCCAGCCACAAACGGGAAAAGCAGCACCACCAGTGTGAGAAACAGCAGCCCAACTACCCGCAAACGCAGTTTCATGTGGATTCCTCCTCGCTTTTTCCTGCGTGCAACCGTGTGCACACAAAGCTAAAAAGGGGAGCGAACACCTCCGTGTCCGCCAGTGGTCAACTCCAGTTTAACACCAAGCTAACCTTTTGGCAACCATTTTCCAGCTCGCTCTAGACCGCTGGGCAATGCGCCCAGCGGCCTACAGATCATCGGTGAGCATCAGGCGGGCACCGCAGGCGCATTCCACCCCGGCAAGCATACCCAGGAAGGTAGGGATGAACACAAAGCGCATCCGCTCCCCCGCGGCCGGCAGGCGGCGGGTCCGCTCCACATGTTCCCTAACCGGGCAGGGATGCTCCTCCAGCCACTTGTTGACCTGTTCCACCTGGACATCGGTGAGTTCGAAAGTCAATCCCATATGGGCACCTCTTTCTTAGAAATACCTGGCCAGATCTCTGGCCTGCTTCAGGTGGTGGCGGTAGAGCCACTCATTACCAAGCCGCTTGTGGCAGTAAGCCAAAAGCTCATGGGAAGCGGAACAGCTTGGATCCAGATCCACCGCTTGTTCAAGTACAGCCCGGGCCTTGTCCAGCTCTTCAAGGTTGAGATAGGCAACCCCCAGACCCTGGAGGCACTCCAGCTGCTGGCCGGGGAGTTCTTCCTCTACGGCCCAGGCCAAGGCCTCCTGGAAGTACTGCACGGCCACTTCATACTCGTTCCGCTCCAGGCAGAGGTTCCCCTTGGCCAGCTGGTTCAACCCCCGGGAAGGATTGGCCACCAGCGCTTCGTTGAGCGCGCTCTGGGCCAGATCTTGCCGTCCCAGGAGGGAAGCCAGGCCGGCTAGGTTGTAGTTGAGGAATTCGCAGTTGGGGGTGCGCTTCAGCCCCTCCCGACAGGCGGCGATGGCTGCATCATAGTAACCGGCATCGGTGAGGAACACACCCAGGTTCAAAAAGGCATCGCTTTGGTCTGGCTGCAGTTCCGCCTGGATGCGCAGGCAGCGTTCCGCCTGTTTGAGCTGGCCGTAGTAGTTGAAGGCGAAGGCCAGCCGCTCCCAAAGATAGGCCGCATCTCCCGCGAACGGCTCCGGAGCTTCCTCCTTGACCCCAAGCAGCTCCGAGTAGATTCTCTGCAGCTGGTTGAGCCTCAGCGGCCTCTCTTGGTCCAGCAGCTCCTCCGCCCACTCCATTTTCCCCCGGGCAGCTTCGAGTTTGCCCTTACCCGTCCGATCCTTTGGTTCCGTTCCGTCGGCGTTCTTGGCTTCCGGTTTCCGCCGTTCCGTTTCGGCTGTGCGCAGCAGAGTCAGTTTACGCACAGGGCATCACTCCTTTCTGGATAGATAAATACACGCACGGTTTGGGACAAGTTACCCCCGGCAAGCCGGAACACTGTCTAGAACCTGCTTTGAGAAAACCAGAAAAAAAGTGCCAGCATTACGCTGACACGTTACTCTTGGACTAGTTCCCATTTGCGACGGAACCAAAATGCTAGTTTTGCCCTGAGATACTCTATAAGGAGCCGCCAAGAAATCTTGCGCATTTCCCTTCTGACCAACCTTTCGGCGGGGAGATGCACTGGGGAACGCTGACTGATCACTTCAGCAAAAAGCGGCTCCAGTTCCCTGTAGGCAAACTCATAGCGGGTCTGGTCCTGTTCCTTACTGCGGCTTCCCGCCTGATACATGGCTTTGAGCCACTTAGAAGTGATCGTTTCCGCGAGGCGCGGAGCAATCTTCTCCGTGAACTCTTCTTCCGTAACCATATAGTCAAACGCCAGCTCCGACACGGCCTCTTGGGCCAGGGCGACCATCTTCTCTGCATCGTCTTTGACCACGGGATCCAAAAGCTTTTTGGCGCCCCAGGCGGTGAGCACGCCTCCTCCGATACCGCCCGCTGCTGCCCCGATTTTGACTCCAGCGGCTGTGCCGGCACCAGGAACAACGAGGGTGCCAACAACACCTCCGATAAGGGCACCAACGGTTCCGCCGCCCACACCCGCCGCATTCACGCCAAAGTTTTTGCCAAATTGCTGCCAGGAAATGGTCTTGCTCACCAGGGCACGATACAGATCAGGCAAGGAAACAGCCGCGATGCTCACCGCTGAAATAACCAGGTTCGTCCCGAGCAGCTTCGTCACCGCATTTTTCGCCGCTTCACCGGTGACGTTCTTCCCGAACATGACCGAGGCGAGCCTATGCACCGTTTCTTTGCCGACCTCCGTCGCGTACAGACCATCAACTACCTGCCGTGCAACGGAAGATGTGAAACTCTGGCCCATGGCAGTTCTCAGCAACTGCTGAGTGAGGACCCCCGCCCCCAGGGCAATTGTTCCCGTACCCGCCGCTGCCGTAAGAGACAGCGTGAGGGCATCTTTGTGGTCCAGGCCGTTCCACCGGGAAGTAGCGTATTGAACGGCAAAGGTGATTCCAAAGGCATAGGCGGCGGTAACGCTCTGAGTCTTGACGTCGAACCACAGCGAATCGATGTTGCCAGCCTTGGCAATATTGCGTGCCTGCCGATAGGTTACACTGCCGGCCTTGACCAGCTTTTCCGCCTCTTCCGGATTGACTACCCCAGGAACCCTGCCTTCCTTAATCTTCTGCCTCATGAGTTCCAGAGCTTCGGAATACTGGTCTTTGGGCACTTCCAACACTTGATTCTTGTAACGGTAGAGCCCGGTTTTTCCATCAAAAGCTGCATTTACTGATTCCCGAGCAGTTTGGTAGTACTTTGTTTGAATCATGACTTTTCCATGTACTATCCTATCCGGCCCGTCCTTAACGTTGCTGCGCCCGGTCAGCTCAACCGGCCGGCCTCTCAGCAGATCGTGGAGTGCATTGGCATCTTCCGCGGCTGAGCCGTGGCCTGTATTGGGGTTTGTGTATCTGCTCAACTGCAGGTTTTCTGCGACTTTTGCCCCCTGCAGTGAGGCCGTCCCCTGCTGCGCAGCCTGTAGTCTCTTGCTTCTGTCTCGTTTGTGGTGGGCCACGGAGCACCCTCTCCTCCAGCTTTTTCCTTGGACTTCGGCGGCCACCCACGACTTTCCTCCTCCCACGCGGGGAAGCAGTGCTCGTCTTAGTTGATGCTGGAAATACCTACTGTTGCCGGCATCAGGTTCATTGTAAGGTGGGTCAAACCCGCCCGACAGTTAGCGAACAGCGCTGCGCACAGTCCGGAGAGCCTCTTCCACCTCCGGCCCTGGCTTCAGCTCCTGGATGCGCTGGAGGAGCTCCAGGCTCTTTTGCAGGTTGCGGTGGGCAAACTGCCGGTGGTCCCAGGCGTTTTCCCTCTGGTCGTAGGTGCCTGCGTAGTAAATGCGGGCCAAAAGCCACAGAGTGTCCACATCCTCGGGATTTTCCGCGAGCTGTCTTTCCAGAAGCTCCACCGCCTCATTATACTTCCTCTGGAAGAGCACTTCTTCCGCTTCAGTCCTTAAGCCTGCCTGCACCGGGATCTCGCCCGGAACCGGCTTCTCGCCCCCGAAGTGCAGGCCCGCGCTGGAAGAGAGAACCTGCCCCGCTTCATCCAGGGCATGCACGCTCACCAGCAGGCGATCAAAGGCCTCCGGCCGCATAACCAAAGAGCCCGGTTCCACCCCGAGGGGATCCACTCCCACCCGGGAAAGCGCGATTTCCCGGTGGACATAAATCGAGTAGGTAGCCGCTAGGTGATCAGCCTAGCGGCTTTCCTCTCACAGAACGGTGCGTACGGGCCGCGTACACCGCTCCTGAAGAATCTACCGCCGTTCGTAGAACTGCGACACAATCCCGACACTGTACTTCGTGAGGTCCACAAGACCAATCTCCCTGAACCAACTGTTGGGTAGAGCCATACTCACCAG
>Ga0208823_1001242_pt1 | contig 20400 bp, 19 predicted proteins | sample AD_UKC075_MetaG_FD_184440 | JGI IMG/M metagenome (GOLD analysis project Ga0208823, IMG submission 184440) | Active sludge microbial communities of municipal wastewater-treating anaerobic digesters from USA - AD_UKC075_MetaG (SPAdes) (version 2) | ecosystem: Engineered > Bioreactor > Anaerobic >... | reverse complement strand
AACGCTATGACTGCGGGCGTTGAATCCATAAAAAATCTCACCCAACTGCTCAGAGCTTCACTTCAAAACAGCTAAAATTCGCTCAAGGAGGTTGGTATAAGTGAAATTACATCTTCACATTGACAACAGACTCATACACGGTCAGGTAACAGTTACGTGGTGTTCTTTCTACAGAGCGAATATGATCGCAGTAGTAAACGACAAAGTTGCTGTTGATCCCATACAAAAGGTCATGCTGCCTCAAGCTGCCAGGGGTCTTCCTACCAAAGTGTTGGGAGTGAAAGAAGCCGTAGATTATTTGAAAACACTAGAAAATCAGCCTGGGGCAGCGCTAGTCATTGCCAAAACACCTCAAGATGCCTTAGGACTTTTAGACGGTGGGTTGAAGTTTGAATCAGTAAACGTGGGAAATCAGGCGCCTGTTCCAGGAACAAAGCCTGTAATGGTATTCCCATGGATAGCCGCAACGCCAGAAGATGCCCAAGCCTACCAAAAGATTGCGGCCTATGGCTATCGTATCACTCCCAAAAGGACACCTGCAGACAGAGACATTGATCTAGTGGAAGAGCTAAAAAAGAAGAAGCTGCTGGTCTAGTACCAGCAGCTTCTTTACTCGCTCCATTTGGAAGGAGTTGAGTTTTTTGTTCGCCCCGTACAAAGAGAAAGGAGAATACAACAATGAAATACTTTCAGGTGATTAAAGATTTGATTCCCTTGTTGGAAAGAGAAGAGGAACACATGAAACAAGCTGGCCACTTAATGGCACAGAGTATCATGAATGGTGGCATTATACAGGCTTTTGGAAGCGGCCATTCCTATGCTGCTTCCATAGAAATTGCTGGAAGAGCTGGTGGCTTGCTGCCAGCAAAAGCTGTCATGGAAGAAACCTTCGGGCGCTACGAAACCATTGAAGGTGTGGGAACAAAGTTCATAGAAAGTTGGGACCTAAGAGAGAACGATTGCGTAGTCTTGATATCTAATTCAGGAAGAAATCCTTTTGTTATAGAAATGGCATCCTTTGTAAAATCCAAGAATGTACCTTTAATCGCTGTGACTGCCCTAGAAGTAAGTAAAAACAGCACATCCAGGCACTCTAGTGGCAAAAGGTTATTCGAACTTGCAGACGTTGTGCTGGATAACCACAGCGTACCTGGAGATGCTGCAGTGGAAATAGAAGGACTTTACACAAAAGTGGGGGGTACATCCTCCATTGCTGCAGATTTACTTTTGAATCAAACAGTTGTTTTTGCCATCGAGGAAATGCTTGCAAATAACTTTGAGCCACCAGTACTCATGAGTGCAAACATTGACGGTGGCCCCGAGTTCAATGATAAATTGAAAGAAAAATACAGAGACTTATACGGATACCGCACTTGGATCAACAAGTAAAAACAGGAGTTTTTAGGAGGCACGCCATAATGACCATTGGAATTAAAAGTAATCACTATGTGATAAAGACAGACCATTTTTACGCACCAGAACCCATTGACGGCACTGTCTACATTGAAGTGAACAATTCACGCATCGAGCAAGTTTCATTTGAACCACCCGAAAGCGGGATAGAGCTGGTAGATTTAACCGGTTACGTAGTAGGGCCTGGTTTTGTCGATGTTCACATTCACGGATTCGCAGGCCATGACACCATGGAAGGCACATTAGAAGCCATAGGCAGTATGGCAGAAAAGCTTGCTTCTACAGGTACCACAGCATTTCTTCCTACTACCACAGGTGCACCTGTTGAAACACTAAAGCCCATAATGCAGCTTTCTAACAGCTTTACCCAGGTAAAAGGGGCGAAACCGCTTGGACTTCATCTGGAAGGGCCATTCATTAGTAAGAACGTTCCCGGTGCCATGGACCCAAACCTATTTAGGCAAGCGAATAAGGGCGACATCATGGAACTTCTTAGTGAAGGCAAGGTTCTCATGGTTACCATGGCTCCTGAAATTGAAGGACATCTGGACATGATAGAACTTTTCGCTGGGTATGGCGTTAGGGTTTCTTTGGGCCACACGTCTACAGACTACGAAACAGCTGCCAAAGCCTATGCAAAAGGAGCAACCTCCATAACACACTATTTCAACGCCATGAGCCCATTTCAGCACAGGCAGCCAGGTCTCATAGGCGCTGGTTTACTTTACCCATTCTATTTGCAGTTCATCGCAGATGGAGTTCACACGCACATTGCCACCATGAAAATCATGTGCAAGTACGTCAAAGATCGGCTGGTACTCATCACTGACGCCACTATGGCAGCAGGTTTAGGGAAGCCAGGCAAGTACACTCTGGGGAATAGGACAATAATCGTTGACGAAACCTCCGCTAGGTTAGAAAATGGAACACTAGCTGGTTCGGTACTCGCCATGGATAAGGGCTTTAGAAATCTCATTAACATCGGTGGACTTTCTCTGTCAGAGGCTTTCACATGTGCATCGCTATTGCCTGCAAAGTCCATAGGCCTGAAGGATCGTGGAACCATAAAGAAAGGATCCATGGCTGACATGGTAATTCTGAATAAAGAAACGCTACAGGTGGAAGCCACCATAGGAGAGGGAAATCTCATCTATGCAAGAGCAGATTAGCAGCGATAAGATCATAGAGGACATAAGGAATAGGCTCAGGGATGTCAAGAAACTTATCGTTACGGACTTGGATGGTACCTTGCTAAACAATGACTCTGAGCTACCTCAGAAGTACGTAGAAGAGATAAAGGGCTTGCTAAGTCCAGAAGTGAAGTTAACAATCGCTTCTGGACGAGGCTACCCCTCGGTGAAAACCTTCGCATATAGATTCCCCATAGATGTACCAGTCATATGCGAAGCTGGAGCAGTTGTTGTTGACCCCGTTACGGAGGAAATCATTTATCAACAGTTTATCGAGGAAGATGTGGTAAAAGCTATCATAGACCATTTGGTAAGAAGGAAATATCGATGTAACCTTTACCTATATCGGGGTAACAGCATGATTTGCTACAAAAGACCAGAAGTACCTGTGTTTACAGAAAAAGAGCCCGCTCCAGTGGTAAACACTGATCTTTCTGACATACCACCTGAAGACATAATCGGTGTAAGAAAAGTATCCATCATACTTGATGAAGAATATTTAAACCAATTAAAAGAAGAGCTCAGAGAACTTCTCGGTGACAAGATCGATGTTATGCGAGCAGATGATGGCTGTTTGGACATAATGGCAATTGGCGTCACAAAGGGCAGTGCTTTACAGCACATGTTACAAATTTGCGGCATCGATCCTGAACATGTCATGGCCATTGGAGACAATGAAAGCGATGCCACCATGTTCGACATGGTCAAATTCTCTGTTGCTGTGGCTAATGCCGACGATTTTACGAAAAGTAAGGCTTCTTTTGTTACAAGTTCCAATGAAGATAAAGGAGTCTTGCTCGCCTTAAAACACTTCTTGGAGGCACAGAATGGTTAAATACGGGTATTCTCAAAAAACTATTACCCCCTCGCTGGGGACACAAATGGCAGGATTCCTTGGAGAGAGAAAAGCAGAAGGGGTCCATGACGATCTTTACGCAAAAGCACTGTATTTGGAATTTGGCGAACACCAAAAGTTTTTTCTCATTGCCCTTGACACACTTGCCATTTCTCTGGATTTTTCTCAGGCTGTTGCTTCACAACTTGAGAGCCATACAGGCATTCCCAAAGACCATATTCTCATAGCTGCAACCCATACTCATTCAGGTCCTGAAGGGCTTCAAAGCACAAAGCTCATAACTCCTGATGGAAAAGTGCTGGCTGTGGGAAATATTGACAGCGCTCTTTTTGAGTACACAGTGGAACAGACTGTAAATAGTGCTTTGGAATCAATCAAAAGTGTTAGATCAGGAAAACTACTGTTTGGAGAATGCCCCTTTACTCAAAGGGTGTTTGGTAATCGCCGAGAGCTTAACACAGAGGAACTACCACCAACTTTCAAAATGCTAATACTACAGGGTGAAGACGGTAGCAAGGCATTGCTTTATAACTTCGGATGTCATCCCACCGTTTTACACGAGCAAAATCACTTAATAAGCGCTGATTTCCCTGGAAAGGTTGCATCTTTGCTTACTGAACAGGTAAGTAACTTAAAGTTTGCCATGTTCTTCAACGGTGCCGCAGGTGATGTGAGCACCCGCTTTTATCGGCAGAAATCTGATTTCGATGAGATAGAACGCATCGCAAAGGTCGTGCAAGAAAGCCTCCTAAGATGCATGCCAAATACTAAAGAGATTGATTTAGACCCAAATAAGTTCCAAGCCATCACCATACCGGTTCAGTTGAAGATAAAGGAAATGCCACCCATGGATGTTCTTCGAAATATGCTAAGGCAGGCACAAGAAGAGCTTCAGCGCGCCAGAGTAAGCGGCGAGCAAAATCTTCGACCTTGGGAATCAAAGGTTGAAGGCATTGAGAGCTTAATAAGAACAAGCGCTGCTGTAAATAGCGCTCAACTTATCCAAACGGCCTTACACATTCTAGATTTTGGAGAGGTTAGCTTTGTCGGTGTGCCAGGAGAGTTGTTTTCCACATTGGGAAAGCAAGTGGAAGAAGCACTAAAACCTAAGAAGGTTTTTGTTGTGGGGTATGCATCTGATTACATTGGCTACATTCCTGACATGAGTGCTTATGACGAAGGCGGGTATGAAACCCTTTCCACCCTGCTGCAGCGTGGAGAAGGAGAAAAGATAGTCCAAATCATAATTGAGGCAATAAGAAACCACTACCATAGTTAGCAACCATCTAGTAGCAAGGAGGTAAATACAGTGAACGAACAAGAATTCAGAATGTTGGCAGAAATCGAGGAAGTCCCTGAAGTACTAAGAAGGCTGATTGAGCGGGAATCAGATAACGTTAAGGCAATTTCATCACGCATAAAGCAGTATGCTCCAGAGTTCGCTTTGTTAGCTGGAAGAGGTAGTTCAGACAACGCTTGCATTTATGGTCAGTATGCGTTTCAACTCATAGCGCATCTTCCTTCTGCCTCAAGTACTGGTTCTGTGTACACCCTGTACAAGAATCCACCCCATATATCCAGAGCTTTGGTAGTAGGCGTTTCGCAATCTGGAGAGACCGACGACGTATGTGAAACCGTAAAGCGCGCAAAAGAAGAAGGTGCTCTAACCGTTGGCATAACCAATAACAAAGAAAGTACACTCTATAAACTAGCAGGCGAAAATGCCATCTACATGCAGGCAAACAAAGAGGAAAGTGTGTGCGCTACGAAAAGCTTTACCGCTTCTATGGCTGCTCTCCTCATGTTAGCTTATGCTTTTGCAGATAAACCACTGGATGATGGATCGCTCCTTACTTCAGTAGAAACCATCTTAAAGCATAAAGAACAAGTATCAGCCTTGGCACAAAGATACATGCTGGCACAGAACCTAGTGATTCTTGGCACAGGTCTTTCATACAGTGCCGCGAACGAAACAGCTCTGAAACTTAAAGAGGCTTGCTACATAAATGCATGGGGCATGTCATCTGTGGACTTTTTGCATGGACCCATTGCCATTTTGAGCCACATGTCGCCCGTTATCATCTTTGCACCGGCCGATGCCACATTACCTGCCAGCCTGAACGTCATAGAAAGGATTAAACAGGTGGGAGCACATGTGCTTGTAATTTCAGACAACGAAGAAGCTTTGAAGCTCGGTGATGCTTGGTTTGAACTTCCCCCTAGCCATGACCTGCTCTATCCTTTCTCTGAAGTTACTTTTGCTCAGCTATTTGCTTTCTATTTGGCTCGCTTAAGAAACATTAACCCGGACAAACCGCGTTACCTGAGCAAGGTAACCCAGGTAGAATTGTGAGGATTGAAAATATGGAGATCAATTACGGTTTAGCTGGATTAGGAACCATAGCCAAAACCCACCTGCTTGGGCTTAGGAATTTACCTCTACTGAATGTTCCCGTGGATTTTAGCATTAACTTGAAGACACTCTACAGCACTCACCCCATAGAAAACATGGAAACAGCCAAAAGCTGTGGCTTTACAGAGATAGTCGATACCATGGAAAAGCTAGTCTCGTTAGAAGATTTAGACGTAGTAGATATATGCACCCCAAATTTCCTCCACTGCCAGCAAACCTTATTGGCCGCTCAAGCAGGAAAACACATCTACTGTGAAAAGCCACTTGCAAGCAACAGTAAAGAGACAAGGCTAATGGTTGAAGAGGTTAAGAAGAGTAACGTCGTAAATCAAGTAGCATTTGTAATGCGGTTCAACCCAGCTGTGGCTTCCGCTCACGCTGCCATAAAACAAGGTGTTATCGGTCGTCCTTATGCTTTTCGTGGGGAACTGCTGCACTCAAGCTACCTCATACCAGAAAAAGCAATGACATGGAGACTGCAAAAGAATAAAAGCGGTGGTGGTGCCTTAGCAGATTTGGGTATTCATCTAATAGATCTGGTTCGGTTCTTGCTTGGAGAAATTCAGTCCGTAAGCTGCTTGACCGACACCATCGTAAAACAACGTAAGAATTCAGAAGGCATATTCCAGCAGGTAGATGTAGACGACTGGGCTTCTTTGAGCTTGCAGGTAGAAGGCAACGTTAAGGGAACCATTGAAGCATCCAGACTCGCTGTGGGCAACGATGCTAATCGCATGTGGATTTACGGCGACAAAGGCTCTCTGTTTATCGATTTGGACCACAACCCCTACTCTCCCACCTTCTATGATGAAAAAGGGCAACGTATTTACCCAGATCCGAAGCTCTTAGCTCAGGACCCGTTCTATGAAAGAATAGCAAAACTTTACCCGAACTCGAAGCTTTCTCAGGGTTTTATGGTAGACACTCACCTGACAAGTTTGCTTTGGTTCCTAAGCTCGGTGGTAGAGGGGAAAACATTAGATCATACTCCCACATTTGAAGAAGGCCATCGCGCTCAGCTCGTTTTGGAGGCGGCTTACCAATCCAGTTCACAAAATGGCTCCTTCGTACCTGTAAATCCTAACCAAACTTAGAAGGAGGTGAAAACAGCATGAAGATCACATGGCTTGGACATTCATGTTTCCTTATTGAAACAGGAAACATGAAGATATTGACGGATCCTTACAACTCTTCCACTGGCTACAAAGCTTCTTTCCCCGAAGTGGATTTAGTGCTCGTGTCCCATGAACACGGTGATCATAACTCCGTTAAAAACGTAAAAGCGTTCAAAAAAGTGCTTAAAGAAGGCACAGAGGAATTTGATGGGGTAAAAATCACCGCCATTCCGTTCTTCCACGACAATGCCCAAGGAGCTAAAAGAGGAAAGATCTCTTTGTTCCGCATTGAAGCCGAAGATATGATTGTGGCATTCTTAAGTGATTTAGGTACTCTGCTAACAGAAAAAGAACTCGAAGCGCTGGGCCAGCCTAATGTCATATTCCTACCCGTAGGGGGTTTCTTCACAATCGGACCTGATGAAGCATGGAAGGTCGTTAACCAGCTAAAACCTAACATTGCTATTCCCATGCACTACAAGACGAAGTATGCTAGCTTCTTCTTGAAAATCGTACTCCGCAATCTTGATGCTTTCGTTAAAGACCACCCTTACGAACAACTGGATCTGCTCGAAGTAACTGCCCAAACACTTCCTGAGCCTACAAAACTTGTAGCGCTTAATTTCAACCCTATGGTTTAACCATTTGGAACTGTTAGAAAAAAGGTGATCGATGTACCTTTTAATGATAGAGACCTCTTTGACCATGTTACACAGAACGGGAGCACGGAGCAAAGAGTGACTGTGAAAAAGTTCGCATAATCCTTAAAGTTGTAGGAAAAAACTAAGAATCCAACGTCTTAGCTAAAAATAGCTTTATTTGTAACGCCTTGCGCAAAAAAATAATCAACTCCCTAATTCGTATGTTATGACTGCCTACATATTCAAAGCAAGTCTGAGCGGAAAGATGCGGTGGACAGCGAAGAAGAATCTACCCCAATAAGAGAAAAGCAACTACGATAAGATGAAGGTATGTGGAAAGGAGATAAAACTAAATGAAAGCAATTATTGTCCACGGTGGTGCAGGACAGGCAAGAGACCCTTCTGAAGTCCCAGAGAGAGTAGATTTTATGAAAGATGTAGCTACCACAGGCTATGAACTACTCAGATCGAGTCATAACGCTTTGGAGACGGCTGTAGAAGTTGTAAAAAATGCTAGAGGATTATTCAGGGCACATATGAAAGACGGCATGGATGAAGTTATGGCAAATTTCTAAACAGCGGTAACTTTTTAAGCGCCCTTTCTTTTACACATGCTCGAATAAGAAAGTATAATATATTTAGTCATTTTAAAATTTATATTGTCTAGGGGGTGACAAAGTGGAAAAGGAACTATTTACCTTCATAGCCGGAGGTACGGCTGGAGCTGGTATAAGAAAAGCTGGAGCTGTAGCCGGTTACATCTTTACAAGAATGGGCAGAAGAGTTTTTGAAATGGAAGATTACCAAAGTCTTATAAAAGGCGGACACAATTTCGCAGTGGTTTCTTCAGCTACCTATCCCATAAAAAGCCATTACATGAAAGCAGATTTAGTAGTTGCCACTGACAAGCGCAGCTATGATATGCACAAAGAGCACCTTCGTGATGGTGGTGTCATGGTTTTCAACTCAGATGCCATGAAAGACGAAACAGTCCCAAATGGTGGTATAGGAATACCCTTTACTACTATTTCCAGGAAATACACAAACTCTGAACTTAGGTTAGGCGTGGGCGCGATTACAGTACTTGCCGTAAGTATCGGCATGTCAAAAGATGAGTTAGCAGATGTCATCCGCACACAATACAGAGATGCTGAAAACAATATCAACTTTGCCATGGAAATCTATGATGCAGCAGCTCCCCAACTTTTTGGAAAGTTCACACTGAAAAAAACTGATGAAAAGCCACTTCCCATGATCAGCGGCAACGAAACCATCTCGCTGGGCGCTGTAGCTGGCGGTTTGGACTTCTTCTTTTCCTATCCCATGACGCCTGCTTCTTCCATACTCCATTTTTTAGCTGCTCATGCGAAAGAGTTCCAAATTGGTGTGATGCATCCTGAAAGTGAGCTGGCCGCCATAAACATGGCGCTGGGTGCTGCCAGCATGGGGCTAAAAACCATGGTAGCTTCAAGTGGAGGTGGCATGGCACTCATGGAAGAAGCATTCTCACTTTCCGGTATGGCAGAAGTACCTGTACTTGCAGTACTTGGATCCAGGCCTGGTCCTTCCACAGGTGTGCCTACTTACACAGAGCAAGGAGACCTGCGTTTTGCCATAAACCAGGGCCATGGAGAATTTCCTCGGGTGGTGGCTTCCCCATACAGCATGGAAGAAGCTTTTTACCTTGCCGCTGAAATGCTTGGTCTGGTACAGGAATTCCAAACTTTGGGCATTTTGCTAACTGAAAAACATCTTGAGGAAAGCCGCATGACCGTGGACATAGACCCCACTAAAGCATCTTGGGCAGAGCCTATCATGTATCAAGGCGGTGACGAGAAGTATTTGAGGTACAAGATAACAGAAGATGGTATATCTCCTCTGCTTTTCCCACCTTCTGATCAAGTAATAAAGTTTACCAGCTATGAACATGATGAATACGGCGTTTCCACCGAAGACCCACAGATAATAGCGAAAATGCATGAAAAACGCGCTAGAAAACAGGAAACAATAGTGCGGAAGCTTATGCAGATGCACACCGTAAACGTATTTGGACATGGTGGACCAGTCATCTTTACCTATGGTTCCACAACCATGTCAGTGCTGGAAGCACTGCACTGCGCTAATTTGGAAGCAACAGTGGTTCAGCCTATCTACCTAGAACCCTTCCCTACGTGGGAATTTGAAAAATTCAAAAATGTTAGTCCCATCGTAGTAGAGCAAAGTGTTATGGGAGCTTTTGAAACACTGATAAAGGAGAAAACGGGTATAAAAGCTAAAGCTTCCATCAGAAAATACGACGGAAGGCCCTTTGACCCAGAAGAACTCGCCCAGCAAATAAAGGAGGCGATATAGTATGCCTGATGACCTGACCACTTATGCAGAAAACACATGGTGTCCAGGATGTGGTAACTTCGGCATTTTCAATGCGTTCAAAAATGCTGTTAGAAGATTAGAACAAGAGGACGGCATAAGCAGAAATAACATTCTCATCACCGCTGGAATAGGTTGCCACGCAAAGATTTTCGACTACTTGGATCTGTCAGGCTTTTATTCCCTGCATGGAAGAGAAATAGCCACAGCTCAGGGCATGAAACTGGCTAACCCTGCTGTTACCGTAGTTGCTTTTGCCGGTGATGGTGACGCTTTCGGCGAAGGCATCGAACACCTCATTTTTGCGGCCAAGAGAAACGCTGATATAACAGTGATAATACATGATAACGGCGTTTACGGTTTAACCACAGGGCAGTTCACTCCTACTTCACCGGAAGGTTTCAGAGGACCGTCCACACCTTTTGGTAGCCCAGAAGAACCACTTAACCCAATAAAGCTCATGCTTAGCGTGGGAGCCTCCTTTGTTGCGCGGGGATTTTCAGGGAAACTTAAGGAACTTACGGATGTTTTCTACCAAGCCATGAAGCACAAGGGCTTTTCCTTCGTTGACGTGCTTCAGCCATGCGTTTCCTTTAACGATACGTACAAGCTCTACAACAGTAAAGTAGAAAACTTACCGCAACCGGTTAGTACTGTGGAAGAAGCCATGAAACTTGCAGAGCAGACAGAAAAGCTTCCCATCGGGGTTTTCTACCAAGTAGAGCAGGTTCCAACTTACCATGAGAGATTACTTGGAGATTTGAACATTGTTTCCCAGAGAGCTTCCAAAGAACAGCGCTGGGAATCCATTAGAACCTTGCTGCAGCAGAGTACCTAATTTGCACAAAGCATAAGGGTTCTTACCTCCTGCCAAAGGAACGTACAATCTTTGTAAAGGAGGTAAGAACCCTTATGAATCAGAAGCGTTTAGAAAAAGTACTGCAAGGGATGACCCAAGCTGGTTTGTCCCAAATGATTATTTCCGACCCCACAAACATTTTCTACCTCACGGGCAAGTGGATAAACCCGGGAGAACGGATGTTGGTTCTCTTAGTAAAAAGTGAACAAATCCCCACACTTTTTGTAAATGAACTGTTCCCTATCAGAGAAAAACTTGGTCTGGATGTGGTAACTTACAACGATTCTCAGGATCCCATTGCCTTACTTCTACCCCACATTACCCTTGACGAGCCTCTGGGCGCTGACAAAAACTGGCCTGCCCGTTTTCTTATAAAGCTCATGCACCAATCCCCTACCCCGATAAAGGATTTTGTGGACATCTCCAGTATTGTCGATAGCGTACGTGCCATAAAGGATGACATAGAACAACAGCTTATGAGAGAAGCATCGCATATAAACGACCAAGCCATGGAAAGAGTTTTGCAGCTGATTCCTCATTTGCAGACCGAGAAAAAGGTGAGCCGCTTGCTGCTGGACATTTACGAAGAACTGGGAGCAGATGGATATTCCTTTGAACCCATTATTGCTTATGGACCTAACGGCGCTGACCCGCATCATGAAAGTGATTCAACTACTTCGTTAAATGAAGGCGATAGTGTCATCATTGATATTGGCTGTCGTAAAAACTTCTACTGCTCAGATATGACGAGAACAGTTTTCTACAAGAAAGCAGACGACTTGCAGAGGAAAATCTACAACATCGTTTTGGAAGCAAACCTCAAGGCCATTGAAACTGTGAAACCAGGTGCAAGATTCTGCGACATTGATGCAGCAGCTCGCAATCACATTGAAAACTTCGGCTTTGGTGGTTATTTCACTCATCGCACGGGGCACAGCATCGGTCTAGATGTGCATGAAACAGGTGATGTGTCCGCAGTCAATACAGATATAGTACAGGAAGGTATGATCTTCTCCATTGAACCGGGCATTTACCTGCCTGGCAAGTTCGGCGTTCGCATTGAAGATTTAGTATTGGTAACATCAACTGGCTGTGAAGTCCTAAACAATTTCCCCAAGGAGCTTCAGATAATCGATTGAACCTGTTCAGTAAATGCTTTCTGTTGAACTTCTTGTTCTATAGTTAAAGGGGAAAGATGTAAATAGGAGGTGTTGTATTTTGGATGTCTTAGATTTACTTTCCAGCCTGGTTTCATTTCAGACTGTAAATGACCCAGGCAAAGGTGAGATGCCTTCCAGGGAGTGCCCCGCGTTTATACAAAGCACTCTGCAATCTTGGGGCATTGATAGCGAGATAATCGAGCACAATGGCGCCTATGCTGTTGTTGGTGAGATAGGCGAAGGATTGTCAAAAGTCATGGTCATGGCACATTTTGATGTAGTACCTGTAAGTAAAGATGAATGGCACTATGAACCTTTCAAGTTGACTGTGGAGGGCACTAAAGCCTACGGCAGAGGTTCCGTGGATGATAAAGGGAACGTCGCATCCCTGATGTTTGCCCTAAAGGAACTCAAAGAAAAACCACTAAACGGTAAAGTACTGTTTGCCTTCACAGGTGATGAAGAGACTGGAGGAGCCACCGCTCTGTACATTGCAGAAAAACTCAATGAAACTAATAAACTGCCTTCGTTCTTGATAAATGCAGATGGTACAGGTATGATCCCCATAGTTCGAAGAAGAAAAGGGTTTAGCCTAACCATTTCCGTCCCTGCTGCAAAGAAAATAACAAAGGGCAAGCTTGAGGAACAAACCTTTGAAATTCGTACACCCGTTGTGGAGACGAGACATGCTGCATACTTATTGCCGGGCGTGGACACCCACCCTTTAATAGCTGCGTCTCAGTTCCTACGCGAAACTGATTACGAAGCTGCCTCCCTCACTGGAGCCTTTCTCAAATCCAACGTGGTACCGGGAACAGTCACCCTAACATACGTAAAGCCAGACCAGGGAACGCAGTCAGAAGTAGAAGTAGATGAAAACCTAACAAAGCTTATAAGAGCTGTTGTCCCTTCAATAAGAGCTACCATAAAAGCTGAGAAATACAGCGATTTTGGTGTTTCCATAACACCGAACATGTATGCTTTTGATGGCGCCAGACATTCTCTTTCCTTGGATATAAGAGCCATGAGCCATGACAATCAGGACATTGAACGGACATTAAAAGAGGTGCTTTCTTACAATTTGCCTGACGCCGAGGTAGACTTTGGCAACAAGGAAAAAGCAGGCTTTCTCTTTACAGATCCCAAAGAACCATTTGTTCAAACAGTACTCCAGGTCCTAAAGGAATACGGAGAACGTGCCAAGGCAGTTGAAGGTGCAGGCGCAGCAGACTCACGCTACTTCACACCCCTGGGGGTAAAAGCTATCGATTTTGGACCCAAAGGGGGGAACGTGCATGGACCCAATGAATACGTTGAAGTAGCTTCACTCAGAAAACTCCCTAACGTTTACATGCAAATTATTGATAGGCTTCTAAGCTTTTAGTAGAAAAGCCATATAGTACATTTTGTGGAGCCAGCCACAGCAACACTCCTGCTGGCTCCTTTTGCATTACAATACTGCTATGTGGTGGTTCTTAATTGGTTTGGCAGTGGGCATAGTCATCCTACTGTTCTTCAGGTTGGCTTTTGAGCGAGACCTAGAAAGAACACGAAGAGAACTTTACCAGCAATATGAAAACCAATTACGTGAAAATCAACTCCGCGCAGAAGCATACTGGAAGGCGCAATTTGAAGACTGGAAAAGCCGAGAAATAGAGACCTTGAAGCAATCCATTGATCAGCAGTATAAAGCAGTCCTGGAACAGTGGAAGCTGGAAGTGGAAGAAGAAATTAGACAAGATGCCACTAAACGTAGCAAATCGGTCATGTTGGGTCAAATAACAGAGCATCTGGTACCATTTTTGCCTGACTTCAAGTACAACCCAAAAGACGCTCGCTTCCTAGGAACGCCCGTGGATCTTATCGTGTTTGATGGCCTTAGTGACGGCGAGTTAAAAGAGGTTGTGTTTATTGAAGTGAAAAGTGGCAGTTCTAAACAACTTACTCAACGAGAAAGACAAGTTCGCGACACAATCTTGGACAAGCACGTTTGCTGGGAACTATTCTATCAACCCTCCACAGAATTGACCACACAAAAAGAGGAGTTCGAGAATGCACCTAGCTATACTGATCCGGACGCTGGCGAAAATTCTACGGGACTATGACCTCTTCATTCCTTGTTATTTCGCTAGGCAGTCCAAAATGGCCCCAATATTCTTCTATGGAATATCCGTCTATCTCGCCTTGTGTCTTACCTTCAATACTGAGCTTTACCCTTTGAATTTCTGAAAATTCAGTCAATGTATTGCCTATGGCATTAATACTCATAGCTTCGCCACCAGCAGACACAGGGCAGTATTGGTAAGCCTCTGTTATTGCTTCACGGCTTAAATCCACATAAGCTGTACCGTTTTCCACAGTAAACCCGAGTATGCGAGTGGTTGGAGGTAATGGCATGCCCATACTTAAATCTCCGGGCCCCTCAATGAGTGATTCCAAAGCTCTAAGAGGCTTGTTCTCGTCCACCACATAATGCTCTTCAGCTTTAACACCCCAGTCAGGGTCTGCCACAATGAAATAAACCTTAGTAGGAACCAGCTTTACAGGTATGGACCTACCGCGGTTATACTCTTTAACCAGGTTCAGAAAGGTGTCCGTCTTATCACCCAAAGCAGCTCTAATCACATCCACAGCTGACGCAGTAGTACTTTTAAGTTCCGAAGCAATAGCACTTTCAGCCAACCCTTCTTGTGTCAAAGCCTGCCTTTGCGAAAGCTCAGCCTTCAGTGCGAGCTGCACCACCTCCTGCTGCGTTGCAGTAAGCTCCAGCTCTTTTGAAATGCTGTTAACATAAATAGAATCCATGTTGGACAAGTAACCAGGCTTTATATTGGAACCAAAAAGCACCGTGCCATATCTGGAATACAAGAAACCCGCAGCAAAACCAATTATGACAACCAAAATTACTATTAATATCCAGCGTGCCGCACTCCCTCTCACGCCACTGCTTTTCTTTGCCATGGTGGTGCACCTCCAACGCATTAGATAAAAACTACAGAACTTGCAGCCTTTCTCTTTTGTTACAGTAGAATATTAACATGAACTTAATTGAACACTACGGCCTTAAAGACGTCTATCTAACCGTCATACCAAAGCTAAATCTGGACAAAGAAGGAGGAACTCTGTGGAGCCATTCCTTGGATGTGGCGGAGCGTTTTAGAGAGCTCACTGAAAAATTATGGCGTCCGCCTGTGGGCCCAGACGCTCACCGTGTCCTGCGTTACAGCCTTGACATGATGCAAAGTTTAGTGTGCCTACATGATGTAGGTAAGATCGATGCCCACTTCCAAGAGCAGCTGAAAAATGGTAAGTTAACCTCCAGACACACACTATTAGGCTTGAATCTTGTGGTAGACGCCGCAGAGAATCTTGCCCAAAACTATCCGAAGGACTTTAGACCCACGCTGGTTTATCTAACATCCTTAGCTACTACGCTGCACCATGCTCCGCTAATGAGAACCACCTTTACTAATGTTAAAGAACACCCTGACGCAAACCTTTTGCCTGCGCACCTAAGAAGTTTGTGGGAAGAAGAGCTAAGCCAAACCATAAACCGTCTTAGAGAATATAGAAAACAACTTATGGTAAACGGGTGGGAACTTCACTGGGTCTACGCCTACCTCAATGGCCTTGTGGCTTTGGCTGATGAAACCTCCAGCGCTCATTATCCTTTAACCTTTTCCCACACATTCTGCGTAGACTATCAGGTACCTGATCAGTCCTCCACACATGAAGTCGGTGTATACGCTCCCCAGCTATGGGCAAGGCAGCTAAAGAAAGGCATCCTTACTCCGTCTGTTAGCGAAGCATTCCGATTGTTGCAGCCACGCATTTACACCAGTTTCTATGACATACTTCCTTTTATAATGGGCTTAGGAAAGTACAACGTAAGAATGCTCAGTTTGCTGGGCAGTACCGTTTACATACCAAGAAAGGACTGGGCAGCATTGTTCTCAGACCTATTTAGAGCCCGAGTCATTATCACAACCCCACCAAAGGGACCTATAAACATTGTGCGCGCCGAGGATTACGAGAACAAACTCCCCTATTACTTACAAAGCAACGATGAAGAAACAAACGAAGTAGACGAATGGACTGTAGTTACAAAAGACTACAACGACTTAGTGCCGCCCTATGATTGGCTGTCACTGGTGAAAAAAGTTTGGAATCAACTTGGAGAGTACGCCCTGATGAACATGGGAATGCAGAACACCAAGCAACCATTCATTAAAGCTGACGTAATCCAACTCAACGATGACATTCACCATTTAAGAAAACAGCTCCCTGAGCACATAAAGCTTTGGCCCAAGGTCCCTTTAGAAACCTTGGTTAATAAACTTGCTAGCACCCCAGTCCCACTTTATGAAGCAACCAAGGGCACCATCATTAACGAATCCCACATACTGCTTAAGCAAGGTAACCGCGTAAGCAGATAGGTAGCAAAACAGTTTGCTTTAATTTACTGCCGCCACTTATAGACATAGTTATAGAGCCTTTTTTCTTTCAACCATTCGAGCACATCCGACGCCAGCCACTCCGCCGGTACTGCAGGCTCTTGCGGATTAAGAAAGTTCTTTTCCTTAGTATTATCCAAATATTCAACAAATTGTCCTCCCCTTCTTATCATCTCCCCCTCAACTGCAGCAACCAACATTAGATAGTACCGTCGCATAAACCATTGTTCGCCCAACTCATCTTTGTCTCTAACCAGTTTTAGATAAGGCTTCATAATGCCCCAGGACCTAATAATAAGTCCTCCAAATTCTTCCATCATTGTCTCTGAATCCATGTAATCTTTGTATACATAATGACCGATGCGATTGTATTGCCTGCTTAGGAAACGTGATAGGCTTTTTGCCTTTTCTTCATCTCCCGCAGAAATTGATCCGTTACATTCGTGCTTAATCCTTATATTTTTTAGTTCTTCCAACTGAACTGAACGCTCCTCTGAAAGAGACTCGTATATCCTGTTTAGCGTCTCAAATCTTAATTGTCCAAATGCAACTCTTAATTCTAACAGTCCACCTACCATCAAGCAAGCAACAATCACAGATAAAAAGGCAGCAAGAACACTGACAGCCTCAATACTACCACTGATGATGCCACCTAAAATCATGACCAATGCAGCTATTAAGGCCAACAAAAGTCCAACCGAAAGTGCAGTCAAAAACTCCCGACTTAGACTTCTCGACAAAGATTTAATCATCACTGTCCCTCCCTTTACAAAAAAGCCTAACATCTATCGGACGTTCTCATAACTTGCTTCCAAACAGCAAAACCACTTTCTTCGCTAAAACCAATTTATCCTTTTCTTCATTCTGTGAAAGTGGAGAGCCACTTCCTGAGTCAAATTTATTGAAAACGTTCTTTCTATTGTATAACCGCGCTTTTCGTAAAACCTAACTGCATTTTCGTTTTCTGTTTCCACATCGAGGCAGACAAACTTCGCAGCGCACGAAACTGCGTCCTCTTCAGCGCGCTTCATTAATGCTGTTCCTACACCCCGTGTTTGCACCTGTTGATAAACAGCCAAGAAGGCTATGTAATAGTCTTCGCGCGAAATTCTACTAACTTGTGCATCCAACTTAAGAAGTGCTGGCAGTACCTTGAAAAACTGAAGTCCCAAGTGTTTGATCATGAGATAACCAGTACCAAGCTGTTCTCTCTGTTTAGTTTGCCAATCGTAGCCCATTACCAATCCAAGGATGTCATCACCATCTTGAGCAAACAAGCAATGAGAGAAGCTGAACAGATTACTATCATGCTCGTACAACAGCTGCAAAAGCTCCACTGCCCTTTCCTCACCGAACAACTTTGAGAAAAATGGAGCTGCAAGTAGTACCAGCTTAGAGAAATGGTTAGCCTCGATAGTAATCCCTTTACATACTTCTACCACTTAGTTTCATCCTCAAGACAACTGTATATCCAAGAGTTACATTCTGTTCAGTAAGTACTAAGTTCAGTTTATAAGCTTCCCCTTTTATTTCCAGACTCGACCAACAGAAAACACTTCTTGGATGTAGCCCCACACAGAAATTGGACTCATGAGCATTTGGTATACGAGCACATACAACACAAAGCCAAAATGATTCCTACGGATCTTCAAGTTGAGTACCTCAAATACACGGCTTTGGTAACTGTATAAGATGTAATTGAGCAGTAGGGTCATGGGTAAGACGAGAATTGTCATGGGGCCCACTATCCAAAATTTACCAAAACAGGCCAATATTAACCCTGGAATCCAACAAAAAGTGTAAATAATATCCATGTAAGGCATAATCATGTTAACTCCAGTTAAGTAACGAACGTAGTTAGTGGGCTGTTCCCACGGCTTGGTAATTTTCAGAGCTTCCACCATCCCTCTTGCCCATCTGCTTCTCTGCCGCGTCAAGTGCTTAAACGTAGATGGTACCTGAGTAAAGGCCACTGCCATAGGCTCAAAATACACTCTAAGTCCATTGCGCAAGAAATTCCAAGTAAGAACAATATCCTCGCCCATAGCGTTCGGCCAACCGCCGGCCATTTTCAGTGCGTCAACTTTGTACAAAGAAAAAGCACCCTGTGCAACTAGTGTACCTTGGTACAATCCCTGCATTCGTTTAATGCTAGCAATCCCTAGGAAGTAATCCCATTCCTGCAACCTTGCCCATATGTTTTCTCTACTGTTTCTAACTAACACGGCACCAGCTACCGCACAAACATCGCTAGGAGCGGATTTGATACGAGCCATTATGTAGCGAATCGCCGAAGGGTGTAGCAGGGTATCAGCGTCCAAAGTAATCAGATAATCCGTCTTAACTTCTTTTAAGCCTCTATTCAAAGCATTGTATTTCCCACGTTCTTCTTCCCTGACAACTCTGACATTCAAGTTCAGAGCTTTGCCAGCACCCAGAGCCACTTCTGTTGTATGGTCTGTGGATCCATTATCCACTACAATAACTTGAATATTACCTGTATAATCCTGCCTTTTAATATAACTTAAACTTTCACCTATCGTGGCCTCCTCATTCAAGCAAGCGATTACAACTGTTACTGCCTCTTTAGGGCTTAATACCTTGAAAGGTGGTTGGCGGTCCAAAAGTAGGCTGACGACATTGAAAGCATTAACGTACCCAGGAATATAGCCTATACCAGCTATTGTCAATATTGCTAAGGGTATACCGATCAAGGTAGACAGATCATTTAACCATGGAATCGAGACTGTAACAGAAAACAGCATCCATAACATGGCGAGCAGGTGACTTACCCAAAATTTCTCATGCACGCTCACATATGGTTTTAGTGCACCGCTTTTAGCAATAGAATTCTGTTTTCTCACATTGAAACTCGGTAACATTCTAGACATCTAACTTCCTTCCCTTCCACTTTTTTTGCCAGTTTGCAAAAATTCTTTCTCGGATCCAATTCTATATTGTTAAGTATACCATTTATGCTAATACTTATGAACGAACAATAAAGGACTTGAGTTGGTGTTAACGTGTTATAGTATCGAGGTTCGGTCGAATTTGATTATTTCCAACTTCGTGCAAATTCAGTGAAAAACTATCCAGGTACAACGTGTTATTCTTACTTGTAAGAGTAGCTAGCAATATCCAGTCTCTAGAGGGCTATACTTCTCCATGTATAATTGAAACATGCTGCTTCTAAGCGCACATACTTTTTCAAAAGGGCTGTTTGTCTGTGAGTAACCCAAATTACAAAATCCCGATAAAGGAATGGATTGTTTCTGAACGCCCCAGAGAACTGCTTCTTTCTAAAGGTCCTGAGCACCTGCCTGACGCAAAACTGCTTGCTATCATACTTCGTACGGGGAATAAAGAGGAAACAGCGGAAGATTTGGCACGACGCCTGCTGAATACCTTTGGTGGCTTTACTGGACTGTACCGAGCCAGCGTAGAAGAACTTCTACAAATCAAGGGAATGGGGAAAGCCAAAGCCGCTCAAGTAAAGGCTGCATTGGAAATAGGTAAGCGGTTTCTTCAAAATGAAACTGTGGAAGAGGCAAGAATTACTTCCCCTGAAGATGCGGTCGAGTATGCAGTACGTTATTTCTCTTCCATGCTCATGAACGAAGGTAAAGAGCACTTCTGGATACTGCTGCTGGATAGGAAGAATCACCCCATAAAACACGTGGAAATCAGTGTAGGTAGTTCAATACAAACGACGGTTGATCCTAAAGAAATATTAAAACAGGTAAGCTTGACTTCAGCTCAGGCGCTCATTTTGATACACAATCACCCCAGTGGAGATCCTAGTCCCAGCCGAGAAGATGTGGCAGTGACAAAACAGCTAAAACAAGCCTGCGAATTGGTAGGCGCTCAGCTTCTTGACCACATCATTGTGGGCAAAAACCAGCATGTAAGCTTAGCCCGAGAAAAGTTGA
>Ga0208823_1001240_pt1 | contig 20411 bp, 14 predicted proteins | sample AD_UKC075_MetaG_FD_184440 | JGI IMG/M metagenome (GOLD analysis project Ga0208823, IMG submission 184440) | Active sludge microbial communities of municipal wastewater-treating anaerobic digesters from USA - AD_UKC075_MetaG (SPAdes) (version 2) | ecosystem: Engineered > Bioreactor > Anaerobic >... | reverse complement strand
GGGAAAGCCAAGTCGGTGTTCCAGAGGGGTGCGGCTCAATGCGCCAACCTGGCATAGCCGGGTGTGCAAACGGGGGCACAGGTGAACAAAAGGCAGGAGTGTGATCAAATGTACCAGGAAGTCAACGGCGTAAGACTGTATTACAGGGAATATGGTTCGGGAGAAAAGTATATCCTGTCGGCTCAGATGGGTTTTGATCCGGATGAAAAAGGATGGCCCATGGACCTGGCTGATGAGGGCTTCCATGTTTTCACTATACAAATAAGGGGATACGGAAAATCCTCTCATGTTTCCGAGGACCTGGGCGGTGAGTGGTATAACATCTGGGCTGATGACGTATATGCCTTTGCGCGAAGTAAGGGAATAAAGAAATTCTTCTATACCGGACAGTCCCATGGAGCAGGCATAGGATGGCATCTGGCCCTGCGCCATCCGGAAGCTCTTGTTGGTTTCGCTGCTTTGGTGGGCGGGCCTCACTCCAGAAAAGGAGGGGAGACGTCAGCGGGAAGGCTGAAGACGATTATGTCGGCGGATGACCCGGAAGCCAGGAGAAAGATGGCGGAAGGTGTCAGAGACTACTATCTCTCATTCGCAGAGAAGTTTGCCGATGATCCTGAATTGAAAGCGGAGTTTGAAGGCAAGGCGCAGAAGGTGTATGAAGGGCAGCTCAGGATGGCGCCCGAGGAACTGAGGATCAATCCAAGGAAACCGCTTTCGCACCTGAAGACGGACGAAGAAGTCTACCGGGAACTTTCCAGGATAAACATCCCGGTGCTGATGATCAACGCATACCAGGACAAGGTCGTACCTGTTACGGATATCCTGTGGCCGGTCACAGTGATCAGGAACTCGAAATGCGTGATTTACAACAACGCCGGCCATGATGTCCATTATGACTGCAGGGATGACGTAAGGCGGGAAATAGCGATGTTTGCTTCCGCCCTGTTCTGAATGGCGGGATGCGGTGAGTCAGGGGTGAAGATGAATCACTGCAGGTAATGGACCGCAGGAGTTAAATTTGCCGAAGGTGATATTTTGGTAAGTATCTATGATATCGCGAAAGCCGTCGGCGTTTCAGCCAGCGCCGTTTCATACGTGCTGAGCGGCAGGGCCGGCAAGGCGCGCATTTCAAAAGAGAAGCAAAAACTCATACTGGATGCAGCCAAAAAAATGGGATACATCCCGAACATGGCTGCGCGCAAGCTGAGCCGGCGGGATTCTCCGCATCTGCCGGAAATAGCACTGTGCTGGTCGCCGGAACAGCATCCCAGTTTCCTGAACACATTCATAGGCATACTCCAGGATATGACGGCCGGCGGACAGGTCAGGGAGATGCGGTTTACGATACTGCCGTACAGGAACGGCAAGCTGGAAGAACTCGCGCCCGTCCTGACGGCTAATTATTACAACGGCATAATCGTACCAGCTGTATCGGAAAATGATGTAGAATTTTTGAAAAATGCGGATATACAGGTCCCGACGATTTTGCTGTTCGGAGATATCCCGGGGTATCACCTGGTGACGGTCGACAACTACAGGACAGGGGCAGAGGTCGCGGAAATCTTTCACAGGCACGGGCACAGGTCCGTGGCAGTAATACAGCCCGTGTACAGGCAAATAAGCATGACGATAGCGCAAAGGAACTCGGGATTCCTTGAGAACTGCAGGAAACTGGGAATGGACGCGGCAGTGGTCACGGGAAGACCAGGTGAACTGTATTCCAACAAGATCGGGGAAGGCAGGGCCCTGGCAGTCGAAATGCTGGAGAAGGGCACCCTTCCCACATCTGTATTCATACAGCATGACCTGATGGCGCTGGGCATCCTCGACGTTTTTGGCAGACATGGGATCCGCATACCCGAGGATATGGAAGTTATCGTATACGGCAACAACGAATCACTGGAGATCCACAGCCCGTCGGTCACTACCGTGCAATATCCGACGCATGAAATATCCAGGGAATGCATTGCCGTGATGGCCGAATTGCTGGATAAACCCGGAGCCGAACCGGTGCGCAGGATACTGGAGACTCCGTTCGTTTTCCGGGAAAGCTGCCCGCCGTGAAGCCTGCATTCACCGGAAAGGCACATGACTGAGGCTTGCGGTACGGCTGGAAAATAAACAGCAGACGGGATCAGATACGGCAGGACATCGGGCGCAAATGCAGCAGACGTGATAATACAGGAAAGTATATCGGGCGCATATCGGAAGGATATGAGGCTACATGCAGCAGGACGCCGGGTTCATGTGAGACATGGCACCCGGTGCATATATGGCAGGTCAGACTGCTGAAAGATGGACAACCGGAGGTAAAGGGGTCAACATGAAGAACGGCTTTGCTTTGCAAAAGGATGAAAGTGCATTTGGCGAAAATGATGGAGGCGTATACACCGCAGAAGCGTGCCTTGCAGGGACAGGAGCAGGAACAGCGGCAGAAACGGGGGCATGCAGTGCGCAGGATGAAGGAGCATGTGCCGCAGAAGGAAATAACTCAGAAGCATGTGCAGAAGAAAGTATCGCCTATAATGAGAGGCTATGGACTGCGCCGTATATTACATTGATTTTGCTTGGCATATTCATATCCGTTAGCTTTTACATGGTCATGCCTTTGCTTTCGAAATATGCATTGCAGCGGGGAGCATCAGTCCCCGCGGCAGGCGTCATAGTGGGCATGTTTTCAATAACTGCCCTGTTTGCAAGGCCCGTTTCAGGGATCATCTCTGACAGGCTGAACAAGAAATACGTTTTTATCGCGGCAACGGCGCTTATCGGGTTTTCACTGATAGGCTACGGTCTGTCAACGGGTATTGCCTCCCTGGTTGTTTTCCGCATATTCCATGCAGCGGCATTTTCCGTCAACGGTACGGTCAACCTTGCGCTGGTGGCACAGATCATCCCGAGAAAAAGGATGGGCGAAGGCATAGGATACTTCGGGCTTGGGCACATCATTGCCACTGCGTCAGGACCGGCACTTGGGCTGTACATAGGGGAAAGATACGGCTTGTCAGCTGTATTTCTCATTGCCGGTACGATAATGCTTTCTGTGTCTCTCATGATGTTCATGCTCCCATATACAGAACAAAAAAGGAAAAGAGCAGAAACCAGTAAAGGAGAAACGACCGGAAAAGACAGGACAGACACCCGCGTTACGGACAGGACCGGACTCCGAATTACCGGCAGGACGGGGTTGCGCATCTCCGATATCATAGCTGCACAGGTGCTGCCCCTGGCTTTTTTCGGCAGCGTATTTTCTATGTTCAACGGCGTGATAGGATCATACCTGGTTCTCCTGGGTGAAGAAAGAGGTATAGCGAACATCAGCCTCTACTTCACAGTCAATGCAGTTGCGCTGATCCTCGTGAGAGTTACTGCCGGCAGAGTTTATGACAGGTACGGAATGTCTGCAGTGCTGATACCGGCATTCATGCTGGCTGCTGTTGCTGCCTTTTTCATCGGATTTGCAAAGGCACTGCCCATAATCCTGGTTGCGTCAGTAATCAAAGCCTTTGCCCAGGGATCGGCACAGCCGACGATCCAGGCTGAATGTATCAGAATGCTTCCTGAAAAAAAGAGCGGAGTGGCCACGAGCACATATTATCTGGGAGCAGACATCGGGCAGGGCATAGGTCCGATGCTTGCGGGCGTGATTGCTTCGGCATGGGGTTACGAAGTCATGTTTTCCACATGTGCCGGGATTTTTCTTGTAACACTTCTGCTCTATTGTGGCAGACTCTATATGCGAAGCCGGGTCAGCCGGGGATAGTTTACCGATCTGCTGAGGATGACCGGGATCAGCTGGCAGGCCGTTTTTGAAAGAGCGGCTAAAGGCAAAAAGCCGAGCTTATTTTGGAAAATGTGATATAATAAATCTGTGAAACGTATGCAAATTTTTCAGGAATGAGAATGATCCAAAACTTGCCGGCTCTGTTAGCTTAATATAAAAGAAATGAGACCTGTGAGGAGGATACTATGAATTACCATGTCAGCAAGACCGGGAGCGATTTGAACCCCGGAACCGAATCTCAGCCTTTCTTAACCATCAGCAAAGCTGCATATGTCGCAAAACCAGGAGATGTCATCACAGTTCATGAAGGAGTCTACCGCGAATGGGTCAGCCCGAAACGCGGTGGCACCAAGGCACAGCCGATAGTTTACCAGGCGGCCCCGGGCGAAAAAGTAGTCATAAAGGGCTCCGAGGTCATCACGGACTGGGAAAGGGACGGAGACATCTGGAAAACGGTCATCGACAACAAATTTTTTGGTGATTTCAACCCTTACAGCGAAGTCCTGTTCGGCGACTGGCTTTTTACGAGAGACAGGGTATTTCATCTGGGTGAAGTCTATCTGAACGGGCGCGCGATGTATGAAGCGGTCTCCGTCGATGAGGTGCGTGATCCGCAGAAATCGAAGACTTCACTGGAGCCGGAGTTCTCCGTATACAAATGGTATGTTGAAGTTGACGACCGCTATACCACCATTTATGCCAACTTCCACGGGGAAGACCCCAGGAACGGGAATGTCGAGATAAATGTGCGCCGTTTCTGCTTCTGGCCTGAGAATCCCGGCCGCAACTACATCACGGTCCGCGGATTCATCATGCAGCATGCCGCCACCCAGTGGGCACCGCCGACCGCTTTGCAGGAAGGTCTGATAGGTCCCCACTGGAGCAAGGGATGGGTGATCGAGAACAACATCATCAGCGATTCCCGCTGCACCGGCATCAGCCTTGGGAAAGAAGAGAGCACAGGCCAGAACGAGTGGACGACCATATTCACCAAGGTTGGCCACCAGCGCGAGCAGGAAGTGATCTTCAGGGCATTGAACAACGGCTGGAACAAGGACAACATAGGAAGCCACATCGTCCGAAACAACATCATATACAACTGCGGGCAGGCCGGCATCGTCGGGCACCTGGGGGCTGTTTTCAGCATCATCGAAAACAACCATATCTACAACATTAGGTACAAGAGGGAATTCGAAGGTGCCGAAGTCGGAGGGATCAAGCTGCATGCCGCCATCGACACCATCATCAGGAACAACATCATCCATGACTCATTCAGGGGCGTCTGGCTGGACTGGCAGGCACAGGGGACACGTGTCTGCAACAACATCATGTTCGGCAACGACAGCGAGGACATGCTGGTCGAAGTCAGCCACGGACCGACGATGATCGACCACAATATCATGCTTTCCGGCCATTCGTTCAAAACGCTCAGCTACAGCTGCGCTCTCGTGCACAACCTGATGGCAGGGACGATATCGGCTGCCCAGGACATAAACAGGCATACGCCCTACCATGTCCCGCACAGTACTTCAGTTGCCGGAATGAACAGGTTTACCGGCGGTGACGACCGGTACTTCAACAATATCTTCCTAAGGGAAAAGGACGATCCCCGTTCTGACGAACCATACCTGGAAGGCTTTTTCGGCAACGATAAACTTAATCCGGAAGACGTAAAGCCGAACACATGCGCGTTCATGTCATACCCTGTCGGAACGGCGGTCTACAATGATTACCCCGGCCCGGATGACGAGCCCGCGTGGATGATATTCAAAAGGCTCTTTACCGGGCAGCTCAAGGAAGGCGAAGAGGTTGGCCAGCTTTTTGCGATCCTTGGAAGGCCCAATCCGCACCCTGTCTTTATAGAAAACAACGTTTACTTCAACAGGGCACTGCCTTACAAGAAAGAAAAGGGGGCAAAGGTATACGAAGATTCAGGGATCGAGTATGAAATCGACAGGGATAACAAAAAGGTCATCATCGAAATAACTAAGCCTGAAATGCTTGCTGAAAATGCCGGCGAAATAATCACCACAGAAAAGCTTGGATACGGATTCCATACCGAGCAGCTTTTCGAAAAGCCTGACGGTTCGCCGTACTGCCTTGATACGGACTTTTTCGGTGAACCCCGCGGCGCGAAGGCCGTACCCGGTCCGTTCCACGTGACCGGCACGAAGAGGTACGAGTTCTCATTCGCGGAAAATGATCTCCCCGACTGGAGCCGGGCATGAACAGAGACGCTGCTCACATGATACCGGCATGATACTTGTACGATACAGGCATTATCCTGATTTGGAAAAGGCTGCGGAAATTGTGCCCGCAGCCTTTTTCATGAAGCCCGGATCCGTGCCCGCCGGTTCCCGGAAAGATTTCCCCAAAGCGTCCGGCGGATCCGGACCCCGCAGGGCAGCCCGGCACTGCATCAGCACCGTTGACCTGCTCTGCCGCATACCAGGAAAAACTTCTGTAAGACAAACTGGAAAATCCGACCGTATAGTGTTATGATTATTCTGCCACATAATAAATGGAAGAGGAGAGTTGGAAACATGAGAAAAGTAGTATCTTTAGCATTGAGCGCTGTTCTGCTTTTGGGCGTGCTCCTGTCTCCGGCGGCGGTTTTTGCCGCTGATGACGGACTTGTGCCGCTCCCGGAAGCGGGCGACATCATCTCGGGTTTCAAAGTGACGGAAACAGGGGAAATTGGCCTGGTGAATGCCAGGACGGTGCTGTTTGAGCATATAAAAACGGGTGCTAAGCTCTATTACATACAAAACAGGGACATCGAAAAGTCATTCACCATTGCATTCAGGACTCCTGCCGTTGACGACACGGGCGTCAACCATATCCTTGAGCATGTGGTACTGCACGGTTCGGAAAAGTATCCGCTGGATGACGTTGCTTTCGTACTGATGAACCAGACATACAGTTCGTACGTTAATGCCTTCACGGCACCCACATTTACGGCGTATCCGGTAGCGTCCATGAGCGAGGACCAGCTTCTGAGGCTGGCTGACGTTTACCTGGACTGCGTTTACAATCCCATGGTGTATAAGGAAAAGAATATCTTCCGGAGAGAGGCCTGGAGGTATGAAATCCAGGACGCCGATGGTCCCCTCACTATCAACGGGACGGTATATAACGAGATGAAGGGCAATCTCAGCAACATAACCCAGGCAGCATACAACAACACTTTGAAAACGCTGTTCCCCGGCAGCCCGCAATCCAATATATCCGGGGGTGATCCCGAAAATATCAGGAACCTGACATACGATCAGCTCATCGAAACACACAGGGCATACTACCATCCATCGAACTCGCTGATGATTCTTTACGGAGACCTTGACTATACGCGTTTCCTCAGGCTGATAAACGACGGATACCTCAGCAGGTACGAAAGGATGGACATTGATATCGATTACGGGAAGGTCGGGCCGTTTGAGAAAAAGGCCGAGGCAAGGTTCCCGTTCCCTGCAGCGGCGGCCTCGAACACAAAAAATGCGGCCCAGATCGATTATGCATTTGTGCTGAACGATATCACGATGGATGATCTCTACGGCATTTCAGCCATCGCGGCATTGCTGAACGACGATTCATTTCCGCTGAAAAAGGCATTCAGCGAAAATCAGATCGGCGGCAGCATTTATGTCGGACTAAACACGTCCACGATACAGCCGGCGCTGATCTTTACTGCCGCCAGCGCTGATGAAAGCAAGGCTGAGGAATTCAGGGCACTTGTGGATGGATGCCTCAGCGATATAGTTAAGAAAGGGTTCGACGAAGAATTGCTGGATGCGATGCTTTCCAGGCAACTGCTCAATTACTCGGTCATCACGGAGCAGCAGCACCTGGGCGCCAACCTGTCGGTATCACTCAGCCTTATGTGGGCAAACCATGATGACCTGGACTACTACAGCGACATGGTTGGATACATCAGGAACCTTGCGGACAAACTGGGCACCGGCTACTACGAAGGCCTGGCAGAGAAATACATACTGAATAATAACCATGCGGCGCTGGTGACGACGTATCCGGAAGCAGGGCTGGCTGAAAAGCAGGAAGCTGAGCTCAGGCAGTACCTGGACGGACTGAAAGCTTCGATGAGCGCTTATGAGATCGAAAAACTGGTAAACGATACGAAGGCCTTCAATGAGTGGAACAGCCGTGACGCAGGAACGGAGATGCAGGAGTTAATAGAAGTTCTCCAGGCTGTAAAGGCTGCGGACCTGCCTGTCGAGGTCAGGGAACGCGAAATAAAGGAAGCAAAGGGGCCTGACGGCGAGAGGTTCGTCACAGCAACTGCCGATGTCGGCGAAACGGGCCTGACCGGCATCATGTTCGATACATCGGCCGTACCCGCTGAAAAACTGCATTTCCTGAGATTGATCTCAGACCTGCTTGGAAGGCTCGGAACCGAGAAGTATACGAGGGAACAACTGAGTACATTGGTCATGAGACATTTCGCAGGAGCAAGCTTTACCCTGGACACGATAACTTACAAGGGATCCGGGAAATTCACCCCGGTCCTGGCTACCAGCTGGCTGGGCCTGATGGGAGAATACGGCGACCAGGTAGAGCTCCTGAAAGAGATATTGCTCAACACTGATTTTTCGGACAGCAGCACCGTGCTTGCTATAATAAGGGAAAGCATCGCGAACATGAAACAGTCGATAACCTTTGAACCCCTTAACATATTGATGATGCGCAATATGGCTGTTGCAGACGACAGCAGCAATTACAGGAACTACGTACACGGACTCGACTATTACAACTTCCTTGTGCAGCTGGAGCAGGTGATGCAGACTCAGCCCGAGGCAGTGATCGCGGAGCTTGAATCTGTGCACAGGCTGGCCGTGAACAGGACGAACATGATCGTGGCCTTCGCCGGAAATGAAAACGGTATCAGCGTGTTTAAAGACAAGATCGGTGACCTGGTCGACGCTCTGCCGGCGGAAGAGATAGTTCCGCAGGACTACTCAGCACTGCCGAAGCCTGCCCGGAGAGAGGCCATAACGCTCGATACCACCGTGCAGTACAACATGCTTTCCGCAGGCAACGATGAAATGGGTATCGAATACAACGGCAAATTCATACCTATACTGCAGATGGTGAATGATACTTACCTGCTGCCTGCACTCAGGTACCAGAACGGCGCATATTCAGTCATAGCAAGCTATGACGGCCATTCGCTGAGGCTTGCCTCCTACAGGGACCCGAACATTACCAGGACATATGAAATTTTTGCGGCGATCCCTGAATTCCTGAGGAATGCCGCCATTACCCAGGAGGACCTGGAAAGGTACATCCTGAACACGTTCGGCGCAAGGACTCTTCCGACAGGAGAACTGAGCAGCGCTTACGGAAGTATCGTTGATTACCTGACGGGATGGTCCGCTGAGGACAGCATGAAGCTGCTGAATGAGATCAAATCGGCGACAGTGGAGGACCTCGAAGAAGCTGCGGTCTTGTTCGAAAAACTTTTGGAAAACGGGACATACACGACAGTCGGCAGCGCATCAAGGGTGAGTGAGGAAATTGCCCTGTTCGAATCGGTAATAGCTTTCGAACAGCAGACCGATACGGACGAAGCCCTGACGACGGCACAGTTCATCGAGTTTGTGCTGCAGGGTATCCCTAATCCCCTGGATGTTGCAAAGCAGGCAGGGCTGCTCCGCGGTGACGGAAAGGGGAATTACATGGAGGGTGAGCCGCTGACGAGAGAAAGGCTTGCCGTGTTCCTGGTCAGGATAGCTGCCATGAATGGTATCCAGCTTGACGGTATCGATGCTGATATAGCCGACTGCGATGACATCAGCCAGTGGGCAAGGGACAGCGTTGAGGCGCTTGTCGGCCTGGGCATCATGGGACTGGACGAAAACGGCTGCTTCAATCCCGGAGACGCCGTGACATTATCAGATGTGAACAATGCCATTTATGCCCTGACCGCGCTGCTCATGGCGCAGGCGTCGTAACATGAGGCTAAAGCTGCTGGGATGACGGATGCGGAAACTGACATGTGTTGAAGGCTATTGACGCATTGACGAACCCGGAGAGTTACTGACACGTAAGGCAGCGGACGACATCAGGGGAAAACGGGTTATGGCCCGTTTTCCCTGTCCGCCGCTTTCATGGATACAGAAGCAGTACACCGGGCCGGCATATGTGCCCCGACCGGAGACAGGGCTTCGGTATGGTACGGAAAGACGCACTGCCCGGAAAACCATGATAAGGAGGAAAAAGCTGAATGAAAAGATTGATAAAATGTCTTCTGGTTTCAGTGATATTAGTCTCCATCTTCATCGTGGCGAATTACTTCGTGTATAAGAGTACAGGCCGCCCGTTAACTGCTATTAGATTTGACGGAGGCGAGAGTGCATATTATATAGGGATCGGATTTACCGTCAGCATGTACTACCATTTGGCGATGGGGGATGATGCTGCGTTGGGAGTGAACAGTCATTTTTCAGTCAGTGTTATATCAGTTGTGCTGTTTACAGCTATATTCACAGGCATACTGTGGCTGGCCGTGGCTTTGGCAAACAAATGCAGGAAAGAGGGTAGAAACGATACTGCCGCATGAATTCCGGCGGCTTCCACGCGGTGACGTCAGAACAGGTTTCTGTCAAGAAAACTGACCAGTATTTGCTTTGCCTCTACCTGTATGTCGGAATAGTTCCATATCCCGGCGTAGGCCAAGGAATAGCAGATATCGCCCGGTCCTGAGACAATCATCAGATGTCCGATCATAATCCTGCCAGATGGCGTTTCCGTTAGGCCGGCGAATTTTTTATACCGACGCATTCCAGGAAACGTATCTCTTTAAATTCCCCGATAATATCAATCAAAGCTGTGCTCAGAGATCTTAAATTATCTGGTATCGCCAGTATCTCATTTTCAAGCTTGTTCAAACCGGTGCGTGCAAGTTCAAATGAACTGAACGAACTGAGATTGCCAGCGACCCAATAAAACCCCTCAAACTGGTGAATGTAAAGTACTCTTTGTACTTTTACCGGCAAGCTGACGTTTATATTTGCTTATTTTGCAAAAATGATATATAAGTATAATTATAAATGTAATTATTTGTATTATATACTGCATGTTGACAGAGTTCAACAATAAATAATGCAAAAACAAAACCCATAGTCATATCCGGGAGGGATCCAGTTGAAAAAGGTCGTGAATTTTCTTGTAATCATTGCTGTTATGTTATCCATGGCCGTGCCCGCATACGGGCAGGAAACGGTCACATCGTTCAGCGATGTGAAGCCGGGACAGTGGTTCTATGAATACGTGATGACACTGACGGGCAAGGGCGTGATAACGGGAGTCACGAAGCCGGTGAACGGTGTAGGAAAGTATGACCCGCAGGGAACGGTGACACTGGGACAGTTCCTTGCCATAGCCACAAGGCTCGTGGCGTCGGAGTACATAAAGGAAGTGCCGAACCCGAGGCACTGGGCGGAGCCGAACTATAACGCGGCAGTTGAGAGCGGGCTTATAGGGAAAGGTGATTTCGGTAATTCTCCCGCGTATCTCAACACACCCATAAGCAGGGAGGACATGGCATACATACTTGTGAACATGGCGAAGCTGAACGGGGAGACGCTGGAGATAAAAAGCGGGATAAAGAACAACATAGGAGATTACGGCCAGATATCGGTCATAAGGCGTGAGGCGGTGGAGAAGGCATATTCCAATGGATTGCTAGTAGGGGACGACCAGGGCAATTTCAACCCGAAGAAGCCGCTGACGCGAGCCGAGGTGGCGGCGGTATTCTGCAGGGTGATGAACTACACGGCAAGGCCGGAGGTAGTGGTGAAGGCACCCGGCAGTACAGGCACCGGGACGAAGAAGAGGGAGCCGATGGTGCTGAGATGGGACGATCCTGACAGGCCATTGCCGCAGGCCGGGGACACGTTCATAGACAAGAACGGCAAGGCTACGGTACTGACGGAGACGGTAGGGGTGGTAGGCTACGGCCAGGGACTTGACCTGTACAGCGGGATGAAATATGGCGACAGGACACTGCAGCATGGGGATATAGGTGATGTATGGCATGGAGATAAGACGTACCTGGGTCAGCCGTACTGGGTGGACAAAAAGACCGGAGAAGGGCATTTCAGGTTGGACTGGGAAATAATCAGTTCATATGAAGCGGAATTGACATTGGATGTCAGGAACCCCAAGGACGGGCAGAGGGTCGGATACTGGACGGTATATTTTGAGGACCTGGGTGGATGGTACTGGACCGGCCCGTGATAAATCATCGTGCAAGATAGCTCTGCAAACCATGGACATGGAGCTGTAAGCGGGGTGGAATGGTGAGGAAGGATAAGAATTTCAAACTCAGCATATCGCTGCTGATGGTTCTTGTGCTGCACATACTGCTCATACTGCTCTTACTGCCTTCGGCGGCGCTGGCGGCTGACGTGAACTATGGCTCGGGCGACTATAGCGGCACGACCGGGAAGGGGAGCAAAGAGTGGAAATACAACACCGACGGAAGGGGCGTCAGGATCAGCATATATTTCGTAGAAGGTCGCAAGGAGAACTTTGCCGACCCAAATTTCGAGATAAACCAAATAGACAAACCTACCGAAACGGAGTCTTCAAGGAACCTGTAAGCGGGGTCGTATTAAAAGGCGTCTGTGAAATATTCTTCGAACAGTTTACAAAATTATTGCGGTTATACGCCAACTTTTTAAGTTTCAGGAGGAGCAGTAATTGTGAAAAAGCTTATTGCTTTTTTACTCGCGATAACAATTCTGATTTCATCAGGTTTGATAATTGCGCACGCAAAAACCTATGATAGTGTGGATGACGCTATAGCCGACGCAAACAGGTTCGTTTCACTTAAATTTGGCATAGAAGAATTGTGTACCAGTTCTATGACTGCCTTGGACTGAAGTTCTTTTACCTGAGAAACAACCTGCACATAGAACGGTTAAGTGCCGGCGAACTTGAGACATTGAAGGATTCCATTATCGAGAAAAGCCCTGAAAACGAGGAAGCTGTATCCAGGCTTGTGGAATCCAGCTGGAAGAATATCATTTCGATATCTGAAAAAGGCGCGGACAAATTCATCGCGATATATGAAATGAACCTGCGGGGGAACAAGGAAGCGCCGGGCAATGCGCTGGTATTTGAACTGGCCACTATGAGCAGCTTTGACGAGAATGGCAATTTCACGGACTTCGATAAAGAACTGGAGAAAGACAAATGGATCTTCCAATACAGGAACCGGATAGTGCCTGTGCTCTGTGAAATGGCCGGCGACGTTCCTGTCAGGGTATTTATAGAAAAACGCTGATGGACAATCCATTTAAATCCATTGTCGAAGGTGGGGTAATATGGGATATGGCAATAGGGTAAGGATTTTTTTGCTCATTTCAGTTTTGATGCTGACAGCCACACTGCTGCATGGGTGCAGCATTGCAAAACTGCTCGGCAGGCAGGAAAGCCCGGTCCTCCGGCTGGAGTACGGCTCTTTTCCGCCGGAAGTGTATGAGCAGATCCCGCTGTTCAGCGTTACAAAATTTATCTATGAGATACCAACCAGGTATGACTTTGACCTCATTTATGAAAAAGGCCTGAGTGATAAAAAGGACGCAGTGAACATGGATTACCAGGTAATGCAGACTTATTACAGAAAAGCACTTATCATGCATATAGCTAAAAAGCTCGACCTGGAGAAATACGATGACGAGCTTGCAAACAGCGGGTTGGACTTCATCAGCCACCCGGGCGACAGCTACCTGGGTGCGAAGTACTACCTGGGGACCAGGTACGTTATGGTGATCAACATATGCCACATAGAGCAACTGGACGAGACTGACCTGGAACTTATCCGGAGGACCCTGCAGGCAGGGAATACGGGAGTAACGGATGAGGTGGCTGAAATGGTTGCCAGGACATGGCCGGAAGTTATAAAGTACAGGGCTGATGAAGTAGTGACATACTATGAAATGCTCAATAAAACACCACTTTATGGATTTCCCAACAACGCACTGGTGATCGGAATCGGAACGGTAAGGGAATATGACTCGAAGGGAAATGTTGTGGATTGGGATAAAGAAAAGGAAAAAGACGCTTACCTGGAAGAATTCTGCACCAGGATGGAAAAGGAACTGAATGAAAAGATGGAAGATGTACCAGTAAAGGTGTTTAAGTTCACAGTATAAAATTATTCATGAAAATAAATCCATGATGCAATGGATTTATCGGGGAGGATAGGTATGCGCAGACCAAAATTTTTTATCATTGCCGTGGTACTGGTTTCGATTCTGCTGGCCGGATGTTCGGGCGGGAAGGAGAATACGACGATTAATAACACCACCGGAGATGTTTCTGATGATTTCCAGGGTATCGAGTTTGACAGGAATCATCTCCTGCCCATTGGATCGATCGTTACACTTAAAGGCTACTTTAAAAAAGTGATGATCTGCGGAATAGGAACCGGACTGGTAACAGATGAAAGCAATGTTTTTTACGATTATGCCGGATGCTATTATCCCGCAGGCGTATCAGGCGCAAAGGAGTATTTCATGTTCAACAATGATGCGATCGATAAAGTATACTTCATTGGATACGAGGACGAAGAAGGACAGGAGTACAGGGATATAATGGAAGATGTAATAAAAGAAGAACGGAAAGGCAAACGTCCGGAAAATATGGACAGAGGGGGCTGACAGCCGCAAATGCTGACCGGGATATTACACGGGGAAACCATAGATTTTTTACAAAAAAAGCGGGCTTCGGCCTGCTTTTTCATGTGTACCGGAGGTATGTCCGGTTCTGATTTAAGCGGGCAAGCAGCAGGGGACATTGTCTATTTTGAAGAATTTTGGCAAATAACCTGGAAAATTACACCTAAGAGTATTATTATTAGATATAAGGCTGTAACTATTTTTCATCGCTGAAAACGGGCTTATGCTGTTTTCCGGATTCAAACAGGGATATCCGGAAATCATTCATAAACATTATAATAAAAAATGCGAAGGAAAGAAACAGGGCGATGATAGCTTTTATTGATACGGAAATAGAACCTGTAAAGGGGAAAGTGCTTGATATAGGAGGTATCAGGGAAGACGGTGGACAGTTCCACTCCGGCGTTATTTCAGAGTTTGTCGATTTCCTGAAAGGAACATCATTTGTATGTGGCCATAATATCGTAAATCATGATATGAAATATGTCGGCCATGCAGTCAGGGATGCGGGCATAACTGAGGTCATCGACACGCTGTACCTGTCCCCGCTGATGTTTCCGGCCAGGCCGTACCACAGCCTTATCAAGGACGACAAGCTCCAGTCCGATGATCTCAACAATCCTCTCAACGATTCCATAAAAACCAGAGATCTGTTCTATGATGAAGCCGAAGCATTCCGGAAGACGGATGACATGCTGAAAGAAATTTATTTTCATCTGCTGAAGGATCACAGGGAGTTCAGGTCTTTTTTCAAATACACGGGCTATACAGTGGACACACCGTTTCATCTATCCACTGAACAGCAGCTGGAAGAAATCGAGACACTGATCCACACAAGATTTCTGTTTAAAATATGTGAGAATGTAAGGCTGACCGACATGATCCGGGACAATCCGGTGGAGCTCGCATACTGTCTCGCATTAATCGACACAGGCGACCGCTCTTCCATAACGCCGCCCTGGGTTCTCAAAAACTACCCTGCTGTCGACAGCCTGATGTACTTGCTGAGGGACAGGCCGTGCATCACAGGCTGCGCCTATTGCAACGAAGCATTGGATATCCACGGCGCACTGAAAAAGTTTTTCGGATATGACTCATTCAGGACATATGCCGGCGCTCCGCTGCAGGAACAGGCTGTCAGGGCTGCTATCGAGCAAAAATCCTTCCTGGCGATATTCCCCACCGGGGGCGGCAAATCCATCACATTCCAGCTGCCAGCCCTGATGAGCGGCAACAACACGAGAGGGCTGACTGTTGTTATATCGCCGCTTCAGTCTCTGATGAAGGACCAGGTGGACAACCTGGAAAAGCTGAACATCACCGAGGCTGTTACGATCAACGGGTTACTGAATTCCATAGAACGTGCGAAGGCTATCGAAAGGGTCGAAAACGGATCGGCATCCATATTGTATATTGCTCCTGAATTACTGCGCTTAAAGACTGTTGAAAATCTGCTGCTGGGCAGGAAAATCGTCCGTTTCGTCATAGATGAGGCACACTGCTTCTCGGCGTGGGGCCATGATTTCAGGGTCGATTACCTTTACATCGGCGATTTTATAAGGGAGCTGCAGGGAAAGAAGAACCTGGAGGAGGGCATACCCGTTTCCTGTTTCACCGCCACTGCTAAGCAAAAGGTCGTTGAGGACATAAGGGAGTATTTCAGGGAAAAACTGTCCATCGAGATGGATGTGTTCACCTCCGATGCCGTCAGGACCAATCTCCATTACAAAGTGTTCCCCAGGGAAACTGATGAAGAAAAGTACAGCACCGTCAGGGACCTGCTGAGCGAGAACGATTGTCCCACCATCATCTATGTCTCAAGAACCAGGAAAGCGTTTGAACTGGCGCGGAGGCTGACGGAGGATGGATTTGAAGCAAGGCCTTACCACGGGAAAATGGACAGCAGAGAGAAAACAGAAAACCAGAATGCATTCATGAACGGCGAAGTGCAGATAATGGTGGCGACATCGGCCTTCGGCATGGGCGTGGATAAAAAGGACGTGGGGATGGTCATCCATTATGAGATATCGGATTCCCTGGAAAACTATATCCAGGAGGCTGGAAGGGCCGGCCGCGATGAGTCGATCGACGCTGACTGTTATGTGCTGTTCAATGATGAGGACCTGAACAAGCATTTCATATTGCTCAACCAGACGAAGCTCAGCATAAAAGAGATCCAGCAGATATGGAGGGCTGTCAAAAGCGTCACAAAGCAGCGCATGAGGGTCTCACGCTCTGCGCTGGAAATAGCACGGCAGGCAGGCTGGGATGACAATGTCATGGATACCGAAACAAAAGTAAGGACAGCAATAATGGCGCTGGAGGAGGCGGGCTTTCTCAAAAGGAGGCAAAACACACCTCGTGTATATGCCACCGGTATCCTGGCCGCCAATGCCCAGGAAGCCATCGAAAAAATCAATGCATCGTCCAAACTTGACGAGAAGCAGAAGGTACAGGCAATCAGGATCATAAAAAAGCTTATTTCTGCGAAAAAGCGGAAAATAGCGTTGGATGAAGATCCTGAATACAGGGTGGATTACATTTCAGACCATCTCGGCATACCAAGGGATGAAGTAATAGAGATCATAAACCTGCTGAGGGACGAAAAAATACTCGCGGATACGAAGGATATGACCGCATTCATAAAAAAGAAGAAATCTGGCAATCATTCGCTGGAGATACTGAGGGCTCATGTCCAGATCGAAAACTTCCTGCTGAGTATCTATAAAAAGCAAGCTGAGGTCTACAATATAAAAAAGCTCAACGAACAGGCGATTACAAGCGGGTGCGCCGAAGCATCCGTACCCAGGCTGAAGACCATTATCAACCTCTGGGCGATTACCAAATGGATAAAGAGGCATTATGACACCAGGTCGAATATGCATTTGAAACTGCGGGGACTGGCAGACAGTGAAGTCCTGCGGGAAAAGCTTATAAGGCGGCATGAACTGGCCCAGTTCATAATTGAGTATCTGTACCGGAAATGCGATGATGTAAAGAGCTACGGGGATGGAACAAAGGACAGGGAGGAGATAGCCGTAGAGTTTTCCGTAGTGGAGCTCAAGCAGGAGTTTGAAAAGGAAATCAGCCTTTTCAATACAAAAACGACATTGAAAGAAGTGGAGGATGCGCTTTTTTACCTGTCGAAGATCGGAGCCATGGAACTGGAAGGAGGTTTCCTTGTTACCTACATGGGGCTGATGATCGAGCGTTTGGAAACCAACAACAGAAGACAGTATAGGCTTGAGGATTATAAGAAACTTGAGCAGTTTTACGAGAGCAAGATCCAGCAGATCCACATAGTAGGTGAGTATGCCAGAAAAATGATGGAGGACTACCAGGCTGCCCTCCAGTTCGTTGACGATTATTTCAAGCTTAATTATTCATCGTTCCTCAACAAGTATTTCAGGGGCGAGAGGCGGCAAGATATCAGCAGGAGCATCACGCCGGAGAAGTTCAGGCGTTTGTTCGGGGAACTCTCGACTACCCAGCTTAAAATTATAAATGACAAGGATTCCAATTATATAGTCGTCGCTGCGGGACCTGGAAGCGGCAAGACCAGGATACTGGTGCACAAGCTGGCCTCCTTGCTGCTGATGGAGGATGTAAAACATGAGCAACTGCTGATGCTGACATTTTCAAGGTCGGCTGCCACGGTCTTCAAAAAGCGACTGCTGGAACTGTATGGGAATGCCGCAAATTATGTAGAGATCAAAACATTCCATTCATATTGCTTCGATCTGCTGGGAAAGCCCGGTACATTGGAGGCCTCAGACAATATCATCCGTGAGGCAGTGGACAGGATCCGCCGCGGAGAAACAGAACCCGGCAGGATAACCAAAACAGTGCTGGTGATAGATGAGGCCCAGGACATGGACGCGAATGAGTATGAGCTTGTTTGCGCGCTGATGGAGCAAAACGAGGAAATGCGCGTTATAGCGGTGGGCGACGATGACCAGAATATTTTCGCTTTCAGGGGCTCCAGTTCGAAATACATGGAGAAGCTGATAACTGAGAAAAACGCTACCACATATGAGCTGGCAGAGAACTACAGGAGCAAGGCCAATATAGTCGAGTTCACAAACGAGCTGGCCATGAAAATTTCGTACAGACTAAAGAGGACACGCATCATACCGAAACAGAAGGACAATGGTATAATCAGGATCGTTCACTACAGGAGCAACCACTTGATCACCCCTGTTGTGGATGATGTAATGACGGCTGAGCTTTCGGGAACGACCTGCATACTGACCATGAAAAATGAGGAAGCGCTGAAGATTGCCGGACTGCTGGTGAACAAGGGCATGCCGGCGAAACTTATCCAGTCGGAGGAAGGCTTCAGGCTGTACGATATGCAGGAAGTACGATACTTCCTGGGTCTGCTGGAGATGGATCAGCCGTCTTTCAGCAGCTCATCATCTGTCGATACTGGCAGCAGCCATGAAGGACAGGCATCTGCCGAAGGGAAGTCCGGTGTCGGGATCAGCAGCCGGAGCGATGATCAGGCTTTGCCAGATAGCGTAGAAGATACACCTCACGTTCAGCCTGGCAGACAGATCCCGACGTCGCCTGTAATAACTGCCGATGCCTGGGAGGAAGCCAAGCGAAAGCTGAGGGACAGGTTTGACTGGAGCCGTGGTCAAAGCGGCGACCATGATCCGAGTGGCAGCCGGAAACCTGGCACGTCTGCCAACCCCAACCTTGAGCTGTGCCTGAACATGATAAAAAGTTTCGAAGAAGCAAATCCAAAGCTGAAGTACAGGTCAGACCTGGAGACGTTTATAAAGGGGTCCAAACTGGAAGACTTTTACGTGGAGCACGGGGAAACGATACTTGTTTCCACCATGCACAAGGCGAAAGGGCGCGAGTTCGACAATGTGTTCATCATGCTGGACGGCTACAAGCTGGATTCAGACGAAGCCGTCCGTGTGCTCTATGTAGCAGCCACAAGGGCAAAGCGCCGGCTGGCCATCCATTACAATGGCTATTACCTCAACAGGATCAGTGCAGCGGGCATCGAATATATCGAAGATAAGGGAATATACCGCCCACCGGCACATCTGGCCGTCCAACTGACGCACAGGGATGTGTGGCTTGATTACTTTTATTCTGTACGCCATATCGTTGAGAAGATGCAGAGCGGAGACAGGCTGACCATAGCCGACGGCTGCTGTCTCAATGCCGATGGCCAGGTTGTTGTGAGGTTTTCCAAGTGCTTCAATGCGAACATTGAGAAAATGAAGCAAAAGGGTTACCGGGCTGTCAGCGCATCAATAAGATTCATAGCACACTGGAAGCGGGAAGATGCAGAAGATGAAGCCCTTGTGGTACTTCCTATGATTGTGTTTAAGAAGGATGGGTAAAGTTGTTCCTAGAAATCGGTTTGATTTAAATGAAGGGTAATTTTCTATTTTGCCGAACATCATATATGTTTAATGATATTTAAAGGAGTTGATTATGAACCTAAACCAAGGCATCTACGAACAAATCATATATGAAGAGCTAAAAGAGCAGCTTCAAAAGCTTGATCCTGTTCAGTTTCAAGTTGTTAAGGAGCCGCTAGATGTAGAGGAAGCAAAAAACATGCTTTCCAGCTATATTTCGTCTGTCATAAAAAAGGGACTCCGGTTTATAAGGGAAAGCAACAATGAGAGTGACAGGGAAGCATTGCTGCAGCAGATTAAAGCTTGCAATGAGTTAGTTAAAACAATCTGTAAGTATGCCGGTGAGAGCAGCCTGCAGGGATTTCAAATAGCAGAAGAGGGAGAAGTACTGACGGCCCTTTATTCTAAGATAAACAGCATAAGAGCTATAAAAGATAAAAATGTAATTAGGCCGGTTACTCCAATTTCTCAAAGCACATTATTTACAAACTCTCCGTCAGAGCCCAATATGGTAAGTGAGCTTAAGAGAGAAATACTCTCTTG
>Ga0208823_1001230_pt1 | contig 20486 bp, 24 predicted proteins | sample AD_UKC075_MetaG_FD_184440 | JGI IMG/M metagenome (GOLD analysis project Ga0208823, IMG submission 184440) | Active sludge microbial communities of municipal wastewater-treating anaerobic digesters from USA - AD_UKC075_MetaG (SPAdes) (version 2) | ecosystem: Engineered > Bioreactor > Anaerobic >... | reverse complement strand
GCCCAGGGCGGCGAATCCCGACAGCAGGCGCTTTAAGCCCCGGTTTCCGCAATGGGGACAGACCAGGTCCTCCCCTGTTGCTCCCATTTTGCAGAGTTGTTCCAGCTTGGTCTTGCATTTAGGACATTGAAATTCATAGACAGGCATGGATTGTCACCTCTGGTTTAATTATAATGGATGGGGCTGGAATATAGCAACGAAAGGGGGAGCAGATTGTGGACAAAAATCTGACCCGTTTTTTGACCAGGGGCGCCGTCATTGCCGCCCTCTACGTGTTACTGACCATTCCCTTGGGTCAACTGGGTTTCGGCATCCCCCTGGGCCCAATATTGGTCCAGTTCCGCCCTGCCGAAGCCCTTACGGTGCTGCCGATACTGTTGCCCGAGGCTGTGCCGGCGGTATTTATCGGGGTTCTGCTGTCCAACCTTATTTCCCAATTCGGCTGGATCGATGTAATCTTTGGCAGCCTCACCACCCTGGTTGCCGCCATCGTCACCCGCAAAACCCGAGGCAGCATTGTCGCCTGGCTCAGCCCGGTATTCTTTAACGCCGTCTGCATCAGCGTTTACGCAGCCTGGTTCATAGCCGGAGAATGGGGCACCCCCGCCTGGTGGGCGGCGTATTGGCAAACCGCCCTTTCCATTGCCGTAAGCCAGGCCGCGGTGGTGTTTCTGCTGGGCGCTCCCCTGGTGGCTTTCGTGCGCCGGGCATTACCCCGCGAATATACAGACTAAAACCACCCTGTGGGTGGTTTTTCTGTCAGTGTCTTGTGCAGAATCCCCGGACTCACCTGGTTTCTCCTGTTCACCGGAATCTCCTGTCTCCTTGTTTTCCCCGGTTTCACCGGTCTCACCTGTGTCACCGGGTCCGGGCTCTCCTGATTTCCCGGGTTCAGCCGGGTCCTCTTCCTCGGCGGGTTCGCCTTCTGCGGGGTCCCCGGTTTCCTGGCCGGGTTCCCCGTATTCGCCGGGGTCCGCTGGCGGCCAGTTGCTATCGTCACTCGGGTCCTCTGCGGGAAGGGGCGGGAACAGTTCGTCGGTGGGGTCGACGCCCACTTCGATGCCCCAGATTTCTTTAATGAGTTTGGCCCGGGCCTTCTGATCGAGGATGAGGTAACTGTAGGACTGGGTCCAGCTTTCCGACAGGCGCCCATAAGCGTAGCTTGTCTTCAGCACATGGGTACCGATATCCGACTTATCTATATTTTGGCTGGCAAACCAGGCCAGGGACAGGATTTGCTCGGTGGACAGGTTGGTTTCCACATTTTTGCGCACGCTGGCATAGACCTGGGGAAGGCGAATGATCTTGTTGGCCTTCTTCAGCTGGTCGAAGGCGGCCAGCAGGATGTTCTGCTGGTTCTTGATCCGGGTGATGTCGCCGTCGGAGTAATTGCGGCCGCGGACGTATTTCAAAAACTTGTCGCCGTCCAGGTGCTGGTAACCGGCCTTGAGCCAAAGAGTTCCCCGATTGTTGTAAACGGGCTGTTCGACGTTGTACCACACGCCGCCCAGGATATCCACAACTTCCCGGACGACCTCCATGTCGACGCTGACATAGTAGTGCACAGGTATGCCCTTGAGGGCGATGCTGACGGTCTCGACCTGGTACTTCATGCCCAGGCGGTGCCTCTCTTCACGGTCGTCGGCGGGGGCGCCGCCATATTTCCACCCGTAAGAATAGGCACTGTTGATTTTGTCCTTGCCGCCGCGGCGGTTGTAAATGGGGACCAGGGTGTCCCGGGGAATGCTGACCAGGTCCGTTTTGCCGGTTTCAAGGTCGATGGAAACAACCATGATGGTGTCGGGGCGGAATACTTCGTATTTTTCGCCCCGCTCCTCATTGCGGTCAAAACCCAGGAGCAAAATATTCAGGGTCTTGTTGTCAAAAGCTTCCCGGACGCTCTTGATATCGGGATCGGTGTCCTCGCCCGCCGGCAAATCGGGAAACATATTCTCGACATTGCCAAGTCGGATCAGGTACCAGGCCCCGGCGCTGGACACGGTTAACACCAGCACCATTGCCGAAATCAGCACAACTCTTTTGGCAGGGCTCATAGCGGCCAGCCGGCGCTTTAAAGCCGTGTACACTTTCTTCATCATGTCTACACCCCCGGTGCGCTGCTGTTAGTAATTGTTGCCAAAGAAATAAACCTTTTTTCTGCTGTATTTTATTATTATAACCCGTAAACCTGTGCAGTGTAAACGGCTGCGCGCGCAATCAGGACTGGGACTGCACCACCATCAGGTTTACTTCCACCGAAAAAGGAGTGCCTTCTTCGCCCTTGCGGCCTTGAAGCACCAGTTTGTAATTGCCGGGTTCCAGGATTCCCGACGGAATGGAGTATTCAATCCTGGACGCCGTGGTGGCTTGCATGGGCTGAAAGATATCGGGCAGGATGTGCTCTCCCCAGCCCTGGGAGGGGAGCTGCCGGTAGACCGCCAGGCCGGCCCAGCTGGCAGGAACAAAGAGCATGCTCTGGCTGGGATTGGCCAGGGCGATGCGGATTTCCTCATCGACCCCAAAGGTGTTGGTAGGCTCGGCAAGCAAAGTGAGGTCGCCCTGAGAATTTGAGACGCAACCGGCCAGCAATAATCCTGCCGTCAAGATACCCACTGCCAATACCCGTGGTTTTGCCATCCAAGCTGTCATGCTCTCACCTCCAGCCTGAGTTCCCTTGTATTATATATGACGCCCGAGACAAAACTTTCGTTTTCCGCCAACTAATTTTTCTGGGTGTATTCCCAAACAGTGGCGGTCAGCAAGGCGACCCCCAGCCAGAGAACGTCCTCGTCGAAATCAAAGCGGGGATGGTGGTGGGGGTGGACAATGCCCTTCTCCGGGTTGCCGGCGCCCAGGAAGTAAAAGGTGCCGGGGACTTCCCGGAGGAAGAAAGCCATGTCCTCGCCGCCCATGGTGGGGTATTCCAGGACCTTGACATTTTCGGCGCCCACCAGTTTTGCGGCCACGCCGGCAAAAAAGGCAGTGAAATCCCCGTCGTTGACCAGCGGGGGATAGGCCGTGCCCAGCCGGAAAGTGTGGCGGGCATTCCATGCCTGGCAAATCCCCGCCAGCACCTCTTCCGCCCGTCGCACCAGGACCTTTTCTGCTTCGGGGTGGAAATAACGGATGGTGCCCCGCATGGAAACCTTTTCAGGGATGATGTTGTGGGTGCGGCCGCCCTCGATCTTGCCCACGGTGAGGACCCCGGGCAACAGGGGCGAAAGCTCGCGGCTGACCAGACGCTGCCACGCAGTGATGACCTCGGCGCTGATCACCACCGGGTCCACCGTCTGGTGGGGCTGGGCGCCGTGGCCGCCCCGGCCGATAACCTCGGCTTCAAACTCGCAGGTGGCGGCCATCATGGGCCCGTAGCATATTCCCACCTGGCCCAGGGCCAGCTCCGGCGCCAGCAGGCCCACATGGCCCCCCACGATGGCCTGCACGTTGTGACGCCGCAACACGCCGTCGGCTATCATAGCGGCGGCGCCGCCCTGCCCTTCTTCAGCGGGCTGGAAGATGATGACGGCGGTACCCTTCAGCTCCCGGCGGCGCTGGGCCAGCAGTTTGGCCACCCCCAGGGCGATGGCGGCATGGCCGTCGTGGCCGCAGGCATGCATCTTGCCGGGATACCTGGACACGAAATCGTGCTCGTTCTCTTCCTGCAGGGGCAGGGCATCGATGTCCGCCCGCACGGCGATGACGGGGCCGGGCCGGGCGCCGCGCACGATGCCGACGACGCCGGTGCGCCCCACCCCCGTCTCCGTCTCGATGTCCCAGCTCCTCAATTTGGCAGCAATGTATTCCGCCGCTTCTTCCACCGCAAACCCGACGCCGGGATGCTGGTGGAACCAGCGGCGCCACTGGACAAGCTCAGGCTGGATCGCTTGGGCCGCGCTTTTCCAATCCGTCATGGCATTACCTCCGTTTTTCTTCAGTATACATTGCCCCCGGTCAAAAATACAGCGAAAATGAAAAAAGGCGAATAGCTTCGCCTTTTATCCCCATTTGCCCTTGTCCATGTGGGTTTGAATCTCTGCCTTCAGGGACTGGCGGGCAAAGGCTGCAAAGTCCCTGCATTCCTCGTACAGCTTGACGCAACCGGGATCCAGGTTGTCCTCGATACCGGTGAGGGCCAGTTCCTCCATGGCATCCAGCAACCCGTTGAGCTCCATCAGCAAAGCGTTGCCCAGGCGGGAGCGCTGGATTAAACCGACCTGCTTGTCGTCCAGCTGAGCGAATTTCTCCTTGGGTGCGCCGCACTTGGGGCACTTGTCGGGAGCAGTTTCGCCCTCATGAATGAAGTTGCATACCGAGCATTTCCACATACCGGTTTCCCCTCCCTAAATTATTCTTGCCTGCAGGATTAATAGTTTTCGCAGTGCAGTTCGTACCAGGCCTGGGGATGGAAGCAGGCAGGGCAGGTTTCGGGCGCTTCAGTGCCGGTATGGATGTAGCCGCAGTTGAGGCAGCGCCACTGTACTGCTTCGTCCCGCTTGAACACGCGTCCGTTCTTGATATTGTCCAGCAGTTTAAGGTACCGCTTTTCGTGCTCCTCTTCCACTTCCGCCACTTCGTGGAAGAAATTTGCGATTTCGTCGAAGCCTTCCTTGCGGGCAACTTCTTCGAATTCCCTGTACATGGTGGTCCACTCGTAATTTTCACCGTCGGCGGCATCCTTGAGGTTTTCCATGGTGTTGCCCAGCCCGCCCAGGTACTTGAAGATCTGCTTGGCATGGGCCCGCTCGTTTTCGGCGGTTTCCATAAAGATTTTGGCGATGTGTTCATAACCTTCTTTTTTGGCAACCTGGGCATAGAAGTGGTACTTGTTGCGAGCCTGGGATTCCCCGGCAAAGGCTGCCATCAGGTTTTTTTCCGTTTGCGAACCCTTGAGTCCTTTCATCTCCACACTTCCTTCCTTTCAATAATAGTAATTCTTACTGGTATATTACCAACACCGCCGGCACAATGCAAGTTTTGAGAAGTTTTTCCCAAATCCCCGGTGCCGGGCACATCCGCTAACAGTATCCTGCTAATGCGCAAATTTCATGCGCTTGACGACGGAAGGGGAGACTGGGACTCCACCTCCGGCAGGGCAATGAAAGTGACCCGGATGCCGATGTCTCCCATGAATTCCAGTTCCAGCTGGGCCTGCATCAGGGCCAGCAGGTAGCGGGCGGCCAGCAGGCCGAGGCCGCCGTAAAATTCTTCGGTAAGCATGCGCAGGTCCTTGACCTGGGACTTTTGAGTATTGATCTCCACGGTGACCAGGGTGCGGCCCTGGGGCCGCACCCTGACGGTAAACGCCTGGTCTTCGCTGGCCTGGCGCATGAGGTTGACCAGCCCGCCCAGGACGATGCGGGCGTGGTCGGGGCAGCCCTGGACGGGGGGAATGTCTTCCCCGGCGTCCAAAAGGTGCAGACAATTGCGCCGGTCCAGCACTTCCGTCAGCACGGGAAGGAGATTAAAGCCGTCCCGGAGGGGCGGCTCTTCGCTGAGGCGTCGAACCCAATCACCGAATTCCTTCATGACGTGGGCTTCGCGAATGGCCAGTTCGACGTAGGTTTCCAGCCTGTCGGTCCTGTTGGCCCTGACGTCCCGTAGAATTAAGTTCAGGCAGTTCAGCACCGTGGTCAAAGGGTTGTTGACCCGGTCTCCTGCCTCCAGGGCGAAATCCTGCATCAGTTTGTGCAGCTCCAGAGCGGCACCCCGGGATAAAAAAGGGGTATGGAATTTGAGAACCGTCAGGTCGCTGTTGCCATTCCCCATCATCCTGCCTTCAACATCCAAAACCAGGTCGTCGATGGCAATCCTGGTCAGCAAGGAGTCTCTGTATTTTCTGACCCGGGCAGCAAAGGCCGCGAGCTCTTTGCCCGCCGGCAGCTGCCGCAAGTCTTTGTTCCCCAGACTGGATTGAAACAGCCACTTTGCCCAGCGGTTGTGCCAGACAATGCGCTGTTGGGCGTTGACGAACAGCATGGGTGCCAATTGCTTGTCGCCCCAGTATTCAACCAGGTTGTCCAACTGCAGTGCCATCACCCCCTAGCGGCCAGTATAAACTATATTTCTCCAGATGGGGGGAGTTTCCTGTCTAGAATTACGACAAAAGGATAAGCTTTTTCGACAGAGACCGCTGTAAATCGGGGCAATTCGTCAGGCCAGGACTTTGACCGCCCGGGGCACAACCTCAAACCGCACCGGGGAGTTCCCCGGGGTTTCCCCGTCCATTTCCATAAGCAGGGGCTCTTCGCCGCTGATTTCCACCACCCGGGCCTGGAAAGCGGAGATCTTGGGATGGGTGAGGTGGGTTCCCTTGTAGATCCTGGCCAGGTTGGCCAGCATGGAAACCTTGTTCATGCCCCGGACAACGATTAAATCCATTTTGCCGTCTTCCATATCGGCGTGGGGCGCCAGGTGCATACCGCCGCCGAAGTAACGGCCGTTGGCCACGGCAGCCAGCACCATGGCCCCCTGATGGACTTCCCGGCCGTCGGCCACCACCCTGGCCTGGACGTTTTTGTAAGACAAGATGGACCAGAGGGTGCCGGAAAGAAAGGAGAGAAACCCGCCGGCGGATTTCGATCTGTCGTTGACCCGGGCGGCAACAGTGGCGCCGAGACCGCAGTCGGCAATGTTTATGAAGTAGCGGGTGCGGCTGGAACCGTCGGCGGCGGTAAAAGTTGCCTCGACCACATCCAGGGTCCGTTCCCGGTTGCGGGCAATGGTGTCGATGGCCCCTTCATAATCCTTGGGGATGCCCAGTGTCTTGATGAGGTCGCAACCCGTCCCCCGGGAAATCACTCCCAGCCGGGCCTGGGGATTGATAGGCTCGCCCCCCTCAAAGAACCCGTTGACCACTTCGTTGACGGTGCCGTCGCCGCCCACGGCAATAATGGTGGTCATGCCCTCCTTGAGGGCGTTGCGCACCACATCCGGCGCCTGAAATACCGCCGTGGTCAGGTGGTACCTGATGTCGAGGCCCCGGTCCTTCATGACAGCGGCGATTTCCGGCCAAATCCGCTCGGTGGTGCCGTTGGCAGAAGCGGGGTTGACCAGTACAAAAACATTGTCCATTCCTTTCCATCCTTTCGGCAAGACTGAATGCCCCTGAATTCGACATTTACTGGCAAAAAACCTTTTTGCCCGCCTCCGCAGCCCAAAAAGCAAAAGGTCCGGGCAGTGGCCGGACCTCCGCGGCGGTATAAATTGCTTATTAGTGCATGTACATTATTTTTGCTCCCTGTTGCAGGTCCCTCAGCAGGTGGCGCAACGCCCTGACGCCTTTTTCGGGAACGACGGTGAACTGGGTGACGGCTTCCAGGGGACAGGGCAGGCGCCCCTCCCGGTCGAGAATAACCGGCACCACGGCGTCGGCACAGTGCAGTATTCCTGCTGCAGTGAGGACTTCCACCGCTCCGGCGCCCATGATCCACGAGTAAACGGAGGCCGCCTGCCCCGTTACGGCAACCATGGCGGCTGCCCGCCCCACAACCTTGTCGGCCACGGCGCTGCCGGCCAACACGTCGTAGTCCAGGGCTTCCAGCAGGGGCTCAATGCCGGACATGCGGCTGCGAAACAAAACCCGGCCGGAACGCACAACCACCAGGGACTGGGCTTCGGCGTGCAGGATTCTGGCCGCCAGTTTTAAATCGCCGCCCATATTGCCTCACCTCCCGCCGGCCTGCGCACGCAGGCCCGCCGCCTGCACCCTGCCGCCGTTCTCCCTGACAATGCCAAAAAAAATATGTTCAAAATACGGACACCCCGGACCAGGGGAAGTTCGGGCTGCAGGGCCTCCCCCACCGGGACTTGGAAAGCCATTGTCATGACCCCCTCTTATGTTATAAATCTCAATTAATGAATTCTCGCTGCCGCCGGCTTATCCTGCCGCCCGGCCCATGCAATTTATTCCATAACAAAACCGCCCCGCCGGGCGGCAAGCCTTATTGGGAAAGTTTAATAAAACTCGATTTCGGGGCGAATCGGTTCCGCCCCCGCCTGTTCCGCCAGGGCGATGACGCCCTCCAGGGCCCGGCGGGCGCCTTCGCTGTTGGCGCCAACCCAGGCTGCGGCCAGGCAGGCGCGGTTGCACACGTCATGGTAATCGGCTTCGTGCACCGAGAGGTTGTAGTGCCGGGCCATACGGCTCAGCAGCGATTTGACCACCTTGCGCTTGTCTTTGAGGGAATGGGCCTGAAAACGAAGTTCCAGGGTCATCAGGGCCAGAACCATAACATCACCTTCCTGGCATGGCATTGTATTAATATCTGTGGTAAACTTAGATTATCATTGCGGGAGGTGTTTATTTGATTAAGGAAAAGGCCAGGGAACTGGCCGCCGCCATTAAAGAGTCCGAAGAATTCAAGGGATTGCAATCGGCCAGAGCCAGGGTAAAACTGGACCCCACGGCATCGGGACTGCTGGAAGCATTGCGCAGGACCCAGGACAAGATCATTGCCCTGCACCAGCAAGGCAAGGCCATAACCCCGGATATCGTGGATGAGCTGCGCAGCCTGGAAAACCAGATGCAACTCAACCTCACCCTGAAAAACATGGTGGAAGCCCAGCAGAAGTTCGAAGCGCTCATGGCCGAAGTAAACCAAATCCTGGCAGAGAACCTGGAATAGCAGAAGACATCCATGTGTCATGCATGGATGTCTTTACTTTCGCTCCGGGACCGGCCGGCGCCGGACATCCTACATAGCCAGTTGCCGGATATACACTTTTCCGTGCAAAGTGTAGAGCACAAAGCGGTTGACCAGGCCCAGCAGGGTGCATTCAGCGGCATCACGCAGGATGATGCGGGTATCAAAGCCCGGGGACAGGCGCAACAGTTCGCCCTGGCGCAGAAAGATCAGGACTCCGGCCTGCCACAGCCACTGTTCCACGTCCTTGAGCTCGTAAATTTTTTCGTTGGCCACGTCGAAGTAGAACAGGGTTTCGCCGTTGCCGCCGGCGGCGGCTAGAACGGCCTCTTCTGTTGCCCGAAGCAGGCGCCACTTATTCCATGTGCCGGGCAGGCTGGCCAGGCGGCGCACACCGGTTTCCTCTTCCCAGCGCCACAGCGCCTCCCAGGTGACGCCCAAAAAGTTCTCTTCGCCGCCCAGGTAATACAGGCTGTTGCCGGTCTCCGACCAGCAAATCTGCCCCGACCACCCCTGGATGATCAGGGCGACATTCTTGCCCTGGGCATCCAGCACACCCACCTGGCCGTCCTCAGCCCAGGCCAACAGGGTGCGTTCCTCGTTCCAGGCCAGCTCCTGGCACTTGGTCACCAGGTGTTCCCGTCCCGTCTCGATGTCCAGAAGGGCGCAGCCGCCGTCCCGGACGGGGTACATGTACCAGGAACTGTTGGACACGCCGCCGGCCCAGAGGGGCCAGGTCTCGGTGACGGGATTGAGGACTTCGTAATCGGGCCGGCCTGCCGCCGTCTCGCCGGAAGGAATGCGGGTAATGGCCGGACCCGTCACCGGGCCCATGTACCAATTTTCCCCGCCAAACCACACCGGCTCCCGGCGCAGTCCCGGGGGCACCCAGGCATAGCCCTGCCAGATTATTTCCGGTTCTTCCCCGGCCAGGTCCACCAACAGCCAGCTGCGGTTGCCGTCGTCGTCCTGGTCATAAAAGAGCAGCTGCGGCCACACGCTGGCGGCGAGCCGGGGCCGGCCGCCCCGGATTTCTATGCCGCCCAGCACGTGCACCTTGCGCCCATACAGGTCGGCTATGTAAAATCCCAGCACATTTTCCGCCCAATCCATGACCAGTATCTGCCGGTCCGCGTCGGGAATGTAGCTGGCGCCAATAAATTCCCCCAAACCGTCCAGGACCATGTCACCGGCCTCCTGAACCAGGGCGGGATTGCGGGGGGGAGCGAGGAGGCTGACCTCCGTCCACACCGGCTTGCTGGTTGGCAGCGGCGGGCCAGCTTTGCCCAGGCCGTTGCCCTGGGCGCACCCGGACAGGACCAGCATTGACAGGAGCAAGAACAGAGGCAGAAAAAGCGGAAGACGTTGGTTCATTCGGTTTTCCCCCTCGGGATTAGAACTGTTTATTATTTCTTTCGTGCTGTGGAGAAAAAATCCTGTCGGTGGCGCGAAAATTGACGATAAAAAGGGGCTGTTGCCGTCGGCAACAGCCTCCTTGTCTTTACACTGCCTTTTGGTCGCCCCGCTTGCCCTGGATCCGTTCAGCGCGCCAGCGCAACAGGCTGAACATGGCGCCGGAGACCAGGGTAAGGCTGGCCAGCTTGCGCAACGGCCCTTTGGCGGCCCGCCAAAACCAGGCCGAAGCAGCCGGTTGAGGGTTTTCCGGCAAGCCGTATTCGGCCGGCGGGCGGGTGAGGATGTACACCCGGCCCAGCCCGCCCATCTCCGTCTCGCCGTACAGGCAGGCCTGGTCAAAGCCCTGCTCCTGCAGTTCCTCTACCCGGGCCCGGGCTTTGGCCAAAAGCTCCTTGCGTTCGCCGTACTCCAGGGCGCCGCTGGGACAGGTGGCCACGCAGGCCGGCTGGAGGCCGTTCATGGTGCGCTCGGCGCATCCGGTGCACTTGCCCATGACCCTGGTGAACTTGTTGATACGGGGCACATTGAAGGGACACTGCTCGACGCACAGGCCGCAACCGGCGCACTTGTCTGCGTCATGCCAGACCGTCCCGTTCTTCAGGCGCCGGACTGCGCCCAGCGGGCAGACTTCTACGCAGGCGGCGTCGGTGCAGTGCATGCAGGCGTACTTGGCGAACAGCCAGCGGCCCTGGTCGGTTTCGGTGAAGACCAGGTGGGTCCAGGTGTGGGGCTGCAGGGTGAGGGGGTTGGTGTAGGTGCCCCGGAACTTGGTGACGCCGGCGGGAAGCTGGTTCCAGTCCTTGCAGGCCACCTGGCAACCCCGGCAGGCCATGCATTTGCGGGTGTCGATCAGGACGATGTTGGCCATGCTACGCCCTCCTTATATTGCACAAAAAGGCTTTGTATTCGGGAATGGAGGTGTTGGGATCGCCGACGTGGGGAGTGAGAACGTTGGCGCTGTCTCCGGGGAAGAGACCGCGGTATCCCCAATGCCACGGCATCCCCACAATCTCCACCATTTGGCCGTTCACCGCCAGGGGTTTGAGGCGGCGGGTGACATAGGCCACCGCCTGGATCTGCCCCCGGGGGGTGGTGACGACGACTTTGTCGCCGTTGGCAATTCCCAGGCTGTCGGCCAGCCTGGTGCTTATCTCCACAAACATCTCCGGCGCCAGTTCGGCCAGCCACGGGCTGTTTCTGGTCATGATGCCGCTCTGCCAGTGCTCGCTGACCCGGTAGGTGGTCCCGATGTAAGGGTATTCGTCAGTGACAGCCAGTTTGCCCAGACACGGCAAAAAGGTGACGACGGGGTTGTGTTGCTGCGAGCTGAGGAGGTTTTTGACGGGACTTTCCACCGGCTCGTAATGCTCAGGCAGGGGACCGTCGGCCACCGTGGGGCTGAAGAGGCGGGCCTGGAGCTCGGGCAGCATGATAAAGGGCGCCTTGGCGCTTTGCTCCGGCAGTATGTCCTTCCAGCCGAAATCGGGGACGTCGTTCATGCGCCACTGGCCGTCCTCCCACCAGATCAGGGGTACCTGGCTGTTCCAGGGCTTGCCCCGGGGATCGCTGGAACAGCGGTTGTAGAGGATGCGCCGGTTAAGGGGCCAGGCAAAGGCCCAGTCGGGGTTGGTGCCAATGCCCTGTTCTTCCCGGATGCGCCTTTTGGCGGGGGGATCTTCCAGGTCGTTGTAGTAACCGGAATAAATCCAGCAGCCGCAGGCAGTGGCGCCGTCGTCCCGCAACAGGGTGAAATCCCGCAGGGGCCTGCCGTCGGCGTCGTAGCCGTTGATCTCCAGCGCCACCTGCTCGATGTCGGGTTCCTCTTCGCCCTCGCCGCCGTAATTCCAGTGCAGGTTGACAATGGGGTCGGGGAAGACACCGTCCTGCTGGTAGGCAGCGCGGATGGCCTTGTACAGCTTGTCGGCTATCCACAAATCGGATTTGGCCTGGCCGGGCGGCGCAACAGCCTGGTAGCGCCACTGGATCCAGCGCCCGCTGTTGCTGACGGTGCCTTCCTTTTCATAGGAGGCCGCCGCGGGGAGCAGGAACACTTCGGTCTTGATGTCGGCGGGGTTGACGCCGGGACGGCGCCAGAAACTGGCAGTCTCGGTCTCGAAGATGTCCACCGCCACCATCCAGTCCAGCTTTTCCAGGGCCTTGCGCTCGTATTCGGCGTTGGGGCCGCCCACGGCGGGGTTCTGCCCCCACACAAACATGCCCCGGATCTCTCCCTGCTGCATGGCATCGAAGATGGCCATGTGGGAACGGTTGCGGCCGTCCAGCTTGGGCAGCCAGTGATAACAGTATTCGTTGTCGGCAGTGGCAGCATCTCCCCACCAGGCCTTGAGCAGGCTGATGAAGAACTTGGGCTTGTTGGACCAGTAACCGCTGGCCGGGGTTTCCTTGGCCAGGTAGTCGGCCAGGGTGGCGTGGTCCTTGGCCTGGGGCATGTTGAGGTAACCGGGCAGCAGGTGGAAAAGCATGGCCATGTCGGTGGAACCCTGAACGTTGGCCTCGCCGCGCTGGGCGTTGACGCCGCCGCCGGGGATCCCTATGTTGCCCAGCAACAGCTGCAGGATGGCGATGGCCCGCACATTCTGGGTGCCGTGGGTGGACTGGGTAATCCCCATGGCATACAGTATGTTGCCGGCTTTGCCCGGCTTGCCGGTGGCGCAGTAAGTTGCCGCCACTTTGTCAAAATCGGCGGGATTGCAGCCGGTGATCTTGCACACGGTGTCCCGGTCGTAGCGGGAGTAATGCTTTTTCAGGACCTGGAACACGCAGCGGGGGTGTTGCAGGGTTGGATCCTGCAACGGCCGGCCCTCGTCGTCCAGTTCGTACTGCCAGGACTGGGTGTTGTACTTGCCCCCTTCCAGCCCCGAGAAAACGCCGTCGGAAAAAGCGTAGTCTGCGCGGAGGATGTAAGAAGCGTTGGTGTAATGGACGACGTATTCGCGGTGGAAAAGGTCGTTTTCCAGGGCATAGTTAATCAGGCCGCCCAGCAGGGCGATGTCGGTGCCGGGACGCAGGGGGAGCCAGATGTCCGCCACCGCCGCCGTCCGGGTAAGGCGGGGGTCGACGCTGATGAGCCTGGCGCCCTTGGCCCGGGCCCTTTCTATCCAGCGCATGGACATGGGATGGTTCTCGGCGGTATTGACGCCGATGGCCATGATGACGTCGGAATGCTGGTAATCTATCCAGTGGTTGGTCATTGCTCCTCTGCCGAATGAGTTGGCCAGACCGGCCACGGTAGAGGAGTGTCAGAGCCGGGCGTGGTGGTCGAGGTTGACGACGCCCAGGCTGCGCATAAGTTTGGCCAAAAGGTAGTTTTCCTCGTTGTCCAGGGCTGCGCTGCCCAGGTGCGCGATGGCTGTGGTGCGGTTGACAGCCACCCCGCCGGCCTCCCTTTCAAAGGTGGCGTCCCGGGTCTCCTTAACCCTCTGGGCAATGCGCTCCAGCGCCCACTGCCAGTCCCGCTCTTCCCACTGGGTGCTGTGGGGAGCCCGGTACAGCACCTTGGTGAGGCGGTTGGGATTGAGTTCCGGTGCGTGGCTCCTGTAGTTGTACACGGTGTTTAAGTTGAGGAGGGAAGCGCCCTTGCTGCACAGAGCCCCCTCGTTGATGGGATGTTCGGGGTCGCCGCTGACGCTGACCAGTTTGCCCCCTTCCACATAACAGATGGCCCCGCACCCGCAGGAACAATAGGGGCAGATGGTGGTCACTTCCCTGGCCTTTTCCAGCCTGAGGGCGAAGTCGGGATCCGTTTCCCAGTCGCAGCCGGCGATTACGGCGGCCAAAGCCGCGGTACCGGTTAATTTGATAAATTCCCTTCTGGTTATCTGCACAGCTCTTTCACCCCTTTTTCACTGTATTAGCAAGCGGTAATGGGACGCCGGCCGGTATCCCTGGCGCTGGGCCAGCACATCCAGGTGGATGGTGGCTGAGTTCTCCAGCTGCAGGTCGCAACCCGAACCGGCCTGGGTGCAATCGGTTATTTTCAGGTAGTGGCGGCATTCTTCGCACACCTGAATCCGCCGGCGGCGGTCACCGCCGCGGGGAACCAGCAACAACTGCCCGTCTTTGCCGCGGCAGCCGCAGACGGGGCAGGTAAACCGGGTATAGGCCCATTGCGTTTCGCACAGCCAGCAGCCCAATATACGGCGCCCGTCCTGGGGGCGGTTGAACCCGTTGACGGGATACTGGCCGCAGACGGGGCACCAGCCCAGTTGCCACCGGGACAAGTCTATGCCCGTCTGCTGCCGGGCAAAGGCGCTGAAAAAGGGCATCAGCGCCGCCAAAAACAACATGCGCAACGCGTCGGCTTCGGGAACGGGCAGCTTGTCAATCCGCACTTCCCGCACGGCCAAATCCAGCGCCATGGCCAAATCCGGTTCCGGAGAGTGTTGCACCGCCCCGGCCAACTGCCACAAAATTTCGTCGTCCAGGCGCGACAAAAGGGGCACGTAATCGGCCTCGGGGTTACTCTCCTGCAAAAGGGGAATCAGACGCAGGCAAATCTCCCGGAACAAATGGGGCGCAAAGGGCAGGGTGACGGTTTCCAGGATGTAGGTGGCGGGCAACTGCGCGCACACCGGCGCCGGCAACTCCCGGGCGATGACGTCCCGGTACCTGCGCTGTATTTCCAGAATGCGCAAATTGATGCTTACCACGTCCCCGCTGAGGATCTGGGTTTCTGCACGCATTGACTTCACCTCCTGCTGCGCATCCTTTATTTATTACAATTTACGCAAGGGGTCGCACTATTCCTGCAATTATAAGCAAAACCTATTGCCGCCGCCCGCGGGGAGCAAAAAACATGAAAAAAGCCAGGCTTATCAAGCCTGGCAGTCATAAACTTTTTTTATATTGCCGCTTCCACCCCGTCCCGGGCCAGCAGCCGCCGGCGGATAAAAGCGGCGACGCCGTCCTCGTCGTTGCTCAGGGTGACGTAATCTGCGGCGGCTTTCAGGGTCTCATGGGCGTTGCCCATGGCCACCCCCAGCCCCGCCGCCCGGATCATGTCCAGGTCGTTGGCGTTGTCCCCCACCGCCGCCGTTTCCTCCATGGCAATGCCCAGGTGTTGGGCTACGGCGCGCAGGCCCCGGCCCTTGCTTACCCCCCTGGGCATAATTTCCAGGTACATGCGCTGCGGCGTGCCGGGATATAATTCCACGCTGAAGCCCATTTCCCGGGCCCGTCGCGCAAAGGGAGCCAGCCGCTGTTCGGTGCCTCCGCAAAAAAGCTTGTGCACCGTGACCGCGCCCGCCTCCACCTGCTCCGCCAGCCGGGGATTGCGGCGGACGGCGCAGCGCCGAAACTCCCCGATGCCGTATGCCAGCAGGGAGAGCTTGCAATCGTCGGCGCAAAATTCTTCAATCCAGCCGGCCAGATAACTTTTCCGCCCGGTTGTGTAAAGCCCCCGGCGATGGAAAGCCTGAACGAAAAGGCCGGCCGCCTCCATCTCCCGCAACAACAGGGCAACCCGGGCGGGCAATGCCGTTTCCTGCACCACCCTGCCGTCACGGAAGGCAATGAAGGCGCCGTTGGCGCAAATCAAGGGGAGGTCCAGAGCCAGCATGTTGGCATACCGGCGGGCGGAATGAAAGCTCCGCCCCGTGGCCAGAGTGACGCCAATCCCGTTGCGCCTGGCCAGCGCGATGGCGGCCCGGGTGTGCCGGGTCAGCTTCAGCTCTCTGTTAAGCAAAGTTCCGTCTATGTCCACAGCCAGCAGTTTGCAGATAATAACGCCCCCCTCCCTTGTTACCCCATTATACCAAAGGAACGGACAAGCGCAAATGCCCGGCCCCGCCTTCTCCCCAAAGCAGATTTTTTTTGCTATAGTATAAAGCGAGGATGAAGGGGTGATGACATGCCGCATATCCGCACACTGCAGCCCGACGACTACAAGCACCTGCTGGCCATCGAGGCAGAGTGTTTTGACAGCGGCTACAGTCCGTATTTTATCAAGATGATTCCCGTCCTGTTTGGCTCCACTTCCTTTATTGCCGTCAAGGGCAAAAGCCCTCAGGGCTATGTGGCGGCAGCCCTGGAACAGGCCAATCCGCGCCGGGCATGGATCCTCAGTCTCGCTGTCCGGCCCAAGTACAGAGAGCAGGGCCTGGGCCAGAGCTTGTTGCGCCACGCCCTGGACGCCCTGGCCCAAGCCGGCGCGGCCGAGGTCTTCCTCACCGTGGCGCCGGACAACAAACCAGCCCTGGCGCTGTACCAAAACATGGGGTTCAGCCCCGAAAAACACTGCGCAAACTATTTCGGACCCGGCGAAAACCGCATATTGTTGAAAAAAAATTTGGTCCGGGAAAATATTTAAAGCCTGTTTGCCCATAAATATAGAACAGAGGACGGCAGGCGGAGGTGGGTCCATTGACGGCCCCAGGAAAGTTGTGGAACTGGCTCAAGACCCTGGCCATAGCGGCGATTCTGGCCCTTTTCATCCGGGAAAACTTGCTGGCTTTTTACGTGGTGGACGGGAATTCCATGTCCCCCACCCTGGTCAACGGCCAACTGGTGGCCGTCAACAAGCTGGTGTATAAATTCCATCCCCCACGCCGCGGCGATGTGGTGGTATTCGTCACCCGGGGCAACGCCTTTGGTCCGGGACCGGAACGGGTGTTCATCAAACGAGTCATCGCCGTGCCGGGAGACACCGTGGCCATCGCCAACGGCGCCGTGTTTCTCAACGGAGAACCCCTGCATGAAGAGTATATCGACACTGCCGTGCACGGTGAGATGGAGCCCGTCGCCGTAGATGACGGGATGGTCTTCCTCATGGGCGACAACCGCCGCCCCGGGGGAAGCTGGGACAGCAGGGAGTACGGGCCGGTCCCCATGACCTCCGTGCTGGGCCGCGCCGAACTGATCCTTTTCCCCATCCCCGGCAAAGTTGATTGACGGGAGGAATAAGCGTGAAAAAAGAACTCTGGAGTTGGGTCCGCACCTTTGTCCTGGCCATCGTCATTGCCCTGCTGGTGCGCAAGTACGTCTTCGCCCTCTACGTGGTGGAAGGCAGTTCCATGCAGCCCACCCTGGCTGACGGCCAGGTCCTCATGGTCAACAATTTTCATTACCGGTTCTGGCAACCCAAGCGGGGAGACGTCGTCGTCTTTGCCCGGGCAGACCTGCCCGTTTTCCGCCGGGGCAGCCGTCTGACAGGCGGCAACGCCCTGGTCAAACGCATCGTCGGCCTGCCTGGTGAAACCGTCTACATCAGCGACGGCAAAGTGTACGTCGACGGCGAACCTTTAAACGAAGACTACGTCAACGCCGAAATCACCGGCACGTACGGTCCCTGGGTCTTGGACGAAGGCCATTACTTTGTGCTGGGCGACAACCGCATGCCCCGGGGCAGCGAAGACAGCCGGAGCTTCGGGCCAATATCCATCGGCGACATCATCGGCCGCGCCGATTTCATCATCCTGCCCGCCCCCAAAAAGGTAGAATAAAGGGACTTATTGTGGTATACTTCTCCTTGAGGCAGAGTAGATGCTGCGCGTCAAGTGCCGGAGGATGGGATGTTGCCTCCGGACGAAAGGTTTCGCCCTGCGGTGCAGTATCGCGTCCGCTGCCGCCCATGAAAGTTCTTGCCCCCTTTCTTGGGCTGGACGTAAACCTGCCCAAATGAAGGGAGGTTTTTTTATGCGCAAGTTTTCTGTTAATCTGCGCGCCATGGTCTTGTCGGGTTTGCTGGCGGCCATGGGCATCGTGTTGCAGTACTTTTCCATCACCATGCCCCTGATGCGCATCGGCATCAGCCCGGTGCCCATCATGGTCGCGGGGCTGGTGCTGGGACCGGTGTACGGCGGGATTACCGGGTTGGTGAAAGACACGGTGGGGTTTTTGGTGGCCGGTCAGGGCTCTTTCTTCCCGCCCATCACCGTCATCCAGATGCTGTACGGCATCCTGCCCCCCCTGTTGTTGCCCCTTTTCCGCACGCCGGTGCACTGGGTCTGGGACAAAGCTGTGCGCCCCGACAAAGTCCAACGCCCGGCCCTGCGCTGGCTGGCCGGCGTCCCGGCGCGCCTGGTCACCTGTTACCTGGTGGTGGCAACCACCCAGTTCATTACCGGCGGGCTGCTCATGCCCGCCGCGCTGTGCCTGTTGCTGGACAGGCAACTCACGGCCCAGCTTTGGCTGGCGCGTTTTGTCGCCCGCCTGCCCCAGCAGGTAATATACCTGGCAGGGTATCCTGCCGTGACCTATCCGATTCTGGAGGCCCTTTCCGGCGCCACGAGGTCTGTCCGTGAAGCCGCACTTTTTAGACATACCTGATCTTGAAACCGCCGCAGCTGAGATCGCCAGGGTGGGGGCAAGCCCTGTCAGCGTCAAGATTATGGCGCCCAAGGCGGTGTTCCGGGTCATCAAAGTATACGGCCTCCGGCCCGGCGCCGCCAACATGCTCAAGCAGGAAATGCTCAGCAAAGGCGGAGAAGCGGCGGTGGCCGACCAGGTGGTCAACTGCCGGCGGGAGAGCACCGACGTCATCCTCATGGGCACCCTGGCCCAGTACAAAAAGGTTATAGAAAAGCTGAAAATCCAGCCTGCCGGCCTGCCCGCTCTGGCCGCCGAGCTGGAAGAACTGCTTGGATTATGAAGAGGCGCCCGGAGGCGCCTCTTTTGTTATTGCCAGTGAATTCCTTCGCGTTGCAGCAGCTTTTTCTTCAGCTCCAGCCCGGCGCTGAAGCCGCCGAGCCGGCCGTTCCGGGCCAGGACGCGGTGGCAGGGAATAATGAGCACCAGGGGGTTGGCCCCGCAGGCATTGCCCACAGCCCTTGCCGCCCCCGGCTTGCCCAGGTTCCGGGCAATTTCACCGTAGGTACGGTATTCACCCCACGGAATGGCCTGCAACTGTTTCCACACCGCCTTTTGAAAGGGTGTGCCCCGGACGGCCAGGGGCAGGGCAAAGGCCTTCCTGGCGCCGGCAAACCACTCTTCCACCTGGCGGGCAGCTTCCTCCAGCAGGGGACAGGTCTGTTCTTTCCGGTTCCGCGGCGCAAAGGAAGCGGCAGTCAGGCCCTCTGCATCGGCTTCCAGGGCCAGGGCGCCCAGGGGGGTGTCGACGTAACGCAGGAACATGGTATCTCTCCTTTCCCGGTATATATTCCACTCGCCCCGCCCAATCCCTGCCGGCAAAGTCCTCACGGTTCAGGACCGATTATCTCCGCTATGACCGTACTGATGTCGGTGCGGGGCCTGCTGCAGGCAAAGTTGCGGCACACGTAGACGCAGGTCCCCTCTTGCGCCGGCAGCGCGGCGGCAAAGGGCGCCGCTTCGGCCAGCGCGGCAGGGTCCCGGGCCCACAGCCAGTTTACCTCGGGCAGGAATTTTTGCTGCAGCGCACCGAGGATCTTTTGCGTATCCTCCGCCGCGGCATCTCCCGTCACCACCACTTCCTTGCCCGGCCATAAAGCCTGGAGGGCGGCCTGCATGAAATGGGTGTAGCCGGCGGGGTACTCCTTTACCCTGGAGGCAAAGGCTGCGAGAATTTGCCTGGCGCGCTCTTCGTATTCCCCTGCTCCCGTCAGCCTTGCCAGGCGCAGCAGTTCGCGGGCGGCGACGCTGTTGCCCGATGGCATGGCGCCGTCGTACACCTCTTTGGGCCGGACAATGAGCTCCTCGGCATCGGCGGCAAAGAAATAGCCTCCTCCCTCCCGGTCCCAAAACAGCCGGTCCATGGCTTCCGCCCAGGTCCGGGCTTTGACCAGGTAGTCCGGGTTGAGGGAAGCGGCATACAGTTCCAGGCAGGCCCACACCAGGTACGCGTAATCGTCCAGATATGCCGGGTAGCGCGCCTCCCCGTCCCGCCAGCGGGCCAGCAGGCGGCCGCCGGACGTCAGCTCGGCCTCGATAAAGGCGTAGGCCTTTTCGGCGCTGTGCAGGTACTGCTCATTGTGGAAGACCCGGGCGGCCATGGCCTGGGCGGCAATCATCAGGGCGTTCCAGGCAGTGAGGATCTTGTCGTCCTTGTGGGGCGGGGTGCGCTTTGCCCTGGCCTGCAGGAGTTTTTGCCGGCAGGACTCCAGTTCGCTGAGGAGCTGTTCCGGGGGCAGGTTGTGCTCATTGGCCACCTGCTTTAAATCGGCGCCGATGAGGTTGGGAATGTTCCTGCCCTCAAAGTTCCCCGCCTCGGTGATGTTGTACGCGGCGCAAAAGAGCCGGCCCTGCCGGGGGCCGAGGATTTCCAGCATCATTTGAATCTTCTTCAAAATCCTGATGTACTTCAAAAGAATAGCCTATTTTATTTTCGCCTATAAACTCTACCGCTTCCCAACAAATACCTGTTGGGCTAATCATTTTTCCTATTTGAAAGCGATGTTCTATTCCATCGCAATCTATAAAGGTAGCCTCTTTTTCAAAATATTTATAATCTTCAATTCCAAGCATATTAGCAGCAAACTCATTGTAGCAGTCTCT
>Ga0208823_1001228_pt1 | contig 20511 bp, 37 predicted proteins | sample AD_UKC075_MetaG_FD_184440 | JGI IMG/M metagenome (GOLD analysis project Ga0208823, IMG submission 184440) | Active sludge microbial communities of municipal wastewater-treating anaerobic digesters from USA - AD_UKC075_MetaG (SPAdes) (version 2) | ecosystem: Engineered > Bioreactor > Anaerobic >... | reverse complement strand
TTGATTGGACTAACCACCCTCTGATTAAAGGGTAAGAATGGCAGAAAGAAAGAAAGCATTTAATCCTACACGATCAGTTAATTCTAAATTGCCAGGGGTTATTAACCTCTGGAGTGCTGTTATGACTGCTAGGAGTGGTGAAGAAATCACTGTAGTAGGGTCTACTGAATCAGAAATTCATTGCTGGCAATTATTATTTATGTGGAAGAGAGCCAATAAAAATAGTTCTTTTTGGAATTGGGAAATTAACCCAAAACTGGTGCGAAAATCATGGCTGAACATATCAATAAATTAACAGATGGTTTACCTAAAATCCTATTTGTAGACGGTAAGTTATATGAGTTAGATACTGTTCCACAAGCTCCTAATTGTTTTGCTTTTAAAGTATTTGATGCAGTTCTGCAGACTTACATTCATTTCATTATTTACCAATCCAATGAGGATTGGGAGGTAATGATAATGGATGAGAAGTTTTGCATTGATGTGCAATACGATAAGTATCAATACGATAAAGACACCAACTGTTTCTACGCTAAGGAGGTTAATTAATGTATATTTATATTAGTCCCATTCATCTACTGGTCGCTATCCCCGTTATCTTTACTTTAGTTTCTCTGTTATGTACATATATAACCAGCGATAAAGTAAAAGCAATGTGGTGGTTTATGTCGATGGTATTTGGTGCAGGAGCCTCATTGCTTTCTATTATTTGGTTTATATTTACCCAATGAACAAGAGTCAATTAGGTAAGTTAGCTAAAGGTCGAGGATATCGATTTGAAAAAAGATTAGAAGCTTTAGGTAATAAGTGTGGTCTAGATATTGAATGTAAAAGACAACCTCTCTCTGGAGCTCATAAGGACCACAAGTTAGATGTCAAAATCTGCAGAGGAGATGAAGAGTTAGGTAAGTTAGAGGGCAAATATCGTGGTGATTTTTCAGGCTTTAAGATGGTGTATAAGAAATTAGAAGAGCAGGAAATAAAAGGTAAGATTGTAGCTATTCAATTTGATAAATATATTGCTCTCTACTATACCGATTACTTATCCTGCTGGTTTGGAGATAAAGAAGTGGATCGGTATGTTCCTGTAGAGATTAAAGGTTTAAAGATTATTAATGATTGGTATGAAAAAGCTAAACAGCAAGGGGCTTGTGGGTTAGTAGTAGGAGGATATAGAGCAAAGCCAATAGCTATAATTTAGGAGCTGAAAAATGACAGTAGAAGAAATCGAAGAACTATACAAGAATTATCGTCCTCTGTTAATTAGTCTTTCTTTATCTGCCTGTCGTGAGTATTCCATAGTAGACTTCGATGATATTCTCGCTTATTTATCTCTCTGCTTTGTAGAAGAAGTTAAGAAGTATAACCTTGAAAGAACTAGAATGGATTTTCCTGGCTATATCAAAATAGCTTTAGAGAAAGATGCTCTGGACTATATTCGTAAGCGGCTCACTTTATCCTCTCGGGAAATACCCAGTTCTTTTCAATCAGGAGATACTGATTATTACTTTAATAGAGATACCAATTTAGAAGATGAATCCTTATTACTAATTGATGGGTTTGAAGATGAATTAGTAGATAAGATATATGTATATGATTTATTAGAACAATTACGAAAATATAGTCCTGAGTATGCCGATATTATTTATGATGTTTATATCCTAGGTTACCGCTGCTCTGAACCCTATATCACTAACAAGTATGGTTTATCGGTGGCAGGTGCTTATAACCGAGTTAAAGCTGCACTACAAGATTTAAGGAGGATTGCTGAAAACAGTGAACGAGTGGAAGAGAAGGCTAATCGCTACAATAGATTTATATACAAAAAAGTATCATCGTCCAGTTCCTTGGGTCTATCTCAAAGCTCTGAAAGTAGAAAAGAAAGATCTGAAGAAGCTGGTAAGACAGAGAGAAATTGAAGAAGTTTATTATGCTACTGCTAAAGGAACTTATTATTTGGGATTTGCTCCTCTAGGTTGGAATAGTCAGATAGAAGTAGCAAGAGATACCAATATAGTTCAGGTGCCTAAGAATGGCTAAAGAACCAGTTAGCATTTCCGTAAGAACACAATCGGCTTTAGAACGGTTACTCCGCTGGGATAAATTAGAAGAAGTTAATCAGATGGCAGACCGGGGACTATCTGCTTATACCATTGCTGAGTGGGTCCGCAGTCAAGGAGTAAAGATGTCTACTCAGTCAATGGAAACTTACTTGATGCTTTATCAACAGTCTAAAGAAACTAATACCACAGTAGCCGATTTAGTAGCTCAGTATGCAGGGACTAATCTCTTAGCTAATGTTACCTCAGATATTGAAACTCTTAAATTAGTTAAGAGTGTTTTGAGTGATGTCAGTACCTTAGATGCCATTATCAATGAGGGTTCTAAAAATATAAATAACAATGCTCTTATCTCTGCTAAGGATGTTATCAATGCTATTCAAACTAAAGATGCTTTATTGAGAAACAGTAGGGAAGTATTTATGAAGAGGTTGTTTAAGTTAGACTCTATGTTAGAGAGAATCATTCAGATTATGGTAGATGAAGTTCCTGAAGAATATTTGGATAGGGTAATGACCCGATTCCAAGAGGAGTTTGGTAGCGATGGGATTGATCAATGATCCAGTTCAAGCTTTAGAAGATGCTCGGAGTAAGGCTACCTTTACTGATAGAGTAAAGAAGAGGTTAGAATCTATTATTGATAGTAAGTTACTAGAGATAGAGAATATGAGTCTAACTCAGAGCCGAAGAGCAGTAGAGGATTTGGAAAAGTTAATAAAGATATATCAGCTGTTGAGTGGTGAAGCTACCGAGAGGAGAGAAAGTATTAATCATAATCAGCAGACCACTCAGATTAGAGTATTGATTGATGAACTGAGAGATACTCAGAAAGCTTTACCTTCAGAAGATGATGTCATAGATGCTGCCTTTGATGCTTTAGATGAGGAGGAGAAGCTAAGTGAGTGATATATCAGTTAGGGATTTTTTAGAAGAGTTAGCTCACGAACGACCTAGTGTGTTTGCTCAATACTACCGTAGATTAAAAGGTAAGAGGCTACGATATACTAATCCTCATGACCTATATGCTTGGAGACATTTCTTAGTTCAACCTATGGATGACTTTCACTCAGATAAAGTAATTAAGAAAGCCAGGCAGTTAGGGGCTTCAGAGTGTCATCTCAATGAGGTGTTCTGGTTTTTAACTGAACACGATTATACTAATACTATCTATACTTTCCCTCGTGGTCCTAAGATGAGAGAATTTTCTCAAACCCGAGTAGAACCTGCTATTCAAGAGTCTCCTTATTTAGATTCCCTCAGTCCTGTGAGGCTGCGGAATGTTACTCGTAAACCTTTTAATCATTCCAACTTATTCTTAAACTCCGCTTGGGGTAAGGAGTTAGGAGAGGGAACTCCTGCGGATATGCTGTGCTTGGATGAGTATGACCAGATGGCTGATGGTATTGAAGGAGCTTTTATTGAATCTCTGTCTTCATCTCCTTATAAATTAATTAGAAGATTTTCTACTCCCACTCTTCCAGGGCGAGGAGTATCAGAGCTCTTTGATACCAGTGATCAGCATTTCTATTTTTATACTTGTGAGCACTGTGGAGAAAAGCAGTATCTAACTAAAGATAATCTCATTCAAATAAAGAAAGATGGAGTTAAAGAACATTTAGGTTTAGTAGAAGATGGAACTTTTATTATTGGTTGCACAAAGTGTAAGAAGGAACTGAACAGAGTGCAGAAGGGGGAGTGGGTGGCTGCCTATCCTGGAAGAGCTATTAGAGGATATCATATGAGTCAGTTGAATGCTCCTTGGATTACTGCTGATGAAATTATGAGGAGTAGATTTAAACTCCGCTCTGATCAGCTCTGGTATAACTATGTGTTAGGCGAACCTTACTATGATGCTGGGGCTTTGCTTTCTCCTGTAGAATTTCAACGCTGTGAAAATCCTCTGCGAAGTATGTCTTTATCTCGGGAGAACTGCACTATGGTATCTGTAGGTATTGACTGGGGTAAAGTAAGCTGGGTAACAGTCTTAGGTATGCTTCCTGATGGTAAGGTAAGATTGTTAAACTTCTTCTGGGAAACAGATACTAATGTAGCATTGGAATCAGTAAATAGAATTGCCGCTCGTATTCAAATGTTTGAGCCTGATATTATCATCTGTGATACAGGATATGGACAAGACCGTATTCCTCACCTGATGGATTTATTCCCTGGTCGAGTATGGGGTTGTCAGTATAGTGAGAGGGGTTTAATAGCTAAGTTTAATCATCAAGGTTTCGTTGTTAGTGCTAATAGGACAGGTTCACTCAAGCAAGTTATTTTAGCTTTTAAGAAGGGGGGAGTAGAGCTTCCTCGCCACGATGAGGCAATGGAAACTTTAATGAATCATCTCTGTGCTTTAACTATTCTACAGGAGGAAGATGATAGGGGAGAGTTCAAAGAAGTAGTAGAGAGAATGGGACCAGACCACGGAGCTCATAGTTTTAATTATGCTAACTTAGGAATTGAAAAAGAGAAGATGCTTTATCGAGTAATAGGGGAAAGTGATTTTTCTTTTTTAGATACAGGAGGAGGACTTTCCCTACCACAAGATAGACAGTTTAAAGATATGAATGAACTAGCTCAGCATTGGTTGGGGCAGATTAATTCTTTACCTGATGAAGGAGATGATATTGATGGATTCACAGTCGTGTAAAAAAAATTGTCCTAAAGCACAGGATCCCCGTCCTTGTGATGAATCCTGTGCCTTATACGATGAAACCTACAAATGTTGCTCTATTGTAACACTGGCTGAGTCTACAGCTGAGATAAGAGAAATATTGTGGAACTGGTTTAATAAACTCATTGAACCGTTTGGGATGTAACCTCCATTTTCTTCTCTTCCAAATATTTCTCTGCCTCTTCGTAAGGAATAATCCATTCTGAACTGATGCCATCTTTGATAGCACTAATGGTCCCCCTTTTTATTATATTAGTAAATACAAACCGTTTACTTTGGATAAATTATATATATATTATTTTGTTTTTTGTCAAGATGGATTTATCATCTTAAGGAGGTATAGAGCAACTTTTACCACTTTTGTTTTATACTTTTGGTTTTCAAGGTTATCTACGAGCATTGATAATCAAAGCAAATTATAGCTTTGCCACTTCTCACACTTTTTATTGAATGGATGGAATTATAGTTCCCCTTGTAGAAGGCTTAAAGTTCTCGCTGTCTCAAAACTATCTTCATCATAGAAGCTAGGCATAATATTATAACGTTTTTTAATGTATAACCACAGAGAGAAGGGGAGATCCTCAGCTGTTTCTACTGAGTTAGTATAGATTAATCTCCCTTCTTTACGATAAATTAACCCTTTAATTCTTCCTTCCATGTGGTCTTCGAACTCTTCCTGACTAATTGTCTCAGGAAGAATTAATTCCCACCATAGATATTTCTTTAGCTGTTTTATATCCTCTCCTGCAAAGTAAAACCCCTCATTTACACTACCGAAATTTCCTCCATTGATTGGCATAATACTTCTTAGGAAAATATTATCAGTTATAGGAATAGGTTCTTCTACAATCTGAAGAACATACGTAGCGTTATTATGAAGGTAAGGAACTCCCATTTCCTTGTCAGTAGGAAATAGGGCATTGAGAAGCTTTAAAGGACCATGGGCTTTACTCCAATCCATAGCTACTTTATCTATTTCTCTGTACTGTAGCTTTCCCGCTAAGAAAGATAGTTCAGGGACATCATAGGTAAGTAATTCAGTTAAACATTTATTGATACTGTAAGAAAATAGAGAAGCCAGTCTCGCATCAATTTCTCTCTTTTGAGGACCAGTTCCCCATTCTGTAGCTGTTCTTAAATTAAAATGGTTTTCCGAATCTATAGTTAGAGTCCCAATATGAACGGGGTCAAAGTATTTTTTATGTCGATTAGGATGAACAGTAAAGAGATACTGAGTTTCATTATTTTCTTTACTAATGGTGACATATACTTGAACGAATTTATCTTCTCTCATCATTTTGCTTCAACTCCTTAATTACTTCTTCCTTAACTCCTTTGATAATATCATCGATAAGGGAAGTATAGAGGGGAGCCAGATAGGATGCTACCCTATCTGGAGCTCCCGCCATTCTTTTAGTTCTTTCAATCTCGGCTAAAGTTTGTCCTATTCTTTCTGATAAATCAGTCATTTTATCTACCTCCTTTATTTTATTGGTTGAATCATAATGTAACCTTCTTCATAAACTGTATAGTTTGTTGTTGGTGGATTCATAATTGTATCGAGTATCCACCAAGTAACTAAGTTATTAAACACTATTCTTTGTTAAGCTAAATTTAGCCTAACTGGGTGTAACCCTACACCCTCTATCCCCTCTACAAAAGTGTTGGGGAATGCTTTTCTAATTATGTTATATGCTCCATTGACATCAGCATTAATCAAAATGCCTTGATTGCTTTTAAATAAACCTCTTTTTATCCTTCTTCGTTTGTTATAGTTTTCTTTACAAACTTCTTCATTATCTAAGAAACTGCATCCACTAGTATAGCTTTCTTCAATAAGTATTAAATTTATGCTTTCTTCTTCGCACTTATACTTGAGCATATTCATAAATTGATAGTAAGGAATGCTTACAAAGTTTTGATTATTTACCTTGCCCATATTAATTTCCTGTTTCCAGTTTGAATTATAACCAACCACAAGAGTATCTATGTTATATTTCTTGCACCAATTAATAATAAATCGACTGACTTTATGCATATAGTCTTTGAGTTTGTTATTTCGTTTGAGTGTGAGATTTTCAATCTTTCTACTGCTACCTCTGTTACCAACAAAACTCATCAGTTTAGCTTTCTTTTTGTTGTAGTATTGATTCATAGACTTAATAACTTTGCCATTAACAACAATAGGCTTAATTCCTATGTTGTTTACTAAAGTTACAAAATTATCAAGTCCTAAATCTATTCCTGCAATTCTATTTGATTCTCGAACCATAGTGGTAATTTCTTTTTTATAAACTATTTCGATTACATATACTGAACCTTTAGGAATGACACGAATCTCCCGTAAATCACCTCCTATCCTTGTTTTAAGTTTTAATTTTGTCTTAGGAAAAGTCAAGTAACCTGATTTAATTTTACATTGCTGGTTTGTGAAGATTGCGGTAGCTCTACCATCTTTCTTCTTATATCCAGGTAGTTTTGGCTTGCCCAAATATTTGTCTTTGTTTTTACTCCAATCCTTTACGGATTTGAAAAAGGAATTCCAATTCCTATCTAACAATTTCAATATTTGCTGTGCAGTTTGTGAAGGTAAATCTTTATAAGCCTCATGCTTTTTTAATAAAGCATTTAGTTTATAATATCTAATCCACTTACCATTGTTGATAAATTCCTGTCTTATAATATAATTGGCATAATTATATAGGTTTTTAGATTTAAAGCAGATATCATTACAATAACTCCACAATTCATGGTTCTTATTGATTTGAATCTGCTCTGTCCTGATTACTTTCATCTTCAGCCATTACTACAATTTCGGTATTAAACTTTTTAAATAAATACTCAAACAATTCAAAGCCAACTCTACTAAGTATATCTTTATGAGTTATAACAATCCTTTCTACTTTACCTGCTAAGATATCATCAAGTATCCTAAAGAAATCTTTTCTTTCTTCAAAACTAATATCATTAGCAACATCACTAAATACTCCATGGATTTTGTAGCCATTACTGAAACAAAATTGTTTCAGTAACTCTATTTGATTTTCTAAATCCTTATCCTGAGTAGAAGCTCTTGCATAAATATATGTTTTCCTTTCTACCCCCCTCATAAAAATCTTGTAAACATCTTCTTCGTTATAATCATAACGACCATTAGGTAAAACAGTTATCCTTATTATTCCCTTCTTAACATATTTAGTTAAGGATGGTCTTGAAATTCTTAACAATTGTAATACTTCTTTAGCTTTCATATTCATTCCTCCTAATATATAATACGTTAATTTGGAGGAAAAGTTAACATTATATATCAAAAATTTTAATATATTTTAAATAAATTTATTCTCCACATCTTAGTCGAGAAATAAACCGATAAGTAGACTGATAGTTTCTTACTTATCCCTCCTTTATTTGATATAGAGTTTCGAAAGTTTGAAACTCTTGATACTCTTTCCTAATACTTTCAACATTGAAGCATTTAGGTATTAATTCCTCTCCCTTGTTTTCTAATATTCCTCCCAATACAGCCAGCCAATAGGTATTATTCAGATTGATATAGTTTAGCTCTATTAGATTCCGCCTAATCTGCATTCTGCTTCTCAATAGCTTAGTATCAAAGTATTTATCCAGATAGAATAAATTTTCTTTAGAAAAAGTAGTTGATTTAATTGGTCGCTTTTTAGGATAAAACATATATAAATCACCCCATAAATCATTGTGTCTGATACTTAAATCGGATAAGGAAACTATTGCATTATCATCTTCATATTCAAACCATAATTCACTCCCCCTAATATGAAAGTTAAGCTTATCCCAAAAGATATGTTCTTCTGGGTTTATCTTTACTAAGTCAAAGAAATCTTCTTTAGTAAAATTATCTTCTTCTAATGGACAAAGATATTTACTCCATTCATATACATATACAGAAGGCTGATTATATCTTTCATTATATATTCTTTGATGGAGGATGGATGTAATATGAAGGTTTTGTTTCCATTCCTCACTATACAATGGCATAATAAATATATGGTTAGAGTCATTAACATAGGTTAGTATATTATTTGTTTTTGTTCGATACACTCCTATAATTCCAATTTTACCATTGTTTTGCTTTCCTTTCCAGATATCAGTATCTCCTTTATCAATGTGATAAGTGTTACTTTTTACTTTAAAGTAGTGTTCTAATCCTGTAGCTATTTCAGTGAGGTTATCATTACTATCAAGGATTACTGATAAATAATCAGGGTAATCATGATTAAAAATCATTTTTATATCACTGTTATTTTTACTTTTAATATACTGGGTAACTAACTGGTAATACTCGTTGTCAAACCAGTTTTGGTTATCGTGTAAATTGATTAAGTATTCCATGTTCTCACCTCTTTCATGGTTATAGTTAGCTGGTCTTCAAAGGGGATATATCCATTTCCTACATAGGACGGTGATTGAACTAAGATTACAAACTCTTTCTCATTAATATTCCAATCTAAGGAATATTCAGGATGGGCATAGGGATTATTACAAAACAGTTCTCCATCTACTTCTACAGGCACTCCTTGAATTACAATATCAATTATTTCTTCAGGAAAATTATAGACAATATAATCTTCTACAATTCCTTTTACGCCGTCGGCTTGGAAGTCTTCAATATAGTTTTCCTCTTCATCAAATTCAATCCATTCGGAAAACTCATCATTATCCCACTCCATATCAAACAGCTTTCCTTTATCCAGCCATGTATTTAGATAATCATAGATAGTATAATAATTAAGGTAAGTTAATACTACTTCACTTTTTCCCCAGCTATTACCATTGCTATCGACATGGTAGTTTTCAAACACATATTCTCCATCCCCTTTATGAACTTCCCAATTCTTATCTACTTTCCTCCATAACTCATCCCACAAGGACTTAGGACCAATCTTTCTTCCTACTCTGAATTCAGAATCAGGGTCCATAGTAGGAGTTCCTAAACCACTACAAAAATACCGTTTAGTAATTATCCACTTCACTTTATACACCTCCTTTCTTTTATTCAGCAACTTCAATGACAAAGCAGTCCCAATCGGTGACTGGTTTTATAGCTCCGTGCTTTACCATCTCATTTAACCAGTCTTCAAATTCATCCCGAGTGGGAAGCTCATCAATATCATAACCACTTTTGAACTCCTCAACCATTGCTCTCACTGCCTTAGGTTCAATCACATTTTCAAATAAATAGAAGTGATCTACTTCTTCCTCACGAGAGTTAAAAATCAGATACAATTTAATCACCTCCACTTCTTAATCTACAGATAGCTTTGTAAGTAGAGTGATAGTTCTTCAATAAGTTTAACTCAATTACTGCCTCCTGATACTTCTGCTCTGCTTCAGATAATTTTCTCTGCTGTAGCTTAGTTAAGGTTAACAGTTGAGCATCTCGGGCTTCTTTATTCTTTCCATCAATAACTCCCGTATTGATTAGCTCAGCTTCTTTATCTTTGAGAGCTTGCTTAGCTTCTTCTACTTTCTTTCTTAATTCTAAAGTTAAGAGCTCTTGATTATAGATTAACTTAGGTAGCTTTAATAATTGCTGTTCAATGAACTCGGTAGTTAATTCCTGATTATCCTCTAATATGAAATCATATTTTTTATCCATTGCTATCACCACCACGTCCCTAAGATATAGTCATGCTCAGCACATACTTTGAGAAAATCTCTAATCCGATAGAGGTCATCTAAAGTAACTCCATCTTCTTTTAAGTCTTCTAATAAAGCATCTCTTTCATTTTCTAAACTTTCACAGAACTTTTCATACACCTCTTTTACATCCCATACAGTAGGTTCTCCAGAACCATATCTATCTAATATTTTAGCCAATTCCCATCCTTGAATAACATTATCCCCACTGGGAAAGTTCTCCTTTGGTGCTGGTTTAACCTCATAGGCGATGACGCTAAAGCTCATTTATTTTGCCTCCCTTTATTTTTATTAAATTATTGACTGTGTCTAATACCTCTCTACCTTCCTCGTCTAATTTAGATTGCAGAAACTTACTGGGTTCAATACCATTTTCGATTTGGTAGAGAACGATATCCTTAGCCACTTCAGGAGTGATATTTCGAATAGGAAGATAAACCACTCCTGTTAAAGAAAAGAATGGGTCAGACCAATAAAAACTATTAAAGGATTTAGTAGCTTGCTCCAAGTAGTGGTAAGGATTTAACTCTACTCTAACTGAGAGAGCATAGTCATAGTTTTTTGTTTCATCAAAACAGTAACAGCTACTTATAACCCATTCTTTATACATCTTACTATAGTAACAAAGCTTATAACTACCACCTCCTCTCTTATGTCCTAAATAGTAACAACCTATTGTAGTAACTGGGTGATTTTTTATACCCAACTCTTTACAAGCTTGGTTAAGGTGCTTAGCTATAATCCTACATAGCTCTACTTCGCTTGCTGGAATTAAGCTAATGTTATCAGGATAAATTTGAATTCCTTCAACAAAATCTATAGTGGCTAATGCTATTCCTCTTTTTACTACGGGATAATATCTCACATCATAACTATGAGCAAAAGTTTTCTCTAACTTAATTGCTTGAGCTAAATTCCTATAAACACTTTTTATCATAAATCTCACCTCACTTAAAACGATTTAAGTTTACTAATAGATTAAAAATATTACTCATCAATAGTAATAACCACATCAGGAGTAAATCCATCTGGTTCTTTTCCTGTAGTAAGAACTACAGTCTTCTCTACTGTAAAAGGAACTTCTATTTTATCATCACCATTATAACCATCAGTCATTAGAATGACTACACAGTTATCCATAACATTATCTTCAATCCACTTGAAGGCAGGAGCAAATAATGTCCCTCCTCCACCTTTGATATGCTTTAAGATATCATCTACTCCTCCTACATTTTCTACAATATCATCTACATATACATCAGCATCGCAAGATATGAATGTAACATTATACATCTGAATAAGAGGAACTAATTCAGAGATAAAAGTTTTCATCTCCTCATCATCGATACTCCCTGAGGTATCTACAATTACTATAATCCTTGTCTCAGGAGAGTTTAAAGTAGGAACATATATATTTTGCATTCGATAGTGAGGATTGCATCTTCTAAAGCTGTAGTTGTTTCTAACAATCTGAGTAGTTACATCAGTAATATAATCCTTCCAAGTTACTTTAGGAGTTAGTAAGTTATCTATTAACCTTCTTACTGAGGCAGGTAGCGTTCCAACTCCTTGTAAAGCTTCTAAACTTCTTTCAATTTGAGAGGCAGTGCTTAGAGCATTTTGAGTATTGCGTTTAGCTTGTGCCATCTCTACTTGATTTTTAGGATAGGTATGCTGGTCAAGTTGCATTCCCTCATCAGGAAGATAATCAGCTAATCCTTTTTCTCCTTTCTTACTTTTCTTAGCTTGACTTTGAGCTTTATTAAGAAGTATTTCATATATCTTTTCAGCATAGTAATACTCTCTATGAAACTCTTCTACATATAAAGCTCCTTGAGGAGGATAAAATCCCATATCCTTAAGAAGGGAATTAACTTCTAAGTCAGTAGCAATATTCCACAGGTCAATATCACGGTCACCTAATCGGAGTAGCGAACCAGTTAGGACATGCATAGCCTCGTGGGCTAATATAAATTCAATATCTTTACTCTTTAACTGCATCTCTTCTATTTGCTGAGGGTCGTAAATTATAGTATTAGTTACTGGATTTATACCAAAGGGATTATGCATTCCCTCAGCCTTTTTGGGAATTGGTTTAGCTTCATACTTCATTCGTAAACATATAGCCCCTAACACTGGTCGCTTGATGATAAGCTTACTAATTATCCTCCTGATTTCCTGTTCGGTATTCACACAACCACCTCCTACTCATATATTTTTAATTCTCTAAACCTCCTATTAAACTCTTGAGCGTGTTTACTTTTGCTTAGCTTAATAATAGTGTTATTAGAAAAGTTAAGAACCATATTCTTTACCATACATATAGCAAAGGTATTCCAATGCTCAGGAGCTTTAGCCGAATACTCCATCAACCTCTCCACGTCTTTATCATCTTTAGCTGATACTGGTAGGATAGTGGCTAACATCCAAGACCTTTCTACATCTGAGGCAGGAGGATAGACAAAGTTACCTTTAAAGATATTCTTAATATCCTTTTCTATACCCTCGCAGTGCTCTATGAAGTTAAAGAAGTTTACCCCTATATCTTCTCCCACATAACCATAGACAAATTGAGGATACTTAAACTCTAATACATCACTGACATTCTTCCAACTCCGAGGAGTGCAGAACGGTTTATCGATGGAGGGTGGAGTTACAAAATGCTCAGGAAATCTCTCCAAGTAAGCATAGATGGAGGGGTGAACTTTTCCTGTAGGATATCCCCACTCCTTCCAATCATCAAAGGAAGGCTCTAACATTACATGGCAACATCGGTTTATAAATGGTGCGGTAAATCGAGTGGGATTTATTTTGTCTTGGTTTCTATTTCCTGCTAACACAATCATAGTGTCTTCAGGAAGAGCTACATCGGCAATCTTCTTCTCATGAATTATCCTTAAGGAAGCATCTCTTACCGCTTGAGGAGCAGTATTTATTTCATCGATGAAGAAGATAAACTTTTTCTTTGGTATATCAATCATCGGGACAAGCTTTACTTTATCCTCATTAGGATTGTATACCATCAACCCTTTAATTTCAGTAGGGTCATAAAGGGTTAATATAACCGATACTACATCTACTTTTTCCTCTTGAGCTAATTGATAAATCATTTCAGTCTTACCAATCCCTGGCGAACCCCACGTCATAATAGTTTTGGGATTAGCCAACCTCAAGTTAATCCTCAACATTTCCTTATACTGTTTAGGTGTTACTCCAATTTTCAAATCCATTATTATCTTACCTCCCTTTTAATAAAGATATGATTTGTAAATTCAAGCTTGTTTTTAACTATTTCCTCATCCAATATAAGGAGGCATGTTCCTCTTTCTCAGTATTAAATTTTATATCATAGGAGAGGAGATAATATGCTTCTCCATCAGGATAATATTCTTCAGCCATTAAAACTTCCACTCCATCAGTGCTACCACTGGAGCGAACGTGAGTAACCTTACCAACAATATCACCATTAACATCGAGAAGTAATTGTCCCTCTTTTCTCCATCCGTTATACCCAGTATGAATTTTAACCCAAGACTTATCTACCAGCTCATGCTCTCCTACAAATTTCACTTGTGATTGGTCACTTACAAATGGAACATGTCCTCTTACCTTTGTGAGGAGTTCCTCCATTCCCATTACCTCCTTTTTAAATTACTTCATTAAATCCCAATTGTGTCTTCCATCCTGGTGTGAGTTCTTCAACCAATTGCTTATCAACGATTAAGTCTACTACTTCTTCTTTAGTTAGTATTTTTAGCCTGCTTCCAGTGTTATCAGGATATTGATGCCTCCAGCTTCTTAAGTAAAATTCATCATTTTTAGCTGAGTAATAGATTTCTATTCCTGCAGTAGCAGTTTGGTCATCTGGTAGTGGATGCCAAGAGTCAATAATTAAATCACTATCACTGGGTAAATAATCCTCCCAGTGGACGTGGGAATAATCACTTACCCAAATCCCATCCTCCGAATTTTTTAATTTTTCATACAATACTTTCTTACCATTATCTCTCACCTCATTATTCATATCTTCCTTAAGTTGCTCTGTGAAAACCTTTGTCATAAATGAGGGTGGTATTCCTCTTAACGGCTCTAAGAATTTACTTACAACTTGCTCAAGTTGCTGTATGTATTCTTCTTGATTATTCATACTATTCCCCCTTTCTATGCACAGCTTCCCTCGTGGCGAGGGATTGTTTTTATTCTTCTATCTGGGTGAGCTTCTTCCCATTCTTCTTTTTCTTCTTTAGATGAGAAGGTAAGAATGGTGCACTTAAATTTAGTAGGAGTGCAAGCACACCCTTGACTATACAGGTAATCCTCATAACACTCATTGTCAGCTAAAATTCCCTTGCAGAAGTTATCCAACTCCCCATACCTCACTGTATTATAGCTACCATAGCTATGAGGATGATGAGGAGTGGTTTGTTCACACCTTCCGCAATGCCCCCTGAATGAATAAGTTTTTCTTTCCATATTATCTACCCCCTACATTCTTAATTCTCTTGAGATAGGAGGAAATTCATTTAACCATTCCTCCGCTTCTTTCTCCAAGTCTGTCCAAGTGGTTTTATTAAACACTCTCTCTGAGCCTTCTACTCTTTTAGGATACACATAGTATCCAAAATCAAATACGTTTCGTGCCACCATTTTTACATATTCATCACCTTTTTTCAATAATACTTCACAATAGATATCCTTGCTTCCTTCTCCGTTATCAACCATCTTTACTTTCTTATCAGTAATCTCAAACATTTCTACTCTTCCTTCCCCTGACATATACTCACCTCCTCTTGTTTTAAGACATAAGGATACTCATCAGGAGATATAGAAATTTCAATATAATCTCCTTTATGATTGCCTAATACTCTCCCCCGCTTACCCCAAAGAGGAGAGCTGGGGTTAGTAACATACACATACTTACTCAAGTAGTCTTCACCTCCCTTCCTGTCTCAGCTTTAACTCTTGGAGTATAATCATCTATTAAAAGTTCACTTAAATCTATATCAAAAACTTTCTCAGCCATTTTTATGGCATCTCGTAATGATGAGTAATGTATTCCTTGACAAGCAAATATTCTTTTATCATTGTAGTTATGTGAATCTTGGTAGTCATTAATATCAAGATTAAGATACTTTAAATCTTTTTTCCGTAAGGGATAGGTAGATATACCATCAATATATCCAATCCTTAATACAAAGTCATCTTCTTCTTCTGTAATCATAATGTCATATCTTAATTTTATACATCCTTGTGTCATTCTAATCTCCCATCCGTAATGCTTCTCACCGTTATATGAAGTAATTCCACCCCCATATATAATTCTTTTTTCCATCTCTCACCTCCTTTTAAAACCAACATCCTAAAATATAATCATTCTCAGCACACACTTTGAAGAAGTCTCTAATTCTATAAAGGTCATCAAGAGTAGCACCATCATCCTTTAAGGTATTTAGTAGCTCCTCCCGAGCTTCCTCATCCTCTAAGACAGCTTGAAATCGTTCATAAAGCTCTTTAACATCCCAAACAGTTTCTAATTCCTCATTACCATAGATATTAAGAATTGTAGCTAACTCCCAGCCATTTATGATATTAGAATTGTTAGGAAATTTCTCTTTTGGTGCTGGTTTAACTTCATAAGCGATTACTGAAAAGCTCATACTACCACCTCCTTTCTTAATGGTATTCTAAAAAGGAATATCCAATTTACAAAAAATTCTATAGCAGAATAACCTAACTCTATCCTTACTTTTATTCCCTTTCTTACCTCTCCCTCAAATATCCTTGTTGGTGTGGCAGATTGATAAGCATCATCCCAATTACTATTCCACACTTCTTTTAAGAAAGAAGGGATTGGAACATCATTATAAGTAATGGAATGCTCAGCTTTAATAATCCAATATAGAACCTTTCGAGGAAATAACTTTTCAATAATTACCCTATAATCTTCATTAAGAGATATCAATTCAGAATAATCTTCTAATAATTCCTGTAAATCCTTGTCTACCTCTTCCTCATGTTCTTCTTCCCATACTTCCTTCTCTTCTTTTGAAGGAAATTGAAGGACTGTACATATAAACCTTGTAGGAACATCAGTATTTCCTTGTATGTAGATATCCTTTCTATAACATTCATTCTCTGTAAGAATGCCTCTACAAAAGTAATCTAATTTACCCCATTGAGTAGTATAGTAACTTCCATAAGAATGTGGGTGATGAGGTTCTGTATTCCCACAAAAACCATGCAATCCATGAAACCTATACTCATATTCTTTCATACCCTCACCTCCCTACAGCAAGGTTATAAAAATCCTCAAGTATCTGAGGATTATTCTCTAAGTATTCAGTTAAGTCATTGTCTAACTCAATGATATTCACTCCTCCCAGAAAATCTCTTTGGATAGGAATACCTGTATCTCTTAATGCTTGTATTCCCATATCATCCATAGCAATACGGTCAACTGCTACTCCTGTAATTAGCACTGCCTTCTCCTGACAACTCATTATCCTGTTACCAAACCCATAGAGTAACTTCTTAAACTTTCCTACATCACCCAACTGCCTTGCTTCATCAGCTAAAGAGATAAGTTTTTCATGGATATTTTCTAACACACTTTCACCTCCTCTAAAATAGGGATACCTAAACTCATTAACTTCTCTTCCAAGTCTCCATTACAACCACAGATAACCTGATAATCTTTAATTGCTTCCCTAAACTCCTCTTCATTGTCAGCAGTAATTACCTCAATGCTTCCATCATTTAGAGAAACAATCTTCAGGTTAAAGGGGTTGACCCATACATCCTTGCCTGCCACCTGTGCAAATCCATTTCTAAAACTACATAAACCAAAGTCCAGATGGTAACGATTGCACTGCCATAGATATCTATCCTTCTTCATACCAAACTCACCTCCATCTCAAGGTCTTCTTTAATCCATTCCTCATAGTTCTCTCTTAAATCCTCTACTACTATTTGAGCATATTCTTCTGAGCTAATTACTTTCTTTCTCTCTTCTAACTTCTTTATAAACTCCTCCCAGAATATAATCTCATCCAATTCATCTATGAGCTGGTTTATAGTTACTTCCTCATAAAGTAACTCCTCCAGCTTTTCTTTAGTAGTAAAGTTTTCCCAATAATACTCATCACCCCAATTAAAGTAATGCTCTACTACTAACCATCCTCCAGAGCGTCCCTCTACAAAATATTCCCGCTCTGGAGCATTATCTTCCATAAAACACCTCAGCTCATCATATAGGGTTTCCCAGACATACCTCTCTACTTCTTCAGAGGGGTCTATTATATCTTCTATAAGCTCTCCTATATTACAGAAGTAGTCAGGAACTTTGATATTAAATTCTAAATACTTTTCTGAGTTAGCTACTCTATGTCTAACCCAATAGTCATCACGTAGTCCATCTATCCAAGGATAAACTACATCTGCTACCTTTAATATTTCCCTAATTGAATACTTTTTAGACTCTCCTTTCATCATTAGGAAGTCTCTAAAAGTTTTTAATTCTTCTAAAGTATTTATTCCCACTGCTACTCCTCCTCCTCTCTATAAAACAATCCATAGTCTCCCCAATCAGGATGATTAGTGAAGTAATACACTCCCTTTAATCCATATTTATCCCTCATTATCTCAGTGATTAGCTCTCCTAATATTTCAGTAAATTCCTGAATTACTTCCCACTGGTTCTCTACTACTTCCCACCAATCCCCGTCCTTATCCACATAATCCCACAAGTGAAAAGCTGTGATGATTTCTTCACACTGGTAGATACCTGCACTACCATCACTGATTTCTTCAATCAGTAAATATTCCTCTGTAGGCACATTTGCTTTACAATCTTGCATTATCCATATTGTGTCTTGATAGAGCACATCAAAATCCCAATCTTTGAGAGATTGTTTAGCTTTCTCTTGCAAAGAAACTAATTGAGTAGACATTTTTATACCTCCTCCTGTCTATAGAACAACCCATAATCTCTTTCAGGATGATTATTACCATACCGTCCATAATCTCCTCCATCAGGGTGGTTATCAAAATAATATACTCCCTTTAAGCCATATTTTTCCTGCATAACTTCAGTGATTAACCCCCCTAATATTTTAGTTAGTTTGAAAATCAGTTCCCACATGTTTTCCCAGTTCCAGAAATCTCCCCCTTCTACCTCATCTACATAATTCCAGAGCCAGAAAAATGCGAAGATATCTTCACACTGACTGTCATCTTTACCATCAGCAATCTTATAAATAAATATATCCTCACTGGTGTCCACTAACAGCTCCATCGTTTTTTGATAGAGCTTGTCGAAAGGGATATGCTCTAAAATCGAGAGAGCATGTTTTTGTAATTGAGTAGACATTTTATACCTCCTTCAAAACGTTTATAGTTTACTCTAATATCATTAAAAAGTAAAGTCCTCAATAAAATAAACTCCTCTACTATCTACTTGTAGCTTCCACCCATCCTCTAAATCAACTCGATAGGCAAAGTCTATAGGTTCAGGAGAATATTTTATATCCATTAGTTCATCAATAATTTTCTTACAAGCATAATTATATTCTCTACTACTATGAGAAGTTATAATCTTATCCCTATCCAACTCATCTATAACTACTTTGTGGTTGTCTAAGTCTACAACCAGCCTACCATATTCACCTCTATATTCTTTAAACACTAATTACCTCACCTCCTACACTTTCATTTAAGTTATTTACTTCATTAAATTCCATACACTCTTTTAAGTTTTCTATTACAAAGTCAGCATATTCTTCTCTCTCTATCTCCTTCTTTCTTTGTTCTAACTTCTCTGCAAATTCAATCCAGAAGATAACTTCATTGAGTTCATCTATAAGTCCTCTCCATGCAATTATACTAAATAAAGCTATATCATTATAAACTAAATGTTCTAACTTCTCTTTCCTTGATAAGTTATCCCATCCCTTTCCACTCCAATTAAAATAATGCTCCACTACTAACCACCCTCCAGACCTTCCTGCATAAAAATACTCACGGTTAGGAGCATTCTCCTCCATAAAGGAGGATAACTCATCATTTAAGCATTCCCAAATATAACAATCCACATCCTCTGGTATAGGATATCCAATTATCTCCTCCGCTTTTTCACCTACATTACAGAAGTAATTAGGAACTTTAATATTAAATTCCAAATACTTATCAGGATTAGCTATCCTATGTCTAATACGAAAGTCATCCATTATCCCATCTATCTGTGGGTAAATTATATCAGCTAATCTAAAAACTTCTCTGACTGAATACTTTGTTTTACCTTTCAGTGTTAAGAAATCTCTAAGGGTTTTCAATTCCTCAAGTGTATTTATCCCCATTCTTCATCGTCCTCCTCTAAGTTTTCTCTTAAATCTTCTAATACCGTAAAGAATACCTCTCTCTTTTCTTCTACTTGTCCCATTGCAATGTCTTCCATAATTCCCCCGCCATGTCCCATCTCTTCCACTGCCTTATCTACATACCAAGTTCTAATCGAGTGGCTATTTAACCACTCTAATAAATCACTATCATAACAGTCAGCTTCTAAATCATCAGCCAACTCTTCAATATCATCCTCATCACCATCATAGTCAGCTATAGCTTCTAAAGCTTCAACTATAAACTCATACTTATAATTGTCAGGGAGCATATCCCCGTGAGCCATCCTAACTACCTCAAGCAACTCATAAGGAGCATTTTCTTTGAGGTAGTATATTTCCCTATCTTTATCCCATACAAACCACTCCAACCATTCCTCAGCTAACTTTTGAATGGTCATTTTTTTCTACCTCCTCTAAAGGATGAGTTTCTAATTCCACAAACTCACTGGTCTCTTCAAACTCATCCATACATCTTTCCATATTCCCAATGTTCCATATCAGTAACCTATTAGGTGTAAGTTTATGCACCTCCGCTGATTGATACTTTTCCAGAAGAAGACAAGCTTCTGGGTCAGTTAACTTCTCATCCAGCTCTTTCTCCTGTTCTGGATAGTAGTAAACTTCAATATGATAGAGGTTATCTTTATCATCGTGGGCTAAAAACTCCCACCACCCTATCCATTTACATGCCGAGATGAGATAGTAA
>Ga0208823_1001227_pt1 | contig 20533 bp, 18 predicted proteins | sample AD_UKC075_MetaG_FD_184440 | JGI IMG/M metagenome (GOLD analysis project Ga0208823, IMG submission 184440) | Active sludge microbial communities of municipal wastewater-treating anaerobic digesters from USA - AD_UKC075_MetaG (SPAdes) (version 2) | ecosystem: Engineered > Bioreactor > Anaerobic >... | reverse complement strand
AAACCTTCGAGATCAACTACCTGCAAATTTTTTCTTAAATTCTCTGCTCTCTCTAACATTTATCATCACCTATTTAATTTTACCACAAAAAGAGGTAAAACCCTTGCCAAATTCGCATTTGACAAGGTTTTTTGACGGTCTGATCCGTTATCATGGCGATAACGGATTTTTGTATCATGATGAAAAAAATATTTAGGTGTTTAAAATTAAATGCAGTTGTGGTAGACTTTTGATTGACTATGTTTGAGAAATCGCAACAAAAACAAGAAGGGCAGTGGTGTTGGGGTTGAAGGAAAAGCTGACGCTGTACGGTTTTAACAATCTAACAAAATCCCTCAGTTTTAACATTTACGACGTATGTTATGCCGGAACAGAAAGGGAGAAGAGTGATTATATTGAGTATATAGATGAGCAGTATAATTCAGAAAGACTTACCAGTATTCTCTGCAGGGTTGCTGATATTATCGGAGCTAATATCTTGAATATTTCCAAACAGGATTATGAGCCTCAGGGAGCTTCCGTAAACTTATTGATCGCCGAAGAGCCACTGCCTCCTTATGTCATAGATGAATCCTGTAACCAAGGTAAAGTGAACGGCATACTTTTACAGAGCGAAACCGTGCATGCCCATTTAGACAAAAGCCACATCACCGTACATACCTATCCGGAGCATCATCCTGAAAATGCTATTTCCACCTTCCGGGTAGACATCGACGTAGCGACCTGTGGCATGATTTCTCCTTTAAATGCGTTAAACTTCCTAATCGACAGCTTTGATTCGGATATAATAACAATAGATTACCGGGTGCGGGGATTCACCCGGGACATCCGGGGAAAAAAACATTTTATGGATCATAATATCAAATCAATCAGGGATCATATTGATGAACAAACTTTGAAAAAATACGACGCTGTTGATGTGAATGTATATCAGACCAATACCTTCCATACTAAAATGCTTATCAAGGAAATAGAATTACAAAACTATCTTTTCAACCATGATGTATACGAATTACCTCCCCAAAAGAGGCTGGAAATCGTGGACAATCTTCGGAAAGAAATGATCGATATCTTCATTGGGATGAATGTTTCCGATTTGTAGTAGTGTTGGCAGTTGAAACCATTAAAGTAATTACGGGAAAGAAGATTTGGCTAAGGAGGGGTTAACATGGAATTTATGGAATTGTGGTATACGGAAGAACATACGGATTATGTTCGTTTTTCCATTAAGGTTGAGAAGCCGGTAATAAGCGTGAAAAGTGAGTTTCAACGGATTGATGTATTGGATACCTATGAATTTGGCCGGATGTTAGTAGTGGACGGGTGGCTGATGCTTACTGAAAAGGACGAGTTTATCTACCATGAGATGATCACCCATGTGCCGATGGCGGTAAACCCGGAAGTCCGTGATGTCCTTGTGATTGGGGCAGGCGACGGCGGTGTGGTCAGGGAGCTTACCAGATATGATTCCATCGAACGGATTGATATGGTGGAGATCGATAAACTTGTCGTAGACGTCTGCAAGGAGTATTTGCCTCAAACCTCGTGTAAGCTTGATGACCCGCGGGTTCATATTTATTACGAGGATGGGATTAAATTTGTAGCCAGAAAAAATAACGAATATGATTTAATCATCGTTGACTCGACCGATCCCTTTTTTGGGCCAGGGGAAAGCCTGTTCACCAAGGAGTTTTACGGAAATTGCTTCAACGCATTAAAGGATTCGGGCATTATGGTCAATCAGCATGAATGTCCTTATTACCAAGATGAAGCCGAATACATGCAAAGAGCACATAAGTATATTAAATCGGTTTTTCCGGTCGCCAAACTCTACCAGGCCCATATACCGACTTATGCGTCGGGGCATTGGCTTTTTGGCTTTGCTTCCAAAGGGCTTGACCCCATCGCTGATTTAAATCCCAAATGGGAGTCCCTGGGCTTAAAGACCAGATACTACAATACTGAGCTCCATAAAGGTTGCTTTGCATTGCCGAATTATGTAAAAGAACTGCTGGAAAAGGCTTGATGGGAAAGCGACAATACACCCCGCAATAAGCAAGGGGCTGTGTGATCTCAGGATTTCACACAGCCCCATTATTTTATTTTGCCATTCTCCCAATAAGGTAAAGGGGGATATTACGGACGTTTTTTTCACCGGATAAGGGTTTCAGCGAAGTTTTTACCGTATATTTAGGTGCATACCGCTTGCAATATTCCGCCAGTGATCTTGAGCGATCATTGGTGGCGGATTTTACTTCGATGGGGACAATTTCCGTACCGATTTGGGTAATAAAATCTACCTCTGCTTTATTCTGCGATTTCCAATAATACGGGGTTTCACCGGATGAAGCGATGAGCTCGGTTAGGACAAAGTTTTCCGTTAAGGCGCTTTTAAATTCTTTGTATGTTTCTGACCGGTCAAAAATTACGTTGGCAGGTAGTTTGGCCATTCTGCTCAATAGTCCGACGTCCACCAGATAGAGCTTGAAAAAGGTCTGATCTGCATATGCTGAAAGCGGCAGAAAGGGCTTTTCGATTTTACAGACTTTATAGACCAGACCTGCGCTGGTCAGCCATTCCAGGGCATCCTCCAAATCTTTGGCGCGCCAGCCTTTTTTCACTTGACTGAAGATAAATTTGCTATTCTCCTTGGAAAGCTGCCTGGGGATGGAACGCCAAATTGCGGATAGTTTTGGGAAATCATGATGGGGGGCGTGCTTGGCGAAATCCAGCTCATAACTGTCTAATATTTTTTGTTGTACTGTTTGTACCCTTTCAATATCTTGGGTATCGCGCCAGACCCGCACAACTTCCGGCATACCGCCGGTTAAGAAATAGTTTTTTAGACACGTAATTAATTTCTCATGAATCAGTTGGGAAACTTTTGCGTTTGGTTTAAGCTCGGCCAGGTATTCACCAAGGAGTTCCTCTCCGTTTGCCAATAAGAATTCATAAAAATTCATCGGGCGCAAAGTAAGAAAATCTACCTTTCCCACGGGGAAAGAAAGAGGCTTGGCAAGGGCAACTCCAAGCAGCGAACCGGCGCAAACGAGATGATACTCTCCGGCGTTTTCCTGGAAATATTTTAGCGCTGTAATGTTTATATGATAAGCATTTTTGATATTTATTATACACAAATAAGCAGAAATTGTCAATTTCCCCGCCCTCACCATATTCGCAAAAGGGTAGTGGTGAATAGCGAGGACTGAAGACTAAGGCTTGCGAGTTTCGCAAGCCTATTTTCTGCGGCAATTTTCTCTTTCCAGCGCCAACAGCCATTCTTTTAAAAACAGCCCGGCGCCATAACCCACCAGGGAGCCGTCCGCTCCGATCACCCGGTGGCAGGGGATGATGATGGAGATGGGGTTATGGTTATTGGCCATGCCTACGGCGCGACAAGCGCCCGGCTTGCCAATCATCTCCGCGATTTGTTTATAGCTTCTGGTTTCGCCGTAAGGGATGCTTTGCAGAGCAGCCCAGACCAGTTTTTGAAAGGGGGTGCCGGTTGTTTCCAGGGCCAGTGCAAACTGTTGGCGTTTCCCGGCGAAATATTCCTCAAGCTGGAACGCTGCCCGGTCGGTGAGCTCGCTGTGGCGGCACTCTCCACAGATTTTTTTCACCCCGAAGTATACCCCGAGGAGGGTGCTTGGCTTGCCGACAATCGTCAGTCTCCCTACCGGGGAATCATAAACATAATATGTAATAACGTTTTCTGTCGCACTGTCAGGTTGCAGCTTTGCTGCTTTGTTTTCCCTCATTTTTATTTCCCCTTGTTTTACCTAAATTATTATTTGTATTATAGCACAGGAAGCGGGAGGAGATAATATCCTATAAAAGTAATTCCCCCTTGTTTCATCCCGCCAATTAAAGTATGCTTATATTATGGTGCTTATTGTACAGAGAACTAGGGAGACAACGAGGGAGTGGTCATTTCCGGTGAAACAACGAGATAGAAGGTTTATCCCGGCGGTAAGAAGTGCCGGTTTTGATAACCATAATCATTTTTATCCAAGCTTACACCATTGGTGGAATGATTATCGGCTGAGCGTTTTGCCTTGCGGTTTGTGTTTTGTGTTTCTCTTTGGCAAGCTGGCGGCAGAGCTCTTAAAAAATGAACTATTGTATTTTGATCAATTGATCATCAGTTATATTAGCCTCCTGAATGGCCCGGTTATGACCGAGCTGATGAAAGGGATTACGGTAATGGGGTCGGCTACGGTGTTGATTTTCCTGGCTTTGCTCACGGTAATTTACTTATCCCGTGCCCTGCATCGCTATGACGAATCCAACATGGTCATTGTGGCTTTGGCGGGAAGCTGGCTCGCCAATGAGTTTTTAAAATGGCTTTTTCAGCGGAGCAGGCCGGACGAAATGTTTCGACTGGTTGAAGTATCCGGATATAGCTTCCCCAGTGGGCATGCCATGGTTTCTTTCGCTTTTTACGGTTTATTGCTGTATCTTTTATGGGTCAATCTTCAAACAAAAAAACGGAAGTATTTTTGGGCGGCGGTGTTGGGCCTTCTTGTCCTGGCCATCGGGCTGAGCCGGATTTATTTGGGTGTTCATTACCCCAGTGATGTCTTAGCCGGCTTTGCTGCCGGCGGGGTCTGGCTGGTTGGCTGTATCCTGGGCTTGCAGGCTGCCGAATCCTCCCGGAGACCCCGATTTTGAAAGAGCAAACGATTTGACTTCTCAGGTTGTTTTATAATATAATTTCTAATGTAATTTATGGTATTGATTCAAGTTCATCTGCTAAAGACGATGAGAGGATTCTAGATCAGGGTGATATTACAGAGAGCTGCCGGCGGGTGCAAGGCGGTATATTCCTGGTTGAACTCATCCTGGAGTTATAAGGAGAAAATCCTTATCGGCAGGAACCCCGTTATCGGCCAGCAAGTGGATAATTGTGCATGATTATCAATAAGGGTGGTACCGCGAGAACAGCCTCTCGTCCCTTCCAGGGATTTGGAGGTCTTTTTTTTGGATGGAAAGTAAAACTTGGCCAGTGCTTAGAAGTTGGAACCGAGCGATTTTCAGTAAGGAGGAAAAGGCAGTGCAGGAAAAGTACAACTATCATGACATCGAAAGGAAATGGCAGGCCAGATGGGAAGAAAGCTCATTGTACCGTGTCACCGAAGATCCCCATAAAAAGAAGTATTATTGTCTGGAGATGTTTCCCTATCCTTCGGGGAACTTGCATATGGGGCATGTGCGTAATTATTCCATTGGGGATGTGGTGGCTCGTTTCAAGACCATGCAGGGTTTTAATGTTCTTCACCCGATGGGCTGGGACGCTTTTGGCCTTCCGGCCGAAAACGCGGCCATTAAGCACGGGATTCCTCCGTATAAGTGGACCGTTGATAACATCGCCAATATGAAAAGACAGCTGAAATCAATGGGGTTGAGTTATGATTGGAAGCGGGAAGCGACTACCTCCTTTCCGGATTATTATAAATGGACCCAGTGGCTTTTTCTGCAGCTTTACAAAAGAGGTTTAGCCTATAAAAAACAGGGCTATGTGAACTGGTGCCCCAGTTGTGCCACGGTTTTAGCCAATGAGCAAGTGGTGGACGGGGCTTGTGAACGCTGTGAAACGCCGGTGGAGAAAAAGGCTTTGGAACAGTGGTATTTTCGCACTACCGCTTATGCCCAGGAGTTGTTGGATAGTCTTGTGGATTTGCCGGGTTGGCCGGAAAAAGTCAAAATCATGCAGGAGAACTGGATCGGACGCAGCGAGGGCGCGGAAATATATTTTACAGAGGAAAAAAGCGGGGAAAAGATTGCGGTTTATACCACTCGTCCCGATACGACCTTTGGCGTAAGCTATGTGGTTTTGGCACCGGAACATCCTTTGGTGGAAAAACTCATTGCCAATACCAGCTATGAAAAACCGGTGAAAGCTTTTGTGAAAAAGGTCCAGAAAATGAGCGAGATTGTGCGGACCTCTGCCGAAACCGAAAAAGAAGGCATGTTTATCGGCGTATATGTGATTAATCCGGTCAACCAGGAGAAAGTGCCGGTTTGGGTGGCCAATTATGTCTTGTACGAGTACGGCACCGGAGCGGTGATGGGGGTGCCGGCCCATGATGAAAGAGACTTTATGTTCGCCCAAAAGTACAATCTGCCGATCCGGGTGGTTATCCAGCCCCATCCGGCGGCCGATGGCCCAGCTAATGAGTTATCCGCTTCTGAGATGACGGAAGCTTATGTGGGCGACGGAAAGATGGTTAATTCCGGAAAATATAGCGGGATGCCCAATCGGGAAGGGGGCCGTACGCTTGCGGAGGACTTGGCGAAGGAAGGCGCAGGTCAAGTTAAGGTTAATTACCGCTTGCGGGACTGGCTGATTTCCCGTCAGCGTTTTTGGGGCGCGCCGATCCCCATTGTCTATTGTGAGAAATGCGGTGCCGTGCCGGTACCGGATGACCAATTGCCGGTGCTTTTGCCTTTGCAAGTGGAATTCCGGCCCACCGGGGAGTCCCCGCTTAATTCGATTCCCGAATTTCTGTATACCAGTTGTCCGCAGTGTGGCGGCCCGGCCAAACGGGAAACCGATACGATGGATACTTTCGTATGTTCTTCCTGGTATTTTCTGCGGTATACGGATCCGAAAAATACGGCCCAGGCTTTTGCTAAGGAGAAAGCGGATTACTGGATGAATGTTGACCAGTACATCGGCGGGGTGGAACACGCCATCCTGCATCTGATGTACGCCCGTTTCTTTACGAAGGTTTTGGCGGATATTGGTTTGGTTTCCGTGCGGGAACCTTTCCAAAACCTGCTCACTCAGGGAATGGTGCTTAAGGATGGCGCGAAAATGTCCAAATCCAAGGGTAATGTGGTAAGTCCTGAAGAGATCATTGAGCAATATGGGGCGGACACCGCCCGGCTCTTTATCCTTTTTGCCGCTCCCCCCGAAAGAGACCTGGAATGGAGCGACCAGGGCGTAGAGGGCTGCTTTAGGTTTTTGAACCGGGTCTGGCGTTTGGTCTATCACTATCTGGAAGATGTACGGCAGCAAAAGGAACTCTTGGTGGAGACGGAGCAGCTTTCCCAGGATGATAAAGCTATACGCCGCTTATTGCACGGGACCATCAAAAAGGTCTCCGAGGATATTGAGCAGCGCTTTAACTTTAATACCGCCATCAGCGCGATTATGGAACTGGTGAACGGGCTTTATCACTACCGGGAAAAGGCCGGGCAAAACAAAAAGCTCCTCCGGGAATGCATGGAAACCTTGATTGTTCTTTTGGCGCCTTTTGTGCCCCATTTGAGTGAGGAATTATGGGAGTGTCTTCATACCGGGACCGGTAAGGGGGAAAGCGTTCACCGGCAGCCTTGGCCCCAATACGAGCCGGCAGCTTTAGAGGCCGAAGAAATCGAGATTGTTCTGCAGATTAACGGCAAAGTCAGGGAGCATCTCCTTGTTCCGGCCGGAATCAGCCGTGAAGAACTGGAAAAGCGGGCTTTGGCCACCGGGAAAGTCCAGGGGGCGCTTGAGGGCAAGCAGTTGGTGAAAGTGATTACGGTGCCCGACAAATTGGTCAATGTTGTAATCAAATGATTCTTGACAAGACAATATTAGGTAAAGGTGGGATTGTGCGTGAAAAAGGTATATGAAGGCAAAACCAAAACCGTCTATGATTTGGAAGATGGTCATTACCTGTTGCAATTTAAGGATGACGTTACCGGCGAAGGGGATGTCATTGACCCCGGGGCCAATACGGTGATTGGCAAGGTCGAGGGGAAAGGAAACGCCTCTTTGAAAATGTCCAAGTATTTTTTTGAGTTAATACAGACTGCCGGTATTCCCACACATTACGTTAGCGCCGATTTGGAGAACAGTACGATGGTGGTCAAAAAAGCAGAGTGTTTTGGCGCCGGTCTGGAATTTGTGTGCCGTTTGCAGGCCACGGGCAGCTTTGTTCGTAGGTACGGCAAATATGTGCAGGAGGGACAGCCCTTAGATTACCTGGTGGAGATCACCTTGAAGGATGACTTGCGGGGCGATCCCCTGGTCAATGATGAAACCCTGGTTCAGTTAAAGCTGATGACGGCGGAGGAAATCGAAGAAGTAAAAGCGGCCACCAAGAGAATCACCGGAATCATCAAGGAAAAATGTGATGAACTGGGCTTGGAGTTGGTTGACATTAAGTTGGAATTTGGCCGGATTGATGGAAAAATAGCTTTGATTGACGAAATCTCCGGGGACAACATGCGGGTGAAAGAGGACAACCGCATCCTCTTGCAGAAAAAGCTTTGTGAAAAGATTTGTGGATAGAACAAGCGAGCGCAAGCCCAGCTAGTGAAGCCCTCCATCGATGGAAGATGGGGGCTTTAATGGTGTCGGGCGGCTTGAGATGGTGTCTCCTGCTGGATTTTGCTAAAGAAAGGATTACAATTCTACCCGATTCTTTGATACAATGAAAGAGCTGAGTTTAGCACTAATTATGACGAAAGCAGACAGGACGGTGAGAAAGATATGAAGTATCAAGCTGTAATTTTCGATTTAGACGGAACATTGCTCAACTCATTGGAAGATTTGGCGGATTCGACCAACGCCGTATTGGCCAGGAGGGGACATCCCTGTCACGCCTCGGAAAAGTACAATTACTTTGTCGGGGATGGGATGATGAATCTATTGCGGCGGGCTTTGCCGGCCGATTGTCAGGATAATGACTATATTGAACAATGCGTTTTGGAAATGAAAGAAGAGTACGGCAAGCGCTGGTGTGAGAAAACCAGGCCTTATCCCGGGGTTATGGAACTTTTGCCAAAATTGCGGGAGAAAGGGTTGAAACTGGCCGTGCTGTCCAACAAGCCCCATGAATTCACTCAGGTGGTCGTGGAAAAGTACTTCCCGGGTCAATTTGATTTGGCCTTCGGGGAGCGGCTGGGGGTCCCCCGCAAGCCCGATCCCCAAGGGGCGCTGGATATTGCGAAAAGCCTGCAGGTCAGCCCTGCCGAAATATTGTATCTGGGGGATACCAATACCGACATGCGGACGGCGGTCGGCGCCGGGATGTTCCCCGTAGGGGTCCTGTGGGGGTTCCGGCCGGCCGAGGAGATTTTGGAGGCCGGCGCCCGGGTTTTGATCAAACATCCTTTGGAGTTGCTGGAACTCGAGGGATTGCAGTAAAGTATTTAAGCCATCTTTACACTTTATCGTGTAGAGATGGCTTTATTTCACTTGGCGATATATTTTCTTTGCTGTGCTTCACGGAAAGCTTTAAATCCTTTAGATGTTAAGCCCGTTTTTCAGCAGGATGCAAAATTCATCAAGCAGTTGTTTCGGGTCGGAATAGTTTTCGGTGGTGGCGATTAGATAAACCAGTTCGTTTAAAAAGCCGGAAATGAGTAAGGTAAGGCATTGGACATCACAAGGACGGATTTTGTTTTCCTCCCTTGCCGAATTGAGGATATCCGAGATAATATCCGTAAGCTGGGTAAAATCGCCTAAAGACCGAATGGCGTAACGGTGCGCGTTCATCCTTTCCGCTAAAAGGATGGTCGCCACATCCGGTTCTTTCAGAAATTCTTGCAGGTGGTAATTGAGAATGCCGTTAATTTTCAAAAACCAGTCCATGCGCCAGTTTTTCATATTTTGATAAAAGTCATATCTTTTTTGAAATTCCACGGCAAAGATATAATCCAGGATCTCTTCTTTGGAGGAGAAATAATTATACAAGGTGCCCACAGCTACTTTGGCTTCCGCGGCAATTTTGTCGGTGGTGGCATTGAAAAAGCCGTCACGGGCGATGATTTTAACGGCAGCTGCTCTGATTTGCTCTTTTTTCGACATTGTTTTGCGAAAACCTCCTCTGAATTGAGTGATTTCACTTGTCTCCATGTATTGATATCATTTTACCACAGGATATGAATTACTGCATTTTTTTCCATTAAGATTGTGCTGATTGCGAACAGTCTTTTTCTTCATTTTAAACGTAAGGCAGCATAGAAAAGGGCGATTTTTTGCTACATGATGTTAAAATTGTTTGTTTAGTCCAGGGGAAACATAAATTAATTATAAAAAAAGGATAATTAGGCAGGAATAACCAAAAACATCACGAATAATGGGAAAAGATGTTTGATTCTGTGATTGAGAAATGGGGTTGAAAGGTTGATGGAGCGGGTTCCTTTTAAAGTTCAAATTATCACTTCTATTTTTGTTGCCGTGCTCCTTTTTTGGGGCGGAGCAAAATATCAGGAGCTGCGGTTACAGAGTCTGCATAGTCAGACCGGGTTTATTGGCGCCTCCACCACCCCGGGTTTCTTAACCGACGGTGGGCAGGGGAACTTGGATAAGGCTGATCCGGAGCAGGAGGCGGCGGAGCCCAACCCCTCCCGGCAGTTGTTTATCCATGTGGTGGGCGCGGTAGAGAAACCAGGTGTGTACCAGTTTGAGGAAGGGGAGCGGGTTAATGAGGCAATTCGGCAGGCGGTCCCCCTTCCCGAAGCTGATTTAAGCCAATTGAATCTGGCTTTGCCACTTCAGGACGGGAAACAAATCGATGTGCCCTTTCAGTTAACGGAAGGGGCAAGTGGCAGTGGGAACCAAGGTGATTCCCGCACCACTGTGGCCAAGAAAAGCACAAAGCAGCGTGCTGCAGGGCACACTTCCGGGCAAACTTCAGCGCAAAATACCGCTTTATCTTCTGCTTCCGGACAAGGGGCTGTTTCTTCCACCTCGGCCGATGGCTTTGGCCAGGTGACACCGGCGGATCAAATCGGGTTAATTGAATCTAATCCTCAAGCCCCCTCGACTCCCGGGGAAATCAATATTAATACAGCTTCGCAAGCCGAACTGGAGAGCCTGCACGGGATTGGGCCGGCCCTGGCGCAACGGATTATTGCCTATCGCCAAAAGAAAGGGTCCTTTTCCACCGTCGAAGAGTTGCTCGAGGTTTCCGGGATCGGGCCGGCTACTTTAGCCAAGTTTAGAGAGCAGGTCACGGTGGAGTAGACATAGAAACGGCATAAAAAGAAGGAATAGGAAGAGTAGGGATGGATCGTCCGCTATTGACAGGATGCCTTATTTTTATCACCGGGATTATCTTGGCACGACTTTTTACATCGTGGGTAACGCTTTGGCTGGTGCTGGCCGGAGCGTCTTTTTTTGCTGCCCTGGTAAGTCTGTTTCTCCGAAAAAAAACGGAAAAAGAAAATCCGGAAGAGAAAAAAGCAGGGGAGAAGATCATCAATGAGATGTTCATCGTCGGGAAAGAAACGGAAGAAAGCAAAAAACCGGAAGAAAACGAGTTGGGAAGATGGCTTACCGGCTTTTTGCTTCTTTGCATCTTGTTCCTGGGCGGCTTATGGTATAGCCTGAGTCGTTATCCGGAGTGCTTCGTATCCCCGGAAACGGACGGCAAACAGGTGTACGGGGAAGGAACCATCACCACTTACCCTAAAGAAAATACGTTCGGGGTGTCTTTTGAGCTGTCCCTTGACCGGATGGGTCAGCAAAGGGCCGATCGGAGGCCGTTAAACGATCATGACGGTGCAAAGCCCGTGGACAAGCCCTTGCTGAAACAAGTATTGATAAAAGGGCCGCCGGGGCTTGGAAGGATGCTTGCTCCCGGGGACAGAGTCTATTTTGAAGGGGTAATTGCTTTACCAAGGCAGGCTCGTAATCCCGGCGAGTTTAATTACCGGGAGTACCTGGCCAACCGGGGCGTCTTCCTCATCGTGAATTGCCAAAAAGGCGAACTTAGGCTTTTGGAAAAGGCAAGAGGGATTAGCGCTTTAGTTGCGGCGGGGAGAAAAAAGGTGGTCCAGCAGCTCGATTTCCTTTTGCCGCAACGGGAAAAAGGCCTGATTTTAGGCACGCTTTTTGGCGATACCACCCTGATGGAAGAGGAAGAATGGGAGGCCTATCAACGGACCGGGGTCGTCCATCTTTTTTCCGTCTCCGGGCTGCATGTGGGAATCGTATTAGGGGTGGTCTGGTTCCTGCTCTCTTTTTGGAAGCCGAATCCTTTCGTGCGGCTCTGTTGCGGTTCGGTTGTCCTCTTCGGCTACGTGCTGATGGTAGGATGGAATTCACCGGTTATCCGGGCGTCTTTGATGGCGGCACTGGCGATGCTGGCCCTGGCGCTGGGGCGGAAATATGACTTCTATAATTCTTTGGGGGCCGCCGCCTGGGTGGTTTTATTGCTTTCCCCGGGCGAGTTGTTTCAGGCGGGGTTTCAGTTTTCTTTCGTCACTACGGCGGGGATGGTTTATTTAACCCCCTGGCTCCTCCGAAAAGGCTGTGGGAAGTTTCTCTCTCCGGCTTTAGCGGCCCATTTGGTCAGTGCTCCGATCAGTGCCTATCATTTTAATCAGCTTTCTTTAATCGCGCCGTTCGTCAATCTTTTTGCTGTGGCAGGGGGCAGTGTGGCCACGGTCCTTTCCTTTATGGCCACTTTATTCTCCTGCTTTTTACCCTGGCTGGCCGCGCCGCTTTTTGTCGTGGCCGGGGCCCTTCTTTATTGTTTAAGTGAGCTAATCATCTGGTGTGCCGACTTTAATGGGGCGAGCATCTGGGTGGTCGGTCCGTCCCCCCTCTTAATTTGTTTTCTCTATATGCTGCTTTGGTTTATCCCCATCTATCCTTATTACCGGTATATCCTGAGGGAGATTCCCTTCCAAATCAGGGTAGGGCTTCTGAGCATCATTGCCGCGTTGTTTTTGCTGGCCTGTTGGCCGGCGCCGAAAGGGTTGGAAGTGGTCTTTTTGGATGTGGGCCAGGGCGACAGCATTTTTATCAGAACACCCGGTGGGAAGATCGTTCTCGTAGACGGAGGAGGCACCCCTAATTCCACCTATTCGGTGGGAAAATCAATCCTGCTTCCTTTTTTGGCTCATTATGGGGTAAATAAAATTGATTACATGATTATGTCCCACAACCATGAGGACCACAGCGAAGGCTTATTGGAAATTTTGCCGTATTTTCGGGTAGGAACCTTTTGGCAACCGCCGGCGGAAAAGCAAAACGAAATGGAAGAGGCACTCCGAAAAAGATGTGCCGAAAAGCGGATTGCCCTGCGGCAACTGACCGCCGGGCAAAAACTAATGCTCGAGCCTGGTGTTTTCCTCGAAGTGCTGCATCCTGATGAAAAGACGCTTTTTACCGGTAACAACCGTTCTTTAGTGCTAAGGCTAAGTTATGGCCGCCATAGCTGGCTGTTCACCGGTGATATTGAAAAGGAAGCAGTGCAAAAGCTTTTGAGTCAGGAGCTTTCGCTCCGGGCGAGTGTTTTAAAAATCCCGCACCATGGCAGTAGTAGTTCTTACGATCCAGCTTTTTATCAACAAGTGCAACCAGGGGCCGTGGTAGTTTCCGTCGGCGAAAAGAACCTTTTCGGGCATCCTGCCCCGGAGGTTTGTGCATATTTTGAGAGCCGCGGCATTCCTGTTTACCTGACGAAGGAAAAAGGAGCGGTAATGGCCAGGAGTGACGGCGAGAAAATCGCCATCCGGACCTTTTTACCATAAAAAAATAATTATTTTTTCGCCGTAAATCACTGCAGGGTTTCTGCAGGAAGGCAATTTTTTGAGCAAGACCAGTCGCCATTTTATGATATAATAAAAAAGGTATTGCAAATGACCGATGATTAGATAGGGTGAGGTACATAATGGGGAAAAAGGGTGTTCTGATCGCGCTTGTTGTGATGCTTTTTTGCGGTAAGTGTCAGCCGGTTTGGGCCGTACCTTCCCTTGAGATAAATGGTAAAGCCGCTGTCCTGCTTGATGCCAATACGAAACAGGTTTTGTACGAGAAAAACAAGGATGAAAAGTTGCCCCCCGCCAGCATTACCAAGATTCTCACTGCGATTATCGCGATTGAAAGCGGGAAGATGAATGATACGGTAACCGTCAGCGCCAATCCGCCTCTTTTGGATGGCACAAGGGTGTATCTGGAAGAAGGCGAAAAGGTAAAAGTAGGCAGACTGGCCATTGCGGCGCTGGTTCATTCCGCCAATGATGCGGCTTTGGCCATCGCGGAATATTTAGGGGGTACGGAGGAGAATTTTGCCCGCATTATGAACGAGAAGGCGCGGGAAATTGGGGCTCAAAACAGCAATTTTGTGAATGCCCACGGTCTTCATGCGGACGATCATTATACAACGGCCTATGATATCGGTTTAATCGCTTGTTACGCCATGCAAAACGAGACCTTCCGGAAAATTGCCCAGATGAAAACATATGATTGGAACGGCCAGGCCTGGCAGACCAGACTGATTAATAAGAACCAGTTGTTGTGGTCTTATGACGGGTGTACCGGAATAAAAACCGGTTATACGAAGGAAGCAAAATGCACGATTGCGGCCTCCGCGGAGCGTGACCAGCGGTCCCTGATTGCCGTCTCTCTTGCGTGTGTGGGGAATAATTCCTGGACGGATGCCAAAACTTTACTGGATTACGGATTTAACAATTTCCAAAACCTCGAAATAGCTAATCCTGAGCAGGTAGCCGCTCGCGTGCAGGTAGAGGAAGACAAGGAATTGCTTTTGGTGCCGGAGCGTGCGTTGGCCATCTCTGTGCCGCAGGGATCCTATCAGAAAGTGGAATCGCGGGTAATGCTTGAGCCGTTTAACAAGCAGGTCAATAAGGGACAGGTTAGCGGGAAAATGGAGTTTTATTTAGATGGGGAGCGGGTAGGCGCAGTTAATTTAATCGCTCAGAATTCCCTAACCGTATCTTCCCGTTCCATTTTTGAGTACTTCCTTTTTGGGATCGCCGGAATCTATCTATGCCAGATTACCTGGCGCCTTTATCGACGGTATCGTCCCCGGAAAAGGGGGATGTTCAGTCGGGGGCGGCATTCGCGGGCATTGTTCCGGTAGAGTGAGGCGGAGGGTTTTCATTGATGCAATACGAAAGAATTTTGAACAGCTTGAAACGGGGGGTTGTTGCTCCGGTTTATCTCCTTTATGGGGAGGAGGAATACCTTCAGGAAAAAATAATTAACGCTTTTAAGGAGACTATCCTTACTCCTGAGATGGCGGCTTTCAACTGTGATGTGGTCGAAGGGGAAAAATACACGCCGGCGCAGTTGGTGGATCTGTCCAATACTTTACCTGCTTTTGCGGAGAAAAGGCTGGTGATTGTAAAGGATTTCCCCTTGCTCCAAGCCCGGAACAGCAAGGAGGAGGCCGAAGAGGAGGAAGCGGAAGCCATCGGTGCTGCTTCTCAGACCCCGGGAAGTAAAAGTTCATCGAACGAAAACGGTTTATCCGTACAAAACGGTCGCCAGGGGGAACATGAGCAAAACGGAAAAAACAGGAGAAACGGGAAAAGCGATAAAAACCAGGAAGAGGCTAAAGTGTTACTTCAGTATTTAGAAAAACCTTCCCCGTCGACTTGCCTTGTTTTTTGGCAAAAAGGGAAGGTTAAAAAAAACACGAAACTCTATAAAGCGATTGCCGCGGCCGGACAGGCTTTGGAAATAGGGCAGCTCAAAGGGGCCAATTTAAGTAATTGGCTTCTTTCAGAAGCGAAAAAAAGGGGAAAGAGGCTGGAGCGCCCGGCGCTGGAATATATGATTATCAATTGCGGCAATCAGTTACGCCAGTTGTATAATGAGTTGGAGAAAGTGGCTATATATTGTGCCGACGCAGGCGCCATTACCTTGGATGCTGTGCGCCAAGTGGTCACCATCTCCAAAGAAGGTAATATGTTTAATTTTGTGGACAGCATTGGCTTAGGAAAAAGAGAGGCCGCCTTGCAGGAACTCCGTAGCCTGCTTGCTAACGGGGAGCTTCCGGTCATGATTATTGCGATGATTGCCCGCCAGTTTAGGCTTTTGTTGCAGGTGAAAGAAGCCTTGCAAAAGGGTTGGACCGAAAAACAGATGGTTGCGGAGTTAAATCTGCATCCTTTTGTGGTCAGCAAAATGGCGCGGCAGGCCCGTAATTTTTCTATTGAGCGTTTGGAAAGGAACCTGGAACTGGTTTTGGAAGCCGATGTGGGGATGAAGACCGGCTTGAGGACGGATTTAGCCTTGGAAAAGCTGGTTTTTGATTTAATCCCTGCTTCTTAACAAAGCAAAAATGCTTAAGTCCTTGGTAAAGCCAGGGCTTAAGCATTTTAATTTTTGGCGCCATTTTTCTCAAATTACGTTAATTGAGAGCATTATCCAGTAACATTAGCTGGCGACCGCGCGATTCAATTTCCGAGTTAAACGGGATTTTTTGCGAGCCGCTTTATTTTTCGAAATAACACCTTTGCCGGCAATCTTATCTACTAGTTTAATTACTTTGTGCAGCTTTTCCTTTGCCAGTTCCAGTTGACCTTCCTGGAGGGCAGTCTCGAAATTACGGATAGCTGTCTTAATCATGGATTTATAAGCAGCATTCCTGATCGTACGAATGCGGGCGATCTGTGCTCTTTTTAATGCTGATTTGATGTTTGCCAATGTTAGCTCACCTCCTTCAAGTGTTTCCTGCTCACTCCTTATCACATAAACTAAATTTTATCATTGATATTGAAAAAAGGCAAGGAAAGATTAGGCTGGGGTGAACATATTTTTATCAATTTTTTGTATAAATAATTAAAAAAAAGCGTAAGATATAAGTAATCAACGAAAGGAAGGTGAAGGGTTTGTTAGGTCTTATCGTTCGATTCCTTATTTCTGCGCTTGTTTTATTGGTCGTAAGTTGGTTGGTGCCGGGTTTGTCGGTAGCCGGATTTACAGGCGCGATTATTGCTGCGGTGGTCATTGCTTTCCTGGGTTGGGTGGCGGAAAAACTGCTTGGGAAGAACGTCACCCCTCGGTCCCGCGGTTTGATTGGTTTCATCAGTGCAGCGGTAGTCATATACTTAGCTCAGTTTATTGTTCCGCAGTCAATTGACGTCAATATCTTTGGCGCCTTGTTAGCATCTTTAATTATTGGGGTAATTGACGCTTTTGTCCCTACGGAAATAAGATAAGCAAAAATACAATTGCGGTTCTAAAAGCTACTCCCCATCACATATAAATTATGGGAAAGGATGGGGAGTATGTTTTTCAGATACCGATTGCACAGAGTGCGGCTTTATTATTTTAATATCAACAAATTTTTTTTATTCTCCATTTTATTGTTCATGGGGAGTCTTTTGCTTGTTTTCCCTTTGCGGGGCAGTTGCTTGCAACTGGCTTTTGCCGTGCTGGGGGGAATGGACGGGGATCCCACGGTAATTCTTAGCCAAGGGCTGACCGGGATTGAAACAGGCTATACTCGAGGCAATGCCGGCAATCCTGCGCCGGGAACTGCAACTGTAAGCCCAGCAGTTGCGAAAACACCGTCTGCTTGGTCCGTCGTAGTTACGCAGCTGATCAGGGACTTAACCGGTGTGGACACCACCGATGCGGTGGCCATCCTGTATCGTGAATTGAATGTGGGGCAAGCGGCAGGGACGAAGGAGGGTGTTTTCCACGCCTGGGGCGGCTTCCCATCGCGGGCGGCCTTTACTGTGCAGCCTGAAGAAGGGGGCGAAGAGGATTTTTATCTGCCGGAGCTCGAAGAAGATTTGGAAAAGTGGATCGTCATCCCGGAAGATGAGTTCCCGCCCGTCCAGTTGCATGGGGAACCCATGGTGTTGATTTACACCACCCATAACGCCGAATCCTATAAACCCAGCCAGGGCATGGCCAAACTGGAGGGAAAAAACGGCGGAGTGGCCGCGGTTAGCAGCACGTTCGCCAAAGCACTCGAAAGTAAGCATGGCATTAAGACAATATACAGTGACGCCATCCACGATTATCCTGATTTCACCAAGTCCTATCTTAATTCGATGAAAACCGTGAAAAAATACTTGCAGCAGTATCCGAGAATCCAGGCGGTCTTGGATATTCACCGCGATGCCGGGTTGAAATCCCGCCGTGATACCCTGGTCAAAATCCAGGGCAAAGACTGTGCCAAAGTGATGATCGTGGTGGGAACCGAACACCCCCGTTACAAAGAGAATTTAGCCTTTGCCGAGCGCCTGGAGAAAAAGGCGAACGAGCTTTATCCCGGTTTAATCAAATGCGTACGGCTTTACAAGGATCGTCGCTATAATCAGAATTTACATACACGGGCTTTGCTTTTGGAATTCGGCAGTGATTTGAATAAAGAGGAAGAAGCGGCGGAAGCGGCCAAGCTTATGGCTGATGTCCTGGCCGCTGTTTTGAAGCAGGAGTGACCGACCGGTTCGATACCGCATAAAAATAGGAAAAGATAATGGTAATGATTAATAGATGTGTACGATGTTCGTGGTAAAGGTGGAAACAACTGATGGGTTATTACGGAGTAAAACTGGCTTTGGTCATCATTTTAATTTTCGCCCTGACGATTTCGGGGCTTAGTGCCGTTTCCCACAAGATGCGGCAAATCACCCGGTACGAAGGACCGACCATTCTCGAAGCCTTTAAAGAAGGAATCAACCAGGGACTTTCCACAGGAAAAGCGACTATGGACTATTTAATCGACAAAGCTAAAGTGATAAAATAAGGTAGCGAAAGTTATAAAGTAGTTGTAAAGAAAAGGGGTCAGTCCAGATGTCGTCAACAGGTACCAAAGTAGCGAAAGCCGCCGGCATAATCATGGTGGCCATGGTTCTGTCGCGGATTCTCGGATATGCAAGGGACATGGTTATCTATGCCGCTTTTGGTCAAAACCATCTTACCGATGCATATAACGCGGCTTTTTCAATTCCCGATTTTCTATATTACTTATTGGTAGGTGGGGCTTTGAGCTCGGCCTTTATTCCTGTTTTCTCCGGTTATATTGCGAAAAATCAGGAAGAGGAAGGTTGGCGGGTAGCCAGCACGGTTTTTAATCTGGTGCTCATCCTCATGCTGGGGGGGATTATTTTAGGCGTTATCTTTACCCCGGCGTTGGTGCGTATGCTCGTTCCCGGTTTTAGCCCGGAGAATCAGGCTCTTACCGTGACGATGACGCGGATCATGTTTCTGCAAACTTTATTCATGGCCTTAAACGGGATCTCCATGGGGATTCTTAATTCCTATCAGAAGTTCTTGGCACCTGCCTTAGGGTCGGTGTGCTATAATCTCGGGATTATTCTGGTCGGGGTGCTCCTCTTCCATTATTATGGTCCGGAACTGGGCATCATCAGTTTTGCCATTGGCGTAGTTGCCGGGGCCATTTTTAATTTTGCGGTCCAGGTTCCCGCTTTACGGAAGGTTGGCTTGCATTACCATCCGGTCATTGATTTAAAACATCCCGGGGTCAGAAAGATCGGTGCGCTGATTATCCCGGTCTTAATCGGCTTGTCCGTGACCCACTTTAACCTTTTTGTGAATCAATATTTAGGTTCGACCTTGCCGGATGGGATGATCTCCGCCTTGCGGGCGGCGCAAAGAATCATGCAGTTACCGATCGGTGTTTTTGCCATCGCGGTAGCGGTGGCGGTATTCCCCACCCTTACCGGACAGGCTGCCCGGGAGGAAAGGGACCAGTTTAAAGCGACCATGTCGCTGGGCATTAGGACGATCATCTTTATCACGGTTCCTTCCGCAATCGGCTTGATCGTCTTAAAGGAACCCATTGTCAGGTTACTTTTTCAGCAGGGGCAGTTTACCCCTGAGGACACCAGTGCCACTGCCTTTGCGCTGTTGTTTTATTGTTTCGGGCTTTTCGCCTATGCGGTTCTGCAGTTATTGAACCGGGTCTTCTATGCTTTACAGGATACGCGGACCCCGGTAACCGTCGGGATAGTGACGATCCTCGTGAATATTGCGTTAAACTTCTTATTGATTAAGCCGCTGGGCCATGGCGGGTTGGCCTTGGCCTATTCCCTGGCGGGTATTTTTAATATGTTAATACTGCTCTATATCTTCCGTATAAAAGCCGGGGCGTTCGATGGACGAAGAATCCTGCATTCATTTATGCTGACCCTGGGTATTTCTTTATTGATGGGACTTGCCGCCTATGGAACGGCCGGTATGGTGGCCTCAGTTGTCGATACGGCTACTAAAACGGGACAGATAATCCAGGTAGGTAGCGGCGTTACGGCGGGTGTCATTATCTTTGGGTTACTTGCCCTCTTGCTGAAAATGGAAGAAGTAGAACAGGTGAAGCATATTTTATTGCGTCGTTTTGGCAGGGAAAAATTGCGTAAGGCGAGAATAATATAAATAGCTTTAAAACAAGTCGAAAATTCTATGAAAAGAAATAATATAATGGGAAAAAATAGCATTTTAGCATTAAGGAGGTTAGCACCTTTAATGCAAAAGAAAAGATGGCTGTACATATGCTTATTCCTGTTTTTCACCTTTGTTATAAACTACTGCTTTCCCTGTCTTTCTGTTCAGGCGGAAGTAGCATCTACACCTGTAGCTTATACAGAGACAGGGCGGGTTTCCTTTACTGATATAACGGGGCATTGGGCGGAAAAGGAGATAAGATCCTGGACAGCCCGTGAGCTGGCGGGGGGCTATCCCGACGGGACCTTTCGACCGGACAGCCCCATTACCCGGGCAGAGTTTCTGGCCTTGGTTAACCGTGCTTTTGGCTATGCAGAGATGGTAGGCGAAAAGCTGAATAGTTCTGCTTCTTCAGTTAAT
>Ga0208823_1001212_pt1 | contig 20645 bp, 12 predicted proteins | sample AD_UKC075_MetaG_FD_184440 | JGI IMG/M metagenome (GOLD analysis project Ga0208823, IMG submission 184440) | Active sludge microbial communities of municipal wastewater-treating anaerobic digesters from USA - AD_UKC075_MetaG (SPAdes) (version 2) | ecosystem: Engineered > Bioreactor > Anaerobic >... | reverse complement strand
AGGCCAGCCCAGGGCTGCCGCCGACCATGAGCCGAGCCACCACCTCCGGGTCGAGCGCCGAACCGCCGTCGGCGACCCGGTCGAGGGCGTCGAGGAACTGCGCGACATCGAGAACCCGGTCCTTGAGCAGGTAGCCGAAGTGGCCACCGGCCACGAGGTCGACCGACAGTCGTGACTCCACGTGCTGCGAGAGCAGCAGCACCCCGGTCTCCGGTCGCTCGAGCCGGACCCGGGCCGCGACCCGGGCGCCGTCGTCGGCGTGGTCGGGCGGCATCCGGACATCGAGGATCGCGACATCGGGGCCGTGCTCGAGCACCGCGGCCAGCGCGCTCGGGGCGTCGGGGGCGTCGGCGACGACGTCGTGGCCCACCTCGGTGAGCAGCGACCGCAACCCGGCACGAAAGAGCGCCGAGTCCTCGCCGATCACGATGCGCAAGGGATGACCGCCTCGATCGAGGTTCCGCCGCGCGGCTCGGAGGACACGGTCAGCCGACCGCCCAGGGCGTTCACGCGGTCGCTCAGCATGGCGAGCCCGGAACCGGGCGTGAGGCGGGCGCCACCGCGCCCGTCGTCGCGCACGGCGACGTGGACGACGGACTCCTCCTGCCGCACGTCGACGGCGACCCGGGATGCCGCAGCGTGCTTGACGGCGTTGGCGACGCCTTCGCTCGCGACGTAGTAGGCGGTGAGGCTCACGTGGTCGGGCAGGTCGTCGGCCGAGTAGGTGACCTCGAGGGGCAGGGCGCTGGAGCGGGTCAGGCTCTCCAGGGCCGGAGCCAACCCGTCGTCGAGACAGCTCGGGCGCAGCCCGTGGGCGATCTGGCGCAGCTCGGCCACGGCGAGGGACAACTCGTCGACCGCCCCGTCGACCAGGGCGTCGAGGTCCGGGCCGTCACCTCCGGCTGCCCGGTGCTGGGCCACCCGTAGGCGCATGCCGAGGGAGACCAGCCGCTGCTGGGCGCCGTCGTGCAGGTCCATCTCGAGCCGGCGGCGCTCCTCGTACCCGGCACTGAGCAGGCGCCGACGGCTGGCCTCGACCGCGGCCAGGGCCTCGGAGAGCTCTCCACGAAGGCGCACCGACTCGGCCAGCAGGCCGGCCTCACGCGCGACCTCGTCGGGGATGCCGGCACCCCCGTCCCCGGGGCGGATCACCCCGACGACGTTGCCCGCCAACGTGATCGGGGTGCTGCCCTGTACCGGAACGGGGCTCTGGTCGACGTCGACGAAGGTCGTGCTGCCCGGCCGCTGGTACCCGACCCGCAGCCCGGGGTCGCGCAGCCCGTCGCGCAGCACCTGCTCGAGCCGCTCGGGCTGGTCGTCGCCCGCGTGCACGGCCGTCACGAGCGAACGGACCGCCTCGACGCCTCGCTCGCGCCGCGGGTGCAGGCGGCGGCCGAGCACCCGCAACAGCAAGGACCGGGCCGGGAGGAGCGCGATCATGACGATGACCGTCGAGATCACGGCAGCGGTTGCCGAGTCACCGCCGAGGGCGCGTCCGATCACTGCCGACAGCACGGCATACGACGCCACCACCCCGAAGGCGAGTGTCGAGTACGCGGCCGTGGCCACGAGCGCCTTGTCGACGTCGTAGAGGTCGTGCCGCAGCATGGCGATGAGCGTGGCGGTCGGGATGGCGACGTTCATCGCGACGAGCCCGCCGAGGGCGATGATCGGGGTGCCGGTGAGCAGGTAGCCGGCCCAGCACAGCAGGATCGTGGCCGGGACGCTGAGGCAGGACAGGAACATCCAGCGCAGCCGAGAGCGCTCGAGGTCGGTGCTCGCCGCCCGGTAGCGCCGCCTCGTCGACAGCGCGGCCGCGACCAGTGCGGCGTAGAACGCGATGAGCACGGGGATGCAGGCGTAGCCGACCCAGTGGGTGCCGAACGGTCGGGGCCAGTCAGGCAGGGGAGGTGTCAGCGGTCCGGGGACGATTGCGAGCAGCAGGTTGAACGCGACGACGAGGGCGGGCAGGGCGATGGCGGTGCGCCGCCCCCAGGCGTCGGCGGGTCGGCCGTCGGGGAAGAGGACCAGCACCATCGCGAAGGGGAGGAACCAGCCCATCCAGATGCCCTGGGTGAGGTTCAGCAGCTCGGCGCTGGCCACGAGGCCGCTCGGCGGCTCGGCCAGGGCCTCGGCCCAGGTGCCGTGGGCCATCTGGAGGATGATGTTGGCCCCGGCTGCGCTCAGCCACGGACCCACCCAGTTCGACGGGTCGTGGCGTGTCACGAGGTGGCCCGCGGTGAACGGGATGGCGGAGCAGAGGACCACCCCGCCGACGACCCACGCGCCGGCCGGGTCGCCCTTGTCGCGGACGGCGATGACGGCCAGCACGAGCAGTGCGGCGGAGACGGCCCACAGGCCGTACGTCACGCGCCGCGGCCAGGTCATGACTCAGGCTAGGGCGCAGGCCAAGGCCACGTCATCCGTACCAGCACGCACCCGCCAGCACCCAGATGAGGTGCAGTGCCTGCTCGGACGACGACGGGGTGCTCGGGGCGTGACGGTGGGACGACACCGAAACCCCACCTCAGGAGCACACCAGCCATGAGCGCCATCGAGCACCACACCGCACCCACCGACCACGCCACATCGGCGTCCGTGCCGACCACCTCGGATGCCGCCCCCCGCGACCTGCGGCGGACGTGGCGCCGCATCGCCGCGGCATCCCTGGTTCTGGGACCTCTCGGCGTGACCGTGATCCGGGCCGTCATGCCCTACTGGACGAGTGACTCGACGGCCGAGATGGTCGCGGGTATGGCCGCCTCTCCCGGGCGGGCGGCGGCGATGAACTGGATCGCCGTGCTCGTCACGCCGTTCCTCATGCTCAGCGCCCTGGCCATGGGCTACGTCGCGAGGCGCCGGGCCCCGGTGATCGCCACGTGGGGCGCAGCCGTCCTCTTCGGCGCCTACTCGCTCGGCAGCGCGGTCGGGGCCCCCGACATCCTCGTCGCCACCCTGCTCGCCCGCGGTGACGACCAGGCGTCCGTCGCGGCGGACGCCGCCCTGCTCATGGACGCCCCGGCCATGCTGACCGGGGCCATCGCCTTCGTCGTGGGCCACCTCGTCGGCATGGTGCTCGTCGCCATCGCGGTGGTCCGGGCCCGCGTCGTCGCCTGGTGGGTGGGCGCCCTCATCGCCGTGGCGCAGCCGATCCACGTGGTCTCGGCCGTCATCGTGCCGAACCGGATGCTCGACGTCGTCCTCGGTTGGGGCGCGACCACGCTCGGGTACGCCATCGTCGCCCTGGCCGTGCTGCGCACGAGCGACGACGAGTGGGACCTGCCGCCCCGCAGCCGCTGACACCGCCCGCAACGCCCGGCAGGGTGGTCGCTCGCGCGACCACCCTGCCGGACGTAGCGGGGCACGGCCGGGGCCCTGCGGATCAGCACGTAGAATCGGCTGATGAGCCTCGGACTCGACGAGATCGGCACCACCCACGACCGCGACAGCAGCAGCCAGGGCAGCGACCTGCCCAGCGCAGCACCGCACTCACCCTTCGCCGAACTCGGCCTCACCTATGACGACGTCCTGCTCCAGCCGGGCGAGACCGACGTCATCCCGAGCGAGGTCGACACCACGGCCCGGCTGACGCGCGAGATCTCCATCCGCGTCCCGCTCGTCTCGGCGGCGATGGACACCGTGACCGAGGCCCGCATGGCGATCGCGATGGCCCGCCACGGCGGCCTCGGGGTGCTGCACCGCAACCTCTCGATCGAGGACCAGGCCTACCAGGTCGACCTCGTCAAGCGCACCCAGACCGGCATGATCTCCAACCCGGTGACCATCGGCCCCGACGCGACCCTCGAGGAGCTCGACGACATCTGCGGTCGCTACCGCGTCTCGGGCCTGCCCGTCATCGACGAGTCCCAGCGCCTGCTCGGCATCGTCACCAACCGCGACCTGCGCTTCACCCCGGTCGCCGAGTGGGCCGACACCATCGTGCGTGACGTCATGACGCCGATGCCGCTCATCACCGGTCACGTCGGCATCAGCCACGACGAGGCCACGCTCCTGCTGCGCCAGCACAAGCGCGAGCGCCTGCCGATCATCGACGAGCAGGGGCGCCTGCAGGGGCTCATCACCGTCAAGGACTTCGTGAAGTCCGAGCAGTTCCCGAACGCCAGCAAGGACGCCGACGGGCGCCTGCTCGTCGGCGCGGCCGTCGGGTACTTCGGGGAGGCCTGGCAGCGCGCGACGACCCTCGTGGATGCCGGGGTGGACGTCCTCGTCGTCGACACCGCCCACGGTCACGCCCGTCTCCTGCTCGAGATGATCGAGCGGGTCAAGCGTGACCCGGCGACCCGCCACGTGCAGGTCATCGGCGGCAACGTCGCGACCCGGGCGGGGGCACAGGCGCTCATCGACGCCGGTGCCGATGCCGTCAAGGTCGGGGTCGGCCCCGGGTCGATCTGCACCACGCGCGTCGTCGCGGGCGTCGGCGTCCCGCAGGTCACCGCCATCTACCAGGCGTCGCTCGCGTGTGCCCCGGCCGGTGTGCCGCTCATCGGGGACGGTGGCCTGCAGTACTCGGGCGACATCGCCAAGGCCCTCGTGGCCGGTGCCGACACGGTCATGATCGGCTCGCTGCTGGCCGGCTGCGAGGAGAGCCCGGGCGAGCTCGTCTTCATCAACGGCAAGCAGTTCAAGGCCTACCGCGGCATGGGCTCGCTCGGCGCGATGTCGTCACGGGGCAAGAAGTCGTACTCCAAGGACCGCTACTTCCAGGCCGACGTCACCTCCGACGACAAGATCGTCCCCGAGGGCATCGAGGGCCAGGTGGCCTACCGCGGCCCCGTCGGGGCGGTTGCCCACCAGCTCATCGGCGGGTTGCACCAGTCGATGTTCTACGTCGGTGCGCGCACCGTGCCCGAGCTGAAGGCGCGCGGCCGCTTCATCCGCATCACGCCCGCTGGGCTGCGCGAGTCGCACCCCCACGACATCACCGGCATCGTCGAGGCGCCGAACTACTCCCAGGGCTGACGTCAGTCGCCGATGATGGCGTCGCGGTAGGACGCCAGGGCGAGCCCGCCCTCGGCCGTGCGGTCCACCGACGTCGCCGCGAGCACCCCTCGCACGATGGCCCGGGCCACGCAGTCGGCGGCGGCGGTCTGCAGGTCCACCTCGTCGAGGCCGCTCACGCCCGGCCGGGCGCCGGTGGCCAGGGCGAACACGGTGTCGCCGTCGAACGCCGTGTGCACCGGTGACAGCGCCCGCGCGAACCCGTCGTGGGCGACGCCGGCCAGCTTGCTGCACCCCGCCTTGGAGAGGGTGGCATCGGTCGCGACCACGGCCAGCGTGGTCGCCGTGCCGGCCCGCAACGCCGCGACCGCAGCGGCGCGTGCCTCCCGGTACGAGGTGACCAGCCCGGCATCCGGCGTCGGCAGGTCGAGATCCGCCGCCAGGTGGGCGGCCAGCATCCGACCATCGGGCCCGAACGGTTCGCCGACGGCGTTGACGACGACGAGCGCGCCCACCGTCACCCCCGAGGACAGGACGGCGGATGCCGTCCCCACGCCACCGCGCAGACCTCCGGTTCGCGCGCCGGTACCCGCCCCCACCGAGCCCTGCTCGACCGGGCCCGCACCGGCAGCGGCGAAGGCGGCCGCGCCGTCGCCCGGCCTCGGGTGGTTCAGCCACGTCCCGCCGCGCCCGAGGTCGAACAGGATCGCCGCAGGCACGATCGGCACCCGCTCGTGGCTGCCCGGGCCCACCGGCCACCCGCGACCGGCGGCGTAGAGCCCTGTCGAGACGCCGTCTGCCGCAGCGAGCCCGAACGCGCTCCCACCGGCGAGCACCACGGCATCCACGGCGTCGACCAGGGTGCGGGGGTCGAGCAGGTCGGTCTCGCGGGTCCCCGGCCCGCCGCCGCGCACATCGACCCCGCCGACGGTGCCGGGCGGAGCGACGACGACCGTGACGCCGGTCAGCCAGCCCGGCTCCTCCCGGGTGCAGTGGCCGACGAGCACGCCGTCGATGTCGGTGATGGCGTCGTCGGGTCCGGGCTGCACCTGCCCCAATATGCCGGATGCCGGCCGCCCGAGGTGGGCGGCTGGCATCCGTTCAGTCGTCGAGGTGGGTCAGTGCAGGACGATCGGCGGGGCGACCTGCTCGGCGTCCGCGTCGTCGAGCAGGTGCGAGACCTCGCGCTTGCGCGGCAGGAACCACGCCGGGATGAGCGTCAGCGACAGCAGGATGGCCGCGACCCAGAAGGTCGTGGCAAACGCGCTGGCCATCGCCTCGTCGACCGCAGCCATGAGGGCCTCCTGGCCGCGGGCCAGCAGGGCCGCGACCTCGGGGAAGCGCGCGGCGATCGTGCCCAGCTGACCCGGGTCGGTGACACCGTTGCTGGCCTCGCCGAAGGCCCGGGAGGCCTTGAGCAGCGGGTCGTTGTTGAGCCCGTTGGTGAGCACGACCGACATGATCGCCACACCGATCGACGAGGCGATCTGCTGGCTGATGTTGAGCAGGGTCGAGCCGCGGGCGACCTCGTGCGAGGTGAGCGTCTTCAGGGCCGAGGTCATCAGCGGCATCATCGTGCTGCCCATGCCCAGACCCATGACGAACAGCACGGGCAGGATGTACCAGTAGCTCGTCGTCGCGGTGACCTGGGTGAGGGCGAACATGCCGCCGACGATCGCCGCGAGCCCGAACGGCACGATCCGCCCGACGGGCAGCTTGTCGACGAGGGAGCCGGCGATCGGCATCGTGATCATCGCGCCGAGACCCTGAACGGCCATCAACCACCCGGCCGACAGGGCGCTCTCACCGCGCACCTGCTGGAAGTAGGTCGGCACGAGGAGCAGGCCGCCGAAGAACGCCGCAGCGAAGAGGAACATCGTGATCGTCGAGACCGTGAGGTTGCGGTTCTTGAACAGGCGCAGGTCGAGCAGCGGGTGGGCCGGGCGGAAGCTCCAGACCACGAAGCCCGCGACCATGACCAGCCCGAGGGTGCCGGGGATGATGACCTTGCTCGAGAAGAAGGTGCCCTCACCGGGGATCGAGGAGATGCCGTAGAGGAAGAGCGCGAGACCGGGGGACATCAGCGCCATGCCGACCCAGTCGAAGGACTCCGAGGGCTCCGGGCGGTCGGAGGGCAGCACCCGCCACGCGTAGACCAGGGCAGCAGCGCCGATGGGCAGGTTGATGAGGAAGATCCAGTGCCACGAGTAGTTCTCGATGAGCCAGCCGCCGAGGATCGGGCCGAAGATCGGGCCGAGCAGCATCGGCACACCGAGGATCGCCATGAGGCGACCCATCCGGGCCGGGCCGGCCGCCTTGGTCATGATCGTCATGCCGAGCGGCATGAGCATGCCGCCGCCGAGGCCCTGGATCACGCGGAACGCGATGAGCGCCTCGATCGTCGACGCCATGGCGCACAGCACCGAGCCGGCGGTGAACAGCAGCAGCGCCGTCATGTAGAGGCGCTTGGTGCCGAACCGGTCGGCAGCCCAGCCGGTGAGCGGGATGACCGTCGCGAGGGCGAGGGTGTAGGCGGTGACGGTCCACGCGACGGTGGAGTAGGGCAGCGGCTCGCCGCCGGAGGCGAAGTCGGCCTGGAAGGTCGGCAGAGCGACGTTCACGACGGTGATGTCGAGGATCGACATGATGGCGCCGAGGACGACGACACCGGCCACCTTCAGGACGGCACCGTCGATCTTGTCGGGGTACCCGGGGTGGGCTGGGGGCGCGGGTGGCGCGCTGGGTGATGACACGTGTGCTCCAGGTCCAGAGGGTGAGGGACGGTGTGGGCCAAGGCCAAGGGGTGGAAACACTGCGGCTCGCCTCCTTGTTCCCCGGCGGTCTGCCGCGACGGTGCCCACGTGCGCGCAACCGGGTCGCGACGTGCGCGCAACCCGGTCGCGACGCGGTGGCGGTCGCCCGGCATCCGTCTCGGTAGGCTGGCACGGTGACCGAGATCGAGATCGGCCGTGGCAAACGCGGCCGCCGGGCCTATTCCTTCGACGACATCGCCATCGTGCCATCACGGCGCACGCGCGACCCCGAGGAGGTCTCGGTGGGCTGGCAGATCGATGCCTACCACTTCGACATCCCGGTCATCGCCGCCCCGATGGACTCGGTGACCTCACCCGCGAGCGCGATCGCCTTCGGCCGCCTCGGTGGGCTGCCCGTGCTCGACCTCGAGGGCTTGTGGGCGCGCTACGAGGACCCGGCGCCGCTGCTGGCGGAGATCGCCACCCTCGACCCCGCGGTCGCGACCACCCGCATGCAGGAGATCTACCGCGCCGACATCGACCCCGACCTCGTGACCTCGCGGCTGCGCGAGATCCGGGATGCCGGGGTCACGGTCGCGGGCGCCCTCACCCCCCAGCGCACCCAGCAGCTGTGGAAGACCGTCGTGGATGCCGGGGTCGACCTGTTCGTCATCCGTGGCACCACCGTCTCGGCCGAGCACGTCTCGGGGCGCGCCGAGCCGCTGAACCTCAAGCGGTTCATCTACGAGCTCGACGTGCCGGTCATCGTCGGTGGGGCGGCCTCCTACTCCGCGGCCCTGCACCTCATGCGCACCGGCGCGGCCGGTGTCCTCGTCGGCTTCGGTGGCGGCGCCGCCCACACGACGCGGCGCACCCTGGGCATCCACGCCCCGATGGCCTCGGCCATCGCCGACGTCGCGGCGGCCCGGCGCGACTACCTCGACGAGTCCGGGGGTCGCTACGTGCACGTCATCGCCGACGGTGGCGTGGGCACCAGCGGCGACCTCGTCAAGGCCGTCGCGTGCGGTGCGGATGCCGTGATGCTCGGCGCCGCGCTCGCGCGCGCCACCGACGCGCCCGGCCGCGGGTTCCACTGGGGGCCCGAGGCGCACCACCCCGAGCTGCCGCGCGGTGAGCGCGTCGAGGTGGGTGCGGTCGGCGGGCTCCACGAGATCCTCTTCGGTCCGAGCCGCAGCGCCGACGGCACGACGAACCTCGTCGGGGCGCTGCGTCGCGCCATGGCCACGACGGGTTACCTCGAGCTCAAGGAGTTCCAGCGCGTCGAGGTCGTCGTCGCGCCGTACCAGAGGAGCTGACACCCACCGTATTGTGCTTTTTTTCGCTCATCTGAGTGATGATGTGCTCATTGAGGTGGTGAGTCGATGAACCTGTCCAGCCCCATGGCGTCGGTCATCCCGAGCGTGCACGGCGCGGTGCTCGCCGTGCTGGCCCGAACCGATCAGCCGCTGTCTGGGCGCGGAGTCGCGGCGCTCACTCATGGGGCAGCGAGCCAGCGACGCGTCAACGACGTCCTCGGTGTACTCGTCGATGCTGGCATCGTGCTCCGCGAGCGGCACCCACCCGCGCACCTGTATCGCTTGAACCTGGCCCACGTCGCTGCCGAGGGCATCATGGCGCTGAGCCGCCAGCGGGAGTTGTTGCTCGAGCGCATCCGCGAAGAGGTCGCTTCGTGGGACGTTGCACCGGTGTCGGCGAGCCTGTTCGGCTCCGCGGCACGCGGCGAGGCCGGCCCGCACAGTGACGTGGACATCCTGGTTGTCGCCAGCAGGCACGGGCCACGTGAGGCGGCGATCTGGGATGCGCAGCTCGACCAGCTGGCGCAGCACGTCGTCGACTGGTCAGGCAATCACTGCGAGGTCCTCGAACTGACCGAGGCCGAACTCGCCGACGCTCGGGTCCGCAACGACCGTCTCGTCACTGAACTGCGCACCGACGCCATCGCCCTGGGCGGCCGCGACATCCGGTTGCTGCTCACGGCGTCGCAGGCCTCGGCATGACGACCCGCGACACGGCGCGCACGCACCTGCGCAAGGCCCGGGAGTTCCTCGAGGCTGCCACGTCGCGCTGACCCGCGGGCGCCCTTCGGCCTCCTGATTGCGCCTGACGTTGGATGCCGCGCCGGTTGCCTCTCGGGGCCCGTACGATTGGGGCGAGTCCTCAGGAACCTGCCGCGGATCGCCCGCGGTGCTGCCACCGCTCTCCTTCAGTGGATCGGCCCGCGGAGGTTCCTGAGTGCTTCGGCGTTCCTCGTCGCGGGCCGTTCAGCACTCGTCGGACGCACGCTGACGCAGGTGTCGTCCTTGGCGCAGCGGAGCGTGGCGGCCCCTGAGCGCGTCCCGTCGCCGGACCCTACGCGAGGGCGGGTTGCAGGTGATCAAGCAGGACGGCGTAGGCCGTCGGATCGACGATGCGCGTGCCGAGCGCTTGGGCCTTGACGGCCTTGGTGCCCTCAAAAGTGCCATCGCTGACCAACATGGCCGTCTTCGTCGAGACGTTGGACATGATCCGGACGCCGAGCTGTTCACTGCGGGCCTCAAGGCCGGCTCGCACCCCGTCATCGCAGCCCGTGAAGGCCACCTTGTCGCCCACTCGCAGCGGCTCCCCGTGCGGCCAGTCCGACGGCAGGGGCCGGAGCCCGGTCGAGAGCCGCAGATTGCGGGATCGCTCGGCAACATCGAGCACCTTCGTGACACTCGCCTTCGGGACTTCGAGGAGTGCGGCAACCGCGTGCAGTTCGGCACGCTCGGAGCGACTGACCAGCCCGTCCCGCAGGGCTTCATGCGCGAGGGCCAGCACAAACGCGTGATGTGCTGCAGCGGTGTCACGTGGGGTCAGGCCCTCCGCGACCGCGACTGACTCGAGATCGGAGATCTCATCCTCCGTCAGCAGGCCATCCTCCAGCACCACGGCAAGCTTTTCCAGGTAAGCCAAGCTACCGCTCGGCGCTCCCTCGTCGAGGGCGTCGACGAGGGAGAAGTGGGCGACGAGCTGCACCAAGGGGGCGGGCGGAGCAGTCGATGGGGTGACGACTCGCGTGCGCGACTGATACCCAGCTGACGGTGTGGAGGAGACGTGGGGCGACCGGAGGACGCTGCTCGGATGTGACGGCCAGGCCACCATCAGGGCAGCCCGGGGGAGATCCACATGCTCCTGAAGCGGAGTGACGCCCCGGCGCGGATCCATGTAGGCGGCCAGCAGCGCTGCGGTGCCCAGCGCATCACCCAAGGCTGAGTGGGCTCCCTCCAGCGGGTGCCCGATGGCCGTGCAACAGTCGGCCAGTCGACGGCGCTCGAGGGACGGAAGGTGCACCTCGGATGCCGCGAGCGTGCACAACGCTGGGACGTGAGGCAAGGACCAGCCTGCCCGCGCGTACTCCGCACGCAGGAAGGCAACGTCGAATCGGGCATGGTGGGCCGCCATGGCCGCTCCTCGCAGGCGGCCATTCAGCGCATCGACCACGTCAGCGAACACCGGCGCACCGGCGACGTCCTCAGCTGTGATCCCGTGGATGTGGGTGGCTCCGACGGGTCCTTGTGGGTTGACCCGGGTTGTCCACTGATCGAGAACGCGGCCCCACGGGTCGGTGGTCACGACGGCGATCTCGATGATGCGATGACGGTCAGCGTTCAGGCCCGTGGTCTCCACATCGAGCACCGCAAACCGTGGCTGGTCACGCCCCCCGGCGGCCGACGCAGGCGAACCCTGCGTCGGCCCGGAACCGGTGCGCTGACCGCCGAACAGTCGACTGAAGATGCCCATCAGTTCTCCCTCACCCCAGCGTCTGACGGCAGGTCATCTGCCCCGCTCAGTGTCAACGATCCTCAGGGGTGGGAGGGCGTTGACGATCTGGACCGTTTCGACGCTCACGCGGGTGACCTTGGCGATGAGGTCGAGGATGTAGCGTGGGTTGCCGACCTCGCGGGCGTAGTCGTTCGGGTCGTTGACGATGCCCGACGGCTTGTCGGTCTTGACCTGGTAGCGGTCGACCACCCACTCCAGCGCCGTCCGCGAGCCCAACAGGTACTCGTGCGCCTCATCCGGGATGCCGCTGATCGCCACCCTCGCGTTGTAGACGATCCGTGACCGGTCCCTGTCGCGGGCACTGCCGCCCCACTTGAGCTTCTCCACCCGGAACCACGCATACGGGTCCTCGCCGGCGGGCGGTTCGTCCCCGGTCACGGTCAGCGGCCACGGCTCGGCGCGCTCGTAGCCGATGTGCAGGTCGAGCAGCCGCTGACCGGCCTCGGCAAACGCGGCGAAGTCACCCGCCTCGACCCTCGGGATGCGCGGCAGCGACCGCTTGAGGTCCGCGGCGAACCGAGCCCGGTAGTCGGGCGAGTGCAGCAGCCCGTAGACGAACGCGAAGATGCCGTCCTTGGTCGCGTCGTCGCCATACCAGCCCCGGTATGCCGTGAGCGTCTCGTCGGTGATGTTGTCCCGCCGCCGGTAACCGTCGATGACCACGTCGTCGCTGTGGCCGAAGTCGAGCGACCCCTGCGCCGCCCCGGAGTCGACGGGCTCGTAGGTGTACCGCGCGAAGAACTTGCCCGTGTCGAGCAGGTGCAGGTTGGGCAGCAGGTCCGTGGCGATGGCGCAGAACTCGAAGTGAGACCCGGCGTCTGTGAGTACGTAGCCGTAGTTCTCGTGCGCCGCGGTCGGGAAGCACTGAGCAAGTTGGTAGTACCTGTCAAGGAGCCGAGGGTCATCCCAGAGCCACTGCCGAGCGAACGGCCGATACGAACTCAATCGTTGGCGACGAGGAGCAGCGGTGTAGCGCTCACCCGTCACCAGTCGCTTTCCATCAGATGCGTTCCACGAGAACTTCGTCGGGTCGGTGTTGATGAACGCGTCGACGGGTGGCTTCGGCGCACCGGCTGCCTCGTAGCGCGCGACCTCGGCGTTGTAGAACGCCACCATGCGGCTCACGGTCTCGGTCAGCGCGGTCTTGTCGAAGTTGTAGACCCACGCGTCCCGGTTGGTCTTCACCCCGCCCGAGTAGACGCAGAAGATCGCGCCCGGGGTCTTGCTGCCGATGGGCTGGAAGGTGTCGAACTCCTCGCCGCGCTGGTTGATCCAGTCTCCCGCCGCGTTCGGGGTGACCTGCTGCCAGTCGATGCTCGCGAGGTGGTCGCCGTCGACGATCGCGAGCTTGTCCTCGCGGGTCAGGTAGTCACCGATGTCGCGGTAGTGCAGCGTCGCCGGGCCGCTATGACCGGGCGTGCGCACGAGGAAGGTGATCGCCACCGTGTTCCGGGAGCCGCCGCCGAACACCTTGCCGCCCTCCCTGCGCGAGAGCTCCCCGGCGGTGCGCTGGTTGCCGCGCAGGTTGTAGATGTACACGGCGGAGAACTCGTCGATGAGGCTCTGGCGCAGCCCGTCGGCGGTGTTGGAGTCGACGAAGCCACCGTTGGTCACGAACCCGACGACCCCGGCATCCCCGACCCGGTCGCTCGCCCAGCGGATCGCGCGGATGTACGAGTCGTAGAGGCTGTTCTTGTTCGTCGCGCTCGACCGGTCGGCATACGTCGCCTCGATCCGGGCGTCCAGGCTCGGGTAGTGCAGGTTGGCGTTGTTGTCGTTGCCGGAGGTCTGCCCCACCGAGTACGGCGGGTTGCCGACGATCACCCGGATGTCGAGGTCGAGCTGGCGCTCGGCCCGCTCGCTGTTCGTGCGGAAGACCAACCCGTCGAGCACGTCCTCGTGCTCGCTCATCTGGAACGTGTCCGCGAGCACGATGCCGTCGAAGGGCACCCAGGCGCGCGGGTCAGCGGACGCCGGCGCCACGGCATCCGCAGCGAAGGACGCGGTGAGGTCGTGGAAGGTCGCCTCGATGTTCGCCGCCGCGATGTAGTACGCGAGCAGGGTGATCTCGTTGGCGTGCAGCTCGGAGGTGAACTTGCGCGCCAGGTCCTCCGGGGCGATGAGCCCCGACGCGAGCAGGCGGGTGATGAACGTGCCCGTGCCGGTGAACGGGTCGAGGACGTGCACCCCCGGCGCACTGATCGTCGTGCCGAACTCGGTGACGAGCAGGTCGTTGACGCTGCGCAGGATGAAGTCGACGATCTCCGTCGGGGTGTAGACGATGCCGAGCGCATCAGCCGAGCGAGGAAACGCCAACCGGAAGAACTTCTCGTACAGCTCGGTGATGACCCGCTGCTTGCCCTCCGCGTTGTCGATGCCCGCCGCGCGCAGCCGCACCGACTCGTAGAACTCCGCCAGTGCCTCGGTCTCCGACTCGAGGTTGCTGCCCTCGAGCGCGGTGAGCATCGCCTGCATGACCCGGGCCACCGGGTTGTGGTCGGTGAACTCGTACCCCGGGAAGAGCGCATCGAACACCGGCCGGGTCACCAGGTGCTGGGAGAGCATGTCGATCGCGGCATCCGCGGTGATCGAGTCGTTGAGGTTGGCCCGCAGCGCTGCCACGAACTCCTCGAACTGGGTGGCCGTGCCCGGCTGCTCGATGAGGGTGCGCAGCCGCGTCGTGTGCCGCTCGACGATGTCGGCGACGTCCTTGGCCCAGGTCTCCCAGTAGCGACGGGAGCCGACCTTGTCGACCATGCGGGCATAGATCGCCTCGCGCCAGTTGTCCAACGCCTCGAGCTGGAGCATCGGCTGGTAGGCGACCGGGCGCGGGGTGTCCGGGCTCGCCGCAGCGTCACCGGCTTCCGAGGTGTCGGTGACGTGGAAGATGTCGACCTGCGGCGGGCGGGCCTTGTTCAGCTCGATGGTGTTGACCATCGCGTTGAAGCGCTCGTCGTGGGCGCGCAGCGCCTGCAGCACCTCCCACACGACCTTGAACCGCTCGTTGTCGGCGAGGGCCATCTCGGGGGTCATGCCGGCCGGGATCGCGATGGGCAGGATGATGTAGCCGTACTGCTTGCCCGCCGCGAGGCGCATCACCCGGCCCACCGACTGCACGACGTCGACGACGCTCTTGCGCGGGTTGAGGAACATCACGGCGTCCAGGCTCGGCACGTCAACGCCCTCGGACAGGCACTTGGCGTTGCTGAGGATGCGGGCCTCGTTCGCGTCGTCGCGGCTGCTCGCCTTGAGCCACTCCATCAGCTCTCCGCGGGCCAGCATGTTCATCGTGCCGTCGACGTGGCGCACGCGTGCCTGCAGGGGCACCCTGCCCGCCGAGGCGCCCTCAAGGACTTCGGTGTCGGACGCCTGCAGGGCGTCGAGGTAGGTGCCAGAGATCTGCCCGAAGGTCTCGGCGAACCGCTTCGACGCCTTGATGTTCGCCGCGAACGCCACCGCCTTGCGCATCGGCTCCGGGTCGGTCTCGAACGAGCGCGACCCGTCCGCCGAGACCGCCATCCGCTTGGCCAGGGCGTTCCAGCACCCGACGATGCGGGCCACATCCGGCAGGTTCAGCTCGGCGTTCATCGCCAGGTCGTCCTGGAAGGTGCGCGCCACCGCGCCCTCGTCGATGGTCAGCACGAGCACCTTGTAGTCGGTGAGCAGCCCCGCCGTGACCGCCTGGCCGAACCCCAGACGGTGGAACTCCGGGCCGAAGGTGAGGTGGTCATCCATCGACGCGATGACGGCATCCGCCTGACCAGCCTTGACCTTGGACGCCTCGTCGTACAGGCGCGGGGTGGCCGTCATGTACAACCGCTTGGATGCCGCGAGGTAGGCGCTGTCGTGCACCCGCACGAACGCCGACTCGTCGCTTCCCGCGACGGTGACCCCCGTGGTGCGGTGGGCCTCGTCGCAGATGACGAGGTCGAACCCGGGCATCCCGGCCCGCTGCGCCTGCGCGATGACGTCGAGCGACTGGTACGTCGCGAAGACCACGGTGCGTCGGTTCGGATCAGTGGGGGAGACGCTGGCGCGCTCGGCCAACCGGACCGGGTCGGTCGTGGCGGGGATGGCCAGGTCGACGACCGAGGAATCCTCGTTGGCCTTGCCGACCTTGGTGTCCGAGCACACGGCGAAGGTGCGCAGCGGGTCGGTGGCCTCGGTCGACCACTCCTTGAGCGACTGGTTGAGCAGGGCGATGCTCGGCACGAGGAAGAGCACCCGACCACCGGGTGGCACGACCTCCTCGGCCAGGCGCAGGCTCGTGAACGTCTTGCCGGTGCCGCACGCCATGATCAGCTGCCCGCGGTCGTGCTCGGTGAAGCCGGCTCGCACGGCGTCGATGGCGGTGCGCTGGTGCGGGCGCAGCTGCTTGCGGCCGAGCGTCGACAGCACCTCGGGGGTGCTCGGGTCGAACTGGGCCCAGTCGAGCGTGGAGCCGACGAGGTCTTCGAGCCCGATGACGTTGACCGGGATCTGCTGGTTCTCGATCGCCGCCTCGGCGGCCGAGTTGAGGCGCCCGGCCGTGGTCACCAGGAGGCGGGAGCGGAACGGGTGCTTGCCCGACTCGGCGAGGAAGGAGTCGATCTCCCCCTTGGGCAGGGCTGCCTCGGGGCTGAAGAACTTGCACTGCACCGCCACGAGGTCGCCGGTGTCGCGCTCGCGGGCGACGAGGTCGATGCCGTGGTCGGGGCGGGTGCCGCGCTCGGGCCAGTCGCTCCACATCCACACCTGCTCGAACCGCCCGGCATACAACGGCTCGGTGACGAGGAAGGACTTGATGAACCGCTCGAACCCGGTGCCCTTGTCGCGGGGGTTGTCGTGCGAGTAGTAGAGCTTGTCGAGGACGTAGTGGATGTCGACCCGCCCGGCTTCGTCGCTCACGCGTCCACCCTAGGCAACGTGGCCCCACTTGTCTGGCTGGGCGCTCACGGACCTGACGTGGGGGTCGGGCGAGTGCCGCTCCTCACCATCTGCCGCTCGGGTGCGGACCGGGTGGTTACCCTTCGGTAATGGCCGACGTCATCGCTGACCCGGAGCTCGACCCCGCCGCCACGTACGCCGTGGACCCGGCCCGGGTGCGTGCCCTCACCGCCCGCGTCATCGCCTCCGGCGGGGAGCGCGAGCTGCGCACGACCACCCCGATGACCGGGGCACCGCTGGCGGTCCTGCCCGTCTCGAGCGCCGGCGACGTCGTGCACGCCGTCGAGCTCGCCCGCGCCGCTCAGGGCGGCTGGGAGGCCACGCCCGTGGCCGACCGGGCGGCCGTCATGCTGCGCCTGCACGACCTCCTGCTCGACCGGCAGCCCCAGCTGCTCGACCTCGTGCAGCTGGAGTCGGGCAAGGCGCGTGGCCACGCGTTCGAGGAGATCGGCGACTGCGCCATCGTCGCCCGGCACTACGCCCGCCGCGGACCCTCGCTGCTCGCCGACACCCACCACGTCGGGGTGCTGCCGCTGCTCTCGCGGGCCGTGGAGCACCACCGGCCCAAGGGCGTCGTCGGCATCGTCTCGCCGTGGAACTACCCCCTCAGCCTGGCCGTGTCCGACGCGATCCCCGCGCTGATCGCCGGGAACGCCGTCGTGCTGCGCCCGGACCCGCAGGGGTCGCTCACCGCGCTGGCCGCGGCCGAGCTGTTCGCCGAGGCCGGGCTCCCCGACGGGCTCCTGCAGGTGGTGCTCGGCCCGGGCGACCCGACCGGGCAGGCCGTCGTGGACCACACCGACTACGTCAGCTTCACCGGCTCGACCGCCACGGGCCGCAAGGTCGCCCAGTCGGCGGCCCGGCGGCTGGTCGGCGTCTCCCTCGAGCTCGGTGGCAAGAACACGATGTACGTCGCGGCCGACGCCAACCTGCGCCGGGCCGTCGACGGCGCGGTGCGGGCCTGCTTCAGCGGCGCCGGACAGCTGTGCATCAGTGCCGAGCGGCTCGTCGTCCACGCCGACGTGTACGACGAGTTCGTGCCGCGGTTCGTCGAGCGGGTCTCGCGGATGCGCCTGTCGACGGGGCTGCACTGGGGCGCCGACATGGGCAGCCTCGTGAGCGCCGACCAGAAGGCCAAGGTGCTCTCGCACGTCGAGGATGCCGTGTCCAAGGGCGCCCGCGTGCTCACCGGTGGCCGCGCCCGCCCCGACATCGGCCCCCTGGTCGTCGAGCCGACCGTCCTCGAGGGGGTGACGTCCGCCATGGCGTGCCGCGACGAGGAGACCTTCGGGCCGGTCGTCTCGCTCTACCGCGTGCACTCCGACGACGAGGCGGTCCGCCTGGCCAACGACACCGAGTACGGGCTCAACGCCTCGGTCTGGACCCGCGACGTGCGGCGTGGCCGGGCGATCGCGGCGCGCATCCACGCGGGGACCGTCAACATCAACGAGGGGTATGCCGCGGCCTGGGGCAGCGTCGCCGCGCCGATGGGTGGCATGAAGTCGTCGGGGCTGGGCCGCCGCCACGGGCGCGAGGGCCTGCTGAAGTACACCGAGACCCAGAACATCACCTCGCAGCACCTCGTCGGCATCGCCCCCATGGCCGGGATGACCGACCAGGGGTTCGCCCGCTCGCTGACGGGTGCGCTGCGGATCATGAAGGCGTTGAGGATGCCGTGATGACACACCGTGCGGCGGATGCCGGTACCGAGCGGGACGTCGACGTCGACGTCGTCGTCGTGGGCTCCGGGTTCGGAGGGTCGGTCACCGCCCTGCGGCTGGCCGAGAAGGGCTACCGCGTGCTCGTGCTGGAGGCGGGGCAACGCTTCGAGGACGAGGACTTCGCCGAGACGTCCTGGGACGTGCGGCGCTACCTGTGGGCACCCCAGGTGGGGTGCTACGGCATCCAGCGAATCCACCGGCTCCCCGATGTCGTCGTGCTGGCCGGTGCCGGGGTCGGCGGGGGGTCGCTCAACTACGCGAACACCCTGTACGTGCCGCCGCGGCCGTTCTTCCAGGACGCGCAGTGGAGCGACATCACCGACTGGCAGGCCGAGCTCGCCCCGCACTACGAGACCGCGAGCGCGATGCTCGGGGTGGTCACCAACCCCTGCGAGGGTGTCGTCGAGCAGATGATGCGGCGCACCGCCGACGACCTCGGCGTGGGGAGCAGTTTCCGCAAGACCCCCGTGGGGGTCTACTTCGGCCGCCCCGGGGAGACCGTCGACGACCCGTACTTCGGCGGCGCGGGCCCGCGGCGCACGGGGTGCACCGAGTGCGGCAACTGCATGGTCGGATGCCGGGTTGGCGCCAAGAACACGCTGCGCAAGAACTACCTGGCCCTGGCCGAGAACCTCGGCGTCGAGATCCGCGCGATGCGCACGGTGACCCGCCTCGGTGAGGTGCCCGGGTCGACCGCGGGTGGCCGTCCGGCGATGCACCGGGTGCTGCACGAGCGCACCGGGCCGGTCGGCGGGCGCGACGTCGAGGTCGTCACGGCCCGTCACGTCGTCGTGGCCGCGGGGGCGTGGGGCACCCAGACGTTGCTGCACGCGATGCGCGATGCGGGTGAGCTGCCGCGGCTCTCGCCGTTCCTCGGCAAGCGCACCCGCACCAACTCCGAGGCGCTGCTCGGGGCGATGAGTCAGCGCGTGCCCCCCGCCGATGTCGACCTCACCCGCGGCGTCGCGATCACGTCGTCGTTCCACGTCGACGAGCACACCCACGTAGAGAACTGCCGCTACGGCAAGGGCTCGAACGCGATGGGGCTGCTCGCGACGGTCGCCGTGCCCGGTGGCACCGGACGGCCGCGCTGGCTCGAGCTCGCGCGCCAGGTCGGGCGCAACCCGTGGGGGTTCCTGCGGATGATGCCGATGGCGCGCCGCTGGAGCGAGCGGATGGTCATCGGGCTGGTCATGCAGAGCCGGGACAACTCTCTGGACGTGTCGGGCAGGCGCGGGCTGTTCGGCCGACCGGGGCTGACCTCGCGCCAGGGCCACGGCACCCCGAACCCCACGTACATCCCCGAGGGCCACGAGGCGATGGAGGCGCTCGCCGGTCGCCTGGCCGAGGCCACCGGGCAGTACACCGCTGCGGGGGGCTCGTGGTTCGAGGTGTTCGACGTGCCGATGACGGCGCACTTTCTCGGCGGGGCGACGATCGGCTCCTCGCCGGAGCGCGGTGTCGTCGACGGCTACCACCGGGTCTGGGGGCACCCCGGCATTTCGGTCGTGGACGGAGCCGCCGTGTCGGCGAACCTCGGGGTCAACCCGTCGCTCACCATCACCGCGCAGGCCGAGCGGGCGATGTCGCTGTGGCCGAACCGCGGTGACGCCGACCCGCGGCCCGCGCAGGACGAGGCGTATGCCGTGCTCGAACCGATCGCTCCCGCTCGCCCGGCTGTTCCGGCCGGGTTCCCGCGGCGGGTGCCGGTGTCGGGGCCGGTGCCGGTTCAGGTGTCGGTGTCGGTGGGCCGCGCGACAATGGAGGGATGAGCAGCGCTCCACCCGGTGGCTGGACCTTCACCGCGACGATCTGGCGGTGGAAGGAGGGCGCCTGGCGCTTCGTCACCGTGCCCGAGGACGTCAGCGATGAGGTCGACGAGCTCGTCGGGGACGCCACGGGGGGCTTCGGGTCGGTGCGCGTCGAGGTCACCGTGGGGTCGAGCACCTGGCTCACCTCGCTGTTCCCGTCGACCGAGCAGGGGGCCTACATCCTCCCGGTGAAGAAGGCGGTCCGCAGGGCCGAGGGGGTCGGCGACGACGACCCGTTCGAGGTGACGATCCGGCTCGTGGGCCGCTGACGGCATCCGACGGCGTGTCGTGTCTCGGGATTTGGCGGGCCGTTTGAGACCTACGTACCGTTGTGTCGTATGCAGGCTGTCACCGAACCGGTCATCGACCTCATCGAGTCCGTTGGCGAACTCGGCGTCGGGGCCCTGCTGGCGCTCGAGACCGTGCTGCCGCCGATCCCCTCCGAGGTGATCTTGCCGTTCGCGGGCTACGCGGCTGCGACGGGTCGGCTCGACCCGGTGCTCGCGTGGGCGGCCGCGACCGTGGGAAGTGTCGTCGGTGCGTTCATCCTCTACGGCCTGGGGCGGGCGCTCGGGTACGACCGGCTGCTCGACCTGTCGCGTCGCCGCTGGTTCTTCCTGCTGAGCACGGCTGACCTCAACCGCGGGCACCGG